>Ga0335079_10001918_pt1 | contig 23857 bp, 15 predicted proteins | sample Lox_Sample_33_FD_206719 | JGI IMG/M metagenome (GOLD analysis project Ga0335079, IMG submission 206719) | Soil microbial communities from Loxahatchee National Wildlife Refuge, Florida, United States - Lox_Sample_3.3 | ecosystem: Environmental > Terrestrial > Soil > Wetlands | place: USA...
ATTCATCCGATCGGGCACACGTCTCGCAAAGGAAAGAACAATGAAGTCGCCGCCGGGCCGGATGACGTCGGCAGCCCCTGGGCCATTGGATCCGAAGAGGGCGGCCACACCAGCATTCATCCCAAGCTAGGCACGCTGGATGATTTTGACCGGCTCTTGGCGAAAGCCAAAGAACATGGAATCGAGATGGCACTCGACCTGGCGTTTCAATGTTCGCCGGATCATCCCTACGTTCGGGAGCATCCGGAGTGGTTTCGCCGGCGTCCAGACGGCACGATTCAGTATGCGGAAAATCCGCCGAAGAAGTATGAGGATATTTTCCCGCTCAATTTCGAGACCTCCGAGTGGCGCGACTTGTGGCAAGAACTCAAACGGGTTGTGCTCTTTTGGGTTGAGCGCGGCGTCCGCATCTTTCGCGTCGATAATCCGCACACGAAAGCGTTCCCGTTCTGGCAGTGGCTGATCGGTGAGGTCAAGAGCACACACCCGGATGTATTGTTCCTGGCAGAGGCCTTCACTCGTCCGAGAGTCATGGCCCGCCTCGCCAGGATCGGGTTTTCGCAGTCCTATACGTATTTCACGTGGCGCAATACCAAGAAGGAGCTTACCGAGTATTTCCAGGAAATCACGCAAACCGAGATGCGTGAGTACTTCCGGCCAAACTTGTGGCCGAATACACCTGATATTCTCCCTGAGTTTTTGCAGGCGGGAGGCCGGGCAGGCTTCGCGATTCGACTAATCCTCGCCGCAACAATCGGGTCCAATTACGGAATCTACGGCCCTGCGTTTGAGCTCTTTGAGAACACTCCACGAGAGCCAGGCAGCGAAGAGTATCTCAACTCAGAAAAGTACGAGCTCAAGCAGTGGGCCCTGAATAGTGCCAGCGCCGGGAACCTGCGAAGTCTCATCGCGCGCGTCAATCGGATTCGCTCCGAAAATCCAGCCCTCCAGAGCATGGTAAATCTGCGATTTCACGAGACTGATAATTCTGAAGTGATCTGTTACAGCAAGACCACCAGCGATCTGTCGGACATCATCATCGTGGTCTGCAATCTGAATCCGTTCCATACGCAGAGGGGTTGGATCAACCTGGATCTCGACTCGCTCGGGGTGGATGCTCGCCGCGCTTTTCAAGCACACGACTTACTCTCTGACGGTCGGTATCTCTGGAACGGGCCTCGAAACTATTTTGAACTAATCCCAGAGAGCCTCCCTGCGCATGTCATGAAAGTGCGCAAGTGGGTTCGGACGGAACGGGACTTCGACTACTACTTATAGGTGAAACATGGGAACAGCCACACAGTCATTTTGGCTAACAGATTATGACTTGTACCTGTTTGGCGAGGGGACTCACCTACGTGCGTACGAAAAGTTGGGCGCGCATGCCGGCGAGGTGGATGGCCGCCGTGGCGTACATTTTGCGGTATGGGCGCCGAATGCCGCCAAAGTCGCAGTCATCGGCGACTTCAACGGATGGAATCCGGATTCCCAACCGATGCAACTTCGACCCGAAGCTGGTCTGTGGGAGGTTTTCGTTCCAGATATTGGATCGGGAGCGCTCTATAAGTACCACATCGTTTCCCGTGTGAATGGATACCAGGTGGATAAGGCCGACCCTTACGGATTCGCTGCCGAGATACGTCCGCATACGGCATCGCGCGTGTGGGACCTCGCAACGTATACCTGGATGGATCAGGAATGGATGGCGAACCGGTCACAGAAGAACTCGTTAAGTTCGCCGATTTCCATCTACGAAGTACACCTCGGTTCGTGGAGGCGCATACCCGACGAAGGAAACCGCTCACTCACATACCGGGAGATGGCCGTTCAACTCGCGGATTACGTGCACGACGCCGGTTACACGCATGTGGAGTTTCTGCCGATCACCGAGCACCCATTCGATGGCTCCTGGGGTTACCAGACGATCGGCTACTTCGCGCCCACCAGCCGCTTCGGAACACCCACTGACTTCATGTTCCTGGTGGACTACCTTCATCAGCGTGGCATCGGAGTCATTCTGGACTGGGTCCCAGCGCACTTTCCGAAAGACGAAGCGGGCTTGGGATTCTTTGACGGGACTCACTTATATGAACATGCTGATCCGCGGCAGGGCGAACAGCCGGACTGGAATACGTTCGTGTTCAACTACGGCCGCCGTGAGGTCCAGAGCTTTCTGACGGGCAATGCGCTGTTCTGGTTCGAGAAGTACCACGTCGACGGTCTGCGCGTGGACGCCGTGGCCTCAATGCTGTATCTCGACTACGCCAGGCGCGACGGCCAATGGATCGCAAATCGTTACGGCGGCAAGGAGAACCTGGATGCCCTGGCGTTTCTCCGGCGAGTCAATGAACAGGTCTACGGTGCGCACCCGGACGTCATGATGATCGCCGAAGAATCCACGGCGTGGCCCATGGTGTCGCGACCGGTCTACCTTGGCGGGCTCGGCTTCGGGTTCAAGTGGAATATGGGTTGGATGCACGACACCTTGGACTACATGTCAAGGGATCCTGTCTTTCGTAGCTACGAACATAACAAGATCACGTTCAGCCTGGTTTACGCTTTCACGGAAAATTTCGTGTTGCCTTATTCTCACGATGAAGTTGTGTACGGCAAACGTTCCATGATCGGCAAAATGCCGGGCGACGATTGGCAGAAGTTCGCGAATCTCCGGCTGCTTTATGGCTTCATGTTCGGCCACCCTGGCAAGAAGCTGCTCTTCATGGGCGGAGAGTTTGGGCAGTGGTCGGAGTGGAATCACGATGCCAGCCTCGATTGGCACCTCTTGCAGCATCCGTTTCACTCCGGACTGTTGCGCTGGGTCCGCGATCTAAATACGTTTTATCGAGGCCACCCCTCGCTTTTTGAGTTGGATTTCGATTCCGCCGGTTTCGAGTGGGTGGATGGCAGCGATTCTCAGCGCAGCGTGATCTCCTTTCTCCGAAAAGGACAGGGCCAGGAAATCACTCTGTTCGTCTGTAACTTCACTCCGATACCGAGATACAACTACCGCGTCGGAGTGCCCGTGGATTGTCATTGGCAGGAGAAGCTAAATAGTGACGCGCCGCTATACGGAGGCAGCGGGCAGGGAAACATTGGAGGAGTGGCGGCTGCGCCTTTGCCGATCCACGGCCGCCCGTACTCGCTCAGCTTAACGCTCCCTCCGCTCGCCGTTGTGGTTTTTCAACCCGAGGTTTAGGTAGGCTGACGCGCAGGCTCCGACGGATCAGGGGCTCACAGATGGTGAAACCGACCAGCGATCTCTTCTTCGTCGGCACTTCTGCCCGCCTGGCGTTCGAGCGAACGGCTCACCATATCCTTTGATCCCAAGCCGACCGCCAGCGCCAAAGCCAAAACGATGCCGCCGAACAGGATGCCGAACGACAGTTCGACGATCCCTCCGCCGATCCCTAAGTGTTCCAGCGCCATGGCTCCGGCCAGCAGCATCACCAGCCACTTGACTCCAAGACTAAGCAGGCGCGCCGACTGCACCTGCATGTTGACTGCGCTAATCAAGACACTGCGCGCAAAGAAGCGCGCCAGAAAAAACCCGACAGTCACAATCAAGATAGCGGCGAGGACGTGGGGAAGGTAATTCAGGAGGCGCAACACCAACTCTTGAGTCACTGAGGCATCGAACGCGCTCATTCCGATCAGGATGCCGATCAGAATGATCAACCAGTAAGTCAGACCGGCCATGAACAAACTGGGGCTGTGGGCCGGCGACCATTCCGCCAGCTCGGTGAAGCCCCAATGCCTCACGCGCTGGTCGAAGTCGATGCCACGCAAAAAGCTGCGAATCATGCGACGCGCGATGAACGCCATCAGGATGGAAACAGCGAAGACTAAGATAAACGCTAACAGGCCCGGCAAGAAATCGGCCACACCCTTCGCAATCCGCGCGGATGCCTGACTGAAGATGCCACCTACCTGATTAGACATAGAACCTCCTGTGCTGGACGGCACGGCGCTAGGGACTGAAACGATCCGGCCACCTCCAGCGCGAAATCAAATATCGCTTCTGCATCTCAAATTGTCTCGAAAGCCGCTCCAGGCGCTGCTCCACTGCTTCGGCGTCTGAGTCTTGTAACTCCTTAATGATCGACGCGACCCACCCCCAATACAGCGGCGTCAGCGCTTTTAAGAGATGGTCGCGGCCAATCACGCGGAGGTGATAACCGAGGGCGAAGTCATATACGGTTCGTGCCCAAACATCATCGTGAAAACAGAAATCCGTATCTGAGAGCCGCAGCATTCTACGCAGATCGAGCAAGGTTGCGGGAGGAAGAATCAGATTCCAAACTCCGGCGAGGTCCTGACAACCTAAGCGAAACGAATCGATCATCCGTTTCACATTGATCTCCGTGTTCCCAGCGTCAACTTCAGGCGGAGGTCCGAACGAGGGCACATCCTCGGATCCGCGTACCCTCTGCCAGAAGGAGGCGGTTCGGTCCAATGGATCAAACACGATGGTGAGCACCTGTCGCAGCGTGTCACTCAGATCGGGCGAGACTTCACGCGGATGCACCACACGCGGTCCCAAGAAACTTTGACCAATCCGAAAGCCGTTACAGATTACGGGAATCGTGTTCCACGGATCGACAAAAGAAGGTTCATTGCCGTTCGAGTTGCTCTCCTGGCCGGCAAAGAAATCCACGAGCCTGGCGGAGAAGGACAGATCGGCGCCAGCTGGCTGGCGCAGCCGTTTGCCGTATAACGCGCGCAGAAAAGGAGAGACGATTCCGCTGTTGATCATGCCGTCGAATTTGTGTCGGCGGTAGCACGGCACAACCATGTCGACGCCATCATCAAGCACCGGGGAAACCAAGCGGTCAATCCAGTCTTCCGTAATGCTGTCGAGATCGGCATCAACCACTGCGCAGACGCGCGCTCCCAGTTGTTTGGCCAGCAAAAAGAGGGCGCCCGCCGCTTCCTGCCGCCCCGGGACTCCTACCAGAGGAGCGGAAAGGCGGCGCACCGGGTACACCGGATATCGAATCTGAACGAGCGGCACTTTCTCGCCAATCACTTCGTGGAGGTGTTCCGGCGTTCCATCTTTCGAGGCGCCATCAGCGTTCACAATGACTGCCCGTTGCGGCGCCAGGTGATTCGCCAGCGCCTTAAGGCTCGTTTCCACTACGCGGCCCACGGTTTCGCGGTTGTTGAACGTGGGGATACCGAGGACGACATCAGCCGCGCCAATCCGGCCCAACTGCTCCCGGGTTTCTTCGGAGAGAGCCTCCAATTCCGCCACTCCTTACGGGCCGTGGGCCCGCAGCCGCTTCATTCGCATGATCTCATGCCGAACGTGAGTCTGACCGCGGAAACGCCACTGGAAATGTCATTCGGATAACATATTGGCTTGATGACTCCCGAACCGGCATTCGAATCGCTGCGACAGGACGCCATTGAAGTGCTGCGGCACTGCAGCCACCCGATGGGCCTTGAGGGATCGGGGCGATCGAACGGCTACCACCAGATCTGGGCGCGCGACAGCATGATTACTCTGCTGGGCGCTTCAGGGGTGGATGATTCGACGATTCAAGCGGCGCTGCTGGCCAGTTTAACCACCCTGCAGGGCCACCAATCGGCCGCCGGAGCGATTCCGAATCACGTGGATGTCGCCACGGGCGAGCCTAACTTCCGAGCTTATGCCGACGGGGGCCTCTGGTATGTGATTGGGAGCACCATTCTGCAGCCGGATTTTCAGGCCATCGAGCGAGTTCTCGCGTGGTACCAATGCCAGGACGTCGATGCTACCGGATTGATCAGCATCCAGGAAGCATCGGACTGGGAAGATCTATTCTGTACGCGCGGCAAGGGACTGTACGTAAATTGCCTGTATGTGATTGCACTGCGCAAAGCCACTGAAATCGCGGATAGGGCGGGAGCGGCCCGGGAAGCCGCGGTCTATCGCCAACGCGCGGATGCCGCGCAATCGGCTGTCAATCGGATCCTGTGGTATCCGGGCGATGGGCAAATGCTACGCCATATCGAACACAGTTTCAGCACCCCAGGCGCGCACGACTCGCTCGCGAGGAAGCGCTGGATTCCGCAGAAGCGCATGCTGGTGGAGGACCGTTATTATCTTCCGTACGTCAGTTTCCGGGAAGCTGGCGAGTGGTTCGACAGCCTGGGCAATTTACTGGCAGTTCTTTCCGGCGTGGCCGATGCGGAGCAGAGCGCGTTGATTCTTGACTTCATCGATCGCTACGGACTGGCGCTCCATCCGATAAAAGCGATCTTTCCTCCGGTGGAACCAGGCACGCCGGATTGGCGCGATTACTACGGAACGTTGAATCGTCCCCATCAATATCACAATGGCGGCATCTGGCCGTTTATCGGCGGATTTTATGTCGCAGCGCTGGTGAAGGCTGGCCGCTACGATACCGCGCAGACGGCTCTGATGCGGCTGGCGGAGTTGAACCGGAGCAGCAACTTTTGCGAGTGTTTCCATGGTGAAACTGCGGAACCGACGGGCTTCTTCGAGCAAGCCTGGTCGGCGGGCATGTACCTCTACGCTGCGCAATGTGTGGCGGCCAAGCGGGTATTGCTCCTCTGAAAGCGGCGCTCGGTTTGTTGTACACTCGGGCGATGATTGGGCGCTGGTTGATCCTCGCGTGCACGGTTGCGTCGACATTGGTACCGGCCCGGGCGCAGTGGGTGCACTATCCATCGACGGGCATCCCCAAGTTGCCGGACGGCTCGCCCAATCTCAACGCCCCGGCGCCGCGCAGCGCCGACGGTACGCCAGACTTATCCGGTATCTGGGTTGACGAGAACAACCGGCCTTGTCCTCCGAATAACTGCGACGACATGCTCACGTCCCAGGAGTTTTGGGATTTGGGCTGGTCACTCAAGAGCGGGGTGCCGTATCAGCCCTGGGCGGCAGCGTTGATCAAGCAGCGAGCGGCGGCCTTCGGCCAAGACGATCCGACGGCGCACTGCTTGCCGGGCGGAGTTACGAAAATGCACGCAGACCCGTTGTTTCGCAAGATTGTTCAAACGCCCGGACTGATGATCATTCTCAATGAGCGCAACGCCACCTATCGGCAGATTTTCACCGACGGACGGCCCTTACCACAAGACCCGCAGCCCTCGTTTAACGGTTATTCGACCGGCAAGTGGGAAGGAGATACGTTGGTGGTCAAGACTAGCGGCTTCCGCGACGGCACTTGGCTGGATCGCAAGGGCAGCCCTTTGACTGAAGCAGGGATCATCACGGAACGATTCCACCGAGTCAACGTCGGGAGATTGGAAATCGACATCACAATCGATGATCCGAAGGCCTACACGGGGCCGTGGACTGTCAAACTCACTCAAACACTTAAAGTCGATACCGAGCTACTCGATTACATCTGCCTCGAAAACGAAAAGGACGGCCCGCACTTCGTGAGGAAGTAGTAGGACAGACGGTCGGCTTGTGCCGTCTGTCAACTGCGGGAACGGCAGACCGCAAAAAACGACGGTCTGCCCTTCAAGGTCTATCGCTCGGGCTGAAACGTGAAGTTCGCCAGGAAGAGTTCCTGCCCGTTTGGAATGTTGAAACCGAACTTGCCAGTGGGTGACGCAGTTTCCGGCGTGGTATCAAGAGTCTCCCAAGCGCCATCCTTCTGGAGTTTGTGAGTGACGCCATCGGGCTTGACTTCGATTCGAATCGTATAGGACGGCATTTTTGAGACCGGCTTCTTCTTGCCGAGCGCCGACGGCTTCTTTCCTCCGGCGGCACGGAACACCTGAAACCCGTCGTCCGTGAGTTCGTACTGAAGATAATTGCCCTCGGTCTCGTTCACGATCCACTGCGCGCGGCCTTTACCCTGCCAATGAATAGTGAACTCCACGGTACCCGTTCCCAGAGGCTTGGGGAAAACGATGATCCCACCGCCTTTTCTCATGTACCACCCTGGTGTCTCGGTCCAGGCATTGTTGCCCCAATCGGTCATGGTCAGCGATTTCGGGGCAGCCGGTTTCACGACAGACTCCGCCAGGTCGAGCGGCCCGACAAAGTCCCAAGCGATGTGAATTTCCTGAACTCGTTCCAGATAACCCTTAGCTCGTGCTTCGAAGGTGTAATCTCCCTCCGGGAGTTCCTGACGATTGCCAACGAAGGTGTGAGCCGTGGGATCGCCAGCGCGTGTGTAGGTAACCGTGCTCTCGGCGGGATTGCGCTTGATCTCGATGGGAATCGGCGCGGAGGCTAAGCGTAGATCGACCTCGCTGGTTTCGCCCGCGACAACGTCAATGGATTTCGAATTGGGCAGGAACTGTTTCCCTTTTTGTGCGCGGAAGGTATGGGAGCCTGGTTTCAGATCGCGAATGGTATAGCTATCGCCCGTGACTCCCGAGACTGCAGTGCCGTCCGCCAACAATTCGGAACCGGGGGTCAGGCGAAGATGAGCAATGCCGGTCTGCGGTTTCTTCTGGAAGTTAAACGCGATGGTCTTGTCTTGCCCCTTTTGAATGGCAGCCGACTGCTCGGAGGAGTCCACGTTGAAGCCGTCTTTCGTCGCTTTGACCACATAAGTCAGAGCACGTAAATTCGGCACGCGAAAGCTTCCTTTCTTAATCTGGCCGCGAGCGACTTCCTTTCCGCCCGAGAGAACAGACACCGCTGCGCCATCTTCATTGGCCTTGACCACCAGCGTCCCGGTGTTCGGATCGGAGTCAATGATCGCAGTCAAGGTTCGGGCTGCGCCGAAATCGGCAGACTTCTTTCGCAAATCCTGACCCTCGCCCAATTCCAGATCATGACTGCCGGCCCCGGCCTTGGGCAGGTCGAGTCCACCTTTGGTGAGTTGTCCCAGCGCTTGACCGTCGAGCTTGACCTTTACGGGAGAGCCAGTCGTATAGATCTTTCCCTGATCGCCGTAGTTACTGATCAGAAGAGCAGAGACGTCTTTGGCGGTGGGCGGTGAACTCAAGGCAACCAACCCGCCATCGGGGGCCACTTGGAATCCAAAGCTCAATTGACCGGTTTGTCCGCTCTTGATTTTCACGGTATACGTGCCCGGAGTCACATCCCGGGAAAAAGTGCCTCCTTCCACCTTGACTGGCTGCTCGTCGTTGACGGTTACGTCGCCATCGCCCGGAAGCAAGAACCTGAGTGACAGAATAGGCGTGAGCGTCAAAGTGATCGGGCTGCGAACGCCTGGCTGAAGATCTGCGGACGCTCGGGCGGACTGATAGCCGGGGAGCCGCGCCTCGACCTGCACCGTGCCGGCGTTCAACGTGAGTCCTAGCGGCGCCGAGGCCGTCCCACTCTCTTTGCCGTCCACCAGAATCAGCGCGCCTGCCGGTGAAGTGGTTACCTCTAATACTGCCTGTCGCACGGCCGTCGCGGCCACGGGCGGAGCGGCCGGTTGCTTGCGCGGAATGAGTTTCGCCACTCCGACGATCAAAACCAGAGCGACCACGGCCGCTCCGACGCCGGCCCAGATTTTCGGTCGCAGCAAGGCTGCGGGCAACGCAGGCTTACGTGGCTGCTGTGGAGGCGCCACCGGCGTGGGCACAGGTGGCGGTGCCGCCGCCGCGGGCGTGACGGCCGGCTGAACTTCCTCTTCCCAAGGCAACTTCGCGCTCGCCGGCTGGGCGCTTGTTTCCAGCCCGACGGGCTTGACTGGCTCAGGAGCCTTGACTGGTTCCGTCTTAACTGGTTCGGCTTTGACTGGTTCGGCCGCTCTGGAAATCACTGGCTCCGGCGCCTTCGGCGCGGCTGGCTCCAGCTTCGCCGCCAGTGAATCGCGCAATTCGACCAGCCGCGACTCGCTGGGGTACTTCTTGAGGCCGGCGTCCAAAGCGCGCACTGCTCCCGTAACGTCACCTTGCGACTCGAGCCAACGTGCCTGATAGAGGCACCCTTCCACCAGCCGCTCGTGCCGGCGCTGCTCGATCAGGTTCAGCATGGCCCTCGCCTGCGCGTTCGCCGGATCAATCTGAACGGCCTGTTGCAATAACTGCTCGGCATCGCCAGGTGTGGCATCTACGATCGCCGTCGCTCGTTCTAACAATGCACTCAGCAAGGCGGAACGCACCACCGGATTTCGATTGTCGCGCGCGTATTCCTGCTGCAACGTCTCCAGGCTGTCTTCCCGGCGCGCGTCAGCGGTATCCCGCTTTACCGTCGAGGTCTGTTGCCCCACGCTCGGCGCCCCGCCCAGTCCTCGCCACGCACGCGTCTCCAACAGATCGAGCTCCTTGTTACCTGGGAGCTCCTTGCGTGCCTCACCAATCACGTCGATGGCGCGCAGAAAGTCCTGGCCCGCCAGCAGGCCCTCCACCTGTTCCACCCACTGATTCCGGGGCGCCGGCTGCGCCGGCTCGCCGCGCTGGCGGGACAAGCGCTCGATCTCCGCGCTCAAGCCCGCATACTGCGGCTGAATCGTTCGCAGCATCTCCCATTGCGCGAGTGCATCTGCCACTTGCCCCTGTAGCTCGTGGATCCTCGCTTTGGCGACGATCGACTCGACCAGTTGCCTTTTTTCCTGGGTGCGTTGGAGCAGTCTCTCCAGCTGCGGTTCGCCCGGATTGGTCTTGAGGGCAGCCTCCAATAAGGCGACTCGCCGCCCGAGATCGGTTTCCGATTCAACATTTCGCACAGTCTCCGCCACTGCTGGCGAAACAGCCTGCCGTTGCTCATTTTCCTGCGACATTCGCACGTACTCGCTTTCCTGCTGGTCTCGATCCGCCTGCAACTGGATGGCGCGGGCGCGCTCCTTATCGATCCTGGCCTTCAAAACCAAGGCGTCACCCTGCGACGGGTCGATCTGTAGAATCTCGTTGACCTTCTGGAGCGCCAGTTGGGGTTCGCCTTCTTCCATGCGACTCCGCGCGCGCTCCAGCAATTGCGCAATACTCTGTCTTTTGAGAGCTCCGTCGATGGTTCGCCGCAGCTCGCTGATCGACGGGTCCAGATGCCCTTCCGCCTCCAGCTCGCCGATGATCTCCGAAGCAAATTGAAAATCGCCGCGCTCGAACGTCTGGGCGGCGCGCTCCACGCGGGGGCGAATTCGAGCGGGGTTGAAGATATCGATGGGCTCGTTGCGCAGCGCCCTTTGCAGCGTGTCGCCGAATTCCTTGCCGTTGGCAAAGCGGTGCCTGGCCTGTTTGGCCATCCCTTTATGGATCGCCTGGCTGATTACCCGGTTCACGGCCGGATTCAGATCCGATACCGGAGGAGGCGTAAAATGCAAAATCGCATCTGCCACCGAGTTGTCGCCGGCGCGCTCGAACGGGCGCCGCCGGGTGAGCGTTTCGTAACAGACAACCGCAAGCGAAAAAATATCCGACGCCGGAGACAGCGGCTTCATCGCGAGCTGCTCGGGCGACATGTACAGCAACGTGCCCCGGCGCCCCAGGGTCCGTTCGGTTTCGGTACGGTGGGCCACTCCGAAATCGATAATCTTCACCGAGTCGTCATCCATCACGAAGAGGTTGCTCGGCTTGATGTCGCGATGGATGAGGCCCCGCTCATGCGCGGCGTGCAAGCCCCGGCAAGCCTGGCAGATCATGTCCACCGAACGCTCGACAGTCAGGCGCGGGCTGGACGAACGAATCAGCTTGTCGAGCGTCACACCCTGCAAGAGCGGCATTACCAGGTACGGCCGCAAGACATGATCTTCTTCGTAGTGCCCGACGTCGTAGATTTCGATGATGTTGGGGTGGGACAGCGACGCCAGATCTTCACACTCTTTTTGGAAGAGGCGGACGGCATTTTCGTCCGTCATGTCCAAAAGGGTTTTGATAGCGACGGGCCGCTTCATGATGGTGTCGTAGCCGATGTAGACCACACCCATCCCGCCTTGCGCCAGAACCTCTCTGACCTCGTAACGGCCCTTCAGATTGGCGGCGATTGCCATGCGTTCTTCAATGATATGGCCCCAGCGCCCCAGCCGGGGGAACACCCATTATTAACTAGTGGGAGCGAGAATCCGTATCCGGCCGGTAACCTACCGTTCCTCGGCCTTCCGAATCGCCAATTCCACGTCGCCTTTGAAACCGAAACGGCCCACCGCATCCGATGGATGGGGGCGCTTATATTCGTCCAGCTCTTTGCCCTGGCCATTCCGGATGGTGATGCGTTCCGGCTGGATATCGATTTGAAGCGTGTAACTGTCGCCCGTCCCGGTAGCAACCTTCACGTGCGGGAGTGATTTGCCCTCTACGGTTACTCTGCGTTCCAGGCTGCCGAATTCAAACGCGTACTCCACACGATTGCTCTCGTCCTTCTGATCGACAACCCACTCCACACGCTTGGTGTGCTTGATGAACCCGATTTTCGACGTTTTGCGGAACAGTTCAATGGTGAAGGCCCCCTGATTGTTCCGCATCCAGCTCATGCCCTCGCCCTCATGCGTCCACCGGTCGCCATCCTGCACCCACTGCGCCGGGTTCTGGAAGTAATCTTTCGTCAGCACGGTCTTGGGTTGGGCCGGCGCGGCCTTCTTCACTTCTTCGGGGACCAGCGCCCACTCAACCGGCAACGCCTTACCGGGCTCTACGGAAACCGTGTCTGTGCGCGTTTTGAAACCTGCGCTGGAGGCTGAGATCATGTAGCGCCCCGCCTTCAAGTGCACCGGTTTCCCATCCTCCGCGTTGTGCAACTGTGCTTCATCAGCCCGCTTGTAGCTCACAGTCGTGCCCGGCGGAGACACACGGAAATCGAGGCTGCCGAAGGGTGTCAACTGCACATCGGAACCGGTGAGGTGGACGGCCTGGCCCACGGTGAAACTGCGTGAGAGTTCTTTATCCTCGAAGTCCGCCTTCTTCAAACTGACGGTGTGCCCGCCTGGCGTGACATCGTCGCGCTGAAAGGCGCCGTCCGCGCCGATGGAACCGAGCTGGCGTCCATCGATCCACACCTCGGCATCGCGTGGGGCGCCTTCGATAGCCAGCGACGCGGTGTGAACGGCGGGCTTTAGCGTAAAGGCCGCCAACTGGCGAACTTCGCCCCTCTTCAGGTCAACCTTCTGCTCCGGGGATGGTTCGTAGCCGTCGTGCGCGACGCTGATGGTGTGCGTGCCCGGCTCGATGCCGATGTAATTCTTTCCCGCTCGAAGCGGCCGGCGCTTGCGGCCGTCAATATACAAGTCGGCATTCGCTACATTAGTTTCGATTTCGAGAGTTCCGGCGTTGGGGTTGCTGGTGAGCCAGACTGCCAGCGACGGTGCGTTCCCCACTTCGATCGGAACCGGCCGCGGGGATTTTCCGTCATCCAGCACGAATTCGGTATTACCGCTCAGGTTGGTGAGCTCCAAGCCTTCCGGAGGAATCGGTTTCGCCGGCTGGTCCTTCAGGCCACCTTTCAGCGAGCCATCGGTGGTATAGACGCGGGCGCTCGCACCCAGATTTGCGACCAGAACTGCATCGATATCCTTAGACTTCAGCGGTGAAGAGAGCGAGAGCACGCCGCCGGGGTCGGCGCGAAACGAAAACTCCAGAACCGGCTTTCCGGCCTGGGCGACGGTCACGGTGTGATCGGCGGACAACGCAATGGCATCGTTCGCGAACCCTCCGTCCTGAAGGTCGACCGCTGGTTGGCCATCGATGGCGACCTTGCCGGCCTTCAAGTCGGATGAGAATCGGAGCCGCGCAGGCTCCGGCTGTAATTGAAGCGTGACGATAAATGGCCTGGGAACGCCTGCCGCGAGGCTGAACGATTTCACGTCGGTTTTATAGCCGGTGGCGAAGGCCTCCACCTTGTGTTCGCCCGAGCCCAAGCGCAAGGGAAACGACGGGGGATTCCCATCCACTCGGAACTTTGCAGTTGCCGGGTCCGTCTCCACGTCCACCAGAAAGTTTGCCGGAACAGGAGCCACCGGTGTTGTTTTTTGGCTTTTATGGGATGCACTCACCAAAAAAGCGGCCGCAACCAGCACCGGGACGGCAGCCAATCCCATCCACTGCATTTTCGAGAATCGGCCGGTCGGTTCGGCCAGGCCTTGCAAACGATCCTTGATCACGAGCCACAGCTCATCGAGTGCGTCGCTTGGTGGTTGGGAATGAGCCGGCGGCTGCACTTTGGAAACCGGTGCGGGTGGTTCCGTATGCGCGGGCTGGAGATCCCAGTCAGGCGGCTCGTCCGTCAAGAGGGAAGTGTGAGCCGGTGCGAGGGATTGGGTCGGCGCTGGCGGCACAGTTGCGGGAGCCTCTTCGGCTGCCGCGGGAACCTCTACTACAGGCCGATTCATGGCCACCGTAAGGTCGGGTGGTTCGAGAGACTCCGTTGACGCGATAACTTCGGTGGTGCCCAGGTGACGTTCACCTCGCGGAAGCTCATCGGCAGGCGCAGTCGGCAAGTCCATAGGCCGCGCTCCCAAGTTCCGGAGTGTCGTTCGAAGCTGGACCAGCCGCACTTCGGTCGGGTAGTTCGCGAGGCCCTCCTCGACCGTTTCGAGTGCGGCATTCAACTCGCCGGCAGCCTGCCTCGCTCGCGCTTGTGCGACGCACGTATTTACCATCTCCTGACGCTTGTAGTCGAGCACCAATCCCTGAAGGCTCTTGGCTAACGGATGACCGCCGTCGATGGTCAGGGCCTGTTCGACGAGCGGCTCGGCCGAGCGCCAGTCCTGACCCAGCACGAAGCGGGCATGCTCGACCAGGGCATTTAGCAAAGACGCTCGAATGACCGGATTGCGGCTGTCCAGAGAAGCTGCCTTGCGCAGCGCTTCGAGCCCCTCGCCGAACTCGCGGTCGAAACACAACTTCTGCCCGCGGGTGAGCCACTCTTCCGCTTCCTCGCTCCGCTTGAGAGCGCTTGCGACCATCTGTTCGAGACCTTCCAGCTCGCCATCGCCCGGAAACTCGGACAAAGCCGTGCGCACCAAATCTCGCGCACGTGCGTAGTCGCCTTGCGCGATGTGCCGGTCGATCTGCTCCACCCAACGCCCTTTGCTTTCGTCCCGCACCTGGTCGTCGCGGCGGCGCTTCAGCCTTTCGGTTTCGAAATCGATACCGGGATATTGGGCGTAGATGTTGCGCAGGATATCGAGCTGGCTGAGCGCTTCGTTGAGCTGTCCCCGCTCCTCGTACTGCTGCGCCTTGGCCACAATCGAGTTCACCAAGTCGCGGCGCTCCCGCACCAGCCGTAGCGATTGCTGCAAGTGAGGATCGTTGGGGTAGCGGTCGACAGCCTCTTTGAGGATGTTCACCCGCCGGTCGAGGTCGGGCTCGGCATCCACACGGCGTGAAACTTCTGCGATGAAGCCGCTCTGCTCCTGCCGCCGTTGTTCCTCCACTTCCAGTTTGAGCGCCTGGAACATGGGATCTTCCGGGTTCCTGTTGAGAAAGTCGTTGCAGATCTCGAGGGCCCGGGCCAGATTGCGGTCGGCCAGGCAGCGTCTGCCTTCGGCGTACGCGCTGCGGGCTGCTTCCCTTTCGGAACGCACCTGGTTGTAGAGGCTTTGGTATTGCGCGTCGCGGTCGGGAATCGCAGCGTCCGGAGACTGCTGCGCCATTTCGAGAATTCGTTCCAGCCGGGTCAGCGCCGAGCTGACCTCACCGCGGTTGTAGCAATTAATGGCCGCCTGGTAGAGCTCCTCTTTTTCCCTGCGCAGCCGGGTGGCTTCCTGCTCTCTACGTCCGACGTCCACCAGCATTTCCCGCGCCCGGCTGTCGTTCGGATGCAGTTTCAGGATCTCCTCCAGCCCTTGCCGCGCCTGGGAAAAGGCACGGTTCTGCAAGTGCTGCTCCACCAGCCGGAACCAGTTCTCGGCCTGCTGCTGGCTGCGCTGCTTCTCGATACTTTTTCTCAAGATGACGGCGTCGGCGTTATCCGGATCGATATCGAGAACTTCCTGAATCTTCTGCTGCGCCAGCGGGAACTCGCCTTCTTCGAGCCGCGTGCGGGCGCTGTCCAGAAGTTGGCGAATCGATTTCTGCCGGACCGCATTGTCCAATTGAATCCGCAGGACGCTCATGTCCGGATCGATGTTGCCCTCCGCCTCCAGCTCGCCCAGAATCTCGGACGCGAACTGGTGGTCGCCTTCGGCATGCGCCTTTTTGGCGCGTTCGATTCGCGGCTGAATTTTCGAGCGATCGAAGCGCTCGATCGTCTCTCCGTTCAGAGCCTTTTGCAACGAGTCTCCGAACTCGCGGGCGGTGGAGAAACGATGGTAGGGGTCCTTCGCCATCGCTTTGTGTATGACCCGGCTGACCAGTTGGCTCACCAAGGGATTCAGGTCGCAGATCGGCGCTGGGATTTGTCGCCGGATGGCGTTGGCTGTCTCTACCTCGGAGCGTCGTTCGAACGGCTTTCGCCCGGTCAGCGCTTCGTAGCAGACCACACCCAGGCTGAAGATGTCGGATGCAGGCGAGGCCGGTTTCAAATCGATCTGCTCCGGAGCCATGTACTGAAGAGTACCCTTGAGCCCGGCAATCGAATCGGCGCCAGCCAGGTGCACGATACCGAAATCGATAATCTTCACGGCGTCGTCATCCATGACGAAGATGTTGCTGGGCTTCAGATCGCGGTGAATCAGGCCGCGCTCGTGGGCCGCTTGCAGGCCGCGGCAAGTCTGGCCGATGATGCCGACGGTCCGTTCCAGCGTGAGCCGCGCGCTGGAATTCTGCATGAGCTGATCGAGCGTCGCTCCCGGCAGAAACGGCATCACGAAGAACGGACGGGATTGGCCGTCCTGTTCGAATTCGCCGGTGTCCAAAACGTCAACAATATTGGGATGGCTCAGTTGAGCGAGGACACTCCACTCCTTAGTGAAGAGGAGTAGGGCCGACGAACTGGGCGATCCGCGCAGGGTCTTGAGGGCAACGTGGCGTTTGGTGACAATGTCATACGCCTTGAAGACCACCCCCATCCCGCCCTGCCCAATGGGCTTTCCGGTTAGTTGGTAGCGGGCATGAATCGTCGTAGCCGGGCTCGCCATTATCGGTCATTAGCATAGCAAGACTGCCCTAAAATGCAAGACCGCGGAGCACCTGCCGGTACTGCGGATATGCGGTGGTAAAGACGGGCTAAAGTGGTGCTGGGAACGCCGGGAGAGCCGGGGCAGCAAAGGTATTGGAAACGCGTCTCGCGCTTTGCCGATGCCCAAGAAAGTCGCCCGCCAGAATAGTATCGTCGGTTATTAAAAAGCCATTCGGCAAATGACAGAGTCGGATGGGCGGCGCACGAAACAACGCTTGCGCAATATACGGGGGTGGCGCGACCGTTTCGGGCAAATCCGGACCAGTTCTGAGCTCGCCGCGGACTGCTATTTCCTTCCCCCGGTATTTTTGAAGTTGCTGCAAAAGTTCGCAGACAGTGAGAACCTTGGTTTCGTTTCGCTGCGCGAGCAGTAGCAGCGAAAGGAGCAATAGACTGGCTAACAACCGCATATTTTCCAGCCGCCCTCGGCGGACGTGTTAGGCTTCTGGATTTGTGATCGCCAAACCCTCTTCTGCGCCGACCGTGCAGACGACGTTATCGGCCGCTACCAAAGCGTCCAGAGAAACGCGGCTGTGTACATCCAAGGCCACAGCCAATTGCACAGCATCGAGGGTAAGACGATGCGTCGTGCCATAATCCCGGAGAAGCCGTTCGGCCTCGGCATAATGATGATCTGCAATCGCTACTACGAGCAGCACGCCGACTGCCACATCATTTCAAAAAATGGCTTCTCAGAGCGTCAGCATCGCTAGAGCTCAGAATTCCCAATCTGATCCTGCCGGCAAACACCGAATGCATCTCGACGGCAGTCAACCGGGAGATGATGATTCGGCGCTCGGGTTCGTGGAAGATCGCTTCAACTCGATCGGAACCCTTTTCCGATTGGTATAGTTTGGCAAGGGCGCTCGAATCGAAAAAGTAACTGCCCACTCAGAAGCGGTCCTTCCGCCCGGCTTTCAGATCATCCGCTAAAGAGCCTGGAGACCGGGAGAGAATCTTCCGAACCTCGTCAAGGCTTGGGATACCTGCTAATCCCTGAACTTCCCTCCGAACGCTCTCGATGAAACCGTAATCCATCATGGAAGCCAGCGGGTCTTTCGCATCTGACACCGTCACGCTGACCTTCTGGTGCTCCTTCAAAGGTAGAGGTTCCAAAGGCCGAAGCACGCCGTTTTCATATACCGCTTCGATTTGACGAATCATTTCCAATATCATTCTACGCCGCCGCTGGAGCCGGCATCGAAGCTGGGCTGTGAAACATGCCCTTTACGGCGCCGGCGGCACCGCTGGAATTGACTGAAACACGCTCCGGAACCAAGCCGCTAGCGGCGTAGGCTGGCCTTGGAGATTGTAGAGTCCGAATTGGTTCTGGGCATCGGTATCATACAGGTTCCACTGAATGATGTAGGCAACACCCCAGCCGAGCGCAGCGGAAATCACATCACTGGTGCGTGTCACATCCTGCTCGGGCCAAGCGGTGCGCCTGAAGCCGGTTTCCCCGATAATGATCTGGTTGGCGCCGGTCACGTTTCGGATGGTGTCGAGATCGACGCGCAGCGTGCCCGCGGGGTCCGCTGTATTGATGCTCTCCCAAGCGGAGTAGGAAACGTAATCGAACTCGGCCCAAGGCAGGACATCGTATAACACACTCTCGAAGCCGTTATCATTGAGTGCCCGCACAATATTGAATTCCGGCGCATGATAAACACGCGCCCCTCGAATGCCCTCGGCACGTGCGCGAGCACGCCCGTCGCGAATTCCCTGCGCACGCGCATCGAGCCAGAGTCGCAGACCCTCGAACGCTTGTGCCGGTGAAGCGACTCCATACTGCGACCGGTATTGAGCCAGGCACAAACTGCGGAATTGATCCACCAGTGCGAAGTTGTACGCATTGCCGCAGTAGATGGCGTTGTCACTCTCCCAATCCGAGATGATGAACCGCTTACGCGTGCGGCGATATTTGCGGTAGAGGTAGAGCGTCAGATCGGCGTACTCCTTCCGCAGGGCCGCGGTGTTCAGCGGTGTAAAGAATTCGGGGTCGAGGAAGCGCGTGTGCTGGCAGTCGCCGTAGCTCGTGCCGTCAAATGCAGTGATCATGACGGCGTCGATGGCTGGATCCGCAAGCGCACGGACCACATCCGGATCTTGCGCGCCGCCCGTCAGGGTAAAACCGGGCAGGCAATCCGTTCCCATGTTGTAATCGCGATAAAAGCGAGCCGAGAGGCTGATCCGTACCACTTGACCGCCCAAGGCCGAGACTGCCGCTACGCCCTGGCTAACGGACTGCGCATACTGGCCGCCCCAGTGATAGATCCCGATTTGGCCATTGCCCGAGCCGGCCGCGAGCCCGGTCGAGAGCACGAAGCCGAGCGGAACGAGGAGCGCCAGATAGATCGTCTTTCGCATGTCGGCCAGCGTCCAAATATGCGGACTTCCCGCGAGGAATTGGGTGTAATTAACAACTTGGAAAAGCCCGGACCGGATTACTATATCCCGGCAGGCCGCGAGCGCAGCCACGGTAGTTTCCCAGGTTGTTGCGCAAAACGTACTGCAACGGCAGTACTTTTCGAACCAAACTCATAGGTCCTGTTATGATGGGTGCTTGGTCATGCGAGTGGCGATGGAAGCCGCTTCGCTGGGCCTGTCGAGCGGCGGATTAGCACGATACACCAGCGAATTGAGCCTGGCTCTGGCGCGGTGCTTTCCGCAAGATGAATTCCTTCTGCTCTCCGATCAGCCGTTTTCGATGCCGCCGGAAGCCCCGCCGAATCTGAAACATGGCGGAGGCCCGCGCACGGCTGCCGAGCGCCGCTGGTGGCTTTGGGGGTTCGGCCGGGAAGCCCGCCGGTGGCAAGCCGACCTGGTTCATGGACCGGATTTCGCCGTGCCCTATTTGCCGCAGCTCGCCAGCGTTATGACCCTGCACGATCTTTCCCCCTGGATGGAATCGGGCTGGCATCACGCGGCGCAACGGGTGAGACGGCGGTGCCGTGTGCTGCTGAATCTAGGAATTCCGACGATGGTCGTAACTCACACCGAGGCCGTCCGGAAGCAGGCGATCGAGCGATTCCGTATTTCTCCGGAGCGCATCGTGGCGGTGCCTTCCGCCGCCGCTTCGTGGATACGCCCGGTCGAAACTTCGCCGCCGCGTCCCTACTTTCTTTACGTCGGGACGCTGGAGCCCCGCAAGAATCTACCCATGCTGGTGGACGCCTGGCGGGAGGTGCGGCGGGATTATGAAATCGACCTCGTCCTGGCGGGCCGGCGCCGCTCCGACGGACCGCAATTTGCCCAAGAGGCGGGGCTGCGGCTGGCGGGCGAAGTGCCCGATCGGCAGCTGGCCGAACTCTATTCCGGAGCGCTGGCCTTTGTCTATCCCTCGCTCTACGAGGGCTTCGGCTTGCCCATCGTGGAAGCGATGCAGTGCGGCGCGTGTGTGATCACTTCGTCGGCGTGCCGGGAAGCCGGCGGCGGCGCCGCGTTGTATGCCGATTCACCGGCGCAACTGGTCGGCGCCATGCGACAGGTGGCCTCCGATCCACAGTTGGTGACCGGCCGCCGCGTTCAGTCGCTGGCACGCGCGCGCGAGTTCTCGTGGGATCGATCCGCCCGCTTGACGTACGAGGTTTATGAGGAGGCTCGGAGGCGCTTTGGCCGGTAGCGTACGGCTGCGCGCCCTCATGCTGGCGCCCGAACCTCCCTATCCTTTATTAGGTGGCGGCGCCTTGCGGACCGCATCCGTCCTGCACTATCTGGCCCGGTCCTATGACGTGGACTTGATTCTTTTCCGCCAGCGAGGTGAGCCCGATCCAGCCGCGCTCGTTCCGCGCGGGTTGGCGGAGCATGTCTCGATCATTGATCTGCCTGCTCACCGCCGGAGCAGGACCAGCCGCGGGATCCGCAATGCGGTCCGGCTGGCGCGCCGCGTGCCGCCTTTAATCGATCGGCTCGCCGGATTTGAACACGAGGTGGTTCGAGCAGTCGAGAACCGGAATTATGCCGTGGCAGTGATCGAGCACTTCTGGTGCGCCCCCTACTGGGAGCAGATCGCGCCCGCCGCGCGCCGCACGGTCTTGGACCTGCATAATGTCGAATCGGTCCTGCATGAGCGTTGCGCCCAGGTGGAAGCAGGCGCAGTCGGATTCGCACATGGAATTTTTGCCCAGGCAGCCGCCAAACTGGAACGGAAATGGTTCCCTTATTTTTCGGAGATTCTGATTCCCTCTGAGTCAGATCGAGAGCAAGTCTTGAGGCTGGCGCCCGGGGCGACCACCACCGTCTACCCCAACGCGATTCCCTTGCAGCCGGTGCGTAGCGTTATTAAAGAAGATGTGGTCGTTTTTTCCGGGAACCTTGGGTATCATCCGAACATCTCGGCAGTGCGTTTCTTTCGCCAGGAAGTGTGGCCCCGGCTTCGAGAACGATGGCCGGAACTGGTCTGGCGGCTGGTGGGCATGAATCCTGATGCCGTTGCGCAATGGACGGGGGGCGATCCACGCATCCAGCTTTCGGGCCCGGTCGATGACGCGGTCGCGGAATTGGCGCGGGCCAAGGTTGCGGTGGTGCCGGTCCTGTCCGGAAGCGGCACGCGTTTGAAAATTCTGGAAGCTTGGGCAGCCGCACTGCCTGTGGTCTCCACCCGACTGGGGGCGGAGGGACTGCCCGCCGAGGACGGCCGGCAGATTCTCCTCGCCGATGACTCAGTGAAATTTGCCGACGCGGTTACGCGTCTATTGGGAAATGAAACTCTCCGTGCAGATTTGGGCCAAGCTGGCCGATGTTTGTTAGAAGCGCAGTTTACATGGGAAAAAGCTTGGGAAAATTTGCACATCTAACCAACTACAGTATTGTGTCATCTCCCTATACTGGTACCATGTTGCCGGTGCCATCCATGCGCTTCGCTATTGATGCTCATGCTGTCGGCCGTCACTTAACCGGCAACGAAGTTTATATTCGCAATCTACTGAAGGGTTTCGCGCACGAACGGGACTCCGAATTCATTGCCTATGTCTCGGAGGACGATGCTTTTTCGATGGTGCCAGCACCCGTTCGCACCCGCCGCATCTCTCGAAACCCGTTTGTTCGATTGGGCTTAGACCTCTCCGCGCGCGTCCTGGCGGATCGCCCCGATCTGCTGCACGTGCAATATACGGCGCCGCTCGGTTGCCCGGTTCCCGTGGTGGTAACGGTCCACGACGTCAGTTTTCTCGATCATCCCGAATATTTTCCCCGGAAGCGCGCCTGGCAGTTGCAGTTAACGGTTAGCCGGACGGTGAAACGAGCAGCGCGCGTCCTGACCGTCAGCGAGTTTTCGCGGTGTTCGATTTTGAAGGCTTACCCGGAATTAGATCCGGATAAAGTTGTGGTAATTCCCAACGCGGCCTCGGGATTTCGCACTATTTCCCGTGAATTAGCCAAAGATAAAGTGCAGCAGCGCTTCGCAATTTCCGCTCCTTTTCTTTTGTCCGTGGGGGATTTGCAGCCGCGCAAGAACCACATCGGATTGATTCGCGCCTTCGCTCGTTTGATTCAGCAATACCCGCAGTTTCCGCACAGCCTGGTTCTGGCCGGGCAGGAGACTTGGTTTTCGAAAAGCGTACGTGAGGCCGCCCGCGCATCGGGCGTCGCCGATCGCATTCTGTTCTGCGGTTTCGTCTCGGATGACGACCTGTTGAACCTCTATAACGCCTGCGAGCTATCGGTGTTTCCGTCGTTCTACGAAGGATTCGGCCTGCCCGTTTTGGAAGCGATGGCTTGCGGACGGGCGGTGGCTTGCTCGGGCGCATCGGCTCTGCCAGAGGTTGCCAACGGCGCCGCCATTCTGTTCGATCCCTACTCGGTGGACGAGATCGCGCGCGCCATGGCCGATCTCTTGTTAGACTCAGAGCTGAAGGCGCACATGGAGCGACTTGGGTCCCATCGAGCGGCACACTTTAGCTGGCAGAAGACGGCCAAGAAAACACTGGACGTGTTTTACGAAGTGGCCGAACTTCGACACCAGGTGGTACATCCGGCTCCAACCGCGACAGCGGCACATTGAGGACGGCCTCTCAGCGGGCGCCGCTGATCTTGCTTTCCGTGGCAGCCCTGGCGTTCGCCGCCGACTCGCCTACCGGCTTCCCATTTAGCGATGAAACCCTGCGTTACCAGGTGAACTGGCCGAGCGGCCTGAGTCTGGGTGAAGTTAACCTGACGGCGCATCGTTCCGGAGACGACTGGGATCTCGGTATGTCCCTCGATGTTGCCATCCCAGGCGCTCCCTATCTCGACCGGTATCACTCCATCAACACCGCCGAGCAATGTTCGTCGGAATTTGAGCGCGCGAGCCGCCACGGGACCAGAATCACCAACGAAAAAACCACATTCGACTACGAGCAAGGCCGCGCCTCCCGCGTGACCAAGGATGGCGGCAAATCGGAAGTAACCATCGGCTCCTGTGCGCGCGATGCCCTGGCGTTTCTCTATTTCGCGCGCCGCGAGCTGGGCCAGGGCCGCGTTCCGCCACAACAGGAGGTCTTTTTCGGCGCGTCCTATTCGGTGCGTCTGGAGTACACCGGCGAGCAGACGGTCACCGTGGCGGGGAAGCCCGCAGTTTCCGACCGCGTAGTGGTGTCGTTTCGGGGCCCGGCGTCCAACGCCAGCTTCGAAATCTTTTTCGCGCGCGACGCGGCCCGCACGCCCCTCCTGGTGCGCATTCCCTCGAACCTCGGTACCATAATCATGGAGTTGGTCCGGTAGCCTTCTGCAGTTTCACCGCCGGGGAAAAAACCTTTCTTGGGTTCCTCTGCGTCTCCTGCGACTCGGCGGTGTGAAAGGTCTCTAGCGCCCGCCGAGGAACCTGCCCCGCCGTTGCCGCCCGCCTTCGAAGGTGTCATTCTGAGGTAAAACCTCGCTAGACTTAGTTCGAGCATGCGTGTTGCCTTCTTTTCTCCGCTGCCGCCGGCGCGCAGCGGCATCGCCGATTATTCTGAAGCGCTTATC
>Ga0335079_10001920_pt1 | contig 23852 bp, 18 predicted proteins | sample Lox_Sample_33_FD_206719 | JGI IMG/M metagenome (GOLD analysis project Ga0335079, IMG submission 206719) | Soil microbial communities from Loxahatchee National Wildlife Refuge, Florida, United States - Lox_Sample_3.3 | ecosystem: Environmental > Terrestrial > Soil > Wetlands | place: USA...
CTGGCTTGCGCTTCCAGCTCTGGCCGCCGCCGCCTACTACCTGTTGGCGGTTATCGCCGCCGCGCGCTGGAGAAGCCAACGTGGGACCGGCTTCAGCCGGTCCACGAGCCTGCCGCCGATCTCGATTCTCAAGCCGATCCATGGCCGCGACCCGCGTTTCTACGAGGCCATTTTCAGCCACGCCGCGCAGGACTACCCCGAGTTCGAGATTCTCTTCGGCCTCACCAATCCGGACGATCCTGCAATGGCAGATATCCGCCGCCTGCGCGAGGAGCACCCACAGCGCCGCATCGAGATTGTGATCACCGAGACTGCTGCACCCAATGCGAAAGTCGGCGTGCTGGCCGAGCTCGCGCGCCGGGCGCGTCACGGCGTGCTGCTGGTCAACGACAGCGACATCGTCGTCGGCCCCGGCTACTTGCGCGCGGCCGCGGCTCCGCTGGAAGACCCGGGCGTGGGACTGGTCACTTGTCTATACCGCGCGCGGGCGGAATCGTTCGCCTCGTCCGCCGAAGCTCTGGGCGTGGCTACCGAGTTTGCTCCCAGCGTCCTGGTGGCCCGGCTCCTGGGAGTGGCGGAGTTTGCGCTCGGCAGCACCATGGTGTTCCATGCCGAACTCCTGAAGCGCTTCGGCGGCTTTGAGACGATCGCCAATTACATTGCCGACGATTACCAGCTCGGCTGCCACATCACCGGACTGGGGTACCGGATCGAGTTCGCCCCGGTCGTCGTGGAGACCGACCTGGGTGGGGAAAGCTGGCTCCAGACCTGGCGGCACCAGTTGCGCTGGTCCCGCACCATCCGGGTCTCACGTCCCTCAGGCTATTACGGCTACGTGATCACGCATGCCACGTTGTGGTCGATCGTGGCGCTGGCTGGGGGCCAATGGTGGGCCGCGGCGGTAGCGATGTCCCTGCGCATGCTCGCCGGCATCTGGGTCGGCGCGGGCATTCTGCGAGACACGGAAGTGGTGCGGAATGCCTGGATGATCCCCCTCCGCGACCTCTTCGGTTTCGCGGTGTGGGCTGCGGGTCTGAGCGGGAACAAAGTTCAGTGGCGCGACCGTACGCTGCAGCTCCGCCGCGACGGCCAGATCCACGAGGACGCGCCGGCGGCCGCGCTGCAAAGGTAGCATCCGCATTCAGTGGTTAGCCGCCTGCCCGCGCAGCACGTCCACGATCTTTCCCAGCAGCCGCGATTTGACCTCGTACCGTTGCGGACCCCGCGTGATGTACCGGACCTGCACGTCCAGGCCGGTCGTGCCGGGCCGCAGATCCACCGCCGGCCTCGCGGAAAACGTACGCGTACCGTATTGTTTGGTGATTCGCTCCCAGTCCTGCTCCGCGATCTGCGCGTCGGACTCGGTTTCGGCCTCGACAATCTCGCGAATCCGGCTCGCCACGGCATAGGGATCGGCGCCGGCGGGCACGGTCACTTGCAACTCGTCCCACAGCCACTGGCCCGCGGTCGAGAAGTTGAAATAGACGCCCTCGATCGCGTAACCGTTCATGAACGAGACGCGGCGGCCGGTCGGATGCCCCGTGTTCGTCCAGTTGCCCATTTCGAGCAACACGGTCTTGAACAAACCCACCTCGATCACCTCGCCGCCCACACCCTTGATCTCGACCCAATCACCGACCCGCACGCCGTTGCGTCCCATCAGCACGAACCATCCGAAGAAGGCGACCACGAAGTCCTTCAGCACTACCGTCAGACCGGCAGTCGCAAGGCCGATCATGGTCGGCGTCTGGCTGGGGGGACCGAAGATGATCAGCAGCACGATCGCCGCTCCGAAGATCCGCAAACCCAGCCGCGCCAGGAATCGCTCGCGATGGCCGCGGCGCCGGTCGTGCTCGGCGGCAAAGGCGTGCCTCAGGCGATCATCGGCGAGCGCCACGGCCAGCAACACTCCGAACGCCACTGCCAGCAAGCGGGCCAGGCGATGCATCACGCCGGAGCGCCGCTCGTCCACGCCTGCCGCCCACGTAGCGTATGTGTCGGCAAGCTGGTGGCAGTCCTGGATACGGTGGTCCAGCTCTGTGAGCGTCTTGCGCTGGTCGGAGAGCTGGCGCAGGCGCGCCAGCATGGCCACGGGATCTTCTTCTTCGGATTGGTCGTCGCTGTTCGCCGCGTCTGGATCCGCAATCGGCTCAGGCGGTTGTTTCTTGGCTAACAGCGCCTCCAGGCTGTTGTGCTCGCGTTCCAGGGCCGACGCTTTGGAAGCGGCCTGCTGGCGCGCAGCCAGCAACTGCGTCCGCCGATCGCTCAGCGTCAGCCATGCCTGGAACAGCCACGCCAGAGTCCCCCCCTCGCCTAATGCCGCCGGCTTCGGCGGTTGCGGGGCCGCCTTCACAGCATCGGCGTGCTGCTGCCGCGCCTGCTCGAGGCGCGTCCGCTCGTCACCGCCCTGCCGGATCAGGTCCTGCTGCGCATCGTCCAGCTCATCCTGGTCGAGTTCCAACTGTGCTTGCAAGACCTCGAGCTGCGCCTCGTTGTCGGCGCTTTTCGAAAGCTTGGCGATGCGTTGCTGGTCGGCTGCGATGCGCTGCTGCGCTTGCGCGACGCGCGCCTTGATCTGCGGCACCGGGCCGCTGGCTGGCGGCTTGGCGGCCGCCGCTTCCCGCACCGCGCTGGCGTAGGCCTGGTCGAGCTCGTGATCGGCCAGCCGCGCCGCCTGGGCGGCCAGCTCCTGATCGCGCTGCGTCTCGGCAAGCGCGGATACCTGACGGGCGGTGTCCAGCAACCGCCGGTCGATGGAAGATGCCTGCACCACCGTCCGCTCGGGCGGCGGCTCGCGCGTCAGATACGACGCAATGATGCATGCGGCCAGACCTGCTGCGAAGATCCCGGCCACCACGATTCCTGCATGTCGAACTCTCATGACGCTATCTAACGAAGGTAGTACACTCGCACTATGAAACGCCTGGCTCTCGTCGTTGGCTGCATCGTCGCCCTGCTCCTGGTGACAGCCATTGCCATCCCGTTTTTCATCGACCCCAACCGCTTCCGCCCGCTGCTGGAGCAGCAGCTCACCCAGGCACTGGCGCGCGATGTGAAGGTGGGAAATCTCAAGCTCTCCATCCTGGCCGGAGCCGTGACCGCGGACGACCTCTCGATCGCCGATAACCCGGCGTACAGCCGCCAGCCGTTCGTCCAGGCGAGGTCGCTTTCGGTATCCGTAGAGCTTTGGCCGCTAGTCACATCGCAGCAGGTGCACGTCACCGGGATCACCATCGATCATCCGGCCATCGCGCTGATTCAGTCGGCCAATGGCGAGTGGAATTTTTCGAATCTCGGCAGCCGCTCTGCCTCTGCTCCCAAACCCGCGGCCACCGCATCTTCCACGGGCAGCCTGGATCTGTCCGTCAAGCTCCTGAAGGTCACGGGCGGGCGCTTCTCGCTGGATCGGAGCGGCGGCCGGCGCAAGCCGCTGGTGCTCGACGACGTCAATTTCCAGGTGACCGACTTCTCGCCCAGCGCCGCGTTTCCGTTTACGCTCACGGCGCAGGTGCTCGGGGGCGGCACGGTCAAAATCGACGGAACGGCCGGTCCGCTCGACTCCGACGACGTCTCGGCTAGCCCTCTGCGTGTGAACTTCGACATCGCAAAGCTCGACTTGGTGGGCACCGGCGCCACGCAGGACGCGCCCGCTTTGGCCGGCGTCGTATCGCTCGCGGGCACGCTCCAGTCGGACGGCAGGACGGGGCAGATCAAGGCCAAATTCAAGGGCGACAAGCTGAAGTTCGCCAGGGCCGGGACCGCCGCCAAGCGGACGGTAGAACTGGATCTGGCTTCCGTTCGCGATCTGCGCAAACGCTCGGGCCGCATCCAACAGGGCGACATCCACCTCGGCTCGGCCGTGGCGCACCTCACCGGGACCTACGCCGACGAGAACGGGCTCACCTCGCTTCACATGACCCTGGAGGGGTCGAAGATGCCCATTCCGGACCTGGCCGACATGCTGCCGCCGGCGGGCATCGTCCTGCCCAACGGCTCTTCGCTCCAGGGCGGAACCGCGACCTTGAAGTTCACCATGGAAGGCGTTCTGGACAAGCTGGTCACGTCGGGTTCGATTTCGTTCGACAACACCAAACTCGCCGGTTTCGATATGGGCAAGAAACTGTCCACTATCGAAAAGTTCGCCGGAATCAAAGGCGTGCCCGATACCGAGATCCAGACCCTGGCATCGGGCATTCAGATCGGGCCCAACGGCATCGTGGCGAGCAACATGCAACTCATCGTGCCGGCGATCGGCACGCTCAACGGCAATGGCACGGTCAGTCCCACGAACGAACTGGATTTCAAGATGGTCGCCATAGCGCACACTTCGGGCCTGATGGCGGCGGTGGGCAACACGCCCATTCCGTTCACTGTCGGAGGGACTGCGCAAGATCCGGTGTTCCGGCCCGACGTGAAGGCGGTAGTGAAGGGCGAGGCGAGCAAAGCGGCAGGAAGCATTCTGAAGGGATTGCTGGGCGGCAAGTAGGACCGGGCTTGACCTGAAGCCAACTCAATCGGCGTATAGTGGAGTCTTACTATGAGAGCCCTACTTACGCTGTTGGCCGTGGCGTCGCTGCTGTTCGGCCAGGAAAAGAAGGCGCCGCCGGAGTATAACGTCTTCGTAGGCACCTACACGCGGCCCCTGAAAAGCAAAGGCATCTACGCCTGGCGTTTTCAGCCCGCCACCGGAAAACTGACCTCGCTCGGACTGGCGGTAGAGACCACCAGTCCTTCCTATCTGGCCGTGCACCCGAGCCAGCGCTTCCTGTATGCCGTGAACGAAGTCAACTCGGGAATGGTAAGCGCGTTCGAGATCGAGGAAGGCACCGGCAGGCTGAAGCCGCTGAACCAGGTGCCCTCGAAAGGCAGCGGGCCGTGCCACCTGACGACCGACCGTCAGGGCAAGTGGTTGTACGTGGCCAACTATAACAACGGCAGCGTAGCGGCGTTCCCCATCCACGACGATGGATCGCTGGGTGAATCCTCGGCCTTCGTGCAGCACACCGGGTCGAGCGTCAATCCGCAGCGGCAGAGAGGTCCGCACGCGCACGACACGGTGATCTCGCCTGACGGCCGCTACGTATTTGTGGCCGACCTGGGGCTCGACCAGGTCCTGGGATATCGCGTGGACGCAGGCCGCGGCGGAATGGCGACCGAGGACCCGGCCATCACCAAGCTCCCGCCGGGCACGGGACCACGCCACCTCGCCTTTCGGCCCGACGGGCGATTTCTCTACGTGCTGAGCGAAATGCTGTGCAACGTCACCGCGTTCCGCTACGACGCGGCGCGCGGCACTACCGAGGAGATTCAGACCGTGCCGACCCTGCCCGCCGACTACAGCGGCACCAAGAGCGGCGCGGAGATCATGGCGCATCGCAGCGGGAATTACCTGTACGCCTCCAACCGCGGGCACGATACGATCGCCATGTTCCGCATCGATCTTACCAGCGGCAAACTCGCCCCCATCGGCAACGCCTCCACACGCGGGAAGACGCCGCGCGGGTTCGGCATCGATCCCACCGGCAACTGGCTGTTCGCGGGCAACCAGGATTCGGACAACATGACGATGTTTCGCATCGATCTGAAAACGGGCAATCTCAGTCCCGTCGGCGATCCGATCGAAGTCTCTTCGCCCGTGTGTGTGGTGTTCTCGGCGATCAAATGAATCAGGTCTGGTATCAGAACTGCGACCCTCTGGGGAATCCCTGGCTCTCCACCGTGGCAGCGGCTATTCCGGTGTGTACGCTTTTCTTTTTCCTGGCGGTGCGGCGCGCGCCCGCGTGGAAAGCCGCGGTGCTGGCCTTTGTAGCCGCGGCCGCCGTGGCGCTCGGAGTCTTCCGGATGCCGCTCCACATGGTGGCAGGCGCGGTAGGCAGCGGCCTGGTATTCGGCTGGTTCCGCATCGCGTGGATCGTGGTGGCGGCGGTGTTCGTTTACGAAGTCTCCGTGGAATCGGGGCAGTTCGCGATCATCAAGCAATCGATCGGGGACATCTCCGGCGATCGGCGGCTTCAAGTCCTGCTGATCGCGTTCGCATTTGGCGCATTGCTGGAAGGCGCCGGTGGAGGCGGCGCACCGGTGGCGGTGAGCGGGGCCATGATGATCGGCATGGGCTTCCCTCCGTTCCAGACTGCGCTCTTGTGCCTGATCGCCAATTCGGCGCCGGTGGCTTACGGCGGACTGGGCAACCCGGTGCGCACGCTGGTCGCCGTGACCGGTCTGCCGGAAGCCGATTTCAGCGCCATGATCGGCCGCATTCTGCCGCTGACTACGTTGGTGCTGCCCTTCTGGCTGGTGCGCGTCTTTTGCAGCCGCCGCGACACGCTGGCGGTGTGGCCGGGACTGCTCGCCTGCGGGATTTCGTTCGGCGGCATCCAGTTCTTCTGGTCCAATTTCATGGACGCGGCGCTGGTGGATATCCTGGGCGGCATCGGCACGCTGTTGTTGCTGGCCGTGTTCTTCCGCTACGTGTGGCAGCCGAAGACCGAATGGCGCTACGGCGGCGAAGGTAAAGCCGCGGCGTCCGGGCTGACGATGGGGCGCATCCTGCTGGCCTGGTCGCCGTTCCTGCTGCTGGCGGGCTTCGTGGTGCTGTGGGGCGTCCCGTCGGTGACGAAGGTTCTGGATAAGGTCTCCTGGAAGCAGCCGGTGCCGGGCCTGCACATGATGGTCGTGCGCACGCCGCCCGTAGTCGCGAAAAACTTCGCGGAGCCGGCATTCTTCGACGTGTCGTGGCTCTCCACCGCGGGAACCGGAACCTTCATCGCCGGCTTGATCGCCGGGCCGCTGGTCGGTCTCTCGATGCGGCGGACTCTGGAAGTGTTCCTACGCTCCTTCTGGCGCCTGCGCCTGAGCCTGCTGGCGATCATGGCGATGCTCGGCGTGGGCTACATCACGCGCTACTGCGGCATGGACGCCACCATGGGGATGGCGATGGCGCACACCGGCGTCCTGTTTCCTTTCTTCGGAACGACGATCGGCTGGCTCGGCGTGGCGCTGAGTGGCACCGATGCCGGCAGCAACGCGCTCTTCGGAAGCCTGCAGATGATCACCGCGAACAAGCTCGGCTTGAGCCCGATTCTGATGGGCGCGGCCAACAGCGCCGGCGGCGTCATGGGCAAGATGGTGGCCGCGCAATCGCTGGTGATCGGGTGCGCGGTCACCGGCCAGCAGAACCAGGAAGGTGCGTTGTTCCGCGCGGTTTTGAAGCACAGCCTCGGGCTGCTGCTGTTGGTGGGCGCAATCGTCATGATGTACGCCTACGTGTTTCCGGCCGCGATCCCCAGCGGCCATCATTACTGGTAGTATGCGGGGCAGGCCTCCCGGCCTGCCCAGGGAGCGCAACATGCGACGAGCGATCATTCTTTCCTCACTGGGCGCCGCGGCCGTGGCCGCATGGCTGATGGCCCAACCCTCCGGCGACCCCCTGGTCGAAGGCTTCCGCATGGTGGAAGTGGCCAGCGTGAGCGACGCGATGGAGCAGTTATACGGGCAGCGAATGTACATGTCGCACGAAATGCGGCCGCTCGCCACCGCCAAATTCGCGGGACCTGCCGTTACCGTGCTGCTCAAGAAGGAAGAGCACAAAGAAGGCTCCGCCGCATCGCAGGGCATGCTGGATGCTATCGACTCCGCGCCTCCCGGTAGCGTCTACGTTATGGTGCTCGAAAGCGGCGGCGATTTCGCCGGCATCGGCGGCCTCATGGCAACCGCCATGAAGTACCGCGGCTTCGCCGGCGCGGTGATCGACGGCGGCGTCCGCGACACGCCGCAAATCCGTAAGCTGCAATTCCCGGTCTTCAGCCGCGGTGTGGTGCCATCGACCACCATCAATCACTACCGCTTCGCGGGCGTCAACGTGCCCGTGACGTGCGCGGGAGTGCATGTGAACGCCGGTGACATCATCACCGCCGACGAGGACGGCGTGGCGGTTGTACCGAAGGCCAAGGCCCAGGAAGTCCTGAAGAAAGCTCAGGACCTGGACGACACCGAGCATCGCATGATCCCCTTCATCGAGAAATTCCGCTCGATCAAGGAAGCCGTGGCCAAGTTCGGCAGGATCTGAGCCAACCCCGCGAGGCATGCCGTGGTACCGCGAGATCTCGCGCGACGAGTGGCGCACCCTGGTGGCGGCCCAGTTGGGCTGGATGCTGGACGCCATGGACGTCATGCTCTACAGCTTCGCGCTGACCGCGGTCAAAGGCGAGTTTCAGCTCTCGGGCGCCGCGGCGGGAGCCTTGGGAGCCCTTCCCCTGGTAACCAGCGCGGCCGGCGGCATGATCTTCGGCTGGCTCAGCGACCGTTATGGGCGGGCCCGCGCCCTGGTGTGGTCCATCCTCGCCTTCTCGCTGCTCACCGCATGCACCGCGATCTCGCGCAGCGTGGGTGAGCTGGTCTTTTGGCGCGCGCTGGTCGGCATCGGGCTGGGCGGCGAGTGGGCGGCCGGAAGCGTCCTGGTCGCGGAGACCTGGCCGGAAAAGCATCGCGGCAAAGCCATCGGCCTGATGCAGAGCGCCTGGGCCATCGGATACCTGCTGGCGGCGGTGATGGCCGCGGTCGTGCTCCCCGAGTGGGGATGGCGCCCCCTCTTCGTGCTCGGCGTGCTGCCGGCGCTGGTCACGCTCTGGATCCGCCGCGGCGTGCCCGAACCGGCAAACTGGCAGCAGCCGAAACACACCATCGCCGGCGCGGCCGCCGGATTGTTTCGCGAGCCCATGCGCCGCAACGTGCTCCTGATGGCGGCGCTGTGTTCCACGCTGCTGTTCGGGTACTGGGGTTTGTTCACGTGGCTGCCGGCCTATCTCGCGAGTCCCGTCGAAAAGGGCGGCGCCGGATTAGGCATCGTCCGGTCTTCGGCGTGGATCGTTCCGCTTCAGGTGGGCGCGTTCTTCGGCTACATTTCGTTCGGATTTTTCGCCGACCGTTTCGGCCGGCGCCGCGCATTCCTTGCGTTCGTCCTGACCACGGCGGTGCTGGTGCCGGTCTATGGCCTCTTGGGACGAAGCGCGGGTTTACTGCTGGCGCTCGGCCCCCTGGTGGGCTATTTCGGACACGGCTACTTCAGCGTGCTCGGCGCCATGGCGGCGGACCTCTTTCCGCCGGAACTACGCACCACCGCGCAGGGCTTCTGTTACAACATCGGACGCGCGCTGGCCGGCCTGGCGCCAGTCACAGTGGGCGCGTTCTCGGACCGCTACGGGATCGGCGTGGCTCTGGCATTCACGGCGGTGTTCTTCGTGGCAGGGGCGGGCGTGATGGCACGCATGGAGAGCGGTTCCCTTGCCAACAAATCCACGCTTCGTGCGTCATGACTGGAAGTGGAGGTGAAACGATGCTTCTGAGCAGAATCCTGGCAGTGGCGTTGGTGGCCCTGGCCGCATGGGCACAGCCCCTGAAATTCGATGTCGCTTCGGTTAAAAAGCTCAATACCACCGGGCCTCCCGGAGACATCCCGCGCAATGCAGATCCCGCACCGGGGCATTTTCACATGACCAACGTCCCCATGCGGATGCTGCTGGAATGGGCCTACGACTTGAAGGATTACCAGATCAGCGGGCCCGACTGGATCAAGATCGACGAACGATACGAGGTCATCGCCAAAGCCGCCGGGCCGGCGCCCGAGTCCGAAGTGCGCCAGATGCTGCAGTCGCTGCTGTTGGAGCGTTTCCAGATGAAGGTGCATCGCGAGACCAGGGAGCTGCCCGTCTACGTGCTGCTTCCCGGGAAGGGCGCGCCCAAGGTGAAGGAAGTGGCGGCCGATGTCCAACCCACGGGACGCGGCGATGGAACCAGCGTGACTTTCGTCGGCCAACCCATCTCGCGGTTCACCTTCATGCTGTCGCGCCGCATGGACCGCCCCGTCTTGGATATGAGCGGGCTCACGGGACGCTATGAATACACCGTGGACACTTCCGGCCTGGGATTCAACGGTCGCGAGCCGGAGGTTCCGGGCGGCACATCGATATTCACTGCGGTGCAGCGGGATCTGAATCTTCGGCTCGAAGCGCGCAAGGAGCCGATTCAGATTCTGGTGATTGACTCGATCAGTAAGGTGCCGACGGAGAACTGACGTCTACTTCAGCACCTCCGCCAGGAACGCCTTGTCTTCCAGTACGGCGCGCAACCGTTGTCCGCGCCCGCCCTGCGCTGCGGCTGGAGCTTCGAGCTGTTTGCGGATCGCGGGATCCATCTCGATCGCTTTGCGGATTTCGGCCAGCGCAGAGGTCCTATCGCCCAACTCATAATCTATTAGACCGACATTCAACTGTGCGTTGCCGCTGGGCATGTATTTGGCCGCCTTGGCCGCGGCATCGCGCGCCTCCTTGTTTTTTCCCGAGGAACGTAACTGCTGCGACCACTGCTGGTAAAGCCACCCCTGGTTGATATCCAGCAGGCGGCGCAGCTCGGGAATCGGCGCGGGGTTGTCGTCCACGTTGATGTAAATCAACCGGTCGTTGTTGATGTTGCGTCCTCGCCCCTTGCCGACGACCAGCATCGATGCTGACTGCTTGCCGCGCGAATCGCCGCCCGCATCATCGCCGGCCTTGAGCGCTGCAAAGAGCTTCTCCGCCAGATCGCCCTGCGTGGATTCGAACGCCTGCACCATCGCCTCCGGCACCTGCTTGCCGACCAGGATGTTGCCCTGGGCCGAGCAGTTCTTGCCCTGCCGGTCGCCCGCCCAGTTGGGCGCATTTGGACCCGTGTACGCAGCGATGTTGCCCTTACCATCAACCACGGCGAGCTGGCGCCCGTCCTTGCCAGGGAAGGTGTCTTCGGCAAGCAGCTTGTCCACCACCTGCTTCGCGGTCATCCCCTGGCGCAGCAGCTCGAGCCCGCGCGGTCCATAGCCTACGTTGACGTTGGCCTGCGTAGCCACGCATCCCGTGCCCGCCTCGCCCCACGGCACCACGGCGCCGACGGAAAAATACTTCGACGCCACCGTGACTCCGCAATCTCCCGTAGCGGCATCGTAGGCCACAATGGAAAACGTGTTTACATCCGCCGCGCACAACGGCAGGGCGGCCACAAGCGTAAGCAGCGCACGTCTCATAGGGTTGTTATATAACGGAAGGACACCGTTATGCCCAAAGCCCTTCTGTTCGCCCTGCTCGTTCTGGTCGCGTGCGCCTTTGCGCTTCAGGACTCCGGCGCACCCGCAGGCCGCGTAGCCGATCCATTCGCCACCGGCTGGATGCTCACCGATACTAACGGTGACGGCATCGGGGATTACATCGCTGGCAAAATCGTAGTGCCCGCGCACCCTTCCGCTGCCGAGAACGCAGCGGCGGCGAACCTGGCCGCGCGTGTGGGCTACGGCTCCACGGGCCTGACTCCGCCGTTGGTCGTTGCCGCCGCCGGCGACCCGGGCTCCGGTCCGCGCATCTTCGTCGGAAAGGATGCCCTGCCCGCGGCGATGGCGAGCGAGTCCGCGCCACTAGTGACGCAGCTTACAAAAGAAGAAGGCGGCGTTTTCGAATTGCACGGAAATCTGGCCGTTCTTGGCGCCGATGACGAGGGCCTGCTCGCTGCCGCCGATGCCTACTCCGCCCACGCACCGTATCAATGGCGCGTTCCCGGCGACCGCCTGAGCCAGCTCGGCGACCTCACCGGCGTGACCTATGTTCGCGGCAAGAATGGTGTGAACCGCGCGTTCCTCCGCTCCGGCAGCGTGGTGCAGTTGAATCCTCCCGCCGCTCCCGCGACGCCCGCAGCAGCCGCCGCGGGTGCGGGAGCCCAACCCGATGCCGCCGGCAATCCTCCACCGCGCCTCGATCTCGCCGCGCTCTATACCAGCCGCGGCCTCTTTACCGGAACTCCGCGCATGCCGTTGCCCTCGACCCTGGATTCGCACCTTTACGTGCCCGCGGGCACCGCCGGGGTCGCCATGGCCAACCTCGCTGCGCGCATGGGCATGGAGGCCACCGGCATCACCCTACCGCTCGCCAGCCCCGCCGAAAAGGCCGCCGCCCGCGATGTGCGCAACAAAGCCGTGATTGCCGGCGACTCCACGCTGGCCCGCGACGCCGAACAGAAACTCCGCACGCAGCACGGCGCGCTCGATACCGGCCAAGGAGAAGTGGACATCGTCGAAGACGCGTTCATCCGCCGTCCTGCGGTGCTGGTGCGCGGCGACGATGCCGGCGAAGCCGCGGCTCTGGACTGGGTTTCCTCCCACGCATCAAACCTCTGGGAGACCGGCAAACCGAATCTTGCCATCGACGAGATCCGCTACGACCTGCACCGGTTCTTCTCCCTCCGGTCCGGCGCAGGGCAGGCCGCAGCCGCGCTCTACCACCTGGAGCGCTGGGCTAAAGACATATCGCCCGGCGCCAAGGATGTGAAAGCCGAGGTCTACGCCGACATCGCCGACCCGAAGCTCTCCGGCGTCATCGGACAGATCATTCCCGGCGCAGCGGTCAAAGCCGCCAGCCTGCGCGCCGGCACGCGCTGCTGCGACGAGCTCCACTTCCGCGCCCCCGGCATCGAGTTTCAAAAACAACCCCCGACCTTCGCCGAAGACATCGTCATTCCCTGGGAAGGCAAGCGTCTCGTGGACGCTGTGCGCGCCGCGTCCGCGAAAATGCCGCGCCGCCAGGAGGTCAGGCTGAACGCGCTGGTCAGCGAAGGTCCCGAGCAGCGCCGCAAGCTGGAATCGGAGTTGAAAGACCTGCTGGCGCGGGCCGGTGCGGACCCGCAGCGCACCAGCGTCACGGTGCTCTGCGCCTATAAACCCGGCTATAGCTGGCTGATGGACGACGTGGCCAACGCCCTCGCCGCCAAACCAGTGGCTAGCGTGAGTATCGAATTCGCCCGCAACGTCGACCCGACCGGCATGCGCTCCATGTGGAGCGAGGCGCGCTGGGTGCAGGAACTGTATCCCGTTGACGAGATGCTGGCGCGCAAGCTGAACATCCCGCTCGAAAAGGTCACACTGCACCGGTTCGAGCCTTTGCCCGGCAGCCCCACATACCGCGCCCGTGCCTTCGATGCCGCCGGCAAAGAGATCCTCACCCGCGAATTCACAGTGCCCACCGTGTCGCAGCCCTACAACGGCGTGCTTCCGCGCTACGAACAGGTCCAGGTGGATACCGGCTGGATCAAGCTCGAAGCCGGCGGCAAGCTCCTGCTCGACGAGCGCATCAAGACCGATATCGAGGAATTCTGGGACCACTATCAGAACCAGACGCTGCCCAGAGTCTGGCAGTTCGTCATGTCGCAGGTCCACGGTGAGCTGCGCGCTGAATTCGCGCCGCCCTTCGACACGCTCAAGCTCGACATCCACATGAGCGAGCCGGACTACAACCTCGACCTCGATCGCGAGCGCATCTCCAGCCTGGAAGCGCTGCAGGAGGACACATTCTACTCCACCGACAATTTCATGGCCATGATGGGCGATCTGGAAACCGGCCGGCCCCTCGGCTACATCGGCCGCGTGATCCCCATCGTGCACCGCAGCGAAGAAGGCCAGGACGGCCGCGTCCACATCGAGTTCTACGGCAAGCCGGAAGCCAACCCGCTCGTCCGCCTGAGCTGGACCGACGCGCAGGGCCGCACGCACAAACAGGAACGCAATCTGCCGGCGGTCGCCGGCGAGATGATGCCGCGCCTCGTTCAGGCCCGTGTCAAGGCCGGCGAAGACGGCGTGCAGCGCCTCACGTGGGTGATGCCCGCCGATTATCTCGAAGACAAATACGACGAGTGGCTGAAACTCGAAGGCCAGGACCAGGTGGACCGCAGCATCTTCCCGGTGGAGCGCGCCCGCGGGCAGCTCCGCTGGCTGGAGCGCATGCACGCCGCAGGCTTGTACGCCGACGATCTTGCGTATCCGCACTTGAAGCAGATGGCGGTCGAATTCGAGCTGCCGCTGCCGGTCACCGCCAAGCCCGACACTCCGCCCGAGCGCGTCGTCGCCGAGTATACCGTCACGCCACCGGTAACCAAGCGCCCGCTCATCACGGACGTGACGCCCATCGGCGCCACGCCGATCGTGCAGTGGGACGAGCCAATCAGCCCCGCCGAGAACGCCGCCGTGCTCGCCCGCCTGGCGCAGACCCCGGGCGTCACGGTCTACTGGATGGGCCGCAGCTACCTCGGCGAGAACATCTGGGCTGCAGACATGATGCTGCCCAGCCCGTCTACGCTGCGCAGCATCGCTAAAGAGACCACCACCAAGCCTGTCATCGTCTATTCCGGACGCCAGCATGCCAACGAGGTTTCCAGCACCAGCCACATTCTGAAGCTCGCCGAGGAACTGGCCACCGATCCCGCAAAGCGCGAGGTGCTCAAGCGCGTGAACGTGGTGCTGCATCCGATCACCAATCCCGATGGCGCGCAGCTCTCCGTCGACCTCGCGAAGATCACGCCCGATAACATGCTGCATCCCGGCTATCACGGCTCGCTCAGCGCCGACGTGTCCGCCGGCCAGACCGAGACCGACCCGATCTATCCCGAATCGCGCACGCGCAAGCAGTTGATCGACGCGTGGCTGCCCGACGCGTTTCTTAATCCGCACGGCTACCCGTCGCACGAATGGGTGCAGCCGTTCAGCGAATATTCGGGCTGGGTGCAGAGCCGCCAGGGCGCGAACAACGGGCGCGCATGGTGGATCCCGCGCGGCTGGTTCACCAGCCTCGGCTATCTGCGCGACGAGCAGCACCCCTACAGCAAGGCGACCGCGTACGCGCTTCAGGACCGCATCGTGTCCGCCGTTCGCGAGGTGCCCGGCCTGCTGCCGCTCGAACAGCGCATGAACAGCCGCTACGAGCGCTTCGGCCAGCGCTGGCAGCCGAAGAACATGTTTCAGCCTCTGGTGAACGACATCCGGATTTACATGTCGCTCAAAGGCAGCGCGGGCCGCGGGGGCGCCGCAGGCGGAGGCGGCGAAGGTGGAGCAGGCGCAGCGCCCGCGCCGGGAAGCGGCGGCGTTGGCGGCATTTCTCCCGATATCACCTGGGACGCCGGCTACACCGAAGCCCCCGACGAAACCGCGCACGGCGAGTACATGAAGCTGGTGGCGTCGGCAGGCCTGGCCTTCGACTGGGTCCACCTCAAATACCTCGCCGACGGCGATCAGAGGATCACTCGCACCGAGCGCGAGGCCCCCGGTGGCGGAGTTCAGTGGCGCGTCGAGCGCGCCCGGCCGGTGCTTCCGAAGTAGCTCAGCGGGCTGCCGCTTCTCGGATCAGCTTCTTCAGGGCTCATCGTCGTCACTCATGATCAGGCGTTCAAAAGGATCAGGGGACTGAAAATCGAAGACTGGACGAAGGCGTAACACCTGCCGCCGCACTACCGGCAGGGTACCAGTTTCATCGGAAAGTCCTCTGCGCGATCCTTACCGTTCTGCTTGCCGTCGATTCGGGCAAACAGCCCTGGCTCGGTCTTGCGATAGAGAATGCGCTGGGGGAACGGGTGCGCGGGATTTTCGAAGACGACCTCGGTGTCGCTCTGCGTTGTGAGCTTGAATCGCACCGCCGGCGCCGTGGTTCCAATGCGGGGAAGATAGAAGATCTCGCCCTTCTCCGTATCGATGCGCATGAATTCGCTGAAGACCACCTTGCTCGCCCGGATGGTGCGGGAGACGCCCATCATCTGGCCGTCCACGGGCCTGTTCCACTGCTCCTCGATGGTTACGGGACCTTGTTCCGCGACCCAACACCCGGTCATCCACGAGAGAGTAGAAACGTCCCCTGCCCGCAGGGAATAGGCGAGCAAAAGTACCATCGTCTGTTTCATAGGGCTCAGTCTAGCCGATCGCTGCGGCCCGGTCTTGGAAAAATGCGACAGGTCAGCGCCGGCCTTGTAGAAACAGGCGTTCCATCGCGGTGAGATCGTCCTGGTGCAGGGCTGGTGTGGAACCGGAGAACCGGCGGAAGTCCGCGGTCAGATGGGCCTGGTCGTAGTATCCGGATTCGGCCGCGGCCCGGGCCCAACTCCAGCGCGGGTACAGCTCGCGCAGCCTCAGGACACGCTGAAAGCGGTTGATGCGGGCCAGCGTTTTGGGCGGGCATCCCACGCGATCGAGGAAGGCGCGCTGCAGGCGGCGGGCAGTGCAGCCGGTAGACGCAGCGATGCCCGCGATGCGCTGCCAGGGCTCGCGCTGCATCAGCTCGATAGCTGCGCGCAGGCGTAGATCCGGCTCGCGGCCGCGGATCTGGCGGCGAAGGAACTGTTCGCCCGCAGCAATGCGGCTTGCATTGCTGCGGGCGTTGCGGACGGCTTCTTCCAACCCGCGCGCCTCGGCGCCCCAGAGGTCGTCCAGCGGCAGGATGCAACCGGCGGTCTCGTGCTGGGGCCAGGGCGCGAACGCCGACGCGCCGTCGGGATGGAAGCAGGCTCCGAACACGGAGACGACGTCCAAGGGCTCGAGCGAAACGTGCGTATCGAGCTGGCCGATGAAGAGCGCGCGATGCTGGCGCTCCCGGCAGCCGGGCGCAACCAGCCGGTCGAAAGGATCGCCGAGATGGATCGCGATCTCGCTCCGGCCATCCGGCAGCAGACGCTCGGTCGCACCTCGCGGCGGCGTACCAAAGAGCGTCCAGAAGCAACGGACGAATGGCGCCAGATCGGACGATGGCGGGTACTCGCGGTAGTGCATCGCAGGCTCGTTATACCTCGCTAGCGGATCACCGCCGCCAGATCTTCATACTGATCGCTGGAGATCAGGTTCACTCCCGCCGCAACCGCCGCCTTCCACCGCAGCATCACCGCCTCGCGGCTGCCGAAGTTGTACGTATCGCCCCAGCCTTTTTCCTCCGCGGGCGCGAAGCCATCGAGGGTGTAAAACCGGATCCAGTAGCCCAGCTTGTGCGCGTGATCCACGAGTGCTCGCAGGCGGCGATCGTCGGCGGGTGTCCAGTCGCCGGCCTTGTGCTGGCCTCCTTCCTCCACAACGAACCACGAATTGTTCCACCAGCGGCGGTAGTTGGTCGGCGGCTGGGTGAGCAGTCGATCGGGCGGAAGCGTTGCCTGAAGGTGCTCCCGTTCCGCCCGGTTGGCTGCCTGCACCGCGCCCGTGTGCGCCGACCCGAAGACGCGCAAGCGCCCGCCGGCCGGCACCTGCTTGAAGAACACCTCTTCCTGCGCATCGGCGTCTTCGGTGAGCACCAGCAGCGGCTTGGGGTCGAACGGCGACAGCCGTCGCGGATCGGCAGTCTTCTCCGCCGTGGTGATCCAGCCCTGGTATTCGCCCAGCAGGTCCCAGACGGCCTGAAGCAGCTCCGGCTGCACGCTCTTGAAATCGAAGTGGAGCACGATGATCGGCCAACTCGCGCGGTCGTTATCCGCCACCGCCTTCTCCACGATGGGCCGCACGCGTTCGAAAAAGTGCGCCCGCAGCGACGGCTCGCCTCCCGTGGTTTTCGCATCGTGCGAAACCACGGGCTCGCCGCGCGCCCAGGCAATGTCCTGCTCGATCGCGACCGGAAACGGCGTGCGCAGCGCCCGGTCGATGCGGTCCTTCCACTGGCCTTTGTACGGATAGCAGTTGTGCGCGTCGGGCACCGGGCGATTGTGATTCAGGAAGTCCATAGGGCTCTGTTGCGCGGCCAGGGGCAGAACGGCCAGGATCGGGGCAAGCGCGAGTCGCATCTCTCGATAATAATGGAGTGCGGAGGGGCAACATGAACCGAAGACAGCTTCTTCGCTCGGCGGCGGCGCTCCCCGCTGCCGGAGCCGCATTCCACGCCGCCGCCGCGCAGCAAAAACAGATCAGGATCACCGCGCTCGAAACCGACGTCCTCAAGCGCCCTCCCGGCACGCCCACCTACGACGCCATCCACAAGCTGGGCGTCGATAGCGGAAGTGTGGTATTGCGGCTCAAGACCGATGCCGGCATCACCGGCTGGGCCAGCAGTTCGTTCGGCATGATCGCCGGCGGTCCGCGCGTCGTGCAGACCATCCTGGAACAGGAAGTGAAGCCGGTCCTCATCGGGCAGGACCCGGCGTTCCCCCGCCGCATTCGCGCTGAGCTCTGGAAGGCGCTGGAATACAACGGCGTCACCGGCGTGGTGCAGTTCGCCATCGCCGCCGTCGATATCGCGGTCTGGGACATCCTGGGCAAGAGCGCCGGCCTTCCCGTCTACCGCATGCTGGGCGCCTTCCGCGACCGCCTGCCCGTCTACTCCATGTGCGGCTGGTATTACGACGATGACGCCGATCTCTCGCACTACCGCCGCGCGCTCGAACAGGCCATGGAGCAGGGCTACCATGCCGTGAAGATCAAAGTGGGCCGCGATTCCATGGACGATGACATCCGCCGCATCAAGCTCGCCTTCGACGTCGTGGGCAAAGGCAAGCGCGTGATGGTGGACGCCAACCAGGTGTTCAACCGCAACGAGGCGCGGCGGCGCGGCAAAGTCTACGAGCAGATGGGCTGCTTCTGGCTGGAGGAGCCGCTGCCGCCGTACGACATGGAAGGCTTCGCCGGGTTGGCCCAGGCGCTGGACATCCGCATCGCCACGGGCGAGAACCTCGCCACCAAATACCAGTTCGCCGACCTCATCGCGCGCAAGGGCGTCGACGTGGTGCAGCCCGACAACCGCCGCGCCGGCGGCGTCACCGAGTGGATGGAGATCGCCGCGCTTTCCGATGCCTACAACCTCGAGCTCGCCAGCCATGGCGGCGGGAACACCAATCTCAACATGCTGCTCGCCATGCCCAACGCGATCTACATGGAGACCAGCGGCGCGCACAAGCTGGTCAACGGCGAGATGCTCGCGCCCGAAGAGCCGGGCATGAGCAGCGAAGTATCGGAAGCCGAGATCAGGAGGTACCGCGTATGAAACTGACGTTGCTGATCACCCTGGGCGCGCTCATCGCGTCCGCGCAGAATAACCCGGTGCTCGGGGAGGACGCCGTCAAGGTTTCCGAGCACGTCTGGGCGATCATGGGATGGCCGAACATCGGGATCGTGGTGGGCAGCACCGCCACACTGGCGGTCGATACCGGCCTGGGACCTCGCAACGGCGCCACCATCGCGCGCGTCGTGGCGAAACTGGCGCCGGGCAACAAGAAGCTCTATCTCACCACCACGCATTTTCATCCTGAGCACGCCGGAGGCGACGCGGGATTCCCCGCCAGCACCATCCTCATCCGCGACGCTGTGCAGCAGAAGGAAATGGAGGCGCACGGCCAGGAGATGATCGCCATGTTCGCCGGCCGCTCGCCGCAGCAGAAGGAACTGCTCACCGGCGCGACGCTGCGCACGCCCGACATCACCTTCGACAACGAGGCCGCGTTGGATCTGGGCGGTGTGACCGCGCGCCTGTTCTGGTTCGGCGGCGCGCACACGAAGGGAGATGAGCTGACCTTCGTCGAACCGGACCGCACGTTGATCTCGGGAGATGTGGTGCAGAACAAAGTCGTGCCCAACATCTTCGGCGATGGCGGCACGCCCGCGAGCTGGCTCGCGGTGCTGGACAAGGTGGCGGCTCTGAACGTGCTGCACGTCCTGCCCGACCACAGCGCTCCCGGCGATGGCTCGATGGTCGCGCTGGAGAAGAAATTCATCAGCGACCTGCGCGGGCGCGCCTTGGAGCTCAAGCAGCAGGGCGTAACTGTCGACGATGCCGGAAAACAGCTCGGCACCGAGTTCAAGGCGAAGTACGCCGACTGGCCGAGTATGAATGTCGCCGGCTTCGTCCGCAGCGTCTACGCCGAGCGCTAGTTCTTGTAGGGTAGGCCTCCTGGCCTGCCCCGCGCGCGGAGCGCGCGTGCGCTAATCCGGCAGCGCGAACAGGTACGAAGTAAGATTCTCCAGGTCCCCCTGCGGCAGCCGGTACGGCGGCATGATGGAGCCGGGCGACAGCGCCTGCGGGTTCTTAAAGTGCTCCAGCACCCAGTTGCGGCTCTGCCGCTTCGCCAGCCCGTTCAGGGGAGGTCCTATGCGCATGCCCCCGCCGTTTACCAGGTGGCAGGCGCCGCAGCGATTCGCCTGGTAAACCAGCGCTCCCGCTACGGCGAAATCCGGCGCGTTGTCCAGCGCGGTGGCGTTCTTCTCGTTCAGCTTCAACAGAAATGACGCCAGCGCGTTCAACTGCGCGTCGCTGAGCTGAATCGGCGGCATCGACGAACCGGGCCGCATCACGCTGGGCCGCTTGAAATGCGCGATCATCCAGGCGGCGTCTTTGTGGATCGCGGTTTGCGTGAGGTCGGGCCCGATGGCCGTTCCGCGCCCGCCGATCACGTGGCAGGAGGCACAGTTCTCCTTGCGGAAATAACCGATGCCCGCCATCTCCTCGGGAGAAAGTTGCAGCCAGTCGGTGGGCGCCGAGTAGTCCACCTGGGTGGCGCTCGCCCCTTTCGGCGTGGATTTGACCGCAGCGGCCGTCAGGCCGCCCCAGCCGATCGCCGCGAATCCAACGATCGCGATGGCCGTGGTCCGCCGCGTCACCCGGACCATTCTGACGCGATCGATGAACGGCACCAGGATCAGTGCCAGGACCGCCAGTCCAGGCAGCACCACGCTGCCTACCATTTCCAGCGGACCGCTAAATAACTTGAGCGTCTGAAACAGGAACAGAAAATACCATTCCGGCCGGGGAACATAGGCCGTGTCGGTCGGGTCGGCGAGTTGTTCCAGAGGCACCCTCACGGCCACCGCCATCACGAACAGAATGGCGAATGCGATGAAGATGGCCACCGTGTCCTTGAACACCTGCACCGGGTAGAACTGCTTCTTCGGAAGCCGCTCATCGCCGGGCGCCGGCGCCACGCCGTGTTTGCGCACCAGGTACACGTGGATCGCGATCAGCAGCAGCGTGGCCGGCGGCAGGAGCAGGACGTGCAGGCCGTAGAAGCGCGCAAACGTTACCACGCCGACCGCGCCTTCGCCGCCCAGCAGCCGCGAAAGATACGGTCCGACGACCGGTGCCTGCCCCGCAATCTGGGTAGTGACCACGGTGCCCCAGTAGGCTCGATTGTCCCAGGGCAGCAGGTAGCCCGTGAGCCCGTAGGCGAGCGTTACCAGCAGTAGCACCACCCCGACCATCCACGTGGCTTCGCGCGGCTTCTTGTAAGCGCCGTACAGAAACACCTGCACCATGTGGAGCACCACCACCACGATCATCATGCTGGCGCCCCAGTGGTGCAGGCCGCGGATGAGCCGTCCGCCCGTGAGCTCGGTCAGGATGTAACGCAGGCTGTTGTAAGCGTCGCCGGGCGTGGGCGCGTAGTTGAAGGCCAGCAGCGCGCCCGTGAACGCCTGCACCAGAAAGAGGAAGATGGCCACGCTTCCGAAGACCTGGTGCCAGCCGCTCGATGCCGGGATTTCCTCGTAGAGAAACTGGCGCACGCCGGTGCGAATGCCGGTCCGGTTGTCCAGCCAGTCGTTGATGCCGTTGCAGCGCCGCCTCATGCCTTGTGTCCCCCGCCACCCAGGTCGAGCCGGCCGATGAGCAGCCTCGTGCCTTGCAGCCTGGTTTCATAGCGGTCGAGCGGCCGCGGCGCTGGTCCGGAGACCACCTTGCCATCGACGGCGAACAGCGAGTTGTGGCAAGGGCAGAGGAATTCGTTCTTGGCGTCGTCCCAGTGGTACGCGCATCCCAGGTGGGTACACTGCGGGCCGAAGGCCGTGACGCGGTTGGCGGCGTCCTTCACCACCCACGCGGTGCTCTTCTCGCTGATCACTTTCCAGCCGTCGACGCGGTTCTTGCGGAAGGCCATCTCCACTGGGACATTGGGCGTCAGCCGCGTGATATCGCCGACGTCGACCCATTCCTCGGCCTTGCGCGCCTTGGGCGGAAATAGCAGGTAGATGAGGGCTGGTACGCCCAGAGCCGCCGAAATTGCTCCCCAGAGGCCGTAGATCGCACCAACAAAGAAGCGGCGCCGTGTGGTCCCCTCGGCCTCACTAGAATGGATAGCCTGCACGTCACCATGCTAAACGGGACCCGCGGCCGAATTATTGCCTAATTGTATAGAGTTTGCAAATTTTGCGGGCCGCCGGCCTATTTCATCTCCGGACTGTTGGCCGTAGCCGGTTCCTGCCCGTAGTTTTGGCGTATGGTCATGCTTTGGTCGGAAAAGAACGTGCGGCTGCCGGTGACATTGAACGTCTCGGGCACCGCGCTGACGATGTATCCACCCTGGTTGCCCGTGACCGTGAACTTGTATCCGCTCTTGAGGCCTCCGGACAGGTCGCTGCCGATCAGGTCGGCGGCGGCGGGACCGGCGGCGCCGCTCGCCGGTGGTCCGAGCTCCGTAAGCGACACGGCGTACTTGCCGAACTGGGAGTAATACTGCACCTCCGCGGTGTGGATGGTTTTGATGGCGGCGACAGCGGCGGTCTCCTGCGAGTACATGCGCGCCCGGCTCAGGCGAGGGGCCGCGATCATGATGATGATCAGGATGATCGTGATGACTATCAGCAGCTCGATCAGGGAGAAGCCGCGGCGGCGGTCCTTTGGCGTGAACATACAGTTGGTCCTTCTATTCTATGACGCCGCGCACCGTGCAAACGTGCATGCGACGTGGGACAGGCTTCAGCCTGTCCAGGGCCTGCCCCTTCCTACTCAATCACTCCATTCCTTACCGCAAACCGCACCAGGTCGTTGATGCTGTGCAGGTTCAGCTTCTCCATGATGCGTCCGCGATGCGCGTCCACCGTGTAGACGCTCAGGTTCAGCACGCCCGCGATCTCCTTGTTGGTCTTGCCTTCGGCGAGCATCTGCAATACCTCGCGCTCGCGGCTGGTCAGCAGGTCGATCGGATTGGTCACGTGTCGGCGGTAATCGTCGAGCACCGCGTTCGAGACCGCCGGGCTCAGGTAGCTCTCGCCGCGGGCCACCGCGCGGATCGCGCTCACCAGGTCTTCCGCGCCCGAATCCTTCAGCAAGTAACCGCGCGCGCCGGCGCGTAGAATCTCACGCACGTAGACCGAATCCTTGTGCATGCTGAGCGCGATCACGCGCGTGTGCGGCACGGAAGCGGCCAGCCGGCGCGTGGCCTCGATGCCGTTCAGCTCTGGCATGGCGACGTCCATCACTACCACGTCGGGCCGCGATTCCTCCGCCTTTTCCGCGGCTTCGCGGCCGTTGGCGGCTTCGGCCACGATCTCCATGTCGGGCTGCGCACCCAGCAGCATCTTGAAGCCCTGCCGCACCACGGCGTGATCGTCAGCCAGCAGGATGCGAATTCGTTTCATGTTCGAGCGGCACCCGCACTTCAATTACAACACCCTGGCCCGGCCGGGAGCGCACGCTCGCGTCGCCGCCCGCGCTTCGGGCCCGCGCCCGTATCCCGATCAGTCCCATCCCGCGGCCGTTCGCCGGAGCCGCCGGCAGCCCGCGCCCGTCGTCCTGAATGGAGAGCCGGATCTCGCCGCCCTCGCTCTTCAGTTGGATGCCCGCGTGCGCTGCGCCGGAGTGCCGCGCGACGTTCGTAAGACCCTCCTGCGCGATGCGGAACAGGTGCGTTTCGGTTTCGTCGGGCAGGCGTCCGGAGTAGCTCGAGTCGACCGTGACTTCGATTCCCGTGCGCGCCGAGAATCCTTCCGCCAGCCAGCGCAGACCCGCTTCCAGCCCGAAATCGTCCAGTATCGTCGGCCGCAAAAGTTGTGACATCTGGCGTACGTTGCCGATCGCCTCGTCCACCAGCCTCACGCAGTCCGCCACGCGCGGCTCGGACGAATTCATCGCAGTCAGGTTGGTCTTCACCGCGGTCAGCGACTGCCCCAGCTCGTCGTGCAGCTCGTGCGAGAAGCGGCGCGCAGTGGCTTCCTGGTTCTCCAGCATCTGCCAGGAGACGCGGGCGAGCTCCTCAGTCTGCCACTCCAGCCGGCGGACGAGCTGCGACACTACCCGCACCGTGGCCACGGTGAAGATCAGCGCGAGCGCCACGCTGCCTCCCGCGAACGC
>Ga0335079_10001922_pt1 | contig 23847 bp, 15 predicted proteins | sample Lox_Sample_33_FD_206719 | JGI IMG/M metagenome (GOLD analysis project Ga0335079, IMG submission 206719) | Soil microbial communities from Loxahatchee National Wildlife Refuge, Florida, United States - Lox_Sample_3.3 | ecosystem: Environmental > Terrestrial > Soil > Wetlands | place: USA...
CGACAACGTCGTGAATGTGGACAAAATCCCTTGTCTGCTGGCCATCCTCATAAATCGTCAGTGACTCTCCGCGTAAGGCTTGCCCAACAAAGATTCGACAGAGCCCAGAATACTGGTTGAACAACGACTGCCTGGGACCCTGAGTAATGGAATAGCGAAGAGCAACGGAAGGAATACCATGAAGCCAGCCAAGCCCTAACGCTATTTTCTCTTCAGCCAACTTGGAAACCGCGTACTGGTTGTAGGGGTTCGTGTGGCTTTCCTTCAGCAGAAGCGGCTGAGCCGGTTGACCGCAGGCCGGACAACGAACCTCCCAGCGTCCACATGCAAGCTGGTCCTGGCTACGCGGAACAGGAAGGAAGAAACCGTGTTCCGCGCACTCGTATTGCCCTTCTCCATATACTGCCTGAGATGAGGCTACGATGACCTTCTTGACCTTCAATCTTTCCTGAACGATCAACTCGTAGAGCAAAGATGTTGCCGTGGCGTTCACGTGCATGAATCGAGAGAAATCCGGCATGTAGTCCTGATAGGCCGCCTGGTGAGACACGATGTCGATGCCTTGCAAAGCTGCCCGAAGGGTATCCCGATCTGTCACATCTCCGTGAATGAACTCAATGTCACGGGTCAGATACTTCGGGCGGCCGTTAGGATGAATTCTCGATTCCAGGGAGTCTAGTACACGTACTCTGAACCCCTCCTGCAAGAAACGATCCGCGAGATGCGAACCTATAAACCCGGCACCGCCTGTAATCAGAACGTTCATTTAGAAGATTCTCCTGGCCGAACAACTTGGATCGGATGGCTTATTTGCCGGAACCTGAAAATACTTCGCGCCCCGTTCGCAGCAGGATCCGGAGATCCAGAAACAAACTCCACCGCTCGATGTACTCCAGGTCCAACTTCAGCCACTCGTCGAAATCGTTAATCTGATTGCGCCCGCTAACCTGCCACAAGCAAGTCATGCCCGGCTTGACTGCCAGTTTCTGCTTCTGAAACTCGCTGAACCGTGCATACTCCGTGACCAGAGGAGGTCTGGGACCAACCAGGCTCATGTCCCCCTTCAAGACGTTATACAACTGAGGCAGCTCATCCAGGCTGTAACGGCGCATCCATGCACCAAACCGCGTGATCCGTGGATCATTCGTCATTTTGAACATCGGACCACGCATTTCGTTGAACCCCTCCAACTGGGCCTTCAAAGCGTCGGCGTCCGCCCGCATGGACCGAAACTTGTATCCCAGGAAGGGCCTGCCATCCTTGCCGACCACCTTCCACCTGTAAAATATCGGGCCCGGTGAGGTAAGTCGAACCAACAGTCCAAACATTGCCAAAACTGGTGAGAGCAACAGCAGGAGAGTGCCGGAGCCTACAAGGTCGAAGGCCCGTTTTATCCCAAGTTGCAGCGGGTTCCCCCAACATGACGAAAAGACCAGCGCCGGCTTGGTTGAAACTTCGGCAGGATATGCAGATTGGCTCATTCGACGTTGCCCGCCAGATGCGAGACTAGTCCTTCGGAAGCAACTTTCGGTGCAGATCTGCCTATAATTCCCTCGCAAAAATCTCGGAACTCCTTCCGGAAGCGCTGGCTGGAGAATCGCTCAGCATTCCTCCGGCACGCCACGGGATCGAATCCCGGTCCATCCTCGAAAATGTCTACCGCCCGAATTACTGCCTCGGCGGTCTGCCCCTCAAAGAAGAGACCGGTTGGGTCCCCGAGCGAAGCATCGCGAACCGTCTCCAAAGCTCCGCCTTTCCCGAAGGCGATTACTGGGGTGCCGCAGGCCTGCGCTTCAACCATGCCGATTCCAAAATCTTCCTCAGCGGCGTACAGGAACGCTCGGGCGCGAGACAAGTACTGGCGCAAAACGCCGGCCTTTTGAAAGCCGAGAAGCGAGATGTTCGGCTTGGCTATGGACTGGAGCTGCGCGAATCCTTGACCATCGCCGATTACGATCAGCTTCTTATCTGGCATCCGGTTAAAAGCCTCTACGATCACATTAACTTTTTTATAGGGAACAAGCCGGGCGACCGTTACATAGAAGTCTTCTTTTTGCTCTTCTACCTCGAAAGAGTCAATTTCGACCGGAGGATAAATGACAGTCGCTTCCCGCCGGTAAGCCTTCCAGATACGCCGCGCGATAAACTGAGAGTTGGCGATGAATTCGTCCACACCGTTCGCGGTCCGCACATCCCAAATTCTGCCCCGATGGAGCATCCATCGGGCTGCCCAGCCGGCGATGCCCTTGTCCAATCCCGCCTCTTGCAGATACTGATGTTGCAAGTCCCATGCGTATCGCATAGGGGAGTGACAATAGCAGATGTGCAACTGATCTGGCCCGGTGATAACACCCTTGGCAACCGAATGGCTGTTAGAAATGACCAGGTCGTAGGCTGACAGGTCAAATTGCTCGACCGCGAGCAGTAGCAAAGGCAAACACTTGCGAAACCACGCGGCGGCAAACGGCAGGTTCTGAAGAAAGGATGTTTGCACCTCCTTGTCAAATATGAACCCGCGCTCCCCGGGCGGCAGAAAGTCCACAAGGCTGAAAAGTTCGGCGTCGGGAAAACAAACGAGCATTTGCTCGAGCACGCGGTCCGCGCCACCATACGTCACCAGCCAGTCATGAATGATTGCGGTTCTCACCGTATTGATCGCGTAAGACGAGGTCTCAACCTCACTGAACTCCGACTGGCTTCTGGACTGTGCGGCTCCTTAGGACCGCACGGTAGCAGTCTTCGAGGGCTGCTAGATGCCGCTCCATAGTGCTGGGGTTTTCCCAGTACTTTTCGTAAGCTCGCCGGCCGAGACGGGCAACCAGATCGTTATCCTGCAATTGCGCCATTTTCTCTGCCAGGTCTGCGGCGTCGCCGCCGCGAAATAACAATCCGGTAACACCATCCTCCACTCCGTCGCGCGCCGCACATGTGTCCGCAACGATGGCTGGAACGCCAAGCGCTGCTGCCTCCAGAATACTTATCGGCTGGACTTCATAAGACAGCGAGGGCAGAACCAGCGCCCGCGCAGTTTGGAGATATTTCCGGACTTTATCGGCCTGCTGCCATCCAGTAACAATGGCCCTATCATAGGTTTTCTCGATGGCAGCTCGCTCTGGACCGTCACCAACAAAAGTCGCATTTGCACCGATCAGGGCGCCGGCTTCAGCCAGCAGCACAAATCCTTTCTCGCGCGAGAGGCGACCAACGGCCATGAACTGGCTGTTGTCCCTAACGGAGACGGAGTCCTGCCTTTGAAACTCCACGGGGTTAGGAACGTGGTAGATGTGGGCATTGGCCGGAAGGTAGCTACGCAAGATATTCTCGCTGAGATCCGACAAGCAGATGAAATGCCGGATGCCCTCTGCGCCTAGGCCAAATTCGTTCTGGATAATCTGTCGCACCGTACGCCACAGCTTGTGGGAATAGCTATCCCGGTCGCAGTTTTCTCGTAGGCATGCTGCGGACATCGCCTGCAAAGAACAGATTTCGTTTCGAGGGAAGTTAAAGAACCCGCCGTTGGGGCATGCGTAGAAGTAGTCGTGCAAAGTGATTACGACAGCAAATCTCCGCAATGCGGCTTGGCGAATGACGCTAGAGGACAGAGCCTTATTCCAACCATGAATGTGCACCACGGTTTTATCGGGATCTCGGTCTCGAAGGATAATCTGCATCGCTTGCGAAGCCTTACCGTTCCATACACCCTGCATCGCGGCCCGCAGCCGGCGCGGATCAGACTTGATGTCGTATTGTCCTGTAGAAACAACCCTGATCCCGGATTGCTCAAGTTCCTTGGCAACCGGGGGCACGGCGGCAAAAAAAGTGACGTCATGACCACGGTTGCGCAGCCCGACCGCGGACTCGATGGCCACCTTTGCGGAACCGCCGTTTATGTGGGCAAAGTCGTTGACCACAATCACCTCGAGACTCTGCCATCCGCGCCCCAGCTGGGTTGTTCGATCTGGAGAGGTCGCCGTTTCCAGGACCGTCACAAAGACCTCTCGGACGTGCCGGCCAACTCTGTTTGCCGGCTGGCCTCCTGCGGACGCTCAGGGTGTTGCGCCAAATGGCCTTGCAGAACACTCTGAAAAAGATCGAGGTGCTTCTCAGCCAGCCTACGATACGAGTAGTGCTCCAGAACCCGCACTCGCCCTTTGCGACCCAACTGCTCGCGCTTCTCGACGCTCTGGTAGAGTGACCGTATACGGTCAGCCAGCGCACCGGCATCCCCTTCGGGAAACACCAATCCGGCATCGCCGATCAGTTCCGGAATTCCGCCCGAACTCGAGCCTATGGTTGGCTTTTCGCAGGCCATGGCCTCGATAATCACCCGTCCGAACTGTTCCTTCGCTTTCGGCATGGTACGTGAGGGGAGTACCAAAACGTCCATCGCGTTCAGATATTCGGGCACTTCCAGCGATGGGACCCATGGAATCCACCGAACTCTAGACGCAACGCCCGAGCTCGCTGCCAGGTTCTGCAATTCCTGACGGCATTCCCCATCTCCCAGGATAAGCAGAGCGCAGTCTGCAGGGAGCTGGGCAAGCGCGCAAATCAGATCTGGAATCGCCTTGATTGGGACCAGCCGTCCCGTAAATCCCACGACAAATGCACCTTCGAGCCCTAATGCCTTCTTCAGTTGGTAAGCGTCAAGTTTGCGAAATCGATGTGCATCCACGCCCAAGGGAATAATGGAGATATGATGAGCAAATCCCTTTTTTCGGAGGATTTCGGCGATCTCCCCCGTGCCTGCAACGCCGGCAGCAGCATGTTTGAAGACGTATTTTTCGAAGCGATTGAACGGCGGCGGGTAATTCTTGTATATGTTCTGCCAGGTTACGAAGATCGCGGGTTTCCCTGCCCTCACGCACAGACGCATGAATTGCCGAGTCACAAGACTCCAGGGTTCTTCCTCCAGATAAACCAGGTCAGCCTGGAGCTTACCAATTCGTGCAGGGTAAAAATGGAAATGGTTATAGGGTGTAAACCAGCACGGCAGCACACGAAGCTCGTAGCCATCGCCTTCAGTTCTTTCGAGAGGCTGGGCCCCCCACCGGGGAGGAACAATTACCGTCAGATCCACTCCCAGCTTCACTAACTCCGCGAGCTTCCCGCGATGGGATGCCACGGTTGACGCCTTCGAGACCATTAAGACTTTCACAGAAACACTCTCTCGCGTTAGGGTACCGTGGCCACAATCCGAATCTGACGACTGCCGACAACCGTGCCCCAGACACGACAGGCAAAGTGGAATACGGGCTCCGGCATCAGCCTGAACAAAATGTATGACTTGGGCAGCCAGCGGTGCCGCAGAAGTTCGCAACGTTCGACTGTATAGCCCGCGTGAGTAAACAGATGGCCGAGCAGCAAAGGCGTCCACGTGTACAAATGGTGATTGACGTCGTCAGGATCATAGTGTTTTTCGCGACGCCATTCTTCAGTTGGTACAACGAACACCGCCTTGCCACCAGCCCGCAGCCGGCGGCGCAGTCGCTGCAGCGTATCGAGCGGGGCTTCAACGTGCTCGAGTGCGTGATGTGAAATGATTACATCGAATAGAACGTCCCCGGGCAACTCCGAGATATCCGCATACACGCGCAGCGCGCGCGCAGCCTCCTGTCTGGCACTCGGATTGATTTCAATACCATAGCGCGCGCGGCACGGCAGCGCTCCGAGCATGTAACCGCCGCCACAGCCAAAGTCGAGAACGACGTCCTCGGCATCCACAAACGGCTCAAATTTCCAGATATCCAGGCGGGCCGACATCGCGCCCGTTGTCGCCTGCCAAGCGAAGTAGGACGCATCGTAGTGGTTGCTCGCTGCTCTTTCCGTCACCGTCGCTATTCCTTACTCCTGGGGTTGCGCCCGAAATTGAAGTAGTCGTATCATCAGCGACAAATCAGCCGAACCCAAGCTCCCGAGAACAACCAGGGCTACGAAATAGACAGCCAGTCCGAGCAGCCATTGCAACGGAACGGGGGCTGGAAGCAACAGAAACATCGCCATCATGCATCCCCCGGCCGTAAGCACGCGCGAAAACATCCCCGGCAACGCGCTGTTTTGAAATAGCCGCGACACCTTCCACGCCGCGAGCATCGCAAATGCACTATTGGCTGACAATGCCGACCAGGCTGCTCCCAGGTAACCGATGCGCGGAACAAGCAGGGTGTTCGCAATCAGCCCTACAACGAGAGCCATGCACCCTGCAAACAGGTTGTAGGCCGCGTGACCCGCGATAATATTGACGAACACAAGATAGAAATAGAGAAAAATCGGGACAATGCACCAGATCAGCACGGCCAGAACGCTCGCTCCAGGCACGTAGTTGACACCATAGACCCAAAGCACGATTTGCCGGCTGAACAGGCTCACCGTCGCCGCCGCGGGAATCGAAAACACCAGAACTGCTTTGGTGGTCAGTCCAAGCAGTCGGTCAAGGGAGCGGGGGTCTCGTTGGCGCAACTCAATCATGATGGGATAGAGGCCTGCACCCAATATTCCCGGCAGGGCTGAAAATGCTTCAACAATCTTGAAGGCGCCTGCGTACCAGCCGATCTGTTCGCGGCCAATATTGAAGTAGGACAAAACGACCAAATCCCACTTCAGGTAGATCGTTCCGATAATCGCGGCGGCCGCAATCGGCAACCCTATGCGCAACGCCTCCTTGATAGAAGAAAAATGCCAATGCGGAATCACCCAGAGCAAGCGGCGGCCTAACACAAACCACGCGATGACAGAGGCTGCGAACGTTGCCATCACCATGGCCCCCAACAGCGCGGCTACGCCACCCATTTTCAAGGACACCACCCCGAACAATACGATCAGCAGGCGGTTACAAATCTTCAGGTACGCTTCGAGGTCCATGCGGTGGTAAGCATTCGTGACCGAACAGAGATATTCGAGAATGACCGTCAGCAGGGCGTAGAGTGCACCTAGCGTCAGTACTGGAAACGAGGGCAGGCGAGTGCCAAATCCCACGCTCAAGACCGCCAGGACGATGATCGTGGGAAGAAAGAGGAGAAGTTTTGCCGACAATATCGAGCCCGCAATCTGCTGGGCGTGTTCGCGCGCTCCGAGCAGCAACTGAACAGTCGAAAGGTTTAACCCCGGGTCGAGAAAAATCACTCCAAGCATGTAAGTAACAGATATGGCCAGGTTCAGGGTGCCAAAGTCGGTTGAACCGATCTTTCGGCCCACGTAGAAGAAAAACACCAGGAATACCAGGCGCGAAAGAAATTCTCCAGCAAACTTCGAAACTACATCCCGGCGGATCAGATGAAGAAGCTGCATTAGCTGGAAAGAGGTACCGAGAGGCCCATGGAGCGTTGTGTCGATAAGCTGTGGCGCAGGCCGAGCATCAGCCCGATTATAAGAAACTGGATGTGTCCAATACCCTTGAGAAAGAACGGATACGACATGGCCAACCAAAAGAAAAAGAACCCAATATAGGCGAAACACAAGGGCCGAGCCGAAGCAGGCAGACCTGGACTCCTAAGCTCGGTGGTCGCCAGTCTCACGATCGACCATACAAAAATCACATACGTGACAAAACCCACGATGCCCTGTTCGGCAAGCATCTGGATCCATATATTGTGCGCATCTTCTTTTTCGTTGCCTTGCATATCCTGGCGACTGGCGTAGTGCGGAACCAGGACCTGGAAGTTCTTTGGACCCACACCCAAAATCGGATGCTGGGTGAACATGTCAAACGCGATTTTCCACATGATGAGACGGGAAAGCAGGGAATTCTCCCTTGCTGTGCTTGCTTCCGCTGCCGTTATGCGATCTATCGTGGCCTCTCGCAAGGGACGAATGCTGACCACCAGGAGAACTGCACCAAGCATGGTCGCGGCAAACGCGATCAGGAGACGCTTCCGCTTTCGTCCCGAGTACCACACCACAGCGAGCGCGCCAATCACAAAGGAGAGCCAAGTTGCTCTCTCCTGTCCGAGCAAGCAACCCATCAACAGGATAGGGGTAACGAGCAGGTACAGGGCTCTCTTGCTCTTGGTTTGCTCACTCACAAGCAAACCAAAGGCGATGACCGCTGCCGAGCTGGTGTAAAAAGAATATTGCTGATGATGGCCAAAGGTGCCGGTCGGCATGATTTTGTCCATCACAATGAACTGCCAGGCTGCGATCAGGCTCTGGATCACGAAGACCAATAGAATAAAGTGCAGAATTCGGAGGAAGCTCTTGCGGTCGGTAACCAGGGAGAATGCCCACGCCAGGGCTACGAATTCGAGTTCCTGGATGATGGCCGCCAAGCCATGCACCTTATCGACGGCAAATGCGGTGGACAGCAACGTGGCGCCGAAGAAGATCAGAAAGGGCAGGAGCAAGGCCTTGGGGAGTGCGTGAAATCCTGTAATGACCCCGCGGGCCACGACGGCAAGAAGGATGATACACACTACCAAGTCGGGATGCGTGAACTCCACGCTCTTGAACTCAAATAGCGGCTCCACCGAGGCAAGGTACCAGCAAATGGCCACCACCATGAGACAGGCCAACACCGTCAGGAGGCTCCCGAACCAAGGCCCGCAGCTCATGATCTGGGCGCGCTTCCGAGTCGCAGCGCGAAACGAATTGAGCAGCGGTGTGGTGGTTGAAATTGCCGATGCCATTCAGAGAGTTCCAGGGACTTAGCTAGGATGGATCCTGTTCCGGCGTGTTCGAATTGCCGTTGCGACTACGCCGGTGCATGCGGGAGAGGAAGCGCGCCCGTTTTTCTTCCAGAAACGGCTTGGCCTCAGCCCAGCTCTCCTGCACGAATTTCTTGTGCGGGTCCTCTGCGTCGAGTTCCCTCCAGAGCTGGGAGGCGACAATACGGGTTCCGCCAATGACGAAGCCCAGGATGCCACCCACCAAGGTCAAGAGAGTGCGTGGCGGCCAGGATTTCTTTTCCGGGACCACCGCGGCATCCAACACTTTCACGCTGGGTGTCTCTTTGGCCTCTTCCACCTTCGCCAACTCATAAGCCTGGGTCAGGAGTTCGAACACGGTCTCGTCTATCTTCACTCGCCGATAGAGTTCCTCATATTGCAAGCCAAGTACGGGCAGTTGCCGAAGGGAGGGATAGAGCGCATCGGGGTCCAGCGAGGTGCTGCCTTTGTAGTTTTTGCCGCCGATATCATTGAGTTGCTTCTGCAGTTCCGTGACATTCGCCTTGAGTGTACGCACTCGAACGTTATCGTTCGTGTAGATCTGTTCCAAGCCGCGCAATTCTGATTGTGCAGCGATGAGTTCCCCCTGGAGAACGGCCGCCGCCTGGATCATGGCCTCTCCCTGCTTCTCGGGATCCATCGTGATGTTCTTCGACGAATATTCGCTCAAGTCCTTCGACGCATCTTGCAGATGTTGGTGAACAAGCACCAGACGCTGTTCAAGGAATTCCCTTTCGCGCGATGCAGCCGAGGTATTGACCTTTGCCAACAATTTATTCAACTCCTCGACGTAGGCCTGGGCGATAGCTGCAGCGCGGGCCGGATCACGATCGCTCACCTGAATCTTGATGATTCCTGTCTTTCGGTCTACCTCGATGTCGGATTCGTCGTCCAGTTTCTTGCGCGCATCCTCATACGTTTTCCGCCAGTAAACCTTCCGCAAATCAAAGCGGTCTATCAGACGGTCTGCGATTGTGCGGCTTTCCAGGATGCCCACAAAGAGGGTACCCATATCTTGCCCGGTCAGCGCACTCGTAATGTTGCCAGCCAAACCGCTCGCAGCACCGCCCAGAGAGCTGCTGCCCGATGCCATGCCGGCGAGCATTCCGAGCGTCCCCATACTTCCCGAAGCCGCACTCGCATCGGGCGGCATGAGTTGCACAACTCCGTCATAGCTGTTGGGTATCAGCAGCGTGAGAATCAGCACTGCAGCCATGCCAATGAGGGTGGCTTTGCCAACTCGAATGCGGTCACGCCACAGCAACTTGGCAACCGCCAGAATAGGGGTATCAGTGCGCTCTGCAACCTCCGGCACTCCAGAGGTGAGCGCAAGATCCTGGTCTTGAGAGGTTTCCAGCATGTCTTGGGTTAGGCGGTCCACTCGTCAGTCTCCGTTAGAGCATTTGGCGCCCAAAGGTCAAGCCGCAATTTCATGGTCAGCCCCCTTCGTGGCCGCCCGCTTGCGACCGTTGCCACTGTATTTCATTTAGTACTCCAGCGAGGGCAAAAGGTCAGCTGTACAGAGGTGGCTACGTCAGACTGCCGCTGTGGAGTCATAATCGGAAACCTCCACTGCTCGTATTGCACGAATCCCGAAAATGAAACACCGCGTCCGAGCATAAACTCGCTCTTGACCGAATAATCAGCCAGCCGCCCCCCATCGATGAAGCTTGGCGACACCGTTTGCAATCGGTACGCCGCCTGCAGTTTGTTACGCGAAGAAAGCCAGTAGGTCAGCCAGGCCTGGCCGCCCCGGCCAGCCCTACCAAAGGGGTTCCCCATCAACACGCCGTCATTGGTATACCCATCAAGGTAGCGCCGACCGTCGAAATAAACAAATCCGGGGTTAAATTCCTTGGTTCTAGACTCATTGATCCCCTCAGCCCGAAGCTCAAGCCTGGGGATCGCCGGAATTTTGGGCATATAGATTCCTGCATCCACACTGGCGCGAGTGGATCCGATCGGCGAGACTTCATCTACTACCAGAGAATCCAGATACAACGTGATCCAGTCTCTAAGGTGCGGAATCCGATAAGAAAAATCCGCAGCCGAGATTCGTTTTCCGGGGTTCGTAATGGCGCTCGCTGTATGGAGATAATATGTATTGAAGAAATTTCCGAACGTGACTGGCAGACCCGGTCCCCCAAACATGGCCGTAATTCCCATTCCGATTTCCAGATTGGCCGTGGGTTGAAAGCTGATCTTTTCCCCTTGGATGAACGGCAGAGGAACGATATTCGGACCCACTACGTTCAGGCTTCTATCGGCATAGTTGCATTTTGGCCCTAGGCAAAACTCCCAATGATGCCCCGATAGCTGGCCAATGAAGAATTCCGTGCGCACCGGCCCCAGAATTCGCGAAAGTCCCGGGATCGTGCGCGGCACGAGGTCATCAATCTTGAACGCGGGAAAGGGAGGCGCATTGTCACTCATCAAGAACGACCCAGCTTCAACCGGACTCAGCCATTGACTCTGCATCCCGAACGAGAACTGCACATTTTTCACGGTCAGCGCAACCCCGCTGTTCAGCAGCTGAAACTGGTTCGTTTCTGCGGTTCCGTTGGGTAAGGTGGGAGTGAAATCTGCCGCTGCTGTCGCCGCAAGTACGGCAGAAGACTCGGAGGGCATAGCGGGGGCGTGTTGATACTCCCCCTGAAAATAGATCGCAACAGGTCCGAGTTCTGCGTCGGCACTCACCCCGGTGACGTTGTTGAACCCGGACCAATAAGGGCGACCGTAGTCATTGGTGATGGTTTGTCCGAAGTGATAGCTGTCTCGGAGCGGTGTGCCCGAGATCACAGTACCCCGCTCGTACACGGACTGCACGCGTGCCCCCCGATTTGGCGCCCCGTCCAGCCGTCCAAGCTCGGTTTCGAACTCACCGGCAAGGGCCGAGTAGATCCTTCCCGCCTCACCCTGCTCAATTCCACCTTGCGGAAATTTGTCCCGCGCGTCATCTAACATGCCGGCGCATTGCATGCGTGTCCAGGGACGCATCCCCAACATAGGCGCCCGCAAAAAACCCAAAGCCACCAAGCGTTGAAGAGCCGGGTAGATCCAGCTGTCCAAAGGGACATACGGGGAAGCCATAGAATCAGGTCCGCGCATTTTTTCGCCAATCTTCTCCTCGAAGTAGCTCGGCCAGCCCGAACCGCCGACTTCCGGGTCGTGATGAGCACGATAGACCTGTCTCCCCAAGTACCATCCCAGAGCGCTTCCCACAATTACGTCCGACGGAAAGTGTTCCTTCGACGTGACTCGGGTCAGGGTCACAGTGCTGGCCAACCCATAAGCGGCAAACCGGCTTAGCCAGCCGGGATACTCATGAGCCCAGACGCTTGCCACCGACCATGCCATTGCCGCATGTTCAGAAGGAAAGGAAGCGCCACCGGAAAAGAAATTTCCGTTTCCGCTCCCCTGGTTCGGACGTTCTCTTTGGGTGAGCATCTTAATCGCGTACGCTACAGCAGTACTGTCAAGTGCCGCCTCGCCTGTAAGCAGACCCGCCTCTGACAGATGGTCATCGTGGCGAATGTGCCCGATCAGAAACGAACTTCCAGCGAGCCCAATGAACGAATACGCGCCATAGTCAGAGATCTTTTTCGAGGTGGCGGTATGGCTATCGGGAACCTGCTTGGACCACCAACTATCACTCGCAATAAAGGCAGCGGTAACTCCAGAGGCGGGCACGATCCACTTCAGGTCCCTTACCCGGAGGTGAAACGGACTTGTCCAGAATTCCCTCTGGTCAGACGCCAAGTGCCTCAGGAACGGGGAGACCAGCCGATTCTCTGGATCCTCGCCAGGCTGTAGCTTGTCCCCCGCGTCGGGAATGGAGGTTGCTGCATCGGTTATCGCATGCCCGGCCGGCTCCGCGGCACAGCCAGAAGTTGGGCCTGTGCATTGCGAGTAGCCGACCATCGTCGCGGCGCACACCAACACGCCCACCAGAACACACCGTTTCATCGACAGGGCGATCCGGTCCAGTCCTACGGCTTGCCGAAGTAGAAAGTAGCTACACCGACCGCAGCCGCCAGTTGGGCGCTTTGCAAGATGGTCTTGAACTTCGTGCTGTACGTATAGACCTGTTCTGGTACGACTACAGTGTCGCCGGGTTGCAATTCAGCGCCTTGAACGCCTCCGCTGAAGAGTCCTGCTGGACCTCCAACCACCGAACCGTCTGCCCTGACGACGAACATAGCCCTCTTGTCAGCGAGATTCGTTGCCCCTCCTGCCTGCCGCAGATACCAACCCGCGTTTCTGCCAGGCTTAAACGTGATGGCGGTGGGATTATAGACAGCACCATTCACCAGGATGATATTGGGCCGCTTGGGGATGTAGATCACGTCCCCGTCTCGCACCTGGATGTCTGCCGGAGTGTTAGCCCACCTCCGGACATCGGCCGAAACATGGATGACCAGCCGTCCCGCCGGAGGCGCATTTTGCAAGGCCTGGACTGTGTTCTGGTACTGCAACACCGCAGCCTTGGCCTGGACTTGCTGGTCTGTGTCCATCCCGGGAAGAATTTTCACCTGCCCGGCCTCAGCTTGGACGCGTTGAATCAGATCCGCTCGATTCTTTTCCTGCAGTTGTCTGACCTCGACGCGTTCAAACACGGCGCCGTACGGGTAGGCATTCGGCAAGAAACCACCCGCTCTTTCGAGAATGGAGCTCAAGCGTTCGCCGGGCTGAATCCCATAGCCGCCCGGATGTGCTACTTCGCCTTTGACCGTAATGGTTGCCCCTAGGTCCTCCCAATCGGAAACCTGCCGAATGTTCAGTACATCGCCATCGTGCAACATCACATCCGCATCGGGTTCTCCGGCCAGGGCCTTGGCTATCTGGACTTCTTCATGATCTGAGACGACCTTGCTTCCCTGTTGCACCATGTAGCTGGTCAGGTCAGCTGATTCAGTGTAGGCTCCGCGCTTCATACCGCCTGCAAACCGAACCAGATCGGCCGCTGTCATCCCTTCTCCCAGCGGGTACTTGCCGGGACGCGCGACTTCGCCTGCAATCGTAACCGTGGGCGGATCGACCTTGTTTAAGTCGCGGTGAATGAAGATTCGGTCTTTTGCGGCCAGCGCAATGTTGTCTTTCGGATCCCCGTTCAAGGCCTTGTTCAGGTTCACGCTGAAAACTTGCAATTTTCCGTCGCTGTTCTTGCGGAAGACCTGAACGTCGCTCAGCAGTGCATCAGGAGTCGTTCCACCCGCCAGGTAGACTGCATCGCGCAAGAAAGTGGCACCATTAGTAATGTGGTCGCCGGGGTCGCGCACCTCGCCAGTGACGGTGACAACCGGTGGATCCTCGAAATCGAACCGGCCAAAGATGCGCACCGTGTCGAACGGCTCAAGTTGCGGATCTCCACCGTCTTTACCCGTCAGAGCGTCCCCCAGGTTGAACGTCAGAACCTCTGGCGTGTTGTCTGGCTGTTTCAGGCGGATGATCTCAGCATGCTGCTCGTAAGGCTCAGGAAGCACATCCTTGTACGAGTGGACGAGATCCGTCACCTTCATCCCTTTGTAATATCCGAATTTTCCCGGGCGGAACACATGCCCTTCCAGATAAACCGTTTTGTCGGCGTAAGGCAGGATGGGGGATATCTTCACCCGATCTCCATCCTGGATCTGAAAATCCTGGAGCGCTTTGTTCACATCTGCTGCATTGTTATTTTCCGGAATGTCCAGTCGCAACATGGAACGCGCGTCGTGTGCCGATACCCGTTCGACATCAACGTGGCGAAGAGTTCCGGATGGCAACACGCCACCGGCGACCTCCAGCACTTCGGCTAGGCTCTTTTCCGCATTGAGCTCGTAGATCGCCGGACGGCGCACCATACCTTCGACTGTGACCTGCGCCCCGAGTGGCGGGACCAACACGGTGTCCCCTGACTCCAGTCTCTGCATTCCGGACGGAACTCCGTGCAGCAGCAGGTTATAAACGTCGACCTGTTCAATCAACTGGTTGCCGCGATAGTGCTTGAAGACACGCAGGCTACCGCCGGAGGTCGGGCCTCCGGCTTCGTATACTGCATTCAGTGGCGTCGACAATGAACTGACATCGTAGGGTCCCGGTCGCTCCACATCGCCGACCACGTAAACCCGAACTGTGCGAACACGAGAAAGCGATATATCCACATGAACATCACGGTATTGTGTCCGCAGTACGCTTTGAACCAACTGTTGGGCTTCGCCCAATCCTTTTCCCGCGACCTGAACTGAGCCGGCATCGGGCAGAACCACTCGACCTCCCCGGTCGACGACCCTTCCAAGTCGTTCCGAGACACTTCCCGTCAAATCGATATCGACGGCATCGCCAGGTCCTAGAACGTAGTCTGGCCCGACGGGCATGTCCATTGGCAGCTCGTCGAAGTTGCCTGTGCCGTTCCGGAAAACATCAATGCCGAACCGGTCGAGGGTCGGAGAGATGCGAGAGTATTGTTGGTAGAGATCGTAAAGAGAGGGAATGTCAGCGTAGGGGTTCGGCCGACGAGTAATCGGAGGATGCCTGTCAAGATCCAGCGTCGAGTACGGGAATGAATTATTCCCATACGATGGAAATGCAGTCGACGGCTGCCCGGCATTCAGACTCGCCTGCAGAGGAAACCCTCCGGTGCTGTTGCCGAAAGATATTCCGTTCATCCCGCTGGCTGCCCCGAAAAGACCGGACGACATGTTGCCAAAGGACGATCCCACCCCTCCCCCATTCGACCCAGACATGGAGAAGCCATTCGGAAGAGAGCCCCCGCTCGAAGACGTGGAATCATCACCTTCGCCGGAAGAGCCGTTCATGTTGCTCATACGCGCACTGATGAGGGACGCCAGCTGATTGGAACTGAGACTGGACAACATTGCGCTCGTGTCACCGGAACTGCTGTAATTGCCGAAAGCTGCAGAAGATTGCGCTTGCAGCAGGGCCCGGCGAGGATCATATCCCGGATACGATTGCGAGGGACCTTGAGGAGAATTCTGTTGTCCCCCCGGCATGGATTGGGAAGGATTGAAGCCAGGCTGGAAATTGGAATTCGGAGCATTGGGATTCACCGACCCGCCCGACAAACTGGGTCCCTGGACGCCGGCATTCGGAGAGAGCAGAGGGTTGGCAGTTCGATAGAGGTCGTCACTATGGAGAGCCCAATAAGTGTCTTCTTGACCAGGGGGCTTCGCCAGCGCCGACTGATTCTGTGCGCTAGCGGCAGCGGCTGCCGCAGCGCTGTTGCCAGTAGTCGGCGTGGCAGGTCCAGTGGGAACTAGTCCCGACATCCAATTCCGCTGAAGTTCTTCACGGGTAGGTTTTGCGCGAACGTAATACCGGTCCTCAATCTCTTGCGTGAACAGGCTGCGCACCTTGGGATCGTCGCGGACCATCTGGAACACTGCATCGTCGGAGAGTTCTTCTCTGTCCACGAGCCGCCCTTCATCAAAGGCCGTGCGAACAAGCACTCTCTTGCACTCCAGAAGCAATCCTGGCTCACTAACTAAAAGGGAGATGATCTTATCGGCTGAAAGCGAGACCAACTGCTCGGCTTCGAGCTCAGAGCGAGACTTCTCTAGAGGAACTGACTTGGTCCGGTCATAATAGATCGTTCCTGACGAACGGTCGTAGGAATGGGTGAAGGGTCTGTCTTGCCCGGTTGCGTCCTGCGCCAAAAGGCTGACCGGTGCAATCGCTACGACCAAACACGAAATCGCCAGCCAAGTAACCGTTCTCGCGTTTTCCAATCGGATATTCATATCTCCTCGATAATTCTTGCTTCTGTTTTCGGTAGGGCTGACTCTACCCTACGAGTCTGGCCCTATCCTTGTAAGTCCGGAACCGGAAGACCCCACAGCTCCGCCCTCTCACTTACATGGCGCACGTGAGCTAACCGTGAACGTTTGAATTGCTTGCCAAAAACCAAACAGCCAACAAACCTGTCGACCAGTGCCCTGTCCAACCCGAGCCTGAGCATGAAGTCGCGAATCAGTTAGCGCCGAGCGTGAGTTCAGGACTCTAGTGCGGCAACGGTATCGCGCCGCCAGGACCGCGCAAAACCGCCCTCAGGCATTTCCTACCAGCTCGGCCTTGTTTCTCAAGACGCTGAGAATACCCCGTTCCGATGATTCGACTTGTTTAGAGCGGATCTCCAAAAACGCCGAGTAATAGATCCCGCGGTTGCGTTCCGCCGCTAGTGCAAGAATCTTCATGTGAGGATAGCGGCCGAGCAGAAATCCACTGAGTTCCGGCACGCCTTGCGATTCTTCCATCGCAATGATGAGGCAATCCGGACGGGTGCGCTCGACCAGCTCGGTGATCTCCGCTTCGTCTTGAGTTTCGCCCACCACCTCAATGTCTGGCTGGTCCCCGATAGTCGCGAGAACCAGATCTTTCATTAAGCGTGGCCGATTGGCAACCAAAACTCTGATCTTGTCCACAGGCCTTTCTCCCCACTCCTGCAGTATCTCGCATCCTCGGCAAACCGCGTAAGGTACAAATACGATTCACAGAATCAGGAATTGCAATACCAGAGAAGTTTGAGGCCAGGTACTTAAAAAGTACCTCCACCTATGTTTTGTGTCAGATCGTGGCGCCAGACGTCCGGCACAGCTCGACGGCACCTAGGCGATCACTCGCCCCTAGTTTTCGCAACATGCGATGAACGTGGTTCTTCACCGTCTGTTCCGACAAATGAAGTTGGTCCGCTATCTCCTTGTTGGTTAGACCTCGGCTGATCATGTGGACCAACTGCTGTTCTCTGCGAGTAAGCCCCAGACTCTGTTTGAAACCCAAAATCGGCGGTGGCATGCGCTGGTTCGCCACCTGCTCAAACAACGCAAGGCAGAGTTTGGGAGGGCACACCGCTTCACCATTGGCTACCGACCTGACCGATGCCGCCACTTCCAGGGCCGAAGCATCTTGCAGCACATAGCCGACGACACCCTCCCGGACGGCTCGCAAGAACACCTCGGGCGATGCGTCCATCCCGATCATGATAACCTTCAGGCCGGGTATGGCCGCACGCACTTCTGTAATCAGGCGCAACTCAGATAGCGCAAGGGCTGCGGAATCAGACAGTAAGACATCGGGGCTTCCGCTGCTGATCTCGCGCACCACCTCTGGAGAGAACGGAGCCGAGCCGACGACCCGGATGTCATTCTTCTTGCTGAGAATACGTGCTAACGCCTCGCGCAGCAGCCGGTTTTCGGCAAGGATGAAAACCCGGACGCTTTCGAGTTCGACTGACATGGGAAACCTCTGCAGCCTCGCATGCGCCCCCTCAGCGATGCCTTAAGTGCCCGTCTACCTACAAAAACATGTGGCTGTGACTTGGCAAACAGGATATCTGGTTTGCCCATAAAATGCGACCTCATTGTCGAATTGCAGGGGTAGACTGGTCGCCATTGCCTGTTGCAAACACCGCACCCGTACTTTTGTTGCGTAGGCATCTATCCGCCTGGCGCCTTAAGCTAAGCTGGCCACCTCGCAGCAAATTGGCTTCACCCGGGCGTCTCGCACTATAATCTGCGGTTTATCCGCCACAGGAGTCTTTTCCTATGAAGAAGCTTGCGCAGCCCCTTGTCGTTCTCCTTATCGTTGTTTTCTGCGGGACTTTCCCCGCCTGGTCGCAGGAGAAGGTTGATCTCGAGACGGTTACCCGCATCCGCTATGAAGGGTTCCGCGATTCCAAGGTCATGGAAATCGCGAGCGGCCTCATGGACGCAATCGGCCCTCGCCTTACCGGCTCCCCTAACATGAAGCGCGCCAACGAGTGGACCCGCGATCAATTGACGTCGTTTGGGCTGGCCAATGCCCACCTTGAAGCGTGGGGTCCCTTTGGGCGCGGCTGGGCAAATGACTACGTCAACGCGCGCATGCTCTCGCCCGATGTCGCCCCGCTGATCGCCTATGCCAAGGCATGGACGCCGGGCACCAATGGCGTGGTGAAAGGAAAGTGCATCCGCGCCAATATCGAGAAAAAGGAAGATTTCGACAAGTACCGCGGCAAGCTGGCGGGAATGATCGTAATGCTTGGCCCCGACGCCAAAGTTGAACCCATCACCGAAGCTCCCTCCAAGCGGTTGAGCGACGACGAGCTGGCGAAAATCGGCCAATACCAGATCCCCAGCGAGCAGGCGCCCTTCCGCTTCTCCGAATACATGAAGCGAATGCAGTTCATGCAGGAACTGAACAAGTTTCTTTCCGAGGAAAAAGTGCTGGCCACGATTGATCACAGCCGCAGCTCAGCCGGAGGGGGAACCGTCTTCGTGATGCAGGGCGGATCGTGGCGCCCCGGTCAGACGGCAGCCGTCCCGGGATTGACCATGGCAGTGGAACAGTGGGCCAGGATCGCGCGTCTCCTGAAGCAGAAAAAAGACGTGGAACTGGAACTGAACGTGGTGAACAACTTCTACGACAACGCAAGCGAGCAATACAACACGGTGGCCGAGATTCCGGGCACCGACAAGAAAGACGAGGTCGTGATGCTGGGCGCGCACCTGGATTCCTGGCACTCCGGCACGGGCGCGACTGATAACGGCGCTGGCAGCGTAGTGATGATGGAAGCAGTGCGCATCCTGAAAGCCCTCGACATCAAACCGCGCCGAACCATCCGCATCGCACTTTGGAGCGGGGAGGAAGAAGGACTGCTGGGCTCACAAAACTATGTTCAGCAACACTTCGGGTCGCGCCCCCCGGCGGAGGAACCCGAACTGAAAGGTTCCCCTACGCTTCTGCGTCGGGAAGCCGGGCCGGTGACCTTGAAACCGGAGCAAGCCAAGATTTCAGCCTACTTCAATGTGGATAACGGAACCGGCAAGCTCCGCGGCGTTTATCTGCAGGAGAACGAAGCGGTCGAGCCGATTTTCGACGTCTGGATGCAGCCTTTTAAAGACCTGGGAATGTCCACCTTGACCATGCGCAATACTGGCGGCACGGACCACCTTTCTTTCGACGCGGTGGGCATCCCTGGATTTCAGTTCATCCAGGACCCTCTCGAATACGAGAGCCGTACGCATCATTCCAACATGGATGTGTACGACCGGCTGCAGCCCGATGACCTGAAGCAAGCGGCGGTCATCGTTGCCAGCTTCGTCTATAACGCCGCCATGCGGGACCAGATGCTCCCCCGAAAACCAATCGAAGGACCGCTCCCGAAGGCCTCGGAAAATAAGGACGACCAGTAATCTCCGGCTGGAGAGTTGTCTGCGTCTAGCCCAGGGCTCTTCTTCGCCGGATCGGTACGGAGTCAACTAGTTTGGATTGGCCCGCAGCCATGCAGGCGGTGCAGTCGCACTGTTGATTGGAATTTGAGCTCCAGGCCGCAGTAGCATCCAGGCGATATCCGACGCCGCGAATCGTCTTCAGATAGGTTGGCGAGGCGCGATCGGGCTCGATCTTTTCCCGGATTCTCCGAATACACGCGTCCACACTGCGCGGGGTGACAAACTGCGTATCGCCCCAAACTGCGTCGAGAAGCAGGTCACGGGTGAAAACACGGCCCTGATGCCGGGCCAGGTATTCGATCAGGCGAAACTCCAGCGTCGTGGTGGGAACTTCGCTTCCGCGCACCGAGAGTTTCATGGCCGAGCTGTCGATCACCAGGTCCGTTGGCTCGGTGCCCGACACCGCGCGAATCCGGCCCCGCAGGACGGCCTGCACTCGCGCCGAGAGTTCGCGAGGACTGAATGGCTTGGCGATGCAATCGTCCGCACCCGATTCCAGCGCCAGAACACGGTCTTCTTCATTATTCCCGGAGGTAAGAAACACTACAGGAGTGCGAGCCAATGCGGGGGTTTCACGGATTCGGCGGCACAATTCAAGACCGCTGCCGCTGGGTAACATGAAGGCCAGCAGGAATAAGGCCGGGTGCACACGTTCGCCTTCCTCTACGACACTTGCATCTGAGAACAAGCGAACCGTGTAACCGGCGCGCTCCAGACAGTGCCGTGCCGTTTCGCGAATGTCGGTTTCACCCTCCACCAGGAAAACAACCAGCCTCATGCACATGTCCTTGACGCGAGTTCTGAAGCAGGCCATGCCGGCCTGTCGTCTGCCGAGTGACCGCAGACTTGTCATCCTGACTGCGAGGCCATACCGACACTGCAGTCTGGCACTTGCTTTCTCGCCGGTGTTTGGAGTGGCAGTCTAGTCTCGCTTGTATTAAGCGTGCGTGACCGCAAGATGAATACTTCGTGAATTTCGTGGAGTTTCTTGGACTTGCAACGGATGCAGGCTATTCCCGGCCAGCTTCTTCTACGCCGACAGAGCCATATTTGGCCAGGATGTCATCGCGGCTGATAACCCCCTGGAGCCGGTGAAGATTTGCCCGATGTACCACCGGTATCACCGGCACCTGGTGCACGTAGCGCAGAGCCAGATCGAGCGGATGATCCGGGTAGAGATACGGCAGACGTCCCGTGGGCAGTATCGAGAGCAGGGTCAGTTCACCCTTCCCTTCTCCGGAGAGCCGATCGAGGTCCTCTTTCGTGATGCTGCTCCACCCGCTCGGGCTCATCCGTACGAGAAAGAGATCGCTTTTTGAATCCTGAACAAGCAGCCGCGCGTCCGTCACTGATTCTTCCGCTTCTAGGACCGGCGCCGTGACCGGCCGCATGGCATCCTCCACATGCAAGATGGTTTGATCTCTCTCTTCTTCCAGTGAAGGCAACACGAGTCCGTCCTGCCGGGTCAGCAGATCGAAAATCGGCGTCGGTTGCAGGGCGCGAGAAATTACATAGGCCACAGTGTTCGCGACAATCACGGGCACGATGATGGAGTAATCGCCGCTCACCTCCAGCACCATGAAAACGGAGGTCAGGGGAGCACGCAGGAATCCGGCGAAGAGCACGCCCATTCCCACAAGAGCGTAGGTCCCTGTGGATCCGGTGAGATGCGGATAGAAAGCGCGCTCCACACCACCGACCGCTCCCCCCAGCATGGCGCCGATGAACAACGTGGGTGCGAACATGCCGCCGGGCGTTCCACTCACAAAAGAAAGCGTCGTGGCGATAATCTTGAGGCCGGCCAGCATGGCAAGTACTTTCCAGGTGAATTGGTCGTGCATGGCCTGGTCGATGTACTGATATCCCGCGCCCATCACCTGCGGAGCTCCCAGAAATCCGATCAGTCCGACAATCAGCCCCGCTCCGGCGGCCTGGAAATACTGCGTCCAGCGTGGCCACGCCCGCAGCCGCGGCTGCAAGTAGCCGATAGCTCGTGCGAAAGCCACGGCGCCGACACCTCCCGCGATGCCCAACACGGCATAGGCAATGAGTTCGGTGGGGCGCATGAAGGTCACCGGCGGAATTCGAAACAGCGTCTCCGAGCCAAGAAACCACCGGGCCACGACCACACTCGAAACTGCCGAAAGCACGACCGAGCCTAAAATGCCTGCGCTCCACCGCCCAATCACTTCCTCGATGACAAACAGCACCGCCGAGATTGGCGCGTTGAAGGCGGCAGCCAACCCGGCGGCCGCGCCTACGGGAGCCAGAAGCCGCAGTTTCTCGCGCGACAATGCCATACGCCGTCCCAGGAAAGATGAAAGGCTGGCCCCGATCTGCAGGGAGGGGTCCTCGGGACCCAGCGAGTGGCCGGCGCCGATGGCCAGTCCGGCCGTAATGAATTTGCCTACAGCAGTACGAAATGGAATGTAACCGTTGAAGATATAGAGAGCTGCTTTAGTTTGATTCACGCCGCTACCGCGTACTTGCGGAAAAACGTGAATCACGAGGACTGCAACCAGGAGACTGATCAGGACAGGCGCAGCCAGCAACCGCCAATCGTGCGTCTCGGGCATCGGTCCCAGCAGCGCGATCCGGCTCCAATCGATCGCCAGACGAAAACAAACTACCGCCAGCCCGGAGAAAATGCCGATGAAAACCGCCAGCAGCATGAAGAAACGCTCTTCACGGAACGACATGTCGAGAGCGAACCACCACGTCTTGCGGGCGTCCTGACGCTCCGTACCAGCCACCGCTTCGGAACCCTGAGTTTTCTCCGGGGCCGGAGGAACCGTGCTCTGGCTCATCGATCGGCCCCTCCCCGGTCCTCTGAAAGAAGCAACAGAGCGCGATCGGCTTCGGTGCCGTCGCCGCAGGTGGTCTGCGCTTCCTGCTCGATCCGGAACACGAGATCCATCAACGCATCCGGCAATTCAGCCTCCGAGGATGAACTGAGTTGGGAAAGCCTCCCCTCCATGTCGATCCATTGCTGGCGCAGGGCAGGCAGGTTCGGCGTCGCGGTTTGTCCGCCGGGCTCCGCGCTCTCCGACCGCGCGCAACTCTCCAGGCGTTTGCCGGCCTGGGCGAATGCGCTCCGAATTCGGCGATTGCGTTCGGCATTCGAAATATGCCGGCGAAATGGCGCAATCTGCAGAATCAATTCGCTGGTTTGCAGCAACTGTGCGGAAGGCGGGTCCTTCGTATTCAGCTTGGCCGCCGCTGAAAGATAACCTTCGGCGGTGCGATAGCGTCCCAACTGAAAGGCAGCTTCCCCCGCCCCTGCCAGCGCGGCATCGTTCCCGCGATTGCGTCGCACTACGCTCTCGTATTGAGCCAGTGCATGTTCGTAATCCTGCGCACGCTCGAACAGTTCGGCCACCCGTAACTGCTGCTCGACATCTGCCCCGAGCGCCGCGGACAGCGTGATCAGTTCGGCCTGCGCCTGCGGCTTTGCATTCTCCTGCAAGAGAAACCCAATCAGTTCAAAGCGGGCGTCGCGCTGCCTGGTGTCCGCACTCGAAGCCCACACTCCGTAGATCGCGTTGTGGTAGTACTGGATTGCGCGGTCCACAGAACCTTCCCGGGCGAAAAGCCGTGCCAGCGCCAGATTCACCGCGCCATCCTGCGGAGCGCGCTCCCAAAGATTTACCAGGTAGGCTTCCGACTCCTCGGTGCGTCCCGTATCACGCAGGGCCCGGGCCAGGCTGATCTGATATTGGAAGTCGTCGTGGTCATAACTTAGCGCAGCCCGGAAATCCTCGATGGCACGATCGGGGTGGCCCGCTCCTTGCTCCGCCTGACCTCTTTCATAGAGACGCCGCCCCAGGGCCTTCTTTTCTTGCTGAAACCGGTTCACCAGGTGATGAACCGCCAGAAAACCCAGGACTGCAAGGACTAGCAAAATGGCAATCACCGCAGCCGGGCGGTTTGTGACAGGCTGGACGTTAACTTGTTTCATGATGCGGGCTGATTCAATGTTAAAT
>Ga0335079_10001923_pt1 | contig 23846 bp, 23 predicted proteins | sample Lox_Sample_33_FD_206719 | JGI IMG/M metagenome (GOLD analysis project Ga0335079, IMG submission 206719) | Soil microbial communities from Loxahatchee National Wildlife Refuge, Florida, United States - Lox_Sample_3.3 | ecosystem: Environmental > Terrestrial > Soil > Wetlands | place: USA...
TCGCCCACGATCTCCGGGTCGCCCTTGGCCTCGCCGGGGGGCTCGGCTGCCTTCCAGTGCCACTGCAGCCACCGGGCGCTGCTCACGAGCGCCCCGTCCTCCTCGGCGAAGCAGGAGGAAGGCAGGCGGAAGACCTCGGTCTCGATCTTGGCGGGGTCGACGTCGTTGAACTCCCCGTAGCTCTGCCAGAACTCCGAGGTCTCTGTGGCCAGGGGGTCGATGACCACGAGGTACTTGAGGCGGGCGAGGCCGGCCGCCACCTTGGGCTTGTCGGGAAAGGAGGCGAGGGCGTTGAAGCCCTGGCACACGTAGCCGTTCACCTTGCCCTGGCTCATGAGCTCCACCACCCGCAGCACGTCGTAGGGAGCATCGACCTTGGGCAGGTAGGAGTAGGCGAAGTCGTTCTCCTTCGTGGCCGCGGCGCCGTACCAGGACTTCATGAGCGACACGAAGAACTTGGGGTAGTTCGACCAGTAGCTGAGCTGCCCGGGGCGCAGCGGCTTCAAGGTCCGCCGCTCCAGGTAGGTCTTCAGCTGCTCGTCGTCGTCGTTCGGGAGGGTCAGGTACCCTGGGAGCGAGTTCGACAGAAGTCCGAGGTCGGTGAGCCCCTGGATGTTGGAGTGGCCGCGCAGTGCGTTCACCCCTCCGCCCGACATGCCCATGTTCCCGAGGAGGAGCTGGATCATGGCGATGGAGCGGATGTTCTGGGAGCCCACGCTGTGCTGGGTCCAGCCGAGCGCGTACAGGCTCGTCATGGTCCGGTGCGGGACGCCGGTGCTCGCCACGAGCTCGCACACCTTCAGGAACTTGTCCTTGGGGGTGCCGCAGACCCGCTCGACCATCTCCGGCGTGTAGCGCTCGTAGTGCTTCTTCATCCGCTGGAAGACGCAGTTCGGGTCGGAGAGCGTCGGATCGACCCTGGCGTAGCCGTCCTTGTCGGTCTGATAGATCCAGGTCGACTTGTCGTATCGGCGCTTCTCGCCGTCGTAGCCGGTGAAGAGCCCGTCCTCGAAGACGCAGCTGGGGTTGATGAGGAAGGGGGCGTTCGTGTACGCCTTGACGTAGTCGAGGTGGATCTTGTCGCCGGCGAGGAGGAAGCGGATGACTCCGCCCAGGAAGGCGATGTCGGTGCCCGGGCGGATGGGCGCATAGAGGTCGGCGACGGAGGCGGTGCGGGTGAAGCGCGGGTCGACCACGACGAGGCGAGCCTTCTTCTTCACCTTCGCCTCGATGACCCACTTGAAGCCGCACGGGTGGGCCTCGGCGGGGTTCCCGCCCATGACCAGGATGACGTCGGCGTTCTTGATGTCGACCCAGTCGTTGGTCATCGCGCCACGGCCGAATGTGGGGGCCAGACCGGCCACCGTGGGGCCGTGTCAAACACGTGCTTGGTTGTCGAAGCAGACTCCCCCGAGCGCGCGGACGACCTTCTGGAAGATGTAGCCGGCCTCGTTGGAGGACGCCGAGGCGGCCAGGAAGGCGGTGGAGGTCCACCGGTTCACCGTCTGCCCCTTGGCGTTCTTGGCGACGAAGTTCCGATCGCGGTCCTCCTTCATGAGACGGGCGATGCGGTCGAAGGCGAACTCCCACGAGACCCGCTTCCACTCCGAGGTCCCGGGGGCCCGGTACTCGGGGAAGCGCAGCCGGCTCGGGCTGTTCACGAAGTCGAGCAGGCTCGCGCCCTTCGGGCAGAGCGTGCCGCGGTTCACCGGATGGTCCGGGTCGCCCTCCAGGTGGACGATGTTAGTCCGGGCGTTCTTGGCGCGGTCGCCGAGCCCGTAGACGATGACCCCGCAGCCGACCGAGCAGTACGGACAGGTGTTGCGGGTCTCGCTCGTCTGGGTGAGCTTGAACAGGCGGACGTCCGCGAGCGCCCTCCGGTGCGAGAACCCCAGCGCGGCGACGCTGGTGGCACCGATGCCGGATGCGGTGAGCTTCAGGAATCCGCGTCTCGTGACGTTCATGGAGGTCTCCGAGGGCATCGCGCGGCCGCCCTGTTCTCGATTAATCCCATCGGGATGCTCCCGCGCCATCGGGTGTTAGGGGACAGCCCGAAAGGGGCCGGGCCCGCGCTGCCGCGTCGCGTCAACGAAAAGGCCGCTCGACAGCGGCTAGGCAAACATTAATTCTCTCGCGCTGAGCTAACGACACCGGGAGCGCATGGCCGACGACCTCATCCTAGAGACGCGCGATCTCGTCAAGGAGTTCCAGGGATTCGTCGCGGTGAACGGGGTGTCGCTCCGGGTGAAGCGCGGCTCGATCCACGCCCTCATCGGCCCGAACGGGGCCGGGAAAACCACCGTCTTCAACCTGCTCACGCGCTTTCTCCCCGCCACGCGCGGGTCCATTTTCTACCGCGGCGACGACGTGACCAAGACCGCGCCGGCGAGCCTGGCGCGGCGGGGGCTCGTGCGCTCCTTCCAGATCTCGGCGGTGTTCCCGAGCTTCACGGCCCTCGAGAACGTGCGCGTGGCGTTGCAGCGGCGCCTCGGGACCTCCTTCCACTTCTGGCGCTCGGGGCGGAGCCTCGAGGTCCTCGACGACCGCGCCCGCGAGCTCCTCGCCGCCGTCGACCTGGAGGGGCTCGCGGGCACCGCGGCGGGCGAGCTCCCCTATGGGCGCAAGCGGGCGCTTGAGGTCGCGACGACCCTGGCCCTCGAGCCCGAGGTCCTGCTCCTCGACGAGCCGACGGCCGGGATGGGACACGAGGACGTGGGCCGGACCACCGACCTCATCGCTCGCGTCGCGCGGGGGCGCACGGTGCTCATGGTGGAGCACAACCTCTCCATCGTCTCCGACCTCTGCGACCGCATCACGGTGCTCGCCCGCGGCAGCGTGCTCGCCGAGGGGAGCTACCAGGAGGTGTCGAAGGATCCCGCCGTCCTCGAGGCCTACATCGGAGGAGCGACGTGAGCCCCGCCTTCCCCTCGGGAGCGGAGCTCCTGCGGGTGCGCGACCTGCACGCCTACTACGGCGAGTCGCACGTGCTCCACGGGCTCGACCTGGACGTGGCCGAGGGCGAGGTGGTGACCCTGCTCGGACGCAACGGCTCGGGGCGAACCACCACGCTCAAGTCGATCCTGGGGCTGGTGGGGCGCCGCACCGGTTCCATCCGGGTGAACGGCCACGAGATCATCCGCCTGCAGCCGCACCGCATCGCCCGCGCCGGAATCGGGATCGGATACTGCCCGGAGGAGCGCGGCATCTTCTCGAGCCTCTCGACCGAGGAGAACCTGCTGCTCCTGCCGCGGCTGGGGCGCGAGGGGCTCTCGCTCGAGGAGCTCTACCGCATGTTCCCGAACCTGTGGGAGCGGAGGCGCAGCCAGGGGACGAAGCTGTCCGGTGGCGAGCAGCAGATGCTGGCGCTGGCGCGCATCCTGCGAGCGGGGGCGAGGCTGCTGCTGCTCGACGAGATCACCGAGGGCTTGGCGCCGGTGATCGTGAAGACCCTGGGGAAGGTGGTGGGCGAGCTGAAGGAGCGCGGCTACACGCTCGTCCTCGTCGAGCAGAACTTCCGCTTCGCCGCTCCCCTCGCCGATCGCCACTACCTGCTCGAGCACGGGCGGATCGTCGACGCGATCGACGCCGGTCAGCTGGACAGCCGCATGGATTCGGTGCAGCGGTTCCTGGGAGTCTAACGGACACAGAAAGGGGTGGAAGAATGCATCGATGGATCGCCTTCGCCGTGCTGGCCACTTGTCTTCAGGTGCCGGCGCGGGCCGCGGAGGCCGCGAAGGGGAAGATCTCCGACGACGTCGTGAAGATCGGGGTCCTCACCGACATGACCGGCTACTACTCCGACCTGGCCGGGCCGGGCTCGTTGGAGGCCGCCAAGATGGCGGTCGAGGACTTCGGGGGCACGGTGCTCGGCAAGCCCATCCAGGTGGTGAGCGCCGACCACCAACTCAAGGCGGAGGTGGCCTCCACCGTCGCCCGCAAGTGGCTCGACGAGGAGAAGGTGGACGCGGTCGTCGACCTCGTCTCCTCCTCCACCGCGCTCGCGGTGATGCCGGTCGCGGCCCAGAAGAAGCGCATCACCCTGCTCTCCGGGCCGGGGACGACCGCCATCACCGGCGACAAGTGCACCCCCTACACCGTGCACTACGCCTACGACAACTGGGCCCTCGCCCACGGGACGGGCGGCGCGGTGGTGAAGCAGGGGGGCGACACCTGGTTCTTCATCACCGCCGACTACGTCTTCGGGAAGTCCCTCGAGTCCGACACCGCCGCGGTGGTGAAGGCCGCCGGCGGGAAGGTGCTCGGTGACGCGCTCTACCCGTCCCCCGGCACCACCGACTTCTCGAGCTTCCTCCTCCAGGCGCAGGCCTCCGGGGCCAAGATCATCGGGCTCGCCAACGCCGGTCAGGACACCATCAACAGCATCAAGCAGGCGAACGAGTTCGGCATCACCAAGAAGCAGAACCTGGCCGGCCTGCTCGTCTTCATCAGCGACGTCCACAGCCTGGGGCTCGCCACCGCCAAGGGCATGTTCCTCACCACCGCCTTCTACTGGGACCGCGACGAGGCCTCGCGGAAGTGGGCGAAGCGCTTCTTCGAGAGGACGAAGCGCATGCCGACCATGGTCCAGGCCGGGGTCGCCTCCGAGGTGGGGCACTACCTCCGGGCGATTCAGGCGGCCGGGACCGACGACGCCGACGCGGTGATGGCGAAGATGCGCGAGATGCCGGTGAACGATTTCTTTGCCCAGGACGCCCGGATCGGTCCCGACGGCCTGCTCCGGCACGCCATGTACCTCGTCCAGGTGAAGGCGCCGGAGGAGTCGAAGTATCCCTGGGACTACTACAAGATCGTGAGGACCATCCCGGCCGCGGAGGCCTTCCCCACCGTCGAGGAGCAGAAGTGCCCCTGCGCCCCGGCCTTCCTCGACGCGGCAAAGTGCCCCTACGTGAAGAAGTGACGGCCCGGGCCGGCGCGGCCTCTTCCCGCGCCGGCTCGCGCACTCCATGATCCGCGCGATCTCCGGACAGCTCCTGCTGGGGCTCATCAACGGGTCGTTCTACGCCCTGCTCTCCCTCGGGCTCGCGATCATCTTCGGGCTGCTCGACGTGGTGAACTTCGCCCACGGGGCCCAGTACATGATGGGTGCCTTCCTGGCCTGGATGGGGCTCGAGTACCTGGGCATCGGCTATTGGTGGGCGCTCCTGCTCGTCCCGGCGGCGATGGGGCTCGTCGGCATCGCCATCGAGCGCCTGTTCCTGCGCAGGCTCCAGGGGCTCGACCCGCTCTACGGCCTCCTCCTCACCTTCGGCCTCACCCTCATGATCGAGGGCGCCTTCCACCACGCCTACGGCAACTCTGGCAATCCCTACCCGGTTCCGGAGGCCCTCACCGGCGGGTTCGACCTCGGCTTCGTCTACCTGCCGCGCTACCGCGCCTGGGTAGTCCTGGTGTCGGGGCTGGTGTGCTTCGCGAGCTGGTTCGTCATCGAGCGCACCCAGCTCGGCGCCTACCTGAGGGCCGGAACCGAGAACCGGCGCCTCCTGCAGGCCTTCGGGATCAACGTGCCGCTCATGTTCACCGTCACCTACGGCTTCGGAGTGGCACTCGCCGCCTTCGCCGGGGTGATGGCGGCCCCCATCTACCAGGTGAGCCCGCTCATGGGCTCCTCGCTCATCATGGTGGTCTTCGCGGTGGTGGTCATCGGCGGCATGGGGTCGATCCTGGGCGCCATCCTCACCGGCCTCGGGATCGGCCTGGCCGAGGGACTCACCAAGTTCCTCTACCCGCCCGCGGCGAGCGTGGTGGTGTTCGTCATCATGGCGCTCGTGCTCCTCGTGCGCCCGGCCGGCCTCTTCGGGAGGGCGCGATGAGGGTGCCCTCGGTGAAGACCCCGGTGTTCTGGGGCTACGGGGCGCTCGTGGCGGTGGGCGTGGCGGCGCCGTTCGTGGTGTACCCCGTCTTCGCCATGAACGTGCTCACCATGGCGCTCTTCGCGAGCGCCTTCAACCTGCTCCTCGGGTACGTCGGGCTCCTCTCCTTCGGCCACGCCGCCTTCCTGGGCTCGGCAGCCTACGTGACCGGATACGCATCGAAGGCGCTCGGCCTGCCGGTGATCCTCGCCGTCCCCGCCGGGGCGGCCGTGGCGGCGCTCCTGGGGCTCCTCTTCGGGACGCTTGCCCTGCGCCGCTCTGGCATCTACTTCGCCATGATCACGCTCGGCTTCGCCCAGGTGATCTACTTCCTCGTCGTGCAGATGCCCTGGACCGGCGGCGAGGACGGCCTGCAGGGCATCCCGCGCGGCCGGGTCCTCGGCCTCGACCTGAGCGACAAGTACGCGATGTACTACTTCGTCTACGCGGTGTTCCTCCTCGCCTTCCTCCTCGTCCACCGCACCATCGAGTCACCCTTCGGCCAGGTGCTGCGCGCCATCCGCGAGAACGAGCCCAGGGCCGTCTCGCTCGGCTACGACGTGGAGCGCTACAAGCTGCTCGCCTTCGTGCTCTCCGCGGGGCTCTCCGGGCTCGCCGGATCGCTCAAGGCCCTCACCCTCCAGTTCGCCACCCTCGGCGACGTGACCTGGCAACGCTCGGGCGAGGTGATCCTGATGACGCTGCTCGGTGGCATGGGTACCGTGGTCGGGCCGAGCGTCGGCGCGCTGCTCGTGCTGACGCTCGAGAACTACCTGGCGAGCCTCGGGTCCTGGGTCACCGTCATCACCGGGGCGGTCTTCGTGGTGATGGTCCTCGCCTTCCGCCGGGGCCTGGTGGGCGAGGTGCGAGCGCTCCTCAAGCGCTCGTTCTAGATAGAGGGGTGGCCGGCGGTCGCGACGGGACCCCGGCCCTGGGAGAGAGGCATGGCGCCGAGTCCGAGCGGTCGCATCTCCGCCTTCACCGGCGCCGCAGGGCCGCTCGCCGCGGACGAGGCCGCGCCGCTCGCCCCGGGGAGCGAAGGCTCGACGTCCGGCGAGGACGGCGGGTACGCAGCCCGGTGACCGCGCCCCGCCTCGGCGACCGCTCGCTCTTCCCGACGCTCGAGCCGACCGCCTACCTGAACCACGCCGGGGTCTCGCCTCCCTCTCAGCGGGTCCTGGAGGCGGCGTGGACGGTGCTCGACGACTTCGCCCGGAAGGGCGGCGGCGCGGTGGCGGCCGCGCTCGAGCGCCGCGCCTCGCTCCGGGCGCTGCTGGCGAGCCTCATCGGCGCCCGGCCCGAGGACGTCGCCTTCACCCAGAACACCAGCGCCGGGGTCCAGGCGGTGGCGCTGTGCTTCCCGTGGCGGGCGGGCGATCGGGTGGTGCTCTTCCACGGGGAGTTCCCGGCTAACGTGACGCCCTGGCAGCGGGCCGCCGAGGCCTTCGGCCTGGCGATCTCGTTCGTCCCCCTCGAGCCCTTCCTGCGTTCGGAAGAGGAGGGGCTGGCGCTCGTCGACCGGGAGCTCGAGCGGGGGGCGCGGCTTCTGGCCGTGAGCGCAGTGCAGTTCCGCAGCGGCCTGCGCATGCCGCTCGAGGAGCTCTCGCGCCGCTGCGCCCGCGCCGGTGCCCGGCTCTTCGTGGACGCCGTCCAGTGCGCGGGGGCGGTGCCCCTCGACGTACGCGGGGTCGACTACCTCGCCGCCGGTGCCCACAAGTGGCTCATGGGCATCCTCGGCGCCGGGTTCCTCTACGTGCGGCCGGGCCTCTCCGCCGAGTTCGTGCCCCGCACCGCCGGGTGGCTCTCGCACGAAGACGCCGCCCGCTTCCTGGTCGAGCCCGGACAGCTCCGCTACGACCGCCCCATCCGGCGGAGCGCGAGCTTCGTGGAGGGGGGAGGCGCATCCGAGGTCTCCCTGGCGGCGCTGCGCGCCTCCGTGGAGATCCTCCTCGAGCTCGGGGTGCCGGCCATCCACTCCCACGTCGGGCACTACCTGGACCGTCTCGAGCCGGAGCTCTTGGAGCGGGGCTTCCGCAGCCTGAGGGCGAAGGAGCCCGCTCGGCGCTCAAGCATCCTCTCGCTCGAGCCACCGCCCGGCGTCGACCGGGTGCGCCTCGCCCGGGAGGTCCAGGGGCGCGGGGTCGCCTGCGCCCTGCCGGACGGGGTCCTGCGCTTCTCGCCGCACTGGCCGAACGACGTGGGGGAGATCCCGCTCGTGCTCGAGGCGGTGGACGGCGCCCTCGCCTCGGTGCGCGAGCGGTGAGGCGGCGCGGAAGAGGGCGCTGGCGGTCCCTAGCTGAGCGGCGCGCGGGCGGGGGTGAGCCAGACCTCCGCGCCCACGCGGAACATGGCGGCCGGGATGCCGAGCTCGTTCGGGTCGGCGGAGAGGAAGGCGGCCATCGCCATGGCGGCGTCGGCGCGGCGCGCCGGCTCGTCGGGGATGGGACCGAGCTCGCGCCGGGTGTCGAAGACGGCCTCCACCAGCTCCTTCACCGTCGGCTGCGGGGGGAGGGAGGACCGGATGCGGAAGAGGTAGCGATCGATGGGCTCGGCGGTGCCGAAGGCGAAGGTCACCACCGTGTCGATGGCGCAGTCGACCTCGTTCTCCGACTGCAGGCGCTCGAGGGCGGCGTCCACGCTGATCGTCTGTCCGGTCATCTGCATGAGTCCATCTTGCTCATTAGATTCCGGGGGGTTGAGTCCCGAGAGCCGGTGACGACGAACCAGCGCACGGAAGCACACACGTTCCCAGGGTCGCTAGAACGGGTCGGGATCGACAGGTGGGTCCATCGCAAAATAGGCTGCCAGCAGCGAGATGGCCCGCTCGCGGCCCCTCCCCGACTCCTCCTTATGACCCCGATGGGCGAAGACCGCCTCGACGAGGTCCGCCACCGTGGGTGACGGAGGTAGCTGCGCCGTCACCGCCCGGCACGCGTCCGGCTCGGTTTCATGCGAGGTCCCGAGAAGCGCGTGGATCGCGAACTGGAGATCGCGGGGGTCCCGGAGGCTGAAGGAGGCGTATGAGAGGTTCACGCTGCGATGATGCGACGCGCGTGCGGAGTGCCACCATCCCGCGCCTGGGTGAAGTCGCGCGGTACCCGGGTCGCCGCTGACGTGCGCGTCCGCCGAATGCTACTCTTCCGACCGTGCATGTAGGACTGGTCCTCACCGGCGGTGGCGCTCGCGCCGCGTACCAGGCGGGCGCCCTGCGGGCGCTGGCGCAGATCCTTCCCGCCGGAGCGCTGCCCTTCCGGATCCTGTGCGGGATCTCGGCGGGAGGCGTGAACGCCTGCTTCCTCGGGGGAAACGCCGCCGACTTTCGCGGGGCCGCCGACGGTCTCGCCGACCTGTGGCTCGGGCTCACTCCCGACCAGGTCTACCGCACCGACACTGCGCGCATGCTGGCCATCGGGACCCGCTGGGCGCGGGACCTCTCCGCCGGAGGCCTCTTCCGGCGAAGCAAGATCAACTTCCTCCTCGACGCCACGCCGCTGCGCGACCTCCTTCACGAGAACCTTCCGCTGCTGCGGCTGCGCCAGAACCTGTCGTCCGGCGTGCTGAGCGGTTTCGCCGTCACCGCCACCAGCTACGCCTCCAGCGTGGCGGTGACCTTCTTCGACGGGGCCCCGTCCATCGAGCCCTGGGTGAGGGCCACCCGGGTGGGCGTGCGCGAGTCCATCCGCCTCGACCACGTGATGGCGTCGGCCGCCATCCCCATCTTCTTCCCGCCGGTCCGGATCAAGGGAGCCTGGTACGGGGACGGCAGCGTTCGCATGACCGCTCCGCTCTCGCCCGCGGTCCATATGGGCGCGGAGCGGCTGGTGGTGGTGGGGGTGCGCCGCTGGCGCAACCCGGAGGAGCTCGTCCCCGGGTTGCGGCCGCCCCGCAAGGAGTCGCTCGCTCCCTCCGAGATCGCCGGCACCCTGCTCAACGCCGCCTTCCTGGAGTCGATCGAGGCCGACGTGGAGCGCCTGGAGCGGATCAACCAGCTCGTGGAGATGGTCCCGCCGGGGGAGCGGGGCAAGCTCCCCCACGACATGCGCTTCATCCCGGCGCTCGTCTTGCGTCCCTCCCGCGACCTGGGGGAGCTTGCCGGCGACCAGCACAAGCGCTTCCCGCGCTTCCTGCGCTACCTGCTCTCCGGCCTCGGCGCCAATGGCGGTAACGCCTCCGATCTGCTGAGCTACCTGGCGTTCGAGCCGGTCTACGTGAAGCGCTTGGTCGAGCTCGGATACGAGGACACGCTCTCGCGGCGCAGGGAGGTGGAACTCTTCTTCGCGGAGGGAACGCCGTCCCGCGACCGGCCTCGCGCCGGGCTTGAGCGCCGGCCTGCGTCGCGCTAAGGGTTTTTCATGCCCAAGGCAAAGCAGATCTCCGCGTGGATCGAGAACCGCCCCGGCACCCTCGGCAAGGTCGCCGACGCACTGGGAGCGAAGAAGGTGGACATTCGCGCCTTCATGGCCGCCGCCCTCGACGGAAAGGGCTTCCTGAGGGTGGTCGTCGACAAGCCGGCCCTGGCGCGCAAGGTGCTCTCCGCGCTGGGCTGGCAGACCACGGTCGACGACTTGGTGGAGGTGGCCGTCGCCGACAAGCCCGGGGCGCTCGGGCGGGTCGCCGACGCGCTCGGCGAGGCCGGGATCAACATTCACTACGGCTACGTCGGGACAGCCAGGGTGGCGAGCAAGGTGAGCCTGTTCTTGGCAGTGGACGACGTCGGCAAGGCGTTGAGGGCCCTGCGCCGATAGCGCCGGGCCTCGCTAGCCCCGCCGGGCGGCGCCGCTCGCCCACGCGGCGACGGAGGCGAGCGCATGGTCCTCGCCGGGTCTTCCCACCAGCTGGACGCCGATCGGCATGCCGCTCGGGCCCACGCCGGCGGGGAGCGAGAGGCAGGGGGCGCCGAGGAGGGTCCAGACGCGGTTGAAGGCCGGGTCGCCGGTCGACTCGAGCCCGAGTGGCGCCTCGCCGATGGCGGCCGGGGTGAGGATGGCGTCTGCCCCGTCGAGGAGGCGCGCGAGGGCCTCCCGGCCCCACGCCGCGGCGTCGAGGGCGGCGCGGTAGCGCGAGTCCGGGACGGCCTCCCCGGCGCGGAGCAGGTCGAGGAGCACCGGGGAGAGGTCCGCCTCGCGCGTGCGCCGCAGGACCTCGAACGTGCGCGCCGCCTCCGCCGCCATCACCGTCTTCTGTGCCTCGAAGAGAAGGTCGAACTCCGCGGGCAGAGCGGGCTCGGCCACCGCGGCGCCGGCGGCGGCCAGGCGCCCGGCGAATCCCTCCACCCCGAGGCGAGTCTCGGGCCCGGCGAGCGACCACTGCGCGGTACGGCAGAGAAGGAAGCGAGGAGGGCGCGTCGGCGGCCCGGCCTCCGGGGCGCCGGCGCCGACCGCTTGGAGGAGGGGCGGAAGATCGCCGGGGTGCCGGACGAAGAGGCCGAGCGCGTCGAGCGAGGGGGCGAGGGCGCTCACCCCGTCGAGGGGCACCGCAGCGTGGGTGACCTTCATCCCCACGACCCCGCAGAAGGAGGCGGGCCTCACCACCGACCCGGCGGTCTGGGTTCCAAGGGCCGCCGGAACCATGCCGGCGGCCACCGCCGCCGCCGATCCGCTCGACGACCCGCCTGGCGTCCTCCGCGAGTCGAGGGGATTCCGCGTCTTCCCGGGGCGGTAGAAGGCGAACTCCGTCGTGACGGTCTTCCCCAAGACGATCGCGCCGGCCGCGACGAGCCGGTCCACCACCGCCGCGTTTCGGCCGGGAACCCTTCCTCGGTGGATGGGGGTGCCGAGCTCGGTGGGCATGCCGGCGGTGTCGACGATGTCCTTCACTCCGATGGGGAGCCCGGCGAGGGGCGGCGGCCTTGGCAGGGCGTCGACGCGCCTCGCTTCGCGGAGGGCCCCCGCGAGGTCGAGGTGCTCCCAGGCCTGGACGCGCGGCTCCTCGCGCTCGATGCGCTCGCCGAGCGCGCGGACGAGCTCCTCGGCCCGCATCCGGCGGGTCGAGAGCGCCTGGAGGAGCTCGGCGACGCCGAGGTCGGCGATCGAGGGCTGGGGCACCGGGGGAGGGTACCAAAACGCCCGCGCCGGACGCCAAGCCCTCCGCCGGGAGGCGGTGCGCCGCGCGAACGACCTCTTTGAGAAACCACGCCTAGCGTGCGCTCCGCACCATCCGGAGGTCGGGGAGCGCCTGGGCGACGTGCCCGAGCCGGCTCAGGACCTCCTCCGGGACCCGCTTCTGCCAGAGCGGGGCCGAGGCGAGGGTGGCGCAGAGGACGCCGAGCGCGGCCACGCAGACCGCGGCGCGGGCGCGCTCGCGCGCCGCCTTGCGCTTGCGATCCCGGGCGCGCTGGGCGAGCTCGGCGGCGGTGAGGCGCGTCGACCGCAGCAGGAGCCGCACGATCGCCCCGAGCGTGGCGAAGGCAGCGCCAAGGAGGTCCGCGCCCACGATGACCTCGGCGACGCCCCGCCCGAGGCCGGCGCCGACGTCGAGCAGCGCCGGGCGCTCCCGGGCGAGCTCCTGGGCGCGCCGGCTGTCGCGGCGGCTGCGGCGCTCCAGGGCGGACACCCGGGCGTTGCGGATGAGGAGGCGGAGCAGCGCCGCCGCGAGGAAATAGAGGGCGTACTTCGCCTCGGGCGGCGGCGGCACCGCGAGGTAGGGGAGGACCGGCGCGGGCAGATGCGCGCGGTGCACCACCAGCGCTCCGAGGGCGAGGACGACGAACCACACGGTGAACCCCTCCGGCGGTCACGATACCGAAGCGCTCTTGCGACCGCATCGGGGGCGGGGTGCTCCCGCCTGCCACCGCGGGCCTCGCCGTGGGCGGCGCGCGCACCGGCGGCGAGGGTGCGGTCGCCCGCGCCTTTGGGCACACGCCTCGATGGGGGGAGGGGACGCGCCGGGGGTCGACGCGAGCCTTGTCCCGGAGGCGAGACGGCTACGGCGCCGGCCTCGGGCTCCGATCGAGCGAGAAGGTGCGGGCCACCCGGTCGGCGGTCGTCCGGAGCTCGGCGAGGAGCGCCCGGGTCGCGAGGGGGTCGAGCCCGAGGACCTCGGCGCTCTGGGCGAGCTCGACCTGCGCGTGGGGCGTCCGATCCGGCGACCGGCGCAGGTCCTCCAGGGCGGAGACGAAGCGCACCACGTGCAGGTCGGCGAACTCCGCCCCAGCGGGCACGCTGTCGTCGTGGTGGCGCACGCACAGCACCGTCAGGTACTGGGGCAGGTTCCATTCCTGGTGGACGTCTCCGCCGATCTCCAGATGAAGGCGCTCCAGGATCCGATCGATCCGGCCGTCGGAGGGTGCAGCCGCCTGGTCGACCCGAAGGGCGGAGAGGGAGCGCAGGGCCACGGACTTGCCGACGTCGAGGAGCATCCCCCCGAGATACGCCCGGTCGGAGCGAGCCGGCGGCTTGCGCATGGCGAGGGAGGCGGAGACCGTTGCCACCGTGACTGCCCGGGTGAAGAGGTCGGACCAGCGAGCCGAGTAGACCGCGAACTCCTGCCGCATGCGTGGGCTGAAGAGGCTCTTCGCCGCGAGCGCGCCCGCCACCCGCCCGGCCTCCTCCAGGCCGATGCGCGTGACGGCGTCGCGGACGCTCTCGACCTCGTCGACACCGCGGTGGTACGCCGAGTTCGCGACGTGCAGCAGCGAGGCGGCGAGGGCCGGGTCGTTCTGGACGAGCCTCGCGAGGTCGGCCGGCCCGGTGCGCGGGCTCGCCACCAGGTTCAGGATCTGCAGGGAGAGAGAGGGGGCGGAGGCCGGCCCGGGCCGGTTCTTCTGGAAGTGCTCGAGGACCAGGGCAGCGATCCGCAGGTCCTCCTCCTCCTCCTCCGGGGAGAGCGGCGGCGGTGCGGCCGGCACGATCCCGAGCACGCGGGCGAAGGGAGCGAAGCCCGGATCGACGCTGTCGGGAAGAGGCGGCTCCGGCCTCTCCGGGGTGCGCTCGCTCTCGGGCCGCGCTCCGCTCGGCCGGTCCTCGTTCGATGAGGGGCGCCTTCCGAGGAGCCCGGCGATGAAGCGGAGCACGCGATCCGTGTACCACCCCGGCGTGCACCGGGCAAACGCCTCGACTCGTTGGCGCATTGCTTCCCCCCGGGTTGTTCGCGGCGGCGAGGGGAGACTCAGCCGCGGGCCCGGCGGGTCCTCCCCCCGACGCCCGCGCCTCGGGAGGAGGAGAAGCCTGGACCGGCAGCGATCGGGTTGGGCCCTTCTTCACCACCAAGGAGCAGGGGAAGGGGACCGGCCTGGGGCTGGCGACGGTGTACGGCATCGTCCGTTAGGCCGGGGGACACATCCACGTGGCGAGCGAGCGGGGCAAGGCACCACCTTCGAGATCTGCTTGCCGCGGAGCCGGGCGGCGGTGGCGGCGCCTGTGGCGGCCGCTCCGCAGGCGGCCCTGGGCGGCAGCGAGCCCCTCCTCCTCGTCGAGGACGACCCGCTGGTGCGCAACGTGACGGTCCGCGCCTTGCGAAGCGCGGGGTACGAGGTGCTCGTCGCCTGCGACGCGCGCGAGGCGCTTGAGCTCGCTCCGGCGGAAGTGGGCCGGCTCCGGCTCCTCGTCTCGGACGTGGTGATGCCGGGGACCGATGGCCCGACCATGGCGGGCGAACTGCGCCGCCGAAACCCGGCCCTGCGCGTCCTCTACCCATCCGGCTATCCAGACGACGCCATCACCGCCCTGGGCGCGCTCGGGGAGGGCATCCACCTCCTCGCGAAGCCATTTACCCGGACCTCGCTCCTCGCCAAGGTTCGGGAGGTCATCGACGCGCCCCACTGACGGTGCTGGCAGGGATCGCCCAGCCCGCCCTTCGACATCGGGCTAGGAAGCGCCTCCAGAGTTGTGGGTCAGGGCGAGACCTCGTAGAGTCTGGCCCGCGGTGGCCCGCCGCCTTCCCGACCGCGAAGTGCGCTTGCCGCGGGGAAGGGTGCGGAAGACTGCATGAGGCATGACATCGTCCGTGAATGGCCCCGTAGCTCAGGTGGATAGAGCGGCGGTTTCCTAAACCGCAGGTCGGGTGTTCGAGTCACCCCGGGGTCACCAAATCTCAACTTGTCAGAGGCCGGCTTCTTGTCTTCCTGGGGCCAGCGACCATTGCAACGCGCGGTGACTTGGAGTTCTGGTGGGTCGAGCCGTTGGGCCCGGGCACCCCGGTGGCGCTCCGGGCGGCGGTCGAAGAAGCACCCAAGGTGAAGTAGCTCCGAACCGCGAGAATCGTGCACGTAGCGGCCCAGCTCATCATGTGTCCGTTGGACGGCTAGGGGCACCCAAGGAGGTGTGTCAGTTCTCCTCCTCTCGCCGGTCTCTCGAAGGCGCGGAGTCGCCGAGCCATTGGAATGGCAATTGCGCCTCGCGGGAACCCAAACCGGCAGGAGGAATCATGACTCGCAAGAACGAGAAGAAGAGCACGATGTCCGTCGTCGCGGACGAGGTCCGCAAGCTGACCGACCGCGAAATTGCGTTGGCGTCGGGCGGAAGAGGCGGCACCGTAGTTCTCGATGGACCCGGAATGGAGACCAGCATGATCTTCGGAGACACGAAGATCACGGTGTTTGCCTCTGCGGAGGTTCATGGGCTGGTCTGGTCGCCTAAGTAGCCTTGAAGGCCGCCGAGGCGGGAGCGCGGCGGCCTCCCTGAGCGACGCCTGGGCCGCCGGGTAGCCCCGGATCGCGAACCGGGCCAGGGACTGAGCCACATGCTCTGGGTCGGGCCGCTGGGGTTGGGTATCGCGTAGGCGGCCCGCGTGCCCCACGCCCTCCAGCGGAAAAACTGCGGACGGCGACTACGCCGGGCCGCGCTCGACAAGTCCCGGTGGAGGCGGGCCGGGTCGGCCCTCTTGGAGGGTGAAGGGGGCGCGCCGTGGCGGCACGGAGGCGGCGGGATGGCCTCCACGGGGAGTCCGAGCAACCTCATGTGCCTCCCGCGACGCGGGCCTGGTTCCTTGTCGTGCCCTGGAAGGCTGCGGGTGAGGAAACCTCCCTGGCGGAAGAGCCTCAACTAGGCGAAGCTAAGGGGCGCATGCGGCAGGCTCAGCCCGAAGTGCCGAACATGCTAATGGCGACGGCACTGATGCTGGCGGCGGGCTCGGCTTCGCAGCGTTTGGAAATATCGGGTAACGGAGCGCGGTCTCTACCTCCTGTTTGGACGCGTGTTGCCGATCAAGATCTTGCCCATCAGGAAGATAGTGGCAGTTGAGCGTGGCCCGTTCGACCGCAACCTTCGCCGATGGGGGGGCCACTGACATGCGGCTCGGGAACCGACTCCTTGGCGAGATTGTGTGGGCTAGAACGAGAGGCTTGCTCCTTACCGGAGTCGTTGTGGCACCTCGGGACGCCGACGTGTTCGAGCGCGACCTCAATCGTGCCATCGAGGCCCATCACCGCCGCGAGTGGCCCTGACTGCTAACTTGACCGAAGGAGAGCTTCAGGAGAAAGGACACTGCATGCGCCGCCGCCCTCCGTGGGACCGGGCGCTGCTCGTTCTTCGTGCAACGTGGGACCATCGTGGGGCCAGTGCGGGCGCAAAAGGGTGCGCTCGGCTCGTGTAAGTGACTGAAAGTAGGCCAACGGCGTGTAACCCGGCAGATCGAGAGTTCGAGTCACCCCGGGGTCATCGAATGGCCGGAGCGCCCGGCGGGAGCCGCCCTCCTCCATCTTCCCGGGACGCACGCCCCTTCGTCCCGCAGCGGCCCGCGGAGGTCCCGAGGTTGGCATCCCAGACGAAGGCTATCGCCATCACTGGCGGCCCGACGGCTGGGCACCGCTCGGGTGCGATCGAGCGGACCTCCCGCCCCGGCGGAGCGGCGGAGCCGGGGAGTGCGGACGGGGTCGGCCGGTGAGGGAACTCGTCATCTCGGGCGCGAACCAGGTCCTGCTCGAGGCGCTCCAGCGCTATCAGGTTCGCTTCCTCCTCGTGGGAGGGCTGGCCGTCCACTTCTACGACCCCACTCGCGAGGTGGGCGATCTCGACCTCCTCGCCGAGCCCACCCTGCAGAACGCGAGAAGGCTCGTGACGGCCCTGCGCACCGTCCACGTCTTCCCCGACCCGGGCGCAGCCGAGCGGTTCGCGGAGGGCGGCTTCGGGTTCGAGCTGAAAAACTACTGGTCGCTCTCCGCCGACATCCTCTCCGAGCCGGTCGAGGCCTTTGCCGCGCACTGGGCCGCGGCGAGCGACGCCGTCGTCGGATCGGTTCCCGTGAAGGTGGCATCGGCCGCGACGATGCTGGAGCACTGGTCGCGAAGTCCGCCCCGGCGCGCCGACGACATCGAGCGATTGCGGAGCTTCCTCGCGAAGGTCAGGACCGCGGACACCGACCACGGGGCTCCACACGCATGAGCCGCAAGGGGAGCGCGGGGTGCGCCCCCTCATCGAGGCGAGCCGGGTCCCGCCGCAGCGGCAGGAGGCCGGCGCGCCGGGCCGGCCCCACGCTCCAGGGAGGGGCTCGCCGTCAAGAGCCGGCCCGGGCGCCGCCGCGGCGACCGTAGCGCAGCCGCGTGACGGCAGCGTGGCGCGCGCTCGCGATCGGCGGTGAACGGCTCGGGGAGTCGGGGAGGCCCCCGGGCTCCCCACCGCGGATTCCCTGGCGCTCGAGCATCCGCCGGGCCCGGTCGACGGCTGCCGCGAGGCCGTCGCGGGCGGCGACCAGGCTGCTCGGCAGCCGGCGAGGGCGGAGTTCCTCCCTCGACAGCGCGTGGTACGCCTCCACGATGTCGTGGAGCAGGGCGGCCTGCTCGTCGGCGGTCGGGTCCCTCATGGCCGGGACAGAATGCTCCCGCGCACTGACATGTCGCCCGGGCGATGTCGCCGGCGGTTCGGGGCCGACGCGTTCGGCTCCCGTGGTAGAGTCGCGCGGCGGTGCGGCGGGCGCCCGCACCGCCGAGACGGCCGCCTCGCGCGGGACCGAGGGCGCGCAGGCGGGCCGACGGCTCAGGAGCGACCGGCAGGCACCCACATGGACAAGCTCGAGGCAGAGGCGCCGGGCCTCCTCTCCGTGCGATTGCGCGAGGGGCTCTGCGGCCACCACCCCCTCTTCCCGGTGGACGAGATCCGGGCGGCGTTCGCCTCGCCGGACGCGCCGCTCTCCCGCGAGCAGGTACGCGAGTTGGGGGAGGTCCTCCTCGTCATCGCGCGCGAGCCCATCGACGCGGTGCGCGACACCATCGAGGCGTTGCCGCCCTCGTCGCGGGACGCGCTCATTCGGATCTACTTCCGTCTCCTCGACCGGGCGGCCGCGGAGCGGGCCGAAACCCAGTAACCGTGGCCCGGCGGCTCCGGATCCCGCTCCAGGGAGAGATGGCGCCCGAGGCGGTGCGCTCCGTCCTGGAGCGGCTCCGGGACGAGGGACATCCTTCCTGGCTCGTCGGCGGCGTGGTCCGCGACCTCCTGCTCGGGCGGAGGCGCCACGACCCGCTCGAGTTCGACGTCGCCACTCCGGCCACCCCCGAGGAGGTCACGCCGCTGTTCCGGCGCGTCCTCCCCACCGGGATCGAGCACGGCACCGTCACCATCCTGAAGGGCGAGGCGCGCATCGAGGTGACCACGTTCCGGGGCGAGGGCGCGTACGTCGACGGGCGGCGTCCCTCCTCGGTGACCTTCCACACCGACCTCGAGGCGGACCTGGGGAGGCGGGATTTCACCATGAACGCGATCGCCTGGGACCCGCTCGTGGGCGAGCTCCGCGATCCCTTCGGAGGACTCTCGGACCTGCGCCGGGGGCTCATCCGGGCCGTCGGCGAGCCCGGCGAGCGCTTCGCGGAGGACGGGCTCCGGCCGCTGCGCGCCGTCCGCTTCGCCGCGCAGCTCGGCTTCTCGATCGAGCCGCGCACGCGCGCGGCCATCCCTCCGGCGCTCCCGGTGGTGGAGCGAGTCTCGCGCGAGCGAGTCGCGGAGGAGCTCACGCGAATCGTCACCGGCGACCACGCGGCCCGGGGGCTCGCGCTCCTCGAGGCGACCGGCCTCCTCGAGGTGGCGCTCCCTTCCCTCGGAGCCCTGCCGCGCGCCGCCCGCCGGCACGCCCTGGCGGTCGCCTCCGAGCGCTTCGCTGCCCGCCGCCCGGCCGGGCTTGCCGGCGGAGAGGCCCGCGAGCCTTCCCCGGAGCAATCGAGGCGGGAGCGCCTCCGCTTGCTGCGCCTCGCCGCCCTCCTGCACGTCCTCTCTCCCGGTGCCGCTGCGCGGGCGGTCTCTGGGCTGCGCCTCCCGGGAAGGCTCGCGAGCGAGGTCGAAGGCCTGCTCTCGGCCGGCCCCTGTGTCCGGGAGGCCCCGGGGGCCGACCTCCCATCGCGGCCGGCCGAGGTGCGCCGCTTCCTCGCCCGGGTCGGGCCGGAGAGGGCGCCTCGAGTGCTCGAGCTGTGGGCGGCGGAGGCCCACCACCTGGGGGCGGCCTCAGGCCGGCGAAGGGCCGCCGTCCGGGCGCTCGGGCGCCGGGTGGGACGGGAGCTCCGAGGCCGGCCGCCGCTCGGCCCTGCCGATCTGGCCATTGACGGACGCGCGGTGATGCGTCTCCTCGGCATCGCCGCCGGCCGGGAGGTCGGGGAAGCGCTCCGCCACCTCGTCGACCTGGTCCTTGAGGACCCGGCCAGGAACGAGGCCGCGTCGCTCGAGTCGGCGCTGCGCGCCTGGTGGAGCACCCACCGGGTCGACGGGGGACGAGAGCCGAGCTGAGGGCGCGCCCTTTTCCTTGAGCCAGGGCCCGGGTTCCGCACTATCATCCGCACCGCGAAAGGACGACATGGCGGAGCGGATCCTGTGCATCGAGAGCGACGCTGCGCTGCGCGCCCGCGTGCGCCGCCTCCTCGAGGCGGAGGGCTTCGCCGTCGACGAGGCCGGCACCGGTCTCACCGGCATCCAGAGAGCCCTCACGCTCCCACCGGACCTGGTCGTGGCCGATGTCCACCTCCCCGACATCGACGGCATGGAGATCGCCACCCGCCTGAAGCAGGAGAAGGCCCTGGCGCGAGTGCCCTTCCTCGCGCTCGGCGAGGCCAGCTCCGAGCACGACGTGGCCCTGGCCGCGGGCGCGGACGCGTTTCTGGCGCTGCCGCTTGACGACGTCCGCTTCGCCGAGGAGGTGCGAGGCGTCCTCGCAGGAAGGCGGGAGCGGCTGCCGGAGGACGGGGAGCGGGCGGGGCTGAAGGTGCTGTCGGCGGCCATGGCGAGCCATCTCGAGCACGCCATCGAGGCTGCCCGCCGCTGGGAGGAGCGCTACTATGAGCGGGACCGGCTGGGCCGAGTCTTCATCGCCAACCTGGCCCATGAGCTGAGGACCGCGCTCACGCCCATCGCCGGATACCTGAAGATCGTCCTGTCCGACAAGCTCGGGCCGCTCTCGCCCCAGCAGAAGCGCATCCTCGACTCGATTCAGGGCTCGTCCGCCCGCCTCACCCGGGTGGTCGAGAACCTCTCCGACTTCGCCAGCCTGCAGGCAAAGGACGCCGCCCTGTTCCTCGGCGCCGTCGACCTCGACGCGCTCGCGGAGGAGGTGGTGAACGACCTGCGCCCGCACATCCGCGAGGCGCGGCTCCACGTCGAGGTGCAGAAGTGCGGCTGCGGGCCAGTGCGGGCGGACCCGAAGAAGCTGAAGCAGGCGCTCGCCAACGTGGTGGGCAACGCGGTGAAGTTCTCCCCCCACGGGGGCGAGATCCTGGTGGAACTCCGCCGCGAGGGGGACGCGGTGCGCGTCTCGGTCTCCGACCAAGGGCCCGGCATCGCCCCCCAGGAGCAGGAGAACGTCTTCGAGCCCCTCTTCCACGCCGCCGGAAGGGACGAGAGCTCGAAGCACCCGGGCAGCGGCCTCGGCCTCCCGGTGGCGCGGCGCATCCTGGAGGCCCACGGCGGTCGCATCTGGGTCGAGAGCCCGCCTCGCACCCAGTCGGAAGGGGTGAGGCGCCATTTCACCGGGTCGAAGTTCGTGCTCGAGCTCCCGGTCAAAGCGGAGGGCTAGCCGCCGTGCGGGTCCTCGTGGCCATGTCCGGCGGGGTCGACTCCTCCGCCGCCGCCGCGCTGCTCGCCGCCCAGGGGCACGAGGTGGTGGGCGTGTCCATGCGCGTGCACGACCTCTCGGATCGGGCCCGCGGGCGCTCCTGCTGCGCTCCCGACGACCTCGAGGACGCCCGGGCGGCGGCCGCCCGGCTCGGCATTCCCTTCTACGTCGCGAACGTGGAGGAGGAGTTCCGCCGCCGCGTCCTCGAGCCCTTCGTCGACGACTACCTCGCCGGCATCACCCCGAACCCGTGCGTCGCCTGCAACAGCGAGGTGAAGTTCGACTGGCTCCTGCGGCGGGCGCGGGCCATCGGCGCCCGTCTGGCCACCGGCCACTACGCCCGCGTGGAGCGCCGAGGCGCCCGGTGGGCGCTGCTCACGGCGCTCGACCCCGCCAAGGACCAGAGCTACTTCCTCTACGGCCTCGGCCAGGCCGAGCTCGGCGAGGTGATCTTCCCGGTGGGCCACCTCGCCAAGCCGGCGGTCCGCGACGTCGCCCGGGGAGCGCGCCTCCCGAACGCCCACAAGCCCGAGTCGCAGGAGATCTGCTTCGTCACGAACGGCGACGCCGCCGAGTTCGTCGAGCAGCAGCGGCCGGGAGCCGTCCGCCCCGGAGCGCTCGTCACCGGCGCGGGCGAGGTGGTGGGCCGGCACGGCGGGGTGCACCGATTCACGGTGGGGCAGCGCAAGGGCCTGCGCGTGTCGGCCCCCGAGCCTCGCTACGTGGTCCGGATCGAGGCCGAGGCGGCCCGGGTGGTGGTGGGAAGCTCGGCCGAAGCGAGCGTCGACCGCTTCCGCGTCGGCGAGGTCTCGTGGGTGTCCGGGTCGCCTCCCGCCGCCCCGGTGGAGCTCCTCGTCAAGGTGCGCCACCGCCACGCCGGGGAGGCGGGAGAGGTGAGGCCTTCGGCCGGGGGACGGGCCGAGGTGCTCCTGCGCACCCCGGTGCGCGGCGTGGCGCCCGGGCAGGCGGCGGTGTTCTACGACGGAGAGGAGGTCGTGGGCGGTGGCCGCATCGAGCGCAGCTAGGCGAGTGGCCTTCTGCGCGCTCGGCTGCCGGGTGGGCCGGTCCGACCTGGAGGCGCTCGCCGCCGCGCTCGGCCCCCGCTTCACCCGGGTCGCGCCCGGCGAGAGCGCAGACTGGGTAGTGGTGAGCGCCTGCGCCGTCACCGCCGACGCCGCTTCCGCTTCCCGGCAGGCCGTGCGCCGGGCGGGGCGGGAGCACCCGCGGGCGCGCATCGTCGTGGCCGGGTGCCAGGCGCAAGGCGACGCCGAGGCCCTGGCCGCGCTCCCCGGGGTGGCGGCGGTGGTGGGGGCGAGGGACCATGCTGCCCTTCCGGGCGTGGTCGCGAGGCTGGAGGCGGGAGAGGACGGCCGCGAGGCCGTCTCGGCCGCCCGGGCCGCCGCGCCCAGCTGGACGTCCGCGCCGGCGGCCGGGGCGGGGCCGGCCCGTCCGGTGCTGAAGGTGCAGGACGGGTGCGACGGCCGGTGCAGCTACTGCGCCGTGCCGGCTGCACGGGGCCGCTCGCGCTCCCTCCCGTTCGACGAGGCCCTGCGGCGCATCGCCTCGCTGGGCTCGGGGCGGGCCGAGGTGGTGCTCTCCGGGATCCATCTCGGCGCCTACGGTCGCGATCTCGTGCCGCCCTCCTCGCTGCGGGACCTCCTCGACGGCGCGGCAGCCCGAAGGGCGGTGCGCCGGATCCGACTCTCGTCCGTCGACCCCTCCGAGCTGCCTCTCGAGCTTCTCTCCGAGGCCGGCGGCGCCATCCTCTGCAGGCACCTGCACCTCCCGCTTCAGAGCGGCTCGGACGCGGTCCTCGCCGCCATGCGCCGACCGCTCGGCGCGGCGGCCTTCGCCCGGGTGGTGGAGGCCGCGGCCCGCGCATGGCCCGGGGTCTGCCTGGGCGCCGACGTGATGGCCGGCTTCCCCGGAGAGACCGGCGCAGACCACGGGCGCACGATCTCGCTCCTGCGGTCGCTGCCGCTCGCCTACCTCCACGTATTCGCCTTCTCGCCGCGGGCGGGGACCCCGGCCGCGGCGCTGCCGGGGCGGCCGCCGCCGGGTGCCGTCCGCGACCGGGCGGAGGAGCTGCGCGAGTTCTCCCGCGCTCGCTGGGACGGCTTCCTGGAGGACCAGGTGGGCCGGGTTGCGGAGGTGGTGGTGGAGCGCGTCGGGCGGGCGCAGGGCGAGCCCTTCGCGCTCGGCACCTCCTCCGAGTACGCGCCCGTCCGCTTCCCCTCGGAGCGGGCGCGCCGGGGCGCGCTCGCGAGGGTCCGGGTGGTAGCGGCCCGGGACGGCCTCTGCATCGGCGCGGAGGAGGGGGCGCCGGGGCGCGCGCGCCACCCGGCGGCGCTCGCCGACCCGTGAACGCCGACCTCTTGGTGGTGGGCGCCGGGCCCGCGGGGTGCGCGGCGGCGGTGGCGGCGCGGCGGCGGGCCCCCTCTCTCCGGGTCGTGGTCGTCGACTCCGCCTCCTTCCCCCGCGAGAAGCCCTGCGGAGGGGCGATCCCCGGGGGAGGCCTCTCGGAGCTCGCACGCGCGGGGCTCGCGCTGCGGGTGCCCCACGTCCGCGTCGACCACGCGGTGCTGCGGGTGGGGGGGCGCTCCACCCGAGTGAGGCTCAAGCGCCCGGCCGCGGTGGTGCACCGGCGCGAGTTCGACCTGGACCTCGTCGCACAGGCGCGCGAGGCGGGCGCCGGCGTCTTGGAGGAGAGCCCGCTCGGCTCGCTGCGCCTCTTCGACGGGGGCGGCGGGGTGGCGACGGCGGGCGGACGCGAGATCCGCTTCCGAGTGGCCGTGGCCGCGGACGGAGCCTCCGGGACCTCGAGGCGCCTGCTCGGTCTCCCGCCCGGCAGGCGGGTGCCGCTCCGGGAGGTGACGGTGGAGGGTCGGGCGCTCCCCGACCTCCTCTTCGACCTCGACGAGGGCCTCCCCGGGTACGCGTGGCGCTTCCCTTCGGCGAGGCAAGGGCGGCCGGTGGAGAGCGTCGGCGTCTACTCGACGGAGCCCGCCCCGGCCC
>Ga0335079_10001925_pt1 | contig 23843 bp, 24 predicted proteins | sample Lox_Sample_33_FD_206719 | JGI IMG/M metagenome (GOLD analysis project Ga0335079, IMG submission 206719) | Soil microbial communities from Loxahatchee National Wildlife Refuge, Florida, United States - Lox_Sample_3.3 | ecosystem: Environmental > Terrestrial > Soil > Wetlands | place: USA...
GGCCCGGGCGATCTCGACCACTCCGAAGGAATTGACCAGCGCCAGGTACTCCCCGGGCCGGGTATCGCCATAGGTCCGCAGGAGCGGGAACGCATGGTTGCCGGCGTGCACCACCGGTACCCGGAAACGCTCGATGAGAGCCGCGTCGATGTTGGTGATGAGGTTGCCAAAGTGATCGATGGTGATGACGACGCCCGCGACGCTCGCGGGCTCCACCGTCGGGTCCTCGACCCAGGACGGCACGAGCGTGTCCACGGCGTCCCCGAGCTCCGCCGGCAGGCAGCGCCCGGCGGCGAGCTCCGCCGCCACCGGCGCAAAGATGTCCCGGCCGTGAAAGGTGGCGCTCGGGTGATCCACCCCGAGGCGCGCAAGATGCGGGCTGGTGAGGCGCGTGAGACGCGCGCCGGGATTGCGGCTGACGACCGGGGCGAGCAGCCCGTTGTCGGGCGCCAGAAAGAAGTGCCCGCTCGCCTCCGCGGCGAGAATGTCACGCGAGGTGCCGACGCCCGGATCCACCACCGCGACGTGCACGGTGCCGGCGGGAAAGAAGCGAAACGCGCGCGCCAGCCAGAAGCCCGCCTCGGCGGGCCAGTGCACCACGATCTCGTGGGTGAGATCGATGATCCTCGCATTCGCAAAGCGCGCGAGGATGCAGCCCTTCATGACCCCGACGAACGGGCCCTGGTGTCCGAAGTCGGTGGTGACGGTGATGACGCCCGAAGCCGCCAAGCGTGTCAGCCGCGCCCGCGGCCAGGCATCGGCCGCGCGCTCTCGGCGCAGGCGCGGCAGCGGTCGGTGTACGGCACGGCGGCGAGGCGTTCGGGCTCGATGTCGCTACCGCATGCCGAGCAGGTGGTGTAACGGCCCTGCGCCAGGCGCCGCAGCGCCGCCTCGACCTGCTGCAGCTCGGCGCGCGCCGAGCTCGAGATCGCGCCCAGTACGTCGTCGTTCTCGCGCTGCGTCACCTGCTCGGCGAAGTCGGCCGACAGCGGATCCGCCTCGTGCCGCGCTTCGGCGCTCGCATCGCTCGCGCGCTGGCGCAGCTCCTCACGGCGCTTGAGCAGCCTTTCGCGTACCGCGTCGGTTTCCACCTGCACCTCCTGCCGGGAGACTCAGGACGGCCGCGGCTGACGCCGCCGGTCCTCGAGCCACTTCTGCAGCTTGTCGAACGGCTCGATGAACTTCGCCACACCCTCGCCCTCGAGCTGCTGAGCCACCGCCTCCATGTCGACGTCGAGCCGCTCGAGCCCCTCGCGCGTATCGGACCCTTCCGCGAGATGGCGCTCGAGACGCAGCTCGGGGCGGCCGAGGCGCCGATAGGCGTTGAGTGTCTCGAGCGGCATGGTGTTGACCGTGCCCGGCACCACCAGCTCCTCGACGTACTTGATGGGGCTGTAGCTCGGATCCTTGGTGGAGGTCGAAGCCCACAGCAGGCGCTGCGGCCGCGCGCCCTGCGCGGCAAGCTCCTGCCACTGGGGCGTGGCGAGCGTCTCCTCGAAGATCTCGTAGGCGCGTGCGGCGCTCGCGATCGCCGCCTTGCCGCGCAGCGTGCGCGCCGCCGGCTGGCCGCGCGAGGCGAGCGAGTCCAGCATCTTGTCCACCAGTGTGTCGATGCGGCTCAGGAAGAAGCTCGCCACCGAGGCGACGGTGCCGATCGGCTGTCCCGCGCGGCTACGCGCCGTGAGCCCGTCCATCCACGCCCGCGTCACCGCGCGATAGCGCTCGGGCGAGAACAGCAGCGTCACGTTGACGTTGATGCCGTGCGCGACAAGGTCGCGGATCACCGGCAGCCCGGCTTCGGTGCCGGGGATCTTGATGAGCACGTTCGGCAGGTCGAGCCGCTGCCACAGGCGCCGGCCTTCCGCGAGACTGCCGATCGAGTCGTAGGCGAGGTGCGGTGACACCTCGAGGCTCACGAAGCCATCACCACCCTGGGTGCGGTCGTAAAGCCCGCGCAGCAGCCCCGCTGCCTCGCGCACGTCGCGGATGGCGAGCTCCTCGTAGAGCGCCTGTGCCGTCGGCTCGCGCGCCAGCAGTGAGCTGAGCGAGTGCGCGTAGCTCGGGTCGCCCATCATGGAGTTGGCGAAGATCGCGGGATTGGAGGTGACGCCCGCGATGCCGTCCTCACGGATCAGGCGCGCAAGGCTGCCGTCCTCGAGAATGCCGCGCCCCAGATCATCCAGCCAGGCGCTCTCGCCGAGCTTGCGTAACTCGAGCAGCGGATTGGGAGCCAGCGCGTCCATCGGAACCTTCGCTTGGGAGAGTAGCGCAGCTTAAATGCGCCGTCTCGCGGTTTCGGCGCGGATATGCGTAAATCCTTATACGCTGACACTCGCGAGGAGCGCGATCATGGCTGAGGGATTCGATGGCGGCCGGCTGGCCGAGGAGTTGCGAATGCTCGTGAGCGAGGCAGAGGCGCTGCTGCGCACCTCGACCGGGACGGCAAGCGCGGCCGAGGAGGAGCGAGCTGCGGCGACGCTCGCCGACTTGAAGGCGCGCCTCGGCGGCCTCGAGAGCCAGCTGAAGGGACGTGCGCGCGATGTCGACAGCTACGTGCGCGACAACCCCTGGCAGGCGGTCGCGGTGGTCGGCGGCGTTGCGCTGCTGCTCGGGCTCATCATGGGCCGCAGATGACGGGCGCGGACGCCCCCTCTCCGGGCGCCCATCGCGAAGCCGGGCCGCTGCGCGCTCTGCTCGCCGCGGTGCTCGAGGCGATCGGCACCCGCCTCGAGCTGGCGTCCATCGAGCTCGAGATCAACCTGCTCGGCATGCTGCACGCGCTCCTCTGGGCGCTCGCGGCCATGCTATGCGGGCTGGCGGCGCTGGCCTTCGGCGTGGTGGCCCTCATCGCGGCGCTGTGGAGTACACACCGCATGCTCGGGCTCCTGGCGGGGGGCTTCACCTTCGTCGTGCTCGCGGTCGTGTTCGGCTGGCTCGGCGCGCGCTCCTTTCATAGACGCCCGGGGCTCCTCTCCGACTCGCTCGAGCAGCTCGAGCGCGACCGCCGGAGAGCGGCAGGCACGCCATGAGCCGTCGCAAGCGACTCGAGGCACGCCGGCGCGTCCTCATCGAGCGCTGTGCGGCGCAGCGCCTCGAGCTCGAGGAGCGGCTCGCCGACCTCAATCCGCTCGCGGTGCTGCGCGCTGCGGGCGCGGGCGGCGGGCGGCCGGCGCTGCGGCATCCGCTCGCCCTGGCGGCGGTGCTCGCGGGGCTGCTGTTTCTCGGGCGCACGCGCAAGATCGTGACCGTCGTGCTGTGGGCGCGCTCGGTGCTGTCGCTCGCTGGACGGGTCGCGCAGATCGCGCATCTCGTGACGCAGCTGCGCGCACCACGCGCCGGCCGCGAGGAGCACACGCCGGTGAGCGCCGGCAGTGGAGCCGGCACCGCGGACGGTTAGTGCTCGGGGGTAGCGCTCTCGGCAACCCGCTGCGGCACGGGTGCGCCGGCGGCCGGCATATCCGGAATGGCCGCGAGCCCTACCACCGTCGGCATGCCGCTGGCCGCCGCCAGCGTCTGACGCGCCAGGTCCCAGTGAATCGCGGCCGTGTTGTCACCGAGCGCCTGGTCGAGGAGCTTCGAGAGCAGATCGAGATCCGGCTCGACGCTCTGTCCTTCGTCGTCGATCGGCGGGTGCGCCTCGAGCAGCAGCTTGCCGTCCACCCACGCCACCTTCACCGGCTCGTTGACCAGCCACACCCGGGTGCCGACCGACACCAGCGGAAAGAGCGCCGCGACGTCCTCGGGGTACATGCGGATGCAGCCGTGCGTGACCGACATGCCGACCGCGGTCGGATTGTTGGTGCCGTGGATCATGTACTCGCCGTTGCCGGCCGCGAGGCGCAGCGCGAAGTCGCCGAGCGGATTGTCAGGCCCCGCCGGCACGACCTTCGGCAGCGGATCGCCGTTGGCCGCGTGCTCCTTGCGGATCGACTCGGGCGGATACCACGCGGGATGGCGGATCTTCTGGATGACGCGCGTCTCGCCGAGCGGCGTGCGCCAGTCCATCTTGCCGACACTGATCGGATAGGTAATGACCACCGGCTGCTCATGGCGGTTGCGTGGTTTCGGGTAGTAGTACAGCCGGTGCTCGGGCAGATTGACGACGATGCCCTCGCGCGGTCCCGTGGGGAGAATGCGCCGTCCCGGCAGCACGACGCGCTTGCCGGCGCCCGGGAGCCAGACATCGGTCCCGGGATTGGCGCGGATGATCTCGTAGTAGCCGAGCGAGTAGCGATGCGCGAGATCGGGCAGCGTGTCCTGGTACAGCGTGGTGATGATGGTGTCGTCGCCCACCACGGATGAGCCGTCGGAGGGGAGCGGGAAAACACTCGCGCCGGCGGGCAGCCCCACGAGCGCTGCCGCCATCACGCCGCAAGCGAGCCACACTCTCATGCGTCTCATGCCACTCGTTTCACTGCCATGGATTTGATTGATTTTACTATAAGAAGCCCGCCCGCAGGGACGCTCCGCGAGGCGTGCGATTGCTCTAGGATCGCGCCGTGACCGGCTTCGCAAGACCGCCACGCTCCTTCTTCGCGCGCAGCGCCCTGACCGTGGCGCGCGAACTCATCGGCATGCACCTGGTCCATGATGACGGGGTGCGCGTGCGCCGCGGCCGCATCGTGGAGACCGAGGCGTACCAGGGTCCGCGCGATCGTGCCGCCCATTCCGCGCGCGGCCGCACGCCGCGCACCGAGATTATGTTCGGACCGCCGGGCTACGCATACGTCTACCTGATCTATGGCGTCTGGAACTGCCTCAACGTGGTCACGGCGAGCGCGGGCGTGCCGCACGCGGTGCTGCTGCGCGCGCTCGAGCCGCTCGCAGGGGTCGATGACAGGACCTCGGGGCCGGGACTGCTGTGCCGTGCCATGCACGTCGATCGCCGCATGAACGGCCTCGACCTGCGCGGTGAGGTGCTGTGGATCGAGCGCCCGCGGCGCGCGGCGCGCCTCGCCATCGGGCGCAGCCCCCGCATCGGCGTCGAGTCCGCGGGCCTGTGGGCGCTGCGGCCCTGGAGGTTCTTCGACCGCGCTTCGTGCTACGTTTCCACTTCCCGACGGAGACCGAACTGAATGCTGAACCGAATCCGCTTCCTGGCACTCACCACCCCGTGGCTGCTCGCCGCCGCCGCGGCGCTCGCCCCGGCGGGAGCCGCCGCGCAGCTCGTCGAAGGCACCGACTACCGTACGCTCACGCCCGCGCAGCCGACGAGCAGCCCCGGCAGGATCGAAGTGCTCGAGTTCTTCTCCTACGCCTGTCCCCACTGCAACAAGTTCTATCCGCTGGTGAGCGCCTGGGCGGCGAAGCTGCCGAAGGACGTGGTGTTCAAGCGGGTGGCGGTGGGTTACGGGCGCCCGCAGTGGCTCAACCTGTCGCGCGCCTACTACGCGCTGCTCGCGACCGGCGACCTCGACAAGGTCGACGGCGCTCTGTTCCGCGCCATTCACGAGGAGCAGCTGCCGCTCTTCGATGAGCAGTCGATCGCCGACTGGGTCAGCAAGCACGGCGGCAACGCCGACAGCTTCGCCAACGCCTACGTGTCCTTCGGCGTCAACAACCAGACCGTGCAGGCCGACCAGATGGTCGAGGACTACCAGATCGCCGGAGTGCCGGCGCTCGCGGTGAACGGCCGCTACGTGGTCATCAGCCCCACCGAGGCGGCCGACGAAGAGGGAACCTTCAGAGAGCTCCTGGCGCGCACCGACAAGGTGATCGCCATGGCGCGCGCCGCGGGTGGCGGTGCGCACCCTGCATCCCCCGCGAGGAAACCGCAGCAGTAGGCTGCCGCCGCGCTCTCAGGCGTCCTTGGCGCGTGCCAGCTCGAGCAGCTGGCTCGCCTCGGGCACGCGGTCGCCGCGCGCGAAGTGGATCGCCTTCACGGTGCCGGCATAGGGCGCACTGATGGTGTGCTCCATCTTCATCGCCTCGATCACCATCAGCACCTCCCCGGCCGCCACCTTCTGGCCCACCGCGACCGGCACCGACACCACTACGCCCGGGAGCGGCGTCGTCAGCCCGCCGCTCGCCGCGCTCGCGGAGAACTCGCGCGTGCGCGGATCCTCGATGCGGAACTCGTACTGCGCGTCGTCATCCCATAGCGTCACCTGTGCCCCGTCGACCGCGCAGCGCGCGTGCCGCCGCCGTTCGACGAGACGCGCGGCGATGGCGGCGATGCCAGCCTCGCCCTCGCGGTAGCTGAGATCCGCGATCTGCAGGAGCGTGCGCGTATCGACATTCGCCGACACCGGGTGGCCGGCGCTGAAGTTCAGCTCCACCGTATGCGTCTGCCCGAGTCTCGACAGCGTCCAGGCGACCGTCGCCGCGAGATTCGGCGTGAAACCATCGCGCAGCGCCCACGGGCTCGAGGCCCGCGCCCCGCCCGGCGGCAGCCCGGCCGCATGCGCCGCGAGCGCCGCCAGAATCAGCGTCTCCGGCGCGAGCGTCGCCGGAGATGCGAACTCGGCGCTCCCCTTATCGAGCAGCGCGATGGTGTGGCGTACCTCTAGAAAACGCTTCGAGCGCAGGATGCGCGCCAGCCAGCGCTCGTTGGTGTGCACGCCGGCCGCGTAGGTGTGAGTGAGGGCCGTCGCCAGGCGAGACGCCGCGAGCGTGCGCTCCGGTGCCCAGGCGATCACCTTGCCGAGCAGCGAGTCGTAGCAGTCGGGCACGGTGTCGCCGCCGGCGAAGCCCGCGTCCACGCGCACCGACTCGAGCTGCGGCCACTCCATGAGCTTCAGCCTTCCGGCGCTCGGCAGAAAGGCGCGCTCGGGGTCCTCGGCGCAGACGCGCGCCTCGATGGCGTGACCGTTGCAGCGGATCTCCTCCTGCGCGAGCGGCAGCCGCTCGCCGTTCGCGACGCGCAGCTGCCACTCGACCAGGTCCAGCCCCGTCACCAGCTCGGTGACCGTGTGCTCCACCTGCAGACGGGTATTCATCTCCATGAAGTAGAACTCGCGGCCGTCGTAGAGAAACTCCACGGTACCCGCGCTCACGTAGCCGATCTCCTTCGCCACTACCAGCGCCGCGGCGCGCAGCCGGGCGCGCAGCGCATCCGGCACCCCGGGGGCCGGCGCCTCCTCGATGAGCTTCTGGTGACGCCGCTGGATCGAGCAGTCGCGCTCGCCCAGGTGCACGTAGTTGCCGTGGCGGTCGGCGAACACCTGCACCTCGATATGGCGGGGCGCGGCGAGGAAGCGTTCGAGCAGCAGCGCCCCATCGCCGAAGGCACTCTCGGCGAGGCGCCGCGCAGCCGCCAGCGCCGCGGTGAGCTCCGACTCCTGGCGCACGATCTGCATGCCCTTGCCGCCGCCCCCCGCGGCCGGCTTGATGATGAGCGGCAGCCCCACGGTGTGGGCCGCCGCCGCCAGCTGCTTCAGGTCCTGTTCGGCTCCCGCGTACCCCGGCAGCACCGGGACGCCCGCCTCGCGCATGCGATTCTTGGCGACGATCTTCGAGCCCATGGCGGCGATCGCCGCCGCGGGCGGCCCGATGAAGCTGATGCCGGCTTCCTCGCAGGCCTGGGCGAACTGGGCGTTCTCGGAGAGAAACCCGTAACCGGGGTGAATCGCCGTCGCACCGCTCGCACGCGCCGCGGCGATCACGCGCTCGATGTTGAGGTAGCTGTCGCGCGCCGGCGGCGGTCCGATCCATACGGCCTCGTCCGCCTCGCGCGTGTGGCGCGCGAGCGCATCCGCGTCCGAGAACACCGCCACCGTGCGCCAGCCCAGACGCCGCGCGGTGCGGAAGATGCGGCAGGCGATCTCGCCGCGGTTTGCCACCAGCAGGGTACCGCTCACGCGCCTTACATCCGGTAGATGCCGAAGTGCGCCGGCTCGAGGGGCGCGTGGCGCACCGCCGCGAGCGACAGGGCGAGTACCCGCCGGGTCTCGCCGGGGTCGATCACGCCGTCGTCCCACAGCCGCGCCGACGAGTAGTAGGGATGACCCTGGCGCTCGTACTGCTCGCGGATCGGCTGCTTGAAGGCCTCCTCCTCGGCCGCCGGCCATTGCGTGCCACCGCGCTGCAGCTGGTCGCGCTTCACGGTGGCGAGGACGCTCGCGGCCTGCTCCCCGCCCATCACGGAGATGCGCGCATTCGGCCACTGGAAGAGCAGCCGCGGCGCGTACGCCCGGCCGCACATGGCGTAATTCCCTGCGCCGTAGCTGCCGCCGACGATCACCGTCAGTTTCGGCACCGGCGCGCAGGCGACCGCGGTGACGAGCTTGGCGCCGTCCTTGGCGATGCCGCCCGCCTCGGCGCGCCGCCCGACCATGAAGCCGGTGATGTTCTGCAGGAACAGCAGCGGGATCTCCTCCCGCGTGCACAGCTCGATGAAATGGCTGCCCTTGAGCGCGCTCTCGGAGAACAGCACGCCGTTGTTGGCGAGGATGCCCACGGGAAAGCCGCCGAGATGCGCGAAGCCGCACACCAGAGTGGTGCCGTAGAGCTCCTTGAACTCATCGAGCTCGGAGTCGTCGGTGAGCCGCGCGATCACTTCGCGCACGTCGTAGGGCTTGCGCAGGCTCGAGGGCACCACGCCGAAGAGCTCCGCCGGATCGTAGTGCGGGTCGCGGGCGGCGCGCGGCGGGGAGGTGTCGGCCGCGGGCTTGAGGCGCGCGACGATGCGCCGCGCGATGCCGAGCGCGTGCGTGTCGTTCTCGGCGTAGTGATCGCACACGCCCGACTCGCGGCAGTGCACATCCGCCCCGCCGAGCGACTCGGCGTCGATGTCCTCCCCGGTCGCCGCCTTGACGAGCGGCGGCCCGCCGAGGAACACCCTCCCCTGGTTGCGTACGATCACGTTCTCATCCGACATGGCGGGCACGTAGGCGCCGCCCGCGGTACAGGAGCCGTGCACCACCGAGATCTGCGCCACACCGGCGCCCGAGAGCGTCGCCTGGTTGTAGAAGATGCGTCCGAAGTGCTCGCGGTCCGGGAACACCTCATCCTGGGCGGGCAGGAATGCCCCGCCGCTCTCCACCAGGTAGACGCACGGCAGCCGATTGTCGCGGGCGATCTCCTGCGCGCGCAGGTGCTTCTTCACGGTCACGGGATAGTAGGTACCGCCCTTCACCGTCGGATCGTTGGCGACGATCACGCACTCGCGGCCTGCCACCCGGCCGATCCCGGTGACGATCCCGGCGCAGGCGATATCGCCGCCGTACATGCCGTGGGCGGCAAGCTGCGACAGCTCGAGGAAGGGGCTGCCGGTATCGAGCAGCACACGGATGCGTTCGCGGGCGGTGAGCTTCCCGGCCGAGCGGTGCTTGTCGGTGGCGGCCTTGGAGCCGCCGCGGGCGGCCCGGGCGACCTCGCGCTGCAGGTCCTCGCAGAGCGCGCGCATGGCGCGCTCGTTGTCGCGGTACTCCTGCGACTGCAGGTCGACCCGGGTACGGATACGGGGCATGGGGCTTGCCATGATTGCCGGTTTGTCCGACAATCATACGATCTAGCCCAAGGACAAGGCAAGCCCCACATGCAACCGCTCGACTGCATCGACAGCGATTTCGGGCTTGGGCCCGAGCTCGAGGAGATCCGCCAGCAGGTCCGCCGCTTCGCCACCGAGGAGATCGCCCCGCGCGCCGCGGATATCGACCGCCGCAACGAGTTTCCGCGCGACCTGTGGCCGGCTCTGGGTGCCCAGGGACTGCTCGGCATCACCGTCCCGGAGCGCTTCGGCGGCGCCGGCCTCGGCTATCTCGCGCACGTCATCGCGATGGAGGAGATCTCGCGCGCCTCGGGCGCCGTCGGGCTCTCCTACGGCGCGCACTCCAACCTGTGCGTCAACCAGCTGCGCCTCAACGGCAGCGAGGAGCAGTGCGCGCGCTACCTGCCGAAGCTCGTGAGCGGCGAGCACGTCGGCGCACTCGCCATGTCCGAGCCCGGCTCGGGCTCGGACGTGGTGTCGATGCAGCTCAAGGCCGTGCGGCGCGGCGACAGTTACCTGCTCAACGGCCGCAAGATGTGGATCACCAACGGCCCGGACGCGGACGTGGCGGTGGTGTACGCCAGGACCGATCCGCAGGGCGGCTCGCGCGGCATCAGCGCGTTCATCGTCGAGCGCGGCACGCCGGGCTTCGCCAGCGCGCAGAAGCTCGACAAGCTCGGCATGCGCGGCTCGAGCACCTCGGAGCTGGTGTTCGATGACTGCGCCGTGCCGGCCGCCAACCTCCTCGGCCGCGAGAACGGCGGCGTGGGCGTGCTGATGAGCGGGCTCGACTACGAGCGCGTGGTGCTCGCCGGGGGCTCGCTGGGGCTCGCGGCCGCGGCGCTCGATGTGGTGCTGCCCTACGTGCGCGAGCGCCGCCAGTTCGGTCAACCCATCGGCACTTTCGAGCTCATGCAGGGCAAGGTCGCCGACATGTACGCCGCGCTCAACGCCTCGCGCGCCTACGTCTACGCAGTGGCGCGCGCCTGCGATGCGCGCACGGTGCGCCGTCGCGATGCGGCGAGCTGCATCCTGTTCGCCGCAGAGCGCGCCACGCACGCCGCACTGGACACCATCCAGGCACTCGGCGGCAACGGCTACATCAATGACTACGCCGCCGGGAGACTGCTGCGCGATGCCAAGCTGTACGAGATCGGCGCCGGCACGCAGGAGATCCGCCGCATGCTGATCGGCCGCGAGTTGTTCGAGGCAGCGGCGTGAGCGTCGAGTTCGCGCCGCTGCTCCTCGAGCCGGCGTACCGCAAGGTGGCGCTGCAGATCGGCGAGCGCATCCTCGCGCGCACGCTGCGTGAGGGCGAGCGGCTGCCGTCCGAGACCGAGCTCGCCCGGCAGTTCGGCGTGAACCGCTCGACGGTACGCGAGGCGCTGCGCGAGCTGGAGAGCCGGGGACTCGTGCGCCGGCGTCCCGGCTCGAAGCTCATGGCCGTGAGCCGCCCGCATCACGCGGTAGTCGCGGCCGGCGTGAGCGACGCCCTGCTGCTGCACGATGTGACGGTGCGCAACGTGTGGGAGGCGCTCACCATCCTCGAGCCGCCGCTCGCCGAGCTGGCGGCCCGCGAGCGTACCGCGGAGGATCTCGCGGCCATCGCCGCCGCCGCCGAGGCCTTCCGCCACGCCGGCGGCGACGGCCCCCAGGCTGTCGGACGCTGCGCTGAGTTCTTTCGCGCACTCGGCCGCGCCACCCACAACCCGGTGCTGGGACTCGCGCAGGAGCCGCTGCTGAAGCTCCTCGAGCCCTCGCTCGGCGTCATGATCGACAAGGTGCCGCAGGCGCACAACCGCATCGCCACGGCGCAGCGGCGTCTCACCGAGGCGCTCGAAGCGCGCTCGCCGCAGGAGGCGCACCAGTGGATGGCGCGCCACATCCGCGACTTCCGCCGGGGCTACGAGCTCGCCGGCATCGACCTCGAGCTGCGTCTCACCGCCGTCGAGCAGCAGCCCTGACCTGTGACGCACTTCACGTCCTCGCCGGCTGCCGAGCCCTTCACACTGCCGGAACGTTGCAACGGGTATCCTGCGCCCCGACTCATGGCCGCAATCGACCTCTCGCAAGGAGTGATTCCATGCTAGGGCTACTGGTGGTGCTGTTTCTCCTCATCGCCCTGATCGGCTACCTGGTCGGCGCCTATAACGGCCTGGTGCAGGTGCGCGCGGCCGTGAAGCTCGCCTGGTCCAACATCGACGTCCTGCTGGTACAGCGGCACGACGAGCTGCCGAAGCTGATCGAGGTGTGCAAGCAATACATGCAGTACGAGCCGGGAGCGCTGGAGCGCGTCATGAAGGCACGTGCCGGAGTCGATGCGGCGCGCACCTCGGGCAACGTCGCCTCGCTCGGTCCTGCGGAGCGCGAGCTGCGCGCCGGCCTCACCGGGCTGTACGCGGTGGCCGAGAACTACCCGGAGCTCAAGGCGAGCGAGCCCTTCCGCCATCTGCAGCAGCGCATCAGCGGACTCGAGACCGCCATCGCCGACCGGCGCGAGGTGTACAACGATGCCGTCAACACCAACAACGTGCGCATCGCGTCCTTCCCCGGAGTACTGATCGCCGGCCTCGGCAGCTTCCCCGAAGCGCAGCTGCTGCACTTCCAGACCGACGAGAAGGCCGACGTCGATCTGAAAGCGGCGTTCTCGCGCTGAAGGCACGCGGGCGGACTTCGGCATGGTCACGCACGGCGTGCCGAACCCGGCGCTGATCGCCGCGTTCGCCGGCGGCGCGGCGCTGCTCTCCCTCTTCGGCTTCTTCCGGCGCATGCGCCGCGACCGGCTGCTGGCCGACACGCCACTGATGCACATCCGCTCCGCCGCGCAGGGCTACGTCAAGGTGACGGGCACCGCGCGCCCCGCGGGTGCGGCGCCGGCTGCAGCCCCCCTGAGCGGCCGGCAGTGCGTGTGGTGGGACTTCAAGGTCGCCGAGCAGTACCGCGACTCCCGCGGCCGCACGCAATGGCGCACGGTGGAGAGCGCCACCAGCGTCGAGCTGTTCGCCCTCGCCGACGATGATGCGCAGTGCCTGGTGGGACCGGTGCGCGCCGAGGTGACTCCGTCGCGCAGCAACACCTGGTACGGCAGCGAGTCGCGGCCGCTGGGCGGCCCGCCGCCCGTCAACACGGCGCTCCTCATGGGCTCGTTCCGCTACACCGAGAGTCTGCTGGATGTGGGCGCCGAGGTGTGCGTCGCGGGCGAGCTGCGCTCGCACTCCGAGACCGGCGACCTCGCCAGCGCGCTCGCCGCCAAGCTGCACGAGTGGAAGCAGGACCCGCAACGGCTGCTCGAGCGCTTCGATGCCGATCACGACGGACAGCTCAACGCCGCCGAGTGGGATGCGGCGCGCGCGGCGGCCGCGCAGGAGTGCGAGGCCAGCAAGCTCGCGAGCGACATCGCGCGGGTCAGCGTCATCTCCGAGCCGGCCGACGGCCGGCCGTTCCTCATCTCGCCGCGCGGGCCGGACGGCATGGAGAAGCGCGAATGGCGCATGGCCTGGCTGTACTTCGTGCTCGGACTGGGGTGCGTGTGGCTGTGCGCCTGGGCCCTCGGCAAGGCGGCCTCACCATAACGTCCGCTTCTGAGCCTATGCGTACAAGTACGAAGAGCGCCGCTCCCCTGCCGGGCTAACATCCCCGCGGCAAGCAAGCAGCGGGAGGCGGATTCTTGGCAGCGACCATCGGCAGCGAGCGTGTGCTCGCGGTGCATCACTGGACCGACACACAGTTCTCCTTCACCACCACGCGCGACCCCGGCCTGCGCTTCGAGAACGGGCAGTTCGTCATGGTGGGCCTGCCGCTCGAGGGCCGCCCGCTGCTGCGCGCCTACAGCATCGCCAGCCCCAACTACGAGGATCACCTCGACTTCCTCAGCATCAAGGTGCCTGACGGCCCCCTCACCTCGAGGCTGCAGCACGTGCGCGCGGGCGATGAGGTGCTGGTCAGCCGCAAGCCCACGGGCACCCTGGTGCTGAGCGACCTCAAGCCCGGGCGGCGCGTGTACCTGCTGTGCACCGGCACCGGGGCGGCACCCTTCCTCAGCCTGATCGGCGACCCGGGGATCTACGAGCGCTTCGAGACGGTGGTACTCGTGCACGGGGTGCGCTGGGCGCGCGAGAGCGACGTGGTGCGCGCGCGCATCGCACAGCTCGAGCGACACGAGCTGCTCGCTGCGCAGGTGCGGGCGCAGCTGCGCTACTACCCGACCGTCACCCGCGAGCCCTACGTGCACCGCGGCCGGCTCACGACGCTGCTCGAGTCCGGGCGCCTCACCCGCGACCTCGACCTGCCGCCGCTCGCTGCGGCGAGCGACCGCGTGATGGTGTGCGGCAGTGCCGCGATGCTGGCCGACACGGCGAAGATTCTCGATGCGCGCGGTTTCCACATCTCGCCGCGCAGCGGCGAGCCCGGCGACTACGTGATCGAGCGCGCCTTCGTCAGCCGCTAGTGGCCACCCTCGACCAGTAGCCCCGCATCGCGCAGCGCCTCCGCGAGCTGCGCCTCGAGACGCTCCGCATCGGTGCGCGCCACGCGCTGCAGGTGCAGCGTCGGCCCCGTGAGCACCTCGAGGCCGCGCTTCAGGACGCTGCCCGCGGCATGGATTCCCGCCTTGTGCTGGTCGAAGCGCTGCGCCGGCGTGTAGTGGCTCATGCCCACGTACACCCCGTAGGGTCCGCGGCGGCGGTCCGCGAAGTCGAGCAGCACGAGATACAGATTGCTGCGGCCACGGCGCGCAGCCCGGCAGCCGAGCGCCACTTCGTAGGCGGTCGGTAGCCAGTCGATGTAGCGCATCGGCAGCCACTCGGGAATCGAGCGGCTCGCCGTGTGCCACAGCTGCGCCAGCGCCGCCTCGATGCGCGCGGCGAACTCCCCGCGCATCCACAGCTCGTGAATGCAGTGCGCGCCGGCGGCTCCATCGCCGGACTCGACGGCGTGCGCGAGCTCGGCCGCCAGCTCGCGCGTGCTGCGACCGGCGCACGGCCGCGCCGTGGGCGGGAGGGAGGCGTCGAACGCTGAGCGGCCGCGCCTCACGCGGCGCGCGGCTCCTCGGCGCCGTTGACGCGCGCCGCGATCAGCCACACGAGACCCGCGACCGCGACCGCGACCGGCACGATCAGCACCGCGCCGCCGAGGGAGCTGCGGTCGGATACCCAGCCGATGAGCAGCGGCGACGGTACATCGCCGAGCAGATGGATTGCGAACATGCTGAGCGCCACGGCGGACGCACGCTCGAGCGGCGTCGCGATGTTGACGATCGCCGCATTGATCGGGCCGGTCGACATGAACAGCAGCAGCTCCGCGAGCACGATCCCCGGGTAGTAGAGCGCCGGCGTGGCGCCGAGCAGCGCCAGCAGTGCGCACGGCGCCGCGAGCAGCGTGATCAGGCCGGAGAACCACAGGTACGCCTGGCGCCTGCGGCGCTGGAAATGATCGCCCAGCCAGCCGCCGAGGAAGGTGCCGAGGAATCCGGTGACGATGACGATGGCGCCGAAGCCGGTGGTGGCCTCGGCGTGCGCTACGTGCCGCACGCGCTCGAGGAAGGCCGGCATCCAGAACGCGAGGCCGCCGAGGCCGAAGGTATAAGCGGCGTAGCCGAGCACCACGACCATGAAGGGCCAGCGGCGCAGCAGTCCCAGATAGACCGCGAGCGGGCTCGCGCCGGCCCCGGCCGCGCCGCGCTGCAGCGCCACGCGCCTCTCCTGCGAGCCGCGCGGCGGATCGGGCAGGCGCAGCACCGCGAGGGCAAGCAGCAGCCCCGGAATTCCCGCGGCGAAGAATGCCGCCCGCCAGCCGAAGTGCGCGCTCATCAGTCCACCGACGATGTAGCCGAGCGCCGCTCCCACCGGAATGGCCATGTTGAGCACGGCGTATACGCGGCCGCGCGCCTCGAGCGTGAAGCAGTCCGCGAGCAGCGCCGGTGCGATGGCGACATAGGCGGCCTCCCCTATGCCGACCACGGCACGCCCCGCGAGCAGCTGCGGATAGTTGCGCGCCAGTCCCGACAGCACGGTCGCGAGACTCCAGACGAGTACCCCGAGCGCAATCGGCCGGGTGCGCGAGCCGCGATCGCCCCAGGTGCCGAAGGCCGGAGCCGCGAGCATGTACACCAGCATGAAAGCCGGGACCAGCCAGCCGAGCTGCGTGTCGCTGAGCGCCATCGCGCGCTTGAGGTCGGGCACGATCGCCGAGACCACGTAGCGATCCAGATAATTGATCAGGTTGATCGCAGTCAGCACCCCGAGCGCCCACAACGCTGCCCGGGGAGTCGGATTCGCGGTACTCAAGGCTATGAGGCTCGCCCGCAGTGAAGTCAGGCGCGGGACTTTAGCGCACCGGGCGCGCCCCGGGCGCGGAGTTTGCGGCGCGGCCGCGGGCCGCTAGCAGGGCGCGAGCTTCAGGCGCTCGAGGTACTGCCGCACGGGATCGCGGAAGCCCTCGCTGCTGGTCACGGTGGTTCCGCCGGCGACCACCAGAATGAAATCGCCGCGCGGGGTGCGGCTGACTTCCTTCACGTGGCACATGTTGACCAGGCACGAGCGGCTGATGCGCAGCATCGGCTGGGTGTGGAAGGATTTTTCCGCCTGCTGCAGTGTGCTGCGCGCGTGGAAGGTCTCGCGCCCCACCATGAGGCGCACATAGTTGCGGTCCGCCTCGACCACCTCCACCTGCGATACATCCAGCATGTGCATGCGGCTGCCGGCCTCGGCCAGCACCCGCGGCTGCCCCTCGGCACGTGCCCGCACGCCGCGGTCGAGCTGCTCGAGCAGCGCCTCGAGAGCCAGCTGCCGATCGGCGCCCCCATGGCCCTGGTGGCGGCGGCGCACCCGCTCGGCCATCGCGTGGAAACGCGCGTCGTCGAAGGGCTTCAGCAGGTAGTCGACCGCGCTCACCTCGAAGGCCTCGAGCGCGTAGTGGTCGAATGCAGTGACGAACACGATGAGCGGCAGCGTCTCCGGATCGAGCGCGCGTGCCAGCGCCATGCCGTTCATGGAATCCATCTGGATATCCAGGAACAGCACCTGCGGCAGACGCGCGCGGATCGCCTCGAGCGCCACGCGACTGTCACCGAACTCGCCGATGACGTTGAAATCGCCCTCGCGCTCGCAGCACTCGCGCACCGTGCGCCGCGCCGCCGGCTCGTCATCGACGATCACCACGTCGATCATTGCGCGCCCTCGCCCGCCGCGCGCGTCCCGCTCTCCGGTCCGTCGCGCAGCAGCGGCATGCGGATCTCGGCAACCCACGCCCCGCCCCCGGACGGCCCGGCGGCGAAGCTCGCGCGCTCGGCGAACTGCACCGCGAGCCGTTCGCGTACGTTGGCAAGCCCGATGCCGGCGCCGTGCGGTCCCTGCCACGAGGGCGCGAGATCGTTCACGACCCGCAGCGTCAGCGTCTCGCCCGCGGCCTCGACCTCGACCCGCACGGTCACCGCGCCGTCGTGGCCGGCGAGCCCGTGCACCACCGCATTCTCCACCAGCGGCTGCAGGATCAGACTCGGCACCCAGGCGAGCGGCGCGCCGCCGCGCTCCGCTACCGCGACCTGCAGCCGGTCGGCAAAACGCCGCTGCTGCAGCTGCAGGTAGAGCTGCACGAACTGCAGCTCGTCCGCGAGGCGCGAGAACTCCTGCTCGCCGGCCGTCAGCAGACGCCGCAGCAGATCGCCGAGCTGCACCACCATCGCCTGCGCGGCCGGCGGGTCCCAGGTGATCTGTCCGCGGATGGTATGCAGCAGATTGAAGAGCGTGTGCGGGGACAGCTGCATGCGCAGCGCCGCGAGGTGCGCCGCGGCGAGCGCGCGCTCGAGGGCGGCGGAGCGCAGCTGCGAGTCGCGCAGGCGCTGATAGAAGCCGAAGCTCGTGATGAGCGCGAGGCCGAAGCCATAGGTGACCAGGAAGCTGGTGGCACTCGCAATCCAGGTCGGCACCGCGGGGCCGGCGAAGAACTCCGACCAGTCGGCATACGCGTGTGCCTTCGCATGCGTGATGCCGATCGTCCCCTGCCACTCGCCGACGATCAGCTCACCGGCCACCAGCGCCGGCGCCGCCAGCACCGCGAAGCCGAGCGCGCACGACAGCTGGATCGGCAGCGTGCGCCACAGCGGCCGCCAGCCGATGTGGAGCGAGGTCCAGGCACACAGAATGAACAGTGGATACAGCAGCAGGTGCTGCACCAGGCGCGCGTCCCAGGGCGCGAAGAAGTCGGTGACATTCACCGACTTCAGGCTCTCGCCCATGGTGTTGGCGTACATGAGGTTGGACGCCGCGACGTAGATCCAGAAAGCGCTGAGCACCGCAAGCTGCGGCCAGAAGTTGCGGCGCGCCCGCGCGGCGCGCCGTTCCCCGGCGAGGTCGCCGTCACGCGCGACGCCGAGAAAGGCGGGAGTTATTCGTTGCAGAGGCGAGACGCTCATTGCGGCAGCATAGCGTACGCCGATCTCCGCCCGTGTGCCGCGCGCCACCGGCCTGGGACGAGCCCGTCGGTGTGCGGGACGAATCCGCGGCGCGCGCCGCAGCTCTTTTACAGGCACTTGCACACACGCCGCGGCACGCGACCGCGGCGGTACGAATGCGTCGACCGACGGGATCAGCGCGTGCCGCGCGCCTTTAAACGCGGCCGCCGTGCTGCGAATCTGATCATCAGCGTCGCGAAGTTCGCGACGCACTCGAAGGATGCCGGAAGCGTCATGCCCACACAGGAGAGACTCATGATCGCCACGCTGACCCTCGGCGAGCGCCTGCGCGCCGCCACGACCGCTGCCGCCGTCGCCGCCTGCCTCGCCCTCGGCGCGGCCGGTAACGTACACGCCACCACCGCGCCCACGCTGCGCGTGAGCTACGGCGACCTGAATCTCGCCACCGAGCAGGGATCGATGGCGCTCTACGAACGCCTGGTGAATGCCGCGCGCGCCGTGTGCGTGGTCGAGGACAACCGCGACCTGCGCGCCGCAGCCGCCGCCAGCGTCTGCCGCGAGCAGGTGATCGCGCAGGCCGTGCGCGACGTGCACAGCCCGATGCTCGCTTCGGTGTATGCGGCGCAGCTGCGTCACGGCTGAAGCGCCGCACGGCGCGGCACGCGTGGCTCACGGAGTTCCTGGGGCCGCAGCGCGGGTGACTCGGGAAGAGTCGCCCGCACCGCTGGGCCGCGCGGCGTTCAGTCGAGCCGCGCGAGCTCGGCGGCAGTGAGGCGTATGCCGGCGGCCGCGACGTTGCGCTCCAGGTGCTCCACCGATCCGGTTCCCGGTATCGGCAGCATCACCGGCGACTTTGCCAGCAGCCAGGCGAGCGCGATCGCGACGCGCTCGACGCCGTGCGCGCGCGCCACGGGCCGCAGCGCCCAGTTGGCCGCCGCGCGCCCGATCGGTCCCCACGGGATGAAAGCCAGACCGTCGCGCTCGCACACCGCCAGCACCTCCGGGGAGCGCTCGGCGATGTTGTAGCGGTTCTGCACTGAGACGATGCGCGCCAGGCGCCGTGCGCGCTCGAGGTCGGGGGGCCTGAAGTTGGATACACCGAGGTGGCGGATCTTGCCCTCCGCCTGCAGGCGCAGCAGCTCCCCGATCGAGTCCTCGAGCGGCACCCGCGGATCGATGCAGTGCAGTTGGTAGAGATCGATGCGCTCGAGCCTGAGGCGCTTCAGGCTCGCCTCGCAGGCGGCACGCAGATGCGCCGGGCGCCCGTCCGCGGCCCACTCGCCCGCGCCCGGGCGCACCATGCCTCCCTTGGTCGCCACCACCAGCCCGCGCGGATAGGGATGCAGCGCCTCGGCGATCAGCCGCTCGCTCACCTCCGGTCCGTAGGAATCCGCGGTGTCGATGAAGTCGACGCCGAGCTCGACCGCGCGTTGCAGTACGCGGCGCGCCGCGGCCGGGTCCGCCGGCGGACCCCAGATGCCGGGCCCCGTGATCCGCATGGCGCCGAAGCCGAGCCGATTCACGGTCAGATCACCGCCGATCGTCAGCGTGCCGGTGGCGGCGGCGGGAGGTTGCGCATCCATGGGGGCGAGATTACAGCCGCGCGCGCACGAACAGCATCCAGGAGGTCGGCCGGTCGCCGTAGGTCGGGTTGAGCGCGGCCGGAAAGCTATAGGTGCTCACGAGTCCGCCGACACCGAGCGCCAGGTTCCCCAGGTGCGCGAGGTCGCAGATGTAGCCGAGGGAGAGCTTGCCCACCGTGAAAGCCTCGCCGTAGAGCGGCGCCCCGGGCAGGAACAGCTCGTCCTTCGCCACGCGCTCGGCGCGCGCGAACAGCGTCTGCGCCGCGGTCAGGCTGAGCGCCGACTCGAGCAGCCAGGCATCGCTCGCGCGGCCCGCGGATGGCGCGTTGTGGCCCCAGGCGAGTGTCGTCTGCCACCACCGCCCCGGGACCGGGGCGTCATAGCTCAGCGAGGCGGTCGTGCGCTGCACGGCGACGCCGGGCTGGAGCTGCTCGGGCGCCGCGAGCCGTCCGGAGCTCACCTGCATGGACAGATCCTGCGACGGATTCCACGTGAGCCGTGCCGACCAGGAATCGAGCGGCCGCAGCTCGAGATCATAACGGTGCTGATCGGGCTCGCGGCCGTTGAAAGCCGAGGCGTCGAGCTTGAAGCTCTGCCACACATAGCCGGCGGTCACCACGCCGAAGGTGACGTGCGTCGAGTCGAGCCAGTGGTGGGTGAGCGGCGCTTCCGGATCGTCCATCCCCGAGAGGCGGTGCATGAAGGTGGTCGGGCCGAGCGCCGGCTCGCCCGCGGGACCTCCGTAGATGAACACCGAGCTCGCGCCGGTGAGATCGCGGCTCCAGGTCACCGCGGCCTCCATCAGCAGGTTGTGCGGATGCTGGCGGTCGATCAGCGGCACCCGGCCGTTGGCGCTCTCACCCGTCTGAAAGAGGAGCGGATAGCCGGCCGGTCCCATGAGCGGCTCTGCGGACAGCATGAGCCGCACGCCGAAAGCGCCGTCGCCGAGCTCGCGCCGTGCCATGAACATGAGCATGCTGGTCGCCGTAGTCTCGGTGGCGCCGCGCGGCCCGCCCTGATCGTCGTAGATCGCATCGAGGAACCCGTGCAGCATGGTCATCCACCCGCCCTGCATCGAGTGCATGCCCTCCATCGGCGTCGAGTCCGGCTGCCAGCTGGTCCCCGAGGCCTCGCGCTGCATGCCGTAGCTGCCGTAAAGACCCGCCATGCTCATGCCGGAGGGGCTGTCCTCATCCGCCGTCGCCGCGTGCAGCGGCTGCGCGACCGCGGGCATCAGCGCGATGAGGCAGGCGAGCGCAATCCTGGGCGGGCGAATCACGCCCGGCATGCTGCCGGATGCCCGGCGGCGGGTCCATGAGGCAAAAAAAAAGGCGGCCCGATCGGGCCGCCCCAGGGGGTTTCTGTCAGCGGTGCGTCGTCAGGCAGCCTTCCGGGTGCCCGCCGCGCGATGGGTGGCATCGGCCGCGAAATTGCTGACCGACTCCTGCACCTCGGAGGCGAGGTTGGAGAATTCCTGCGCGCGGGCGCGCAGTTTCTCGCTCAGCTGCGTGCTGAGCTCGGCCTGTTTCGTCAGCAGGTCGGCTACCGCCTGCGTGCCGACCGCGGCGCGGGCACTGAGCGCCGCCTTGGCCTGCGCCAGGCTCGCCTCGAGGCAGTCGCCGGCGACGGCATAGTGGAAGCGGGCAAAGCGCTCGAGCGCCTTGAAGCCATCCTGCTGGGCCTTGCTGAAGGAGGCGAAGGTCTCCTTGTAGGTTTCGATCCAGGCGTTCACGTCGTAGCGGTCGGTCATGGCGGCTCCTGCGGAGATAGGGACTGTTCAGTGCTGAGGCGATTCTACGCGTTCTTGTATGCGATGCAAGAGACCTGATGCAGCTGAGACGACAGCTATGGAATGGCTTTTCCGCAAGCATTTCATGAATCTTTAAGCTGCTCATAACCTGTCGTTCTTGTGCAATGCATAAGCGCTCTGAGGGAGCCTCGAGGGAGCGCCGGCGTGCCCCGCCCGCGGTTGGTAAGATGCCTGGATGCCTGCCAGCAAAATGCCCGTCGGAGACCTGGTGAAGCACGTCGGTGAAGAGATCGGCGTGTCCTCCTGGATCCTGCTCGATCAGACCCGCATCAACGAATTCGCCCACTGCACCGGCGACAGCCAGTGGATTCACCTCGATGCCGAGCGGGCGGCGCGCGAGGGTCCCTTCGGCGGCACGATCGCCCACGGCTTCCTCACGCTGTCCCTGATCGCGCCGACGAGCTTCGAGGTGCTGCTGGCGCGTATCGCGCCGAAGTCGGTGGTGAACTACGGGCTCGAGAAGGTGCGGTTCGTGGCGCCGGTGCGCTCAGGCAAGCGGGTGCGCAACCACATCACGATCGCGGCGGTCGAGCCCAAGGGCACCACGCGCTTCCTGGTGACCACCGAGAACACGATCGAGATCGAGGGCGAGGGGAAGCCCGCGCTGACCGCGAGCGCCCTCGCCATGTTCATGGCCTAGCCGCGCATGCGGCCGCCGTCCGGATCGAACATCGCCGCCGGCTGGGGCGTGGCCCGGCAGCGCTCGCCGAGGATCTCGATCTCGAAGCCCGCCGTGAGCTGCGCATAGGCCTGCGGCACGTAGCCGAGCGCGAGCGAGCGCTGCACGCTGTGCCCGTAGCCGCCGGATGTCACCCAGCCGATCACCTTGCCGTCGTGCCAGATCGGCTCGTCGCCGAAGGCATCCGCATCGCGCGCTTCGACGGCGAAGCTGAGGAGCCGGAGCTTGCCGCCGCTCTCCCTCTCCTCGAGGGCCGCCGCGCGGCCGATGAAGCGCTCCTTCCTGAGGTCGACGAAGCGTCCGAGCCCGGCCTCGTAGGGACCGTAGATCGGCCGATACTCGCGTGCCCAGGTGCCGAAGCTCTTCTCGAGGCGCATCGCATTGAGTGCGCGGCCGCCGAAGAGCTTCAAGCCGTAGCCGGCACCGGCGCCGGTCAGCAGGTCGTAGAGCGCGCGCTGATACTCACTCGTCACCCAGATCTCGTACCCCAGGTCGCCCGTGAAGCTGATGCGTCCGACGAGCGCCGGAATCATGCCGACGTCCATGCGGCGGAAGCTCAGGAACGGGAATTTCGCGCTCGACAGGTCCTCGCGCACCAGCTCCTCGAGGAGTGCCCGCGAGCGCGGCCCGGCCACCGAGAGCCCGGTGTACTGCATCGCGCAGGGACGCACGCTCACCCCCGCGGGCGGCGCGTGCCGCTCGAACCAGCGGCGGTAGTAGTCCTCGGCGGCGTAGGTGCAGATGAGGAAGACCCGGTCGTGCGCGAGGCGCGCCATGGTGAAGTCGCCGATCAGCCGGCCGCGCTCGTTCAGCATCGGCGTCAGCGCGATGCGCCCCACCTGCGGAACGCGGTTCGCCATCACGTACGACAGCCACTCCTCGGCCCCCGCGCCGCTCACCTCGAACTTGCCGTAGTTGGAGATCTCGAGGAGCCCGACGCCCGCGCGCACCGCCTGGCATTCCGCGCCCACGTACTGGTGCGCATTGGAGCGGTGGAAGGTGATCTCCTCGCGCGCCTCCGCGCTGCTCGGCGCGAACCACAGCGCGTGCTCGAGCCCGCAGTAGTCGCCGAACACCGCGTGCTCCGCCTCCAGCCGCTCGTAGACCGGCGTGGTGCGCAGCGGCCGCCCCGCCGGCAGCTCCTCGTTGGGAAAGCGGATGCGGAAGCGCCGCGAGTAGTTCTCGCGCACCTTGGCGTTGGTCCAGGCGAGCGTCGCCCAGTCGCCGTAGCGCGCCACGTCCATCGCCCAGATGTCGGCGCCGGGATCGCCGTCCACCATCCAGCGCGACAGCGCGAGGCCCACCCCGCCCCCCTGACTGAAGCCCGCCATCACGCCGCACGCCACCCAGAAGTTGCGTAGTCCGCGGATCGGACCCACCAGGGGATTGCCATCGGGCGCAAAGGTGAAGGGGCCGTTCACCACCTTGCGGATGCCGGCGCGGCCGATCGCCGGGAAATGCTCGAAGCCCACCTCGAGGCTGGGTGCGATCCGCTCCAGGTCCTCCTGCAGGAGGCTCTGGGTGAAGTCCCACGGGGTCTCGCGCGGCGACCAGGGAACGCCGGCGCGCTCGTAGGTCCCGAGCAGCATGCCGCCGCGCTCCTGGCGGGTGTAGATCTCACCCTCGAAGTCGATGCAGTGCAGCGCCTCCTTGCGGCCCTTGAGCTCCGGCAGGTCCTCGGTAATGAGGTACTGGTGCTCCATGGCGAGCACCGGGAGCTCGATCCCCACCATGCGGCCCACTTCGCGCGCCCACAGCCCGCCCGCGTTCACCACGTGCTCGGCGTGCACGTTGCCCTTGTCGGTGATGACGTCCCACGAGCCATCGGCCCGCGGCCTGAGGTCGACCACGCGTGTGTGGCGCACCACCTCCGCCCCGCCCTTGGTAGCCGCCTTCGCGTAGGCATGGGTCACGCCGTAGGGGTCCGCATG
>Ga0335079_10001926_pt1 | contig 23835 bp, 15 predicted proteins | sample Lox_Sample_33_FD_206719 | JGI IMG/M metagenome (GOLD analysis project Ga0335079, IMG submission 206719) | Soil microbial communities from Loxahatchee National Wildlife Refuge, Florida, United States - Lox_Sample_3.3 | ecosystem: Environmental > Terrestrial > Soil > Wetlands | place: USA...
GACCAGGCGGCGAACCTGCCTGACCGCAAGCAATAACGGTCAAGGGGTTGCGCGAGGCGTTATAAGCCTGTAACAAGAACCAGACTAAACTCGGGCCCCGGCACTTTCGCCTTGAAAGCCGCCGGGGCCTTTCTTTTTTTGGGCGGAGTGTACTGGTGGTGAGTGCAAGGGTGCCTGCAGGCCGACGCCGCGAGAGTGCGACTCATGTTCGGCTTGCTCGGCTCACTTTTGTCGCGGGCTCGCTGCCTTGGCTGCTGGCCAGTCCGAGCGTCAATGGTGGGCAGTTGCCGGTACCCTGCACGCCGTGCATCACCAAGGCCGGCGCCCAGCTGAGCTTCGGTGGCGCCGCGTCCTCGACCAATACGTCGATGACGGTCACAGCCGGCACCACCGTTCAGCCCAACGTCACGCTGAACTGGCAGAGCTTTAATGTCTCGGCCGGAAACAGCGTGCGCTTCATCCAGCCGAGCAGCACGGCCATCGCGCTCAATCAGATCTTTCAGAGCGATCCGAGCCAGATCTTCGGCAACGTGACCGCGAACGGTCAGATCTATCTGATCAATCCCAACGGCATCATCTTCGGCGACCCGAGCGGGACGCCGATGCAGGTCAACACGCATGGGCTGATCGCCTCAAGCCTCGCGATCAGCCCCGATGCCCTGGCGAACGGCATTCTCTCCCCGATCAGCCAGAACGGTGCCGCCTTCAGCGGCACGAGCGGCTTCATCCAGGTCAACTCCGGCGCCTCGCTGACGACCGACAATGGCGGGCGGATTGCGCTGTTTGCGCCGGTAGTGGAGAACCTGGGACAGATCTCAACGCCCAACGGCCAGACGCTGCTCGCTGCCGGACAGAAGATCTACCTGCAGTCGAGCGATGATCCGAACCTGCGCGGCCTGGTGGTCGAGGTGGACGGCGGCGGACCCGTGAGCAATGCGGGGACGATTCTGGCAACCACCGGCAACATCAGCATGCTCGGCATGGCCGTCAATCAGAACGGGCGTGTGACGGCCACGACGTCCACGACGGAAGCCGGATCCGTCTTCCTTCGAGCACGTGACACCCAGACCTTTCAGGTCGCCGCCGGAGGCATACACCAGGCGGTGGCCACGCACACTGGCAGTGTCGTGCTCGGGCCGGGCAGTGTGACCGAGGTGACGCTGGATGACTCCGGCGCGACAGCCGTCGATGACCAGCCGCAGGCGCAGTCGCTCATCTCGATCGATGGCCATACCGTCCATCTGCAGGGTGGAAGTGTGATTGATGCTCCGGGAAGCATCGTCGATGTGACGGCGGAGACCAATCCGAACGTCGCCACGGTGCAGCCCAATGATCCCGGCTCCTCCATCGTGGCGGATGCGGGCAGCATCATCAACGTCGCCGGCGGCGACGTATCGGTGCCCATGTCCCGCAATCAAGTGACGGTGCAGCTGCGTGGCAACGAGCTGGCCGATTCACCGCTGCAGCGCGGTGGCATTCTTCAGGGTCAGACCGTTACGGTCGATGCGCGTGTCGGAACGCCGCTCGGAAACGTCTCCGGTTATATCGATGCCAGTACGCTGCGGACCGTGACCGAGCGACTCGGCGCGGGCGGTACCGTTACCTTGCTTTCCGAGGGCAGCGTGGCGCTCGCCGCGGGATCGAATATCGATGTTTCCGGTGGCGCGGTGAACTACCAGGCGGGGAGCGTGACGACGACCAAGCTGCTCTCCAGCGGGCAGCTGTACGACATCGGCTCCGCGCCCGCGAATATCATCTACGACGCCATCATCGGAGCTGGCACCACAACCGCGACGAAGTGGGGTGTGCAGACCACGCCGTCCACGGTCTCCCCGACTTTCTACCCCGCCTATACCCAGGGACTGTCGGCCGGAACGGTACAGATCGCCGGGCGCACGATCGACGCAGGCGGCACCATCGCTGCACAGACTGAGTCGGGTCCCTACCAGCGCACGAGTGCGACGGCTCCGCTGGGCGGCACACTGATCCTTGGCCAGCCAGGCGGTGTCTCGATCACGGGAGCTGCCGACTTCGACGCCCCATCGATGATCCTCTCCGATCCCGGCCCGGGTGCCGCTTCGGGCCCGGTTGCCTACATCCCCGTCGGCCGCCTGAATGACGCCGGCGTCACAAACATCCGCGCCTACAGCGACGGCACGATCACGCTGCCCGCTGGCGGTGCGCTGAATCTCGGCGAGGGTGGCACGCTCAAACTGACGGCCGAGTCCGTGGAGGTCGATGCCGACATCACCGCGCCGGGCGGTGCGATCGCGGCGACGGGCGTGTTTCTCGAGCCTTCGATTCGTCTCACCGACACGCCGAGCGTCTCGATCGGCGATGGCGTCGAGCTCAATGTCGCGGGCACGTGGGTCAACGACATCAACAAGCCCGCGCCGACGACCGGGCTCTTCATCAATGGCGGCCAGCTGAGCCTGTCATCCCAGGCCATAGGCGGAACGCTGACGCTCGGGCGTGATGTCCTGCTCGATGCGGACAGTGGCGCCTGGGTCAATTCGACCGGTGCGGTCCAGGGCGGCAGCGGCGGCTCCGTCAGCCTGGGCACCACGGGGCTGCAGTCGACTCTTCAGCTCGGCGCCAACACGCAGCTGCGGGCCGTCGGAGTGGGCAACGGCGGCACGCTCAAGCTAACGGTGCCGAGCGTGTCGATTGTCGGCTCGGCGCCATCCGCCGACCCTGGGGCCATGATCTTCAGCCAGGCGCAGACGGTCACGGGGACCAATCCCCTCACGCTTGGCGCGGGCCAGTTTCAGGACGGTGGATTTTCCTCGTACAGCATCACGAGCAATGAGGGGAGCCTTCTGGTCTCCTCGGGAGCCGCTGTCAGCGTTGAAGCGGCGAGCCGTGTCTTGGGCGCTGGCTACGAGTTGCAGCCGGACGGGGCGGACATTGGCGGCTTCTCGACCATCGCGTTCCTGCCAGTCTATCTTCGCCCGCCGGCGAGCATCAGCCTGGGCGTCAATCTGCTCAATCCGCTCGGTGAACCCGGACACGTCTCGATCAGCTCGGGCGCATCGATCGCGACCGACCCGCTGGGACGGATTTCAGTCTCGGCACTGGGCGGAGGTGTCGATGTCGAAGGACAGCTCACGGCGCCCGGCGGCGCGATCAGCATCGCCGCCACGCAAAGCGGCGTGCAGAACTTCGATCCGACGTTTCAGCTGTGGCTCGGAGCGAATGCGTCGCTCGATGTCTCCGGCACGCTGATTGAGACGCCGCAGCGCAATGGCACGAGTCAGGTGAGCGTCCTGGCCGGCGGCAGTATCTCGCTCTCCTCAAGCAGCTATATCGTTACGCAGGCGGGTTCGCGACTTGATGCCGACGGGACGTCCACGCCGGCGACGCTCGTGCCGAGCGGCATTGTCGACCAATTCATCGTGCAGCCCGGAAACAACTCGACCGTCGTCGGCAGCGCAGCCGGTTCCGTGTCGCTGGCAGCCGGCGAGGGGATGGTGCTCGACGGTGATCTTCGCGCCGCAGCGGGCCTCCCAGGCTATTACGGCGGCAGTCTGAGCGTCGATCTGACCCGCACGCTGCGCGTCAATCCGACGTCCAGCGTGCCACCTTATCCTACTTCACCGGCGACGATCCTGATTCAACAGGCACCGACCACGCTCCTGCCTGCGTCGGCTGGATTCGGCTCAGCGCTCGACACCCCGACATATGACGGTAAGGTGCTGCTGTCTGCGACTGAATTGTCCGGTTCGGGCATAGACAGTTTGTCGTTGCAGGCGGACAGCGCCATTGCCTTCACAGGCGTTGCGCCGGTCAATCTGTCGCTCGCGCGTGAGGTGCTGTTCAATTCGCCGACGATCAGCGTGTCCGCGCAGACCCCCTCGGCAGCGGTGTCGGCGCCCGCGCTCACGTTCTCGTCGATCATCTCGGCGCCAGGCTCAGCAGCAACCCCTGGCACGGCGAGTTTCACGGCACGCGGTGAGAATATTGATCTGGCCGGAGCAACCGTCTTCGCCGGGATCGGCACGCTCACGCTTGCATCGAGCGGCGACATCCGACTCCTCGGAGTCAAGGGCAGCGGGGGCGCGCTCTCGAGCAGCGGCAGCCTCGAGCTCGATGCGCAGCGCATCTATCCCGAATCGCTCACCTCGTTTTCCATTTCCGTCGCGGATGCGCCCTCTGGGGCGGGCAGCATTCGCATCGGCCGCAACGGCGCGACGGGATCGGTCGACAGCCCGCTCAGCGCCGGCGGACAGCTGACGCTCACGGCCAGCACGATCGATCAGGAGGGCGTGCTACAGGCGCCACTGGGCTCCATCGCCCTCAATGCGACCGATGCACTGCATCTCGGGCCCAACAGCATCACGTCGGTCCATCTGTCCGGATCCGACGTGCTGCTGGGCAGCACGGTCAATCAGACCAACTGGTACTACTCTTTCTTCGGCGCCGATGCGCTCAACACCAACGATCAGCTGTTCGGTCCGAATGCGCAGTCGTTCCCGAGCAAGCAGATCTCGCTCAATGGCGCGAGTGTGAGTGTCGACGGGGGCGCGGTGGTCGATCTATCCGGGGGCGGCGACGTCCTCGCGTATGAGCAGATTCCCGGGCCGGGAGGGCGGCTCGATATCCTGTCCCTGAGCCATGCCGGCAGCATGTTCGCGGTGCTGCCCCTGCAGGCGGGCTACGGGCCGATCGACCCGTCGGAATTTGCCGGCTGGACGCTGCCAGCGGGCAGCGCGGTCACGCTTTTGCAGGGCGCCGACGGCTTGAGCGCCGGTACCTACGCGATCCTGCCGCCCCGCTACGCACTGCTCCCGGGCGCGTTCCTCATTACGCCGACGAGCGGCTTCGCCAACATGGATCCGGGCAAGACCGTCGCGCTGGCCGACGGCGGCATCGTCGTTCCCGGCTTCGACTCGACGATCGACTCGGGGCTGCGCAGCGCCAATGTCTCAGGCTTCATCGTGCACCCCGGCAGCTACGCTTATCAGCTGGCGCAGTACGCGATCACGAGTGCCAATACCTACCTGCCCAAGCTCGCCGGACAGCTGGGGGTGAACGTACCCCAGCTGCCGCTCGATGCGGGTACGCTCGATGTGACCGGGCAGTCGGCCCTGCGGCTCGGCGGGTCCTTCATTACCGCACCGGCAACCGGTGGGCAGGGAGCACAGGTCAATATTTCCGCGCAGAATATCGAAGTTGTCACGGCACTGGATCAGTCTCCCGCCGTCGCGGAGATCAGCGCCAGCGATCTCAATAACCTCGGCGCGGCCAGCATCCTGCTCGGCGGGACACGCTCGGCAGGCAGCAAGGGCACGACGCTGGACGTGACCGCCGACAGTGTCACGCTCGGCCCGGGCGTCGCGCTCAGCGTGCCCCAGCTGATCCTGATCGCAACGGATAACGTCAATCTGGGCGCGGGATCCTCCGTGACGGCAAGCGGAGCGGGAGCCGGCGCGGGGGCGAACTATCTCGTCACGGGCGATAGCGGTGTCGCGCTCTTCAGTGCGGCTCCGGGAGTAAACCTTACACGCACCTATCCCGCCAACGCCGTGTCGGGATTGACCGGTACGGTGATCACGGAGCCGGGCTCGCTCGTCAGCGCCGCCGGCTCCATCGTCATGGACGGTTCGCAGGATCTGCGAATCGGCGGCGGCGTCGCGCTCGGATCCGGCGGTTCCCTGACACTGAGTTCCTCCTCGATCCGTTTGGGCGATGGACCTGCGGGGTCCGGGTTGTTGCTGAGTTCGCAGGAGCTCGCGCAGTTCTCCTCCGCCGACATTACGCTCAACAGCCGCGGCGCAATCAGCTTCCTCTCGCCGCTCTCGCTCGCGGCGAACAATCTCACGCTCGATGCAGCATCGTTCGTGAGCGCGCTGACCGATCCGACGGCGAGCGTGCAGCTGACTGCGCAGCACACGCTCACTCTGCAGGACTCGACCAGCGCGGCGAGCCTCGCGCCGGGTGCAGCAGCCGGCGGAACGCTGCAGCTGCAAGCCGATTCGCTCGTGGTGAATTCCGGCGTCATCAACGTCGCCGGCTTCTCGCAAGTCGCCCTGAACGCGACGTCCAGCATCGTGGGCAAAGGCACGGCTGCACTGAACTTTCAGGGAGATCTCGCGGCGAATGCGCCCGTCGTCACCGTCGCAGACGACGCGCAGTTGGCGCTTACGTCCGTCTCCGGGAGCGGAAACCTCCAGTTCACCTCCACCGGCGCGGCGCCCACCGAGAACTCCTATCTGGGCGGAGCGCTCACCGTCAGCGCGAATTCGATTCTGCAGAACGGGAATCTGCTTGTGCATGGCGGCTCGATCAGCCTCAATGCTACGAGCGGCGTCGAATTCGGCTCCGGCTCGCACACCAGCGTGGCCAGCACCGCCGTGGCCTTCCCCGGGTACACCGCCTTGGCTCCGGCAGGAACGATCAGCGCCGCCGTGAGCAGCGGCGATCTGCGCATCGATGCCGGCGCCATCCTCGATGTCTCGGGCGCGCAGGCGGGCGGTGATGCCGGTCAGCTCGCATTCACCAGTGCGAGCGGCGCACTCATCGTCAGTCCATCCGCTCAGTTTCTCGGGGCGAGCGCGGCCGGGCCATTCCAGCCGGCCGGCTTCAGTGCAGATGTCGCCTCGCTGAGCGGTGTCAGCTTCAGTGACTTGAATGGCATGCTCAACAGCGGCTCATTCTCAGGTGGGCGCGCCTTCCGTTTCTCGGGAGCCGGGACGAGCCTCGCACTGGATGCCGGGGCCATCGTGAACGCCGACAATTTCAGACTGGTGGTCGATGACGGCACGATCAATATTGCCGGCGCGATCAACGTCGTCAATCCGCACTCCGCCGCTTCGGCCTACATCGCCGCAAGCGGGAATGTGACCCTCGCCAGCAGCGGCTCTATCACCGCGACGTCCGGTTCGACGTCGACTCTCGGTGCCGAGATCGACCTGTCGAGTGAGCAGGGAGGGATCACGATTCAGTCGGGCGCGGTGCTCGGGACCTCGGCTCCCAATGCAACGGGCAGCAGGGGTGGCGGGCTGATTCATTACCGGCTGAGTCAGGGCGCCATCGCCGCCAATGAGTTCAGCAATGCGGGCACCGTGCAGGGCTCCCCGCAGCAGATCATCGAGGGATTTCAGAGCTACAGGCTCAGCGACGGCACGGTGCTCGCGCAGGTCGCCGCATCCGCAGCAAACCCGATCTATGCCGGTGCGGTGCAGTTCATGGCGAGCCCGGGCGCGAAGGCGCTGGCCGCTCTTGGCTACAGCGTCGTACCGGGAGTGGAACTGGATTCGACGGGCGACATGGAGATTGACTCCATCTGGAATCTCGCCGGCTGGCGCTTTGGCGGCGCGCCCGGATACCTCACGCTGCGAGCGGGTGGGTCCATCAATGTCAATGCGTCGATCTCGGACGGCTTCGCGAATGCGACACCCAGCTCGGCGCTTCGCTCGGATCGCTCCTGGAGCATCAATCTCGTGGCGGGCGCGGATCTTGCGAGTGCCGACCTCTACCGGGTGAATCCCACGGCAGCGAGCGGCAGCGTCGTCATCGCGCCCGATACCCTGGTCAGGACCGGCACCGGGAGCCTGTCGATCTCTGCCGCGCAGGATATTGTCCTGAGCGGCAGCGTCACTCCGGACGATCCGTACGGTCAGGGGGTCGTCTACACCGCCGGTCGCAGCGCCGGCCTTGAGCTCGACCACGTCACCAATCCGCGCGCCCCGGTCAAGTACGTGCCGATCGATGGTGGCTCGCTCACCCTGGCCGCCGGTCGCGACATCGTCGGATCGCCGACGGATAACGAGTTCTCGCAGCTGTTCGTCGAGTGGTATCAGCGCCAGCCCGCGCAGCCGCGCGAGGCTGCCGGGACCTGGATCAATTACGACGGCTTCCAGCAGAATTTCGCGGCGTTCGGCGGCGGTGACCTGACCATCTCGGCGGGGCGGGATCTGGTGCGAGTCTCCGGCGTCGTACCCGATACGGCCCGCTACGATGCCACAGCCAACGCGGAGATCGACTACGGCCACGGCAATCTGAGCGTGAGCGCCGGCCGTGACATCGACAGCGGCACCTTCCTGCTCAGCAACGGCGTGGGCGTCATCCGTGCCGGGGCCAGCGTGACGGCGACGAACCAGGGTCCGTTTGGAGGTCCGCCAATCGGTCTGTCCCTCGCGGTCATGAATTCGAGCTTTGATGTCCGCGCCCGCGGCGACATCGTGCTCGACACGGTGCTGAACCCGACACTGATCGGGCAGATCGCCCCCACCGACGCACAGACGGATTTCTTTCTCAGCTACTCGCCGACGGCCTCGGTATCGCTCACCAGCCTCGCGGGTAATATTCACCTGCAGAACGCCTCGACGAGCCTGCTGACTGCGGATTTCAATCAGGGCTCGATTCTGCAGAACACGAGTTCCGACCTGCAGATCTACCCGGCGACGCTCACGGCGCAGGCACTACGCGGCAACCTCTCCATCGAAGGCACCATGTATCTCGCGCCAGCGGCGAACTCGGATCTGAATCTGGTTGCGCGCGGCAATATCACGGCGGGACTCGGCATCGAGATCGCGGCGAGCGACATCGATCCGGCGAGTCTGCCCGGGTTCCGCAACCCCTCGCTGCTGCCCTCACCGCTGTTCCTCAACGCCATCTACACCACGAGCGGCTCGCTCGCTCACGCCGATCCGCCGCTGCACAGCGATGCCTCGCCGCAGGCGCAGATCGTGGCGGCCACCGGCACGATCAGCGGCGGTTTCTGGGACATCAACCAGTCTTCTTTCATCTTCGCGGGGCAGGACATTCTCGATCTGAGATTCAACCTGCAGAATCCTGGTCCGAATTCGGTGACACAGGTCTTCGCCGGCCGCGACATCGCGTTCGCCGACAATCAGAGCTACGGCATCGATATTCAGGGTCCGGGCGAGCTCGACGTCGTCGCCGGACGCAATATCGATCTCGGGCCATCCTTCGGCATCGTGAGCGAGGGCAATCTGGTGAACCTCGGTCTGCCCGCCGGCGGCGCCAATCTCACCGTGATGGCAGGCGTGCCGCCGGATTCGGCCGCGGCGCCCGCCAGTGAGCCTGCGTCCGATCATCCCGCGGCGCTGGCCGCATCGGTCGGGCCGACGGATGTCTCGCTCCCGGGTGTGCCAACCACGGCGCAGCTCATCAGCCTGTTCACGCTGCTGCGCGACACGGGACGAGCAGCCGTGGCGGGGCAGGGCGACTTCAGCGCGGGATACGCAGCGATCAATGCGATGTTCCCGCCGAATGCCGCGATCCAGGGCGACATCTCGATGATCTACAGCCACATCTACACGCTCGATGGCGGTGACATCAACCTGGTCGTGCCGCATGGCTCCGTGGATGTGGGTGTCGCTCAGGCCTCCGCCAGCGTCGGCGTGCAGAAGCCGCCCTATCAGCTCGGCATCGTGGCCGAGCAGTCGGGCAGCGTGCGCGCGCTAGTGGACGGGGATTTCCTGGTGAACAGCTCCCGCGTGTTCACCCTGGGCGGCGGCGACATCCTCATCTGGTCGTCGAACGGCAGTATCGATGCGGGGCGCGGCGCGAAGACCACGATCTCCGCCCCGCCGCCCACGATCACCATCGATTCCCAGGGCAATGTCACGCAGAACTTCGGCGCCGCGGTCGCGGGCAGTGGCATCCGCGGCATTCTCACCGTCAACAATGTTCCACCGGGGGACGTCGATCTGTACGCGCCGCGCGGCTTCGTCATCGCCGGCGATGCCGGTATCGGCTCGGCCGGCAACATCACGATCGGTGCGATCGAGGTGATCGGAGCCAACAACATCAACTTCGGTGGCACGGCGGCCGGGGTTCCCGTGGAGACGGGCGGCCTGGGCGCGAGCCTCGCCGGCGTGAGCTCCGCGTCAGCGGGTGCGACCACGGCGGTCGCCGAATCGAGCGCGGGAGGCGCTCAGCAGGAGCGGGCTCCGGTCGCGGATGCGGCCCTGTCCTGGCTCGACGTCTTCATCACCGGCCTGGGCGAGGAGAACTGCAAGCCGGATGACACCGACTGCCTCAAGCGTCAGCAGCACCCCGCAAAATGATGATGTCACAGAATCATCATATGACATTTTCATAATCGCTCCCGAGGCCCGTAGCGGGCAGAAATCAGCACGAGATTCTCAAAGCGGGCTGCTGCGGCACGCGCATTGGAGCGCTGCGGATTCGCCCGGCCGTTGCGGCGCCGCCTGAGAATCCCGCCGACCAGTCCATTGCGATCCTGACGGCCTGCGCCGGGTTGTGCAGCGAGCGCGAACGCTTCGCGTTGCGCCAAGAGCAGAAGAACACGGGTACGGCAGCGCGGCGTCGCGGTCGACCAGCAGGACAAGAGGCAGAAGGTGATATGACGGTGATCAGCCGCGCCTGGATCGGGCTCGTACTCGCCATGGGCGCCAACGCTGCGGTGGCGGCGGGTGCGGATCCCGCCCCCGGCCCAGCGCCCGCCGCGGCGCCGGGCGCGGCTGCGCCCTCGCCGCCTACGGGCGGGAGCGCCGCGGACGAGGAGCTGCGCAACACGGTCATCAACATCCTGGATGCGCTCGTGCAGAAGGGCATCCTCACGCGCGATCAGGCCCAGGCACTGGTCGCCGACGCGCAGGCGAAGGCGGCCGCCGCCGCCAAGCAGAAAGCCGAACAGCAGGCTGCCACGGTCGAGGCGGAAAAGAACGCCGTGCACGTGCAGTACGTCCCACAGGTCGTGCGGGATCAGATCGAGGCGGACGTGGGCAGCCAGGTCAGCAAGGATGTGACGCAGAAGGTCGTGCAGCAGGCCAAGACCGAGGGCTGGGGAGTCCCGGGCGCGTTGCCGGACTGGATTCGCAATGTCCGCCTGTATGGCGATGTGCGGGTTCGCGGCGAATACGATAGTTACGCCAGCGGCAATGCGGAGAACTCGTACCTCAATTACCAGGCGATCAACACCGCCGGCGGCATCGCCAAGGCCGGTCCCAACGCGTTGCTCAACACGACCGAGAGCCGGCCCTATCTGTTTGGCCGCCTGCGGTTTGGTGCGCTGGTACACCTCGGCGACTCGCTCAGCGCCGATTTCAGGGTGACCTCCGGCAGTGGCGTTAACCCGATCTCGGAGAATCAGAATCTGGGCGACTACGCCAATCGCTGGGCGGTCGGTGTTGATCGGGCGGCGCTGCTGTGGAATCCCCACAGCAAGTCCTGGAAAGAGGATGTCGATGTGCGCTTCGGCCGCTTCGAGAATCCGTTCGTCACGAACAGCGAGTTCATCTGGGACGTGGACGTGGCCTTCGAGGGCCTGTCCGCGACCTGGAACTGGAATCGCGTCCGCGGCTGGGATGAGCGCACGTCGCGCTGGCTGTTCGTGACGGTGGGCGCCTTCCCGATGCTGAAGTCGAGCCAGACCTACGGTTTCGAGTCGCAGGACAAGTGGCTGTTCGGCGGCCAGATCGGCACCGAAGTGCCGATCGGCTGGGATTCCAAGGTCCGCTTTGCCGGCGCTTACTACGATTTCGAGGACATCACGGGCGTTCGCAACGCCCCGCTCAGCAATCTGACGGACAACACGGCGCCCGCCTGGCTGACCAAGGGCAATACCCTGTTCGATATCCGCAATACGCCGGACCCGACTCAGAACCTGTTCGCCCTGGCCGGTAAGTACCGCCTGGTGTCCGCGCTGATGCAGTGGGACCTGGCGACCTACGGCCGCAATCACGTCCTGGTCAGCGGCGAGTACGTGAACAATGTGGCCTGGAAGAGCGAGGACGTCCTCATGCGGACGGGTCTTAACGTGCCGGCGCGGACCCATGGCTACGACGTAGGCGTCATCGTCGGCGATCCGGTGGTGAAGGCCTGGGGCGATTGGCGTGCCGGGATCTCGTACCGCTTCCTCGAGCGCGATGCCGTGCTCGATGCGTTTACGGATTCCGATTTCCATCTCGGCGGCACGGATGCCAAGGGCTATATCCTCGTGGCGGACTTCGGCATCGCGCGCTCGGCATTCGTTCGGGTGCGTTACCTGAGCGCGAGTCAGATCGATGCCGCACCGCTGGGCACCGACGTGTTGCAGCTCGACGTGACCGGGCAATGGTGAGCATCCTGGTGCAGCGGGGGAGAGCACATATGCGTCGCCCGATTCCGATCCAGCGAAGCGTCAGCGCCGTGCTGCTCACGCTGTTGAGCGGCGCGGCTCTCGCCCAGGTGCAGCGTGCAGGCGGGGATTCCGGCTCGATGCGCCTGCAGCAGCAGATCCAGCAGCTCGGCTCGGAGAAGGCGCAGGCAGAGGCGCAGCTGACCAAGCTCAAACAGGACAACGATTCCCTGAAGAAGCAGGTTCAGCAGCTGACGAGCACCCAGGCGGCGCTCAAGCAGCGCGGGGCGGCACTGGAGACGGCAGCGCAACGCGCGGCGGATGCGACACGCGACAGCAATGCAGCCAGCGACAAGCTGCGCGCGCAACTGCAGGAACTGATCGCGCGCTACCGCGACCTCGCCCAGAACTTGAAGGGCGTCGAGACCGATCGCACGACCGTTCGTCAGACCCTCGCGGCACGAGAGCAGTCACTCAAGGACTGCCGCGATCGCAATCAGAAGCTCTACACCTTGAACGCCGACATCCTCACCCAGATGGAGCACGGCGGTTTCTGGAGCGCGGTCGGTCAGCACGAGCCGTTCACCCGGATTGGCCGGACGCGGCTGGAGAACCTCGTCGACACCACGCGCGAACAGGCCGATGAGCTGCACCTGCCCGAGCAAACCGCGCCCCTGCCGGGTCCCGCGGCTCCTGAGGCGGGCAAGCCGGCCGCCCCGGCACCGGCCCCCCGGCAGTAAGCGCTTCCAGCGGTCGCGGTCGGACGGCGATGTTACGTCGCCGTGTAACAAAACTGTCATCTGAAGCCCAAATAATCGGGCGTCTTGCCCGCGGATTTCCTCCACCATGCATCGCATTCGATTCCTGGCCTTGCTGGCCCTGTGTTGTCTTGGCAGCGCCCCGGCGCTGTCTGCGTCTGCGTGGTGGAATAACGACTGGTCGTATCGCAAGGAGATCGATTTCGACCTGACGGCCACGGGCGCGGATGTGACCGGCGCGCCGGCGGATGTGCCGGTCCTGATCCGCCTGAGTCTGGGAAATTTCCAGTTCTTCGGCGACGCCAAACCGGACGGGTCAGACTTCGTCTTCATCGCGGCAGACGATAAGACCCCGCTCAAGCACCATATCGAGAAGTTCGATCCCCAGTCCCAGATTGCACTGGTCTGGGTGCGAGTCCCGCATCTGGCGGGAGGTGCGAAGACCGACAAGATCTTTCTCTACTACGGCAATAAGAAGGCCGTCAGCGGCGCGGACGCCACGGGGACCTACGACACGAGCCAGGCACTGGTGTATCACTTCGGCGCGCCGGCCGGCTCCCCGCAGGACTCGACGGGCTACAAGAGCGAGCCGTCGAAGTTCACCGCCGAGGTCGATCCCGCCTCCTTGATCGGCGCCGGCGCCAAGTTCTCGGGCAGCCAGCTCCTCTCGATTCCGGCTAACGGCGCGGTGCATCTCACGGCAGGCAAGGGCTGGACGCTCTCCGTGTGGGCACGCATCGACGCGGCGCAGAGCGATGGCTACGTCGCCCAGCTGGCCGATCAGGGGCGCGAGCTCGTGCTGGGCATCGCGGGCGCTCAGGCCTACGCGCGCTATAACAGCGGCAGCGGCCCGCCCGTTACGGTGAAGCAGACCGCGGAGCTCGCGAGCGGCGAGTGGCACCACCTCGCGCTGCGCATCGGCGACGGCAATCTGACCCTGGTCGTCGACGGGGTGGATGCCGGACATGCCCCGGCCACGGCGCAGGACATCGGCGGGATGCTCACCATCGGCGGCTCCGCTTCCGGCGCCAACTTCTTCTCCGGCGAGCTCGATGAGCTTCAGGTCGCCAGCGTCGCTCGCAGCACCGAGTGGCTCAAGGCCGCCGCACGCAGCCAGGGGATGGTCGCCCCGCTGGTTGTCTACGGCGGCGATACGCAGAAGGAGGGCGGCGGAGAGTCCTACTTCGCCACCACGCTGCGCAACGTCACCATCGACGGCTGGGTCGTCATCGGCACGCTCGCGCTGATGTTCGTGCTCGCCGTCTTCATCATGGCCGCCAAGGGCTGGTTCCTGGCGCGCGTCGCGCAGGGGAACAACCGCTTCCTGGATGAATTCAACAAGCTGGCGCAGGACCCCGCTGCGCTCGAGCGTCGTATGGAAAAGCAGGGGGTGGACGCGGAGGACATGACCGGCGAAGACGGTGATGGGTTCGGCGAGTCGACCTTATGGCCGCTGTACCACTATGGCATGCGCGAGACGATGAAGCGTCTGGAAGGACAAACGGCAGGCGCCGCCCGGGTCCGATCGCTGTCGCCTCAATCGATCGAGGCGATCCGCGCCGGCCTGGACGCCACGCTGACGCGCCTCACCCAGAAGCTCAACAGCCAGATGGTCTGGCTCACGGTGGCGATTTCCGGCGGTCCGTTTCTCGGGCTGCTGGGCACGGTCGTCGGGGTCATGATCACCTTTGCGGCCATCGCGGCATCGGGCGATGTGAACATCAACGCCATCGCGCCCGGCACGGCAGCGGCTCTGGTCGCGACGGTGGCGGGACTCGGCGTCGCGATACCGTGCCTGTTCGGCTACAACTACCTCAATACCCGGGTGCGCGAGATTTCCGCGGACATGCACGTGTTCGTGGATGAGTTCGTCGCGCGCATCGCGGAAACCTACTCCTGACGCAGCAGCCATGGCAGGTTCAGTCGGCGGCGGTGATAAGGGCGTGTACGACGAGATCAACATCACCCCGATGCTGGATCTCGCCTACGTCCTGCTGGTCATCTTCATCATCATGACGACGGCGACGGTGCAGGGCATCAAGGTTAATCTGCCCAAGGCGAGCCAGCAGCCGCAGCTCTCCGAGAACAAGACCAAGGCCATCACCATCACGGCCGACGGCACGATCTTCCTGGATACCTTTCCGGTCTCGATGTCTGAATTGGAGAGCAATCTCAGGCAGTACAAGGCCGCCAACCCGAACCTGCCGGTCATCATCAAGGCGGATGCGACGATTCAGTACCAGCGGGTCGTCGACGTGCTCGACCTGCTCGAGCGGCTCGAGATCAACCAACTGGGCCTGGTCACCCAGAAGCTCGTCAAATGAGCACGCCCACCCGCAGGCGTCGCAAGAAGACGCGTTATCTGCCGATCGCGCTGCTGGGACTGACTGTCTCGCTGCTGGGTGCCGGGGCGTTTGCGCTGGTCCGCAGCTTCCTCGCGAGCTCTCCGGGCCAGCCCATGAAGGTGGTGCAGGAGTTTCACGTGATCCGGCCGCCCCCGCCGCCGCCGGACCTGCCGCCCCCGCCGCCGCCACCGCCGGACGAGAAGGTCGACGTCCCCGACCCGCAGAAGCCCGACCCGACGCCCTCGGATGAGCCTCCCCCGGGCGAGCAGCTCGGGCTGGATGCGGAAGGTGGCGCCGGGGGAGATGCTTTCGGTCTGGTCGGGCACAAGGGAGGGCGCGACCTGCTGGCCTCGGGCGGCAGCGCCTTCAGCTGGTATGCCGGCCTGCTCAAGAACGAGATTCTGGAGCAGCTTGGCAACGAGGCGAAGGCCCGCTCGGGCCAGTACTCCGTCTCCGTCCGGGTCTGGGTCCGCGACGATGGCAGCATCGAGCGTGTCCGCATCACTCAGTCGAGCGGGGACCGGGAGCGCGATCGGGCCATCGAAACGGCGCTGGCGCGCATTACGCGAATCTCGCAGGCACCGCCAGCCGACATGCCGCAGCCCATCAGTTTCCGGATCGTCTCGCACACCTAGCTGTGAGTTTTCAAAAGGTTGTTCCCTCCCACCGGGAAGGGGAAGCTGATGTTGCTAGACCTCAGTTTCCTCACCAGGGGAGAGAACAACCGTGCACAAGAATGCTCGCCTCACGCCCAAGGGTCGAGAGGTGATGCTGGCCCGCCTCGAGGCGGGCCAGCATCAGATGGAGGTCGCCCAGGCCATGGGCGTCTCGCTCACGACGGTTAAGGAGTGGCTGCGACGCTACCGTGTCGAGGGACCCTCGGGGTTACTCGATCGCTCCAGCCGACCCTGCCGTAGTCCGCGGCAGCTATCCGCGAAGATCAGCCAGGAGATCACCGATCTGCGTCGGCAGCGACGCACGGGGCGCTTCATCGCTCGGCAGCTACGTGTCTCGGGTGCCACGGTCTCGCGGATCCTGCGGCGCGCCAAGCTATCGCGCTGGCGCGAGCTCGAGCCCCGTCCACCGGTGCGCCGCTACGAGCGAGCGCGGCCGGGGGAGCTCTTGCATCTTGATACGAAAAAACTGGGCCGAATCACGCGCATAGGACATCGCATTACGGGCGATCGCAGCGGCTCCTACGGTAAGGCCGGTTGGGAGTTCGTCCACGTCGCGATCGATGACCACTCCCGCCTGGCGCTCGCCAGCGTCGCCGCCAACGAGCGCGGTGATACCGCGACCGCCTTCCTCGAATCCGCCGTCGCCCACTTCAAGCAGCGCGGCGTACGCATCGAGCGCGTCATGACCGATAACGGTTCGGGCTATCTGTCCCACGCCTTCCGTGATGCTTGCCGCAGGCACCGGATCCGCCACCTGCGCACTAGACCCTACACACCTAGGACCAACGGCAAGGCCGAGCGCTTTATCCAAACTTGCCTCAGGGAGTGGGCTTACGCCGAGGCGTACTCAAACTCCGCACAGCGCACCACAGCACTCGCACACTGGCTGCATCACTACAACTGGCACCGCCCACACACGGCGTTAGAATCGAAACCACCCATCAGCCGCCTGCACTTGAATGGGCGCAACCTCTTGAGGCTTCACAGCTAGCTAGCGCGGCCGCGCACGCGGCTCTGCAGCGCTCGCCATTCAACTTCCGCCTCCTCTCCTGACGCGGCCACGCGCGCTCGCGGCCGACGCTTCGACGTCCGCCGGATCAAACATCGCGCTTCTTCCGACACTTGTGACGCGTTCTTCCGCCACAGCGCAAGACGATTCCGGGTCAAACGTCATCGAATCGCAAAGGCGCTGCAACACTACATAACTACTGTTGGCTGTGACTGAGCATGACAATCTCCACACGAACTCAGGCGGGGCCGTGATCGAAAGTCGCAAGCAGGCTGTCTCGATTCGTATGAACCGCGCCGACGTGCGCAAAGTGAAGAAGCTCGCGCAGCGACTCGGCGTGCGCGACTCGGACGTCATCCGCTTCGCCGTGAAATGCATGCTGGCGCGGCTCGGACCGCTGTATGACCCGGAGGTCAAGGGCAGGAACCTCGTGCCGGTATTCGTCGAGTCGGGCGCGGATCTGCTGCGATTCTTTGATCTGGATGCTGCCCGGCTCGAGGCAATCATCAACGAAGAGGTGGATCCGGCCCGTCGGGTCGACCGCGACGACATCGCGCTGCTCGCGCTCACCGGGGCGCAGGAGCCTTATGCGGCCCTGATGCTGAGTGAGCTGAACCGGGACGAGCGAAGCGGAGGCCGCGCGGGCGAGCTGTCGGATTCCCTGCGCCAGTACCTCTACGAAAAGTACGTCTACCGGGGCAGCCCGGATCTGCCCTCCGGCAATGCGATCGAATCCCTGACACCCGAACCGATGCTGCTGAGCGAGGCAGGAGGCCGAAATGATTAGGACGTCAGCCGGGCTAGTCATGTCGAGCCGATCGGCGGACGGCTTCGCCGGCTCCCGCTGGGGTGTGCCGCTGCTGCCCTCAGCCGCCGTGGTGTCGACGCTGCAGTGGGTGCGCGCACGGCTCCGGCAGTGCATCGCCGTCGCCGTTCTGGGCGTATCAGGCGCGGGTTTCGTCGCGCTCGGCGTGATGCCCGATACCGATGCCCCTCTTGCACAGGCACGCCAGGGGAACGGGTCGGTCGAATTGGCCTGGAACGCGGATCACCGGACGGCGATCGGGCAAGCCTCGCCTGCCCCGCGCGCGCTTGCGCATTGACGGGTGCGGCGCGGCTGCTGCACCTCAGGATTGGATCGCAAATATGAAATCGCGGAAGGGACTCCTCAGGGTGTGCGCACTGGCCGTGCTGGCCAGCCTCGCCGCCTCGGGCGTGCGTGCCGAGAACCTGGTGCTCACCACGCAGCTCTTTACGGGCAGTGAGTCAGACGACTTCTCCTTCAACGCCCCGGGCCCCGGAGTTCTGAGCCTGCAGCTCACTGATCTGAAGTGGCCTTCATCCAGCAATCTCATGCTGAGCGCGACCACGACCCAGAGCGTCCTCGGGACGCTCAATCGGAGCGGCTCCCTGTCGTTCAATATTTCGGGTCCCGGCTCGTTCTACGCGCATGTATTCGGCCAGGCGCTGGGCTCCCTCAAGCTTGGCGCCTACTCGCTGTGCGTGACGTTCGATCCGATGGCCCCGCCCGTGCCCCTACCTGGAAGCGGGCCGCTCCTGCTCGGCGGGATGGCCCTGCTGCTGTGGTTCGCCCGCAGGCGATCGCGCGAAGCCGGCGCATCCTCCCTCGCCCAGGTCTGCCCGTAGCAGCGCCCGACGCTCCGGGCCGTACCCGCAAAGAAAGCGTCACGTGCGTCCTTTAGTATGACAATCGTGCGCATTTCGTCGCGCACCAAAGAACAAGATGCACCGACTTCTCCTCATGCTCGCGACGTTTGCAATCGTTGGCGCCGGGGCAGCCTCCGCGGCCGCGGACCCCACGAGCGGCGACTACCGCGTGCAGCCCGGAGACGTGCTGCAGGTGACGGTCTGGAAAGAGCAGGATCTGACCGGTGAGGTGCTGGTGAGGCCCGACGGCGGGATCTCGTTTCCGCTGGTCGGGGATGTCGTCGCGAGCGGCAAGACGATCGAGGCACTGCGTCAGGAGATCACCGAGCGGCTGAAGCATTACATCCCTGACCCCGTCGTCACGATCGCGACCAAGCTCGTCAGCGGCAATCACATCTACGTGGTGGGCAAGGTTCAGCGCCCCGGCGAGTACCCGTTCGTCCGGCCACTCGATGTCATGCAGGCACTGAGCCTGGCCGGTGGCACCACGCCGTACGCGGCGGTCAACAACATTATCATTTTACACCGCGACAGCGATCAGCAGCACGCCATCCGCTTTCATTACTCGGATGTCGCGCACGGCAAGGATCTGTCACAGAACATCGTCCTGCAGGCGGGCGACACCGTCGTTGTGCCCTAAACGGGGATCCCGCGGTGCCGTCCGCCGTCTGCCGTCAGTGCCTCGCAGTCGGAGTTCTCCTCGGCGTCGCGGCAAGCGCCGCGCAGCGCGCACAGGCAGCGGAGTGGACGATCGCCCCGACGCTCACTTCCACGCTGGACAACGAGACCAATCGGACGCTCTCGCGGGATTCACAGCCCTCGCAGAGCGCCACCCTCGCGGCAAATGTTCAGTTCGTGCGCAAGACGGAGAGTTTGGAGCTGCGCATCGCGCCGCAACTGCGCTGGCAGCGCTTCAGCAGCAGCAGTTACGGCGACGTCCTTGACCGCTCGCTCATTGCCGCGCTCGACTGGTCGCTGGAGCGCAGCAAACTCGAGGTCACGGGCGCTGCGGTGGTCGAGAGCACGTTGACCGCAGAGCTCGCCCAGACCGGGATCACCAACAGCAATACCTACCGGCGCGACAATCAGCTATCCGCCGCCTGGAGCTACGCGCAGACAGAGCGCACTCAACTGATCCTGCAGGCGGGCTACCAGAATGTCAGCTACTACGGCACTCAGGTGGCGCCGCTGCTGATCCTGACCGGCTATCGCTATCCGAGCGCATCGATCGGCGAGCAGTTCTCGCTCTCCGAGCGGATCACGCTCACTCCGAGCGCGTTCACGGACCAGTTGCTGAGCCGCACGATCGAGAATGACAGCCGGGAATCGGGCGCGCGTCTGACGCTGGGCGCGTCGCTGTCCGAGCGGACGCGCCTGGATGTCAGCGTGGGCGCGACGATGCGATCGATCGCAGGCACCAACAGCACGGGCAGCACCGAGGCAGTCACCTTCTCGCACGCGACGCAATCGGCCAGCTTCTCGCTCGCGTACTCGCGCGGGCTGGTGCCCTACGGCAGCGGCATCTTCGTGCAGCAACAGCAGCTGACGCTGTCCGGTTCGTATTCGGTGTCGGAGCGGGTGAGCCTCGATGCTTCGATCTCTCGCACGGAGCAGCAAAGCGTCCTGGTTTCACCCGGTACGACCCGCCGGACGTACAGCGGCGGAACGGCAGGCGTGAACTGGCGTGCGTTCGAGACCTGTGCATTTCGCGCCGAGATCGGTCTGAACCAGTCCGAGTCCTTCGGCGAACCCGTCAAGTCCTGGAAGAGCTCGGTCTCGGTGGTATGGACTCCCGCACCTCAGTCCACCTCGCGATGACTGGCACGCGCCTGCGGATCGCGATGCTCATCGCGCTGTGCTGCGTCGTGCTGTGCGCTTGCGATGCAGCCTCGCGCACGGCGAGTCACCTGCAGCGGGGCCGGAGCTTTCTCGCGGTGAACAATCTGCTCAAGGCGCAGATTGAATTTCGCAATGCCGCGCAGATTGCGCCCGGCAATCCCGAGGCGAAGTTGATGCTCGGTGAGGTCGATGAGCGACTGGGCGATCTACGCGGCGCGGTGTCTTCCTATCAATCCGCGATCGACTCGAACCCGGATAACCTGACGGCAAAAGTGAAGCTCGGTCGCCTGTACGTCATCGGCGGAGCAGCGGAGCGCGCGCTGGAGCTGGTACAGCCCGCGCTCACCCAGCATCCGGACGACGCGGACCTGCTGGCGGTGCGCGGCGCGGCACGCGAGCGGTTGAAGGACTACGGCGCGGCTTTGCTGGACGCCGAGCGCGCGGTGCAGCTCGCTCCTTCGAATGAATACGCGGTCGCTGTGCTCGCAGCCTTGTACCGCGAGCGTGGCGAGCTTGATCGCGCCGTGACACTGGTGAGCGAAACCCTCAAACGTGCGCCGGCTTCGATCGATCTGAGACAGGTGCTCGCGAGTCTGCAGCTCGCCGCCGGCCTGCCCCAGCAGGCGGAGGCCGAGCTGCGTGAGATTGTCGCGCGCCGGCCGGGGGAGCTGCGCTATCGCTACGGCCTGGCGCTCTTCTATGTCGGCATCCAGCGCTTCGATGATGCAAAAGCGGTGCTACGGCAGGCGATCGATCTGCAGCCGACGCAGAATGAGCCCAAACTCGCCTATCTTGAATTCTTATCCGCGCACGGTACGCGCGCCGAACTTGAGACTGCTGCGGCGGAGTTCATGAGTCGAGAGCCGCGCAACTACGAGCTTCAGCTCGCGATTGCGGCGCTCGATCAGCAACAGGACCGGATGGACGCTGCCGCGGGGATCTACTCCCGCATCGAGCAGGCAAGCGGCGAGCAAGCGACCGGGCTCATGGCGCGCGATCGGCATGCGGCAATCCTGCTCGCCCGGGGGGAGTCCGAGCGCGCGGCCGCACTGGTGGCCGAGGTCCTGCGCCTGAGCCCGCACGACGACACTGCGCTCGCGCTGCGTGGCAGTCTGGCGCTGCAGCGGGGCGCTGCGGCCGGGGCGATCGCCGATTTGCGCGCGGTGCTGCGCGACCAGCCGAGATCGGTGCCGATCATGCGCGCCCTGGCGCGAGCCTACGTTGCCGATGGCCAGAACTCGCTCGCCGAGGACAGCCTGCGCTCCGCCGCGGAAGTCGCACCGGCGGATGCGGCCGTCACGACCGAGCTTGCTGCGCTGCTTGCGCAGACGCATCGCGTCGATGAGGCGCTGGACTTATTGACCAAGGCCATCGCGACGGCCCCAACGGATACGGCACTGCGCGCAGCGCAGATCCGAACGTGGCTGGCGAAGCCGGATCTGGAGGCGGCCAGACGGGGCGCGGAGGATCTGATCCGCCTTGCGCCACAGGCCAGCATCGGACCCCTGCTCGCAGGAGTCGTTGCCGAGGCGCAGACGCGGACCGATGACGCCGTCAAGCAGTTCGAACGGGCGCTGGTGCTGCAGCCCGGCTCGGTTGACGCGCTGACGGCGCTGGTGCGCATCGACGTTGCTCGCGGCCGGACGGAGCAGGCGATTGCGCGGATACGCACCGTGAGTACCGCAGAGCCCGAGAATGCTTCTGCGGCCAACTTGCTGGGGGAGCTGTATTTGAGCAGCAAACAGTATGCATTCGCCGGCGAGGAATTCGCGCGCGCCACACGGATCGCGCGCGAATGGTGGCTGCCGTACCGCAATCTGGCCTCGACACAGGTGCAGCTCGGCGACAGTAGCGCCGCCGTTCGGACCTACGAGCTCGGCATCGCCGCGGCCGGGCCGCATCCGGTCCTGGTGAGCAGCTTGGGCGACCTGTACGAGCAGCAGGGCCGGATCGATGATGCCATCCGCCAGTACGAATCCCTCTACCGGAGTAATCCGAAGGCTCTGCTGGCCGCAAACAATCTGGCGATGTTGCTCGCCACTTACCGGACTGATCGGCTCAGCCTGGACCGCGCACGGGATCTGACCGCCGGGTTTGCCACTTCCGACAATCCCGCCCTGCTCGACACATTCGGCTGGGTGCGATTGCGGCGGGGCGAGGTTGAGCAGGCGCTGCCGGTCCTCGAGCGGGCGGCGCAGCGCCTGCCCGGATCGGCCGTGGCGCATTATCACCTGGGCATGGCGGAGCTGCAGTCGGGACGACGGGAGCAGGCAAGAGAGGACTTGCAGTCCGCGCTCGCGGTATCGGATAAGTTCGTAGGCGCGGAAGCGGCGCGTTCCGCGCTTGCCGGCTTAAGGACCCGATCCGGCTGACGTAGAATCCGCCCCGAAGACCCATTCATCGTGGGCCTCCGGGGCGGGAAGTTGCTGGCAACGGCAGCAGTTACTTGCCGATCTGCTTACTGACCTGATTCTCCTGCTGGTTCAGCGCGCGCTGCTCGGGCTTGGTGATGTGGCCACCATTGGTGCTGGCCATCGTGCGCTCTTCCTGACGGATGGCATGATCTTCCTGGTGCAGCTGTTTGGCCTGCCCCTTGGTGATCTCGCCATTCTTCACTTCCTTGTCGATGCGGCGGTTCTGATTCTTCAGGCGGCTATTCACTTCCGTGCGGCGCGGATGATCTTTCTGCCACTGGGTCTCGGCGAACGAAGTGGAAGCAAGACCGGCGAGTGACAGCGCCACGGCCGTGACCGTAAGAATCTTCGAAATCGGCTTCGACATGAGAGTCTCCTTTACAACAAGTGCGACGAGTTCTAGGGGTCCAATTGGGCCGCAGTTGCGGCATCCATGGCGTTAACAACGTCGCAGGCGCACCCAAGCCGACAACACTTACGAAGAGTTAATCGGTGCGTACGCGGCGCCGCACGGGCACCGTGACATCGATCACACGCGGCCGGGCGCCAGGAAGGGGCATTTCGCCCCATATATAAGGAGTGGGCGTCATTCAACATATACTGGGACTATGAAGACCGTGATGTTCTATGAGGTGGCTGCGGACGGCTTGCCGAAGGCGATGGCGCACATCGAGGCCCACCGCGCCCGGCCCGCTGCGTTTCATGCACGGGGCGAGCTGCTGATGGCAGGGCCATTCGCGAACCCGATGGAAGGCGCGCTCGGCATCTTCACGACCCGGGCGGCGGCGGAGGCGTTCATCCGCGGCGATCCGTTCATCGAGCATGGCGTGGTCGCGAAGTGGCGCCTGGTCGAGTGGAACGAAGTGCTGGCGCCGACGCCATCGCGCTAGCGCCGCAGCGCCCGCTACGCGATGCAGCTGTCGATCATCGATCAGTCTCCCGTGTCGGCGGGCTCCACGCCCGCCGATGCCCTGCGCAATACCATCGAGCTTGCCCGGCTCGCAGATCGACTCGGGTACGCTCGCTACTGGATTGCCGAGCATCATGCGACGGAGACCCTCGCAAGTCCGGCT
>Ga0335079_10001928_pt1 | contig 23831 bp, 17 predicted proteins | sample Lox_Sample_33_FD_206719 | JGI IMG/M metagenome (GOLD analysis project Ga0335079, IMG submission 206719) | Soil microbial communities from Loxahatchee National Wildlife Refuge, Florida, United States - Lox_Sample_3.3 | ecosystem: Environmental > Terrestrial > Soil > Wetlands | place: USA...
TCGAGCGCGCTTGTGGGCTCATCGGCTACGATGAACTGCGCGCCCACGGAAAGCACACGCGCAATGCCCACCCTCCGTTTTTCGCCGCCGGAGAGCTCGTGAGGGAAGTTCGAGAGTTTGCTCTTTTTGATGCTCACTTGCTCCAACAGCTCGCTGATGCGTCTCTCCACGTCAACATCGTGCCGCCTGTGGTGGACGGTGATCGCCTCTTTGAGGATATCGCGGATACGCATCTTAGGATTCAGCGCCGCGTCCGGGTCCTGGAAGATCATTTGCATCCGGCCCCGGAGATTCCTGAGCTCTTCCGTCGGAACACTCGTGATATCTTTTCCTTCAAAGATGATCCTGCCGGAGGTAAGACGTTCGAGCCGTAAAATGGTCCTGCCGATGGTTGTCTTACCGCACCCGGACTCGCCGACTAGCCCCATGGTCTCGTTCTCCTTGAGGTAAAAACTTGCCCCATCGACTGCAGGAATGAACTGCCGCTCCTTGAAGGCGGAGAGAAGCCCCTTCCGGTGCACAAAGTGTTTTTTGAGATCGATGACTTCGAGAATTGTTTTTGCCATTGATAAATTTACCCACAGCAGCACTGAGACATAAAGGGCATCATTTACGGCAAGGTTTTAAACCTTCTTCAGGCGTGGCGGCCTTTGCGGCTTTCGCTCTTTGTATGCCATGTGTCTCAGTGGCAAAAAATGTTTTCAGAGTTCAATCAAAATACAGCCAGCAGCGCACCTGGTGTTTCTGGCCGATCTCGCGGAGGTCCGGTTCCTTCCGCTCGCATTTCTCCCGCACTGCGCCGGTCATGCGGTTGCATCGTGAGAAGAACCGGCATCCTTCGGGAATGTTGATGGTATCGAGCACATCTCCCTCAATGGGCTGGAGATAGCCCTTCTCGGTGATGTTTTGGGCGCTCGGGATGGATGCAAGGAGGGCGGCGGTATAGGGGTGCTTGGATGCAAACCCTGAAACGAGGATGTCCGCTGCGGGCCCGTACTCCACGATGGTCCCGCCGTACATCACGGCAACGCTGTCCGAAAGCCGTGAGATAATGCTGATGTCATGGCTGATGAGCATGGTTGTGATGCCGAGTTCGGCCTTGAGTTCCGCCAGCAGATCCACGATCGTCGACTGGATCGTGGCATCAAGCCCCGTGGTCGGTTCATCAGCGATCAACAGCGATGGTTCGGAGGCAAGCGCCATGGCGATCATGGCTCGCTGACACATGCCGCCCGAAAGATCAAATGGATGACTGTCGAACCGGAGCCGCGGAGAATCGATCTTCACGCGGTCAAGCCACGAGACAGCCCGTTCCCGCGCTTCCGGAGCATTCTTTGCGCCCGTATGCAGCAGGATAGCCTCGGTGATCTGTTTGCCGACGGTAGTGAACGGGTTAAAAGATGATTGGGGGTTCTGAAAGATCATGGCGATTTCCTTTCCGCGCACGTCGCTCATCACATGATCGATATTTTTGCCCCATCCGACGATGTCCTTTTGCACGTTCATGATTTTACCGCCGTCTCTGGTGATTTTCACATACTTGTCAATATCCTGGAGCAGATTTATTTGAGCCCTCTCGGCTGTAAATCCGATTTTTCCGCTGATGACGCCCGGTCCGGCGCTCACCAGGCCCATGACCGACAGCGCGGTCACACTCTTGCCGCTGCCGCTTTCGCCCACGACACCGAGCGTCTCGCCCTTCGCGATCTCAATGTTCACATCGTCTACGGATCGGATAAATGCCTGCTTGCTTTTGGAGTAGAAATAGGTCCGGAGGTTCTCTATCGTGAGCAGCGGCGCCGCCATCCTTGTCATGCGTTCCTCTTGCCTTCGAGAATGTTGTTCAGACCGTCTCCGAGCAGATGGAACCCGAGGATCGTAAAGAGGATCGCAAGCGCGGGCGCGGTTGATGGCCAGAACTTGCCCTGCAGGAAATAATTGGCGCCTGACTGCACCATGTTGCCCCACGACGGTGCGGGTTCCTGCACGCCGAAGCCGAGGTAGGAAAGCGAGGTCTCCATGAGGATCGCTTCTGCCATGCCGAGCGTAGCTTGAATGATGAGGGGCGAGCGGCAATTGTTCCACAGGATGTGCTTCAGGATGATCGTTCTCGTCGGCAGGCCGAGCGCAGTATCGGCCTCAATAAAGTTTTTCTCCTTCAGAAACAGAATCTTGCTCTTGATAAGCCTTGCCACAACCGGCACGTTCGTGAACCCCACGACGATCATGATGTAGTAAATGTCGGGCTTAAACGCCGCAATCACGAGCAGGATGAGCACCAGCCGCGGGAAAGAGTCCACGAGGTTCATGAAATAGGTGATCCCAGTACCGAACTTTCCACCGCGATATCCGAGAATCACACCGAACACCATTCCGATAGTTAGCGCGATGAAGATTGCGAGCAGCCCCGGGAGGAAATAGGCCTGGATGCCCACAATGAGCCGAGAGAGCATGTCGCGGCCTATGAAGTCTGTGCCGAGGATATGGCCGGGCGTGCCCGGGTCCGCCAGCATCAGGTCAAGATCGATGTCCTGGGGGTCTCGCGGGAGGAGGTGGAACGCGCCGAGGAGGTACGACGCCACTACAAGCGTGACGATCAAAAGCCCGTAGCCCACATACACGAGGTCAGCGATGTCCGCTTTTTTCCAGAACGGCAAGTCCGAGAAGTCACCAATCTCACCGGATATTTGGGTGTAGGTTTTCATTGGATACAAGGCCCCGTAGCAAGATGTTGTTTATCAATGCATGGTAACTGGACCGCATTGCCGGATTGAGGCAGCACGTGCACTTCATCTTCCAACCATCATTACCAACGCCTGCAGCCTGTCGATGAGTTCGGGCAGCAGTGTCATCCCGCGTTTCTTCATGAGCAAGCTGGCCGACGCCAGCACCTCCTGGTAGTAGCTTGCGGGGAAATAATCACGAACTGTCATCACGCAAAGCGCCAGGTACAGGCCGAGTGCGATGGTCCCCTTGATCTGCGGGAAGACACCCCGCACCCACCCCTGAACGCGGCGGCGGTTGTTGGCAGCCTTCATCCGCTCCCAGAGCGGCTCCTTCCGATAGTCATCGAAGCTTATCCGAAACGCATCATAAGCGCTGATGATCCAGAGGAAGGGGATGACGGGGGTAAATAAAATTGTACCAGCAAAAATCACTTCGACCATGGCCCGGGTGTCCGAAGGCTCAAGAGAAGGCCAGGCCAAGTAGGCCAGAGGAAGAGTTATGATCGAAAAGAGACCGATGACCGAAAATCCCGTGAAGACGCTTCCTTTGATCGGCTGGCCATTCAAGAACTGTCCCCAGCCTGGGACCAGCAGGGAGCAGAGGGCGGGATACAAACGGCTGGAGACACCGGTAAAAGGGGTTTTCTGTTCCTTCCTTGCCTGGTGATAGGCGTCGCCGGCATTGTAGGTCCAAAAAATCAAAATACCCAGGAGCATGGCTTCGGCGAGCAGGAATGAGTTTGTACGGGATATCCCGAGGACAGCCAGGAACGAAAGCAAGCCGTTCCGGTAGAACAGGGCGAGAAGCGTGCCGGACCCTGCGAGGAACATCAGAACCATGAACGCAGCGCCCTTCCCGCGCCGATGATTGTACAGTTGCCCTGCGCCCCAGAAGAACATCGAAAGCGAATAGGCAACGGCAGGACTCTTTCCGGCGTGGAGGTTTTTTTCTTTCCTGACGGGCTTCGTTTCCCGGACTCTGGGACGCTCATCAGGATCTTCTATTACCCAGACCTTTTCCATAAAACGCTCCCTACTCCTTGGAGGCTCTCGGATTCACCGCGACGTACACCACGCTTTGAACAAGACTGCCCATGCGCACGAGGACGGCAGCGATGATCGTGATGCCCATAATCACGGGGTAGTCCCGGTCCTGCGCCGCCTGCCATGCCATCCTTCCTATGCCCGGCCAGTTAAATACCTGCTCTACGATGACGGCGCCGCCCAGGATGAAGGGGATCTTGCTTGCCACGATCTCCGTCACGGGGATGAGCAGGCCTTCCTTAAAGGAATGTTTCCAAACCGATGCTCCCTTGGCCTTCGCGGTCCGGATGTAGTCCTCGGCCATCACTCCCGCCATCTCTTGACGAAGAAAGCGGATCACCTCGCTGATCGTCCCGTTCCCCACGCCGAGGACGAGGATCGGCAGAAGCTGGTAGAGCCGGCGAAATCGTTGCGCCTCATTTGAAAATCCGAATGCAAGCGGGAAAAGGCCGAGCCTGTGGGTGAAAAAGTAGATGACGAGATAACCGAGCCAAAACACCGGCAGGGCCGATACGACATACGAGAACATGGTGAGGGGCCAGGATATGCTGTCCATGCCGCGCACTGCGGAATAGAGCGCAATAGGTACGGCGATCGCGAGGGTAACGAGGAGCGACCCGATGGTCAGGATGAGGGTGTTGCCGCCGACGTGCAACACTTCGGTGAGGACCGGCAGGCCCGTCCGAACAGACGTGCCGAAATTCCCTTGGAGCATGCCAGCGAGCCAGGACAGATACTGCGCATACGCTGACGTTGAGACTCCCATGGCTTCCCGAACACCCGCACGGGCTGCAGCTGCTGACAGTTGTCCTTCGAGCAGCACACTGAACGGCTCGCCGGGAGACAAGAAGAGAATGATGAAGACTACCAGGCTCACGCCCAGGAGCAGGAGCGCTGTGATAATAAGCTCCCTGGACAGGACCAGGGCTATGGATCTGACCGCCGACAATTTCATGATGATACGTAACAGCAACGGTTACGATGCCCGTTTCGGTTTCGTGGTTATTCGTGCTCCCAAGACGTCGCAGTTACCGAGCGACGAGACGGGCTTCGTCAACAACAGTCGTGGCTGTCTTTCGCCTCCTATTTTTGGTCCTTCTCTTCCATGAACCAGTCATCCGCATAGGAGAAGAATTTGTAAGGATGAATGGCCACGCGACGGAGCCTCTTGTGGTAAGCTGTATAATTGGTGAGCGTCCAGAGAAAGGTATAGGGGTTCTCATCGGCTAAAATTGCGTGCAGCTTCCGGTTGATGGTCCTTCGCTTCTCATAGTCGAGCGTCAGCTTGCTCTCGTTGATCAAGCTGTCCACTTCCGGATTGGAATAGCCGCCGAAGTTGTTTTTCCACGATCCGATTTCTCCGGAATGAAACAGGGAGGAGATGTCGGCGGAGTCGTCGAATACCCAGGACGCGAAAATGACGTCGAAGTCGTGTTCGAGGAACACGTCTTCCTTCCATGCCTGCCATTCCTGAAATTCCACGTTGATGTCCACGCCGATGTTCTTGAGGTAGTTCTTGAAGGCGAGCACCACGCGCTTCACGGCCTCGCTCTCCTTCTCGATGGGGACCTTGAGCGTGAGCGCAAGACGCTTACCGTCCTTCTGTAGAATGCCGTCGGGGCCGGGCGTGAAGCCCGCCTCCTGGAGGAGCGCCTTTGCCTTCTCTGGATCAAAGGGCAGGGGCTGAACATCAAGGTTGTAGGCCCAGCTCCCGGGCGCGAAGGGCCCGGAGATGACCGTCCCTTGCCCGCCGAAGAACGAGTCAAGCATCTCCTGCCGGTTCACCGCGTACGTGAACGCCTTGCGAACACGCTTGTCTGCGAGGAGCGGGTTTCTGATATTGTAACCGAAGAACGAATAGGAGAGGGCGTTGTAAGGTTGGAGGATGAACCGCTTGTCGCCCTGTATCTCGGGGATGTCGCGTGAGTTGACCAGCACGATCATGTCGATGGCATTGAACATGAGCGCCTGGGTCATGATGTTCTGGTCCGCGAAGGGCTTTGCGATAAACTTGTCTATGTGGGGCCTTCCCTTGAAATAGTTCTCATTCGCAGTAAGGATGATCTCACGCTCGTCGGTGATGTTTTTCAAGAGATAGGGGCCGGTGCCTATGGGTTCTTGCACGAAATGATCGTCTCTCGCGAGATACGACGCGTTGTCGGGGCCGTGCCGGGGTATCACTTTAAAGCTGAACTTGGCAAGGGCGTTCAGGACCGGCCGCTTGAGAGTGAATCGGACAGCGTAGTCGTCAATTTTTTCCACGCTCTCGATGAATTCATACCGCACCTTCAGCGGCGTGATCGTCTTGGGGTGCATCATGATCTTGTAGGTAAAGACGACGTCATCTGCCGTGAACGGCTTGGGCTCTTCTCCTTCTTTCGGATGCCAGACCACGTCTTTCCGGAGATAGAAGGTGTAGGTGCGCCCGTCCGGGGACCGGTCCCACTTCTCCGCGAGCTCCGGCACGATCTCCTGCTTCTCGTTGATCCCGACGAGACCGTTGAAGATAAGCTCGCTGAGCCGGAGTGAGATCATCTCGTTGCTTGTAATCGGATCAAGCGTCGCCGGTCTGCCGTATTCTCCGTAGCTTAAGGACCCACCGTCCGGCCTGTTGTCCTTCTTGCGGTTTGCCCATACGCTGGTCTCCGTCGCAAACAGCACTGCGATTAGCATCACCAGTATCAGAGTGTATCTCATCATTACCTCCTCATGATATTTCGGATTGAGAAAATCCGCAGTCTGCAATCTGCAATCCGGAATGGCTTAATTGATCTTCACGTCCCCCGCGCTATTGTGCTCCACAGCATAGACGCCCTGCATCGCCTCCTGGATCTGGCGCACCTCGGGAAACTGCTTGCTCATTTCAAAATAGATCTCAAGGGCCTCGGAAAATTTTTTTGTGCGATAATAGACCTCGGCGAGGTCCACGAGCATCGCGGGATCATTCGATTCGATCTTGTTTTTGTTGCTCTTGTCCCGGCCTGCTTCCAGATAGGAGACCGCTTGGGCGTTGTCAAACTTGCCGAGATGGTATTTCCCGATGGCGATGTTCAGGGTAGAGACCCTTTTCCGTTCCCCGGCCTCAACAACGGCAGCGGAATTTTGCATGATTCTCGTACAGTCGATCTTCAGCCTGCTGCAGCTAAAGAGCATATCCGCGAGCAGGTCCGGGTCCTCTGGCTGATTCCGGGCAAGCTCGTCCCAGGCGCGCAGCACCTCGGCCATCACATGGGTCTTCTGATACAGGTTAGCTCCCTGCCACACCCGCATACGGTTCTTGTAGGACTGCGGCATTTGCGACGAGGATACGAATGTAGCGTCGACTTTGGAAGACTTTTCGAGGGATCCGAACAGAGCGTACGCCTGTCCGAGATAAAATTCCGCCGCGTCTCTGGCTTTCGGGTCCAAGGCCGCCTTTTCGAGATAGCGTATGCTCGCCTGACCATAAAGCGTCGCCATGTCGTCCAACACCGAGGGGTCATAGAAATTGATGACCTTGGACTTGCCGAACATCTCCTGGTACGAATGCCTGTTCATATCCGTTCTATTGATCAGGTCAAGGCCCTTTTCCGGCTGGTCCAGCCTGGCGTATACAACCAGGATGCTTTTGACCATCCTCATCGAGAGCGGTTTTCCGGACCGCGTGGCAGCTGAAAGGCTTTCATCAGCCATTCCAGCGGCGTTCTTATCCGCCAGTCCTGCCATGCTGTAAGCGGCGGCAAGTTCGGCCTTTGCCTCGGGGTCCGATGCATCAATGGCTGCCCAGAGGTCTTGCGCCTTCTGGACTTCGTTGTTCCGGTAGTAGCAGAGGCCGAGGCATGCCTTGGCCATGGCACGATACCGCAGTTCCACGCCTTCATTGCCTGAGAACTTCTCCAGATATGTCGCGGCGGCGCCCGGCTTCCCCGCCTCCAACAGGACATTGCCGAGGTAGAAGTCGACAAAACGGCTCCGGTCCTTTCCCCGTGCGGAGGCAAGCTTTTTGAGATAGTTCTGAGATACCGTTGCGGCTGCCTGGTGCAATTCCCGATGCAGTTGAGCGTTCTTGAGATAGGTCATTCCGAGCACCAGGTCCGCCGCCCCCTGTTTGTTCTGATCGAGTGAACCGGATTCGGCGCGGAGCAGCGATGCAGCCTCTTTGTAGTGATGCTTTTCAAAGAGCTTCAGTGACCGAGTAACAACATCGTCGGCAGCATAGGAGGCTGTTGCTATAATCAGGGAAAACAGGACTACGATGAATCGCTTCATCATCTTCATCTACTCCTTCTTTCCAACTCCTGACGCCTGACTCGCGACGTTCAATTTCTGAGGCTCATCGTAAAAATCTGGTCCCACTGATTGACCTGGGCGCGGAATGCTACGGTCCCCTGGGCTGAGATCGTCACGTCGTGGTTCATCCTCGTGTCCGTTTTAATCGGCACGACTGTCTTTTGATTGATATCCGCGATATAGAGCGGGTTGTACTCCTGCCGGTCGTTTTTCACGAATATGATGCGGTTGCTGTCCGGCATCCATGCCGGCCCGACCTCGACATCCGGGAGAATGTCCGATGCCACGACCTTTGCGGCTAATCCATCTCCCTCGGTGGGATCTGAACCGTCTGCGTGAATGACGATAAGCGACCACTGTTTCTGATCACCGGCGGCATTATAGTTGGAATAGAACGCGATCTTCTTGCCGTCCGGCGACCACACCGGCCGCAGGTCGTCATAGGGCCAGGTGGTGAGTGCTTTCCGGGACTCACCGGGCTTCCCTGCGTCATTGATCAGCGTGATGTGATGGTTCTCGTTGCTGCCGTGCATTACGACGATCTTCGTGCCGTCCGGCGACCACCGGGGGTAGAGGTATTCACTGCCGCCCCGCGTCATCCGCGTCAGCGCGCGGGTTTCGAGGTCCAGGACGTAGACATCGCCGTTCCCTGTGCGCCCCGACACGAAGACGACGCGGTCCGCAACGGGTGACCAATGCGCTTGGCCGTCTTTTTCCTTGTCGTCCGTCAGCCGCAGGGAGGACTCCGCGCCTAACTCCTGGAGATACAAATCATATTTCCCTTCGCCGCCATTGCTCATGTACACGAACCGGGTCTCATCGGGCGACCATGTCAGTTCCGCGTTGTAGCTCGTCTCGTCCGACAGGCCGGGGAAAAAGAACTTCGTCTTCGAACCGCCTTCTGACAGCACGTGATAAATAGTTTGGACGGGCGTGCCGTCAGGAAGCACAACATGGATCTCTTTTTTGTCTCCCATGAGACGCTCGAAGGAGACAAACGTACCGGAGGGAGACCACTGCGGATTCAGGTCGTTCCTGCCTGATTCGATCGTCACGAGGGAGATGACGGACAGCGGCTCTATGGCCCCGGGTTTTTCCTCCTCAGCCTTCTGCGCTGTTCCCGTTACGCCGGCAGACACCTCAGCGGGACCGATCGGCGATGGCAGGATCGGACCGGGCTTGGCCCTATCCCCATTCTGGTCTGCGACTGCGCCGCGGGGTTGGCCCGAGGAGATGGCCGTCGGAGAGGGCGCCATTTCGCCCGCGCCTCCCGCAGACGCGAAGACCACGGCCAACAAAGCTGCAAAACCCAGCGCACGAAAGAGTTTCCGGTCCTTCACGCAAGCTCCTCCTCCGGCCCTAGAGGTTTTTGATCTGGTCCCAGTATTTCTGCGCCGATTCCCTGGCCTGGACGAAGGTGCTGTTCCCCTCGAGGTTTTTGGGGAAGAAATCGAAGTATTCGCGCCAGGCGAGGTTCGCGCTGTTCAGGATCGTGTTCTCCCGAGTGAGCAGGTACAGCTTGTGGTACGACAGCGCCAGGTAGTAGTAGGTATCGTGCAGGGCTTCGTCGTAATGGTCGTTCGGGAAGAACCGCATGTTCTGCTTCGCGATCTGGAGATCGTGGATCGCCTTGCCGAAGCTCTGCGCTGCGGCGTCCCGGTCCTTCTGGACGAGCGCATTGCCTCTCTCGTAATAGGCATGTCCCAGGTTCGTAAAGGCCACGCAGAATTGCTTATACACCAGCTGCTGGTTCTCCGGGAGGGACAGCACGTTCTCGAATTCGCGGATGGCGCTTTCGTAATCGCTTTTGTCGTCCAGATAGATCTGGGCCAGCCGGTGGTGCGCCACGGAGTAATCGGGATGCCCCTTCCCCGTGCTCTGGTATGCCAGGATTGCGGCGTCGATGTCGCCCTTCTGCTCGGCCCGTTCACCGATCTTGAGATAGTCTTTGGGCAGCACTATCGCCGAACTCCCCGTACGGTTTTCTTCCTTCTTGGCAAACTCGACTACCTCCTCCCAGTCACGGAAGTCGCCGCCGATCGAGACTTTGACGGTGTGGAATCCGAAGGGCACTTGCCTGCCGTCGAGGATGGGCGTTCTGCCGATCTTTTCGCCGTCAAGGTACACGTCGGCCGATGAAGGCTCGGAGTCGATCTTGAACACGGCGTTGTTGACGGTGAGCGTGAACTCCCTGGCGTCCTTGTTCTTCTCAATTTTTACCTTCTCCGTCACCTGTTGATAGCCGTGGCGGTAGAGGAGGAGGGTAAAGTTCTTGTCCAAGCGCACCGGTACTTCGGCCTTTCCGTCGGAGCCGGTCGAGCCGAGCCACTCGTCGTTCACATAGATGTTCACGTTCGCCAGCGGCAACACATTGGGAGGCAACCCCCCCTTGGCCGAGAGAACGAAGTAGCTGTGGGCGCTTTCCTCCTCTCCCTCGCGGTAGATGCGACGCACCACGCGGTCGCCGATCGCAATCTTTTCACCTTTCTTGATGTCTTCCACCTCGGTCCAGGCTCCGTTCGCTTCCGACTTTTTGACCCTGACTCTCCCGACCTCGCGGTAACTTGCTACCTTGCCGGTCTCACTCATGCGGGGAGATAGGAGCGTGAAATCCGTACCCGTGGATATCCGGTATCCCGATTTGCCAAGGTTGATCCGGTAGCGCTCGCCGTCAACGTCGACCACCGTCCCTTCGAAGGGGAACCGCTCGAGCACGGCGGCCACAATCTCTTTGGCCGCGCTGTTGATGTCGCCGGCGCTCCTGGCGCGCGTGATCTGGCTCAGGATCAGTTTGCCGCCGGACGTATAGAACTTGGTCTCGATCAAAAGGCCCTTCTCATCCTTGGCAACGCTGCCGAGGACGATCATGTCAACTGCCCTGCGAAGAGGCGTTTCGCGCCACCCCTTGGCGGCGATCTTTTCAATGTTTAACTTTGCGAGCTTCATGTCGGACCGGAGCGTCTGGGACGGGACTTCCCGGAAACAGGAGTTCTTGAACAGCTGGGCAGAAACCGACGCCTCCATCTGCGTGAGGACATCCTTCAGGTCGACGTTTGGCGTATTGCCGACGAAGCGATAAATGCCCGTCCTGATCGGTTTGGGCGTTGTGGGATAAAAATAGCGCTGGACGTTGACCTCGCCTTCCAGAATGATTGACGTCTTCCACGTTTGAGGGATATAGCCGGGGGCCGTGAGTGCAAGCAGCACCTTCTTGCCCGGCTCACCGTCGTACGACCAGGCGAACATGCCCTTGGCATCGGTCTTGCCCGCCTCCTTCTTATTGATGTTCACCCTGACTCCGGCGATGCCGCTTGCCTGACCATATTCTTCCATGAGCGCACTGACCAAGACGGTCACGCGCTTGGTAAGCGCCGCCTCCAGCTTCTGGCCCGGCTCGACGGACCCGGTCTTGCGCCAGGGCGCATAGCCCGATTTGCTCACGCTGAGATCGATGCCCTTCTTGGGGAGATCGCTATACTCGTAAACAAGGACGCCCTGGTCATCCGTCTTCCCGACATCCGTTCCCTCTGCCCTGACCAGCGCATCCTTGACCGGTGCACCCTTCTCGGTAACGACAATCGTTATGTACTTTGAAGCAGCAAGATCGGCATCGAACGAATAGGTCTCTACGGCTCCGGATTTGGGCAGTTTCATAACGAACGTGCCTTTCCAGGGCTTTATGTGGTAACCCGGCATCTCCTTGGAGACCTCCACCGCCACTTCGGCTCCGGGCTTCTTGGGAAGGATCTTCGAGAAGGATCCGCTTGCATCCGTGAGTCCGAGCTCTTCACCGTCAACAGTGACTTTGGCCTGCGCCGCGGGCTGGCCGTCCATGCGGGCCTTTACGGTGACCTCGAGCTTTTCGTTCGTACAGCCGATGAGCAGAACTGCCGCTATCATAAGAGTTGACCATCGAGCGCGCTTCATCATAACCATGCCTCCCGGTTGTTCTCACAACCATCATAAATGGGGAATTGTAAATCCTCGATTGCAGACGGGCCGTTCATTTTCGGGGTTTTCAGCCGTCTCTTCTCAGTCCGCATGTTGCGCGGCTTACATCGCCGGGGGCTGCATGTTGACCTCGCCTGGGTTCACAATCTTGTCCTCGTCGGACTTCGAACCTTCGATGCTCTTGCGCTTGCCCTCAGGGATTTTCTTCAGCTTGAACTCCACCTTTTTGCCGCGGAATTTTGTCACCTCAACGGATTGCGTCTCGGTCATGAAACCGATCCTGCTCGCCTCCACCTTGTACACCCCGGGGATGATATAGTCTTTGACGGAAACGAACTTGCCATCAGCGTCCACGACAACGGCCTGGGACGCCTTCTCAAGCGTCGTGGTGGTGTTGATCATGTTCACGACCGTGCCCTGTGGGCCTTCCTGAGCAGGGGGAATGGGTTTGAGGTTCGCGTCCAGAAGCTGGACCGTTCCGTAGATTTTGGGAGAACATGCCCCCAGCATGAGCAAGAGAACGGTAAATAGAATATTTTTTGCGTTGTTCATTTTCCCTCCCGACCGGTGAGTTGGTTGCGACGAACGGTGGACCTTGCATGATCTAACGTACAATAACAAGCCGCCAAATTTCACAGAGTGCGCTTCGTCTTTGGCGGCTCGACCCGGCAGTTTCAACTTTCCGCAATTCCACATCAGTGAAGGTGCCCTTCGCAGATACTCCATTTTGACTAAGACGAAACATGTCTATTGTCCTTGTGGTGCGAAGCCCTTGCTGCAAGCTGCAAACTGTAAGTGTCTTGAGAAATGTACGTTCCAGCTGATTCGTGCTTTTTATAGAAAAGCAGGCGCAAACTGCACGGCCTTAAAAAACCGATGCCAAAAGATGAGCACTACTGCTGTGACGCATGCGAAATTTTATAAAAGGTATTCACCTCCTTTTATGCTGTGCCCGAAGATCCGTCATTCATTGCAGATTTTCTTGTACCAGGAGCGTCCGTTCTGAAAAGGTCCTTTCTCCTTTGTGCTCTTATTCCTCATTGTGTTTTTCCGGTATAAAAATCGCCCAAAATTTGGCATGACGCCCCTGCAGCCATTCGTCCCATGCTCTGCGCGTCCCCGGAGCTCCCCTGGTTTGCCCCAACCGAAGAGGCGCCATAAACTGCGAATCTTCTGCATGCCGTCACTCATTGGAAAGAGCATCGAATCTTACAGTGATTAAAGTGTAAGAGGTTCCCTTGCTTTAATCTGTGATTCTCGTTACATTTTCAAAATGCTTCAAACACGCCGAATGCGCTTTGAAGGCATTGATTGAGCAGACATCATACCCCGTGAGTTACGAACCTGTGCCTTTCTAGAACGTGGCCGCTGTTGTACGAGAATACTTCGGACCCGAGGATGCCTCCCTCGCAACGTGCGATACCGTTCCCGCGCCGGTCCTATTTGTGCCCTGCAAAAAAAAGCATGAGCGGATAGTGCATTGGCTGGATGAAAGGGGGGAGAGGGGACCTACGTGGGGTGACGCACCCCACGTGGGTTGTCAATGAAAGCTGCAACCGGTTCCTCGTAACTTCTCCCTAATGATCTCGGCACTCCAAAAAAAAGCCACGCCTCCGTCCTTTCGAGGAAGCGAAACAACAATCTAAAATTTCGAACCACTCTTCCCTGTTTTGGCAAGTCTGGCTGTCCGAGCGGCAACCGACATCGTAATACTTTGTTGTGACGTGAATCACCGCATTCCTTTGCCAAATATCCTACCATGTAAGCAGGAAAAAAATTATAGCCCGGCAGTTCTGGCACGAGGCGGACTCCCCAAACGGTGCCGTAAAGAGAAGGAGACAGAGCGATGAAAAAAATATATTTTCTAGCCGCGTTTGTCGCTATCTCATCAATAGTTCTTTTCCTCGCAAGCTGCGGTACACAAGCAAATTCTGCGTCATCCGGCACCGGACAAAGTGTCCAGGGAGTTGTCGCATCGGGCGCTCCGATTGTCGGGTTGGTTACGTTACGGGATTCTTCTCCGGTTCCGGTCTCCGAAGGCATCGTATCAAATGCCGATGGATCGTTTTCGTTTAATGTGGATGGCCTCACTCCGCCATTTTTTCTTTCCGCCGTCTGGACCGACGGCACAGGCACGAACGAACTCTACTCGTTCGCGGACGGTTCCGGAATAACCAATATCAACCCGATATCGAGCGCGGTGTTTGCCGCGGCAGCAGGCCTTATGAGCATGTCGACGTTAACGTGCCCTCCGACGCCTCCTGTGATGAGGCAAGTAGAAGACGTCTACGGGCTCATGCTGGCCGTGCTCCGGGCGAAGATTGCACCGCTCCTTGACAAATACGGAGCAGCGAATGATCCCGTAAACGGCGACTATGTAGCCGATCATACCGGCCTTGACGCCCTGTTTGACGACGTGACCATCACTGTCTATAACGGCATGATCATCGTGACAAACAAGCAGACGGGCTCAATTATTTTCAGCGCCCCGGTAGGAGACATTTCCTCGGGCACGTTCAATGGTGGCAATATGCCGGGCGGCGGGACGGCGCCGGTGGACGGGGTAGCACTGTATGCCACAAACTGCAGTGTCTGCCATCAAGCCCTAGCCGCAAGCACTGTACGGGGGGCCACGGCGTCCCAGATACAGGCGGCAATCGCGAGCGTCGCCACCATGAGCGCTCTCTCGAATCTTTCGTCACTCGAGATCCAGGCAATTTCCTCTGCCCTGTCTTCATCTCTGTCCACTACCACGCCTCAACTGTGCCCCTATACGTACACTCCCTGGGGCGATTGCCAGCCCAACAATACACAATCGAGAATCCTCGTATCCGTGCCGTCAATCACCTGTAACGGGGGGCCGATCCTTTCCCAGGCCTGTGTTTTTTCACCGGTGGTTTATTAGGACAGTCTATGTTCAAGCAAAAGACAACATTGACAGGCACCTGGTAATAACAAAAAAGAAAAGGGACCGTATTCACCGGTCCCTTTTTTCATCACTGCGTACGATAAGGAATATCGCTATTCTTTTGTCCTCGTTGCCGATGCAGGAGATTCTGTCTTCTGGTTCCACCATCCTCCGCCCAAAGCCTCATAGAGCGCGGCCGAGTCAGCGCAGCGGGCCGCCTCTGCCTGGATAAGATCGATCCTCGTTTGTTCGTACTGGCGCTGAGCATGTAACAGGGGCAGGTAGCTTACCCTCCAAGCAGATACTGTTTTTGCGCAAGATCAAGCGAATCTTTTGCTGCCTCTGCGGCATCCGACTGCGCTTTCAGGGTATTCGCGTCCGATTCGATCGCCCGAGGCACATCGGCGACGTTCCGGAATGACTGAAGAACAACCGTCCGGCATGTTGCCATGGCCTCTTCGCAGGCTGCCACCGAGGCCTGTTTTCCCGCGGCAAGCCCTAGCCACACTTCTTCTACAGTTCATTGCACCGTTCGCCGGTTCACCGACATGCAGCTCATTGCCTCCACTTATTGCATTGGTTGAATCTTCCCCGGCTGGGCATTTAGAGAAAGTATCAGGAGAACCGGTTGATCGTTTTGCGAGATCTAAAAAAGTCCGTGCATGGCATTGATCCAGTCATCGCCGTAACATTTATTTTCAATGAGCCTCCGCGCGTTTGGTGAGGCGTCCCGAAAAACAGGCGGCGGACCGTTTGGTCTGTTGTTTTTCATTTCGATTTGACGGCGCGCCAATCGCTCAAGGGGACGAAGACGCCGTTCTGGATCAGAGTGGGATACACAAACTGGGATCCCTGATGGTTCTCGTGAGAGAAGCTGATGCGGTTGCCTGCCTGGATATCGAGGTTGCGTGTGGCCTCCGCCGTCTGGATGAACGATTCCCGCGTGAGGTTTTTGCCATTCCTCCTCAGTATCTCCACAAAGACTTTGGTTGCCAGGTAGCCTTCGAGGCTCACCGCATTGGGCGGGGTCGGGTATCCATGTCGGCCCAATATCGAAAGGTACTCTTTGACAGCGGCGAAGTTCGCGTCTCCCTGAGAATAGGGGGGGACGACCTGAGTAACCACAACACCGTTCCCGTAATTCTCGAGCAGGGCCGCCAGCGGCTCGGGTCCCACAAAAGAGACGTTCATGAAGACGGGGTCAAGGTTCTTGGGGTTCCCCGCCAAGATTACTTTCCGCTTCCACACCCTGATGAATCTGGCGCAGGCGCTGTATGTCCCTGCCATGACCACAGCCTGGGGCTTCTCCGCCATGATAGTCTCCATGGCCGGGATGATGTCTTCATAGTTTCTGGTGTAGGCGCCTGTGGCCACAGGATTCAGACCTCGCTTCTTCAATGCAAGTTTCGTTCCTTCCAGCACCGCCTTGCCATACCCGTCGTCTTGGTAAAACACGGCAATTTTATCGTACCTGAGCACGTCAACCATGCCCTGGACGAACGTCTCGGCCTCCTGGTCGTAGCTTGCACGATAATTAAAGATATACCGGTCGACGGGTACACGCAGGGACGCGGCGCCCGTGAAGGGAGCGAAGAGCGGTATTTTTTGTTCGTCCAGGATCGGTTTGATCGCAAGCGCAGTAGGCGTGCCGACATCCCCCAAGAGGCAGAAGATCCTGTCAGTTCTGTCGAGCGTCTTAACCTGTGCGACAGCATTCGTGGGTTCATACTGGTCGTCATAGGCGATGAGCTTGATCTTCCTGCCGTACACACCGCCGCCCGAGTTCACCTCATCAAGATACAATTCGACACCGGACTTGAAGCTCGTTCCGAGTATTGACGCGGGACCGCTGAGAGCCGTGGACATGCCGATAACGATTTCCTTATCCGTGACACCTTGTTCAGCCATTGCGATAGCTGTGAAAAGCAATATTGCCAAAACCAAAAAAATCATTATGAGCAGTCTGAATGATCGCATGGTCGGCTCCTTCTGAAGAAAATTTCATGAAAATACATCTTCGACATCATAAAAATTGTCTTAATAAGCGGTAGGTGCCCAAGCCATCGCTTACCGCGTGCTCTATGCAGATACTAATTTCGATTTGCATGCGGCGAGTATTCCCTCCCTTTATCTGGCACATGCTCCTTCCCGGACGCCGTCAAGCATCTGCAGGGGTGTCACGGGGCTGATACCAAACTCTACTGCTCTCTGTCCGCCTGGTGGACGACCACCCTTCTTGTATTCCTGGCAATTCATTTTTATCATTTTAAACCTTCCAGTTTTTTTGTGCCTTGCCGGCGCCATTTTTCATTTTGACGCCTGCGGCCCAACATGCACCATGTAGATCAGGCAGTTGTCGCGCCTCAGAAAGGGGCAGTTACTGAAAGCATTTCCTGCAGAATGTTTTTTCGCCTGGCTCACGGTCAGTCTGGATGATAGCAGCCGGGCAGATCCCGCGCTCAGCCGCCATGTGTCCGCCCGGCTCCCGGCCGCATTTGATAAGCTCCCAGCAGTACCGTTTCGTCTTTCGCAGCTTGATGACCGATGCGGCATCTTTTAAGATCCCCATATGTGCATAACCCCGCCCTGTTGAGTTACCAGAATGCTTATTCTGAAAAATGGCGTTACCGAAAAAAATGCAATATTGTCCTGTTTTCTTATCGGCATAATAAGGGAAATCTTTAGCTGACCATTATTTTTTGGGGAACTTTATGTAATCAGGGAGATGGCGATACTGCGATAAATAGGATGGATGGCATTCTATTTGAGCCGGCTCAAAATGCAACCCGTACTTAGGGGAGAAATTGCAAAACAACGGAAAACTCAAAAGTCGCCGATTTAACTACCTTTACCAGATGGCAGTCAAGTTTTTATAATAATACGCTTAAAAACCCCTGCAGGGTGGCACACCGGGTATTGTTCAAAAATAAAGCAGTACTTAAAATCATTAAAGCTATTTTGTCATGGCTTGCGAATGTTTTTGCGATATGAGCGTTGGGCGTTTATCACATTCGGTCGGTATCGTTTTCCATCGCCTCATGCGGGCTGAAATAGGCTTGGGCTGCTGTGTTGGTCAAGATGAGGTTTTAGGGAGTGGGAGCGGTTTTCATTAATCAAATTATCAGCTACGCGTATATCCTGGACATCCAAACAGCTCAAGGTTACCATTAAACTTTCTTTTGCTTTCCCTTCTTCCATAGCAGATAAAACGCAAAAAGAACGATCACTGCCACCGAACTGATCTCTAGAATGTGATGGATATTTTTTGTTTGCTTGGACCATTCTTCTGCAAAAAAGTAGCCGAGGGAGATAAAGGTGCACGACCAGATAAATGCGCCGCCGTACCCAAAAAAGGCGAATTCAGTAAAAGCCATCTTTGACGTTCCCGCGGCCAAGACAGTCAAATGTCGCACCCCGGGCAGGAAATAACCGAACAACAGTCCCCACCTGCCTGAATGTTCAAACCACGCGTGCATCTTATCCACCTTTTCCGGAGTCAGGCGAACAAAACTGCCGAATTTTTTGACTAGGTAAAGTCCCAGGGTTCTGCCCAGCGCATAGTTAAACGTTGCACCGCATATGCAGCCGAGAACGGCAGCAGTAACCGTGGGTATAAGAAAGAGTGTTCCCTTGTAAATGAGATGGCCGAGATAGGCGAGCAGCCAGTCGTTTGGCAAAGGGACGCCGATGATGCCTACAGCAAAGAGTCCGAATATGACACCGTAGCCATGTACTTTAATCCAGTGCGTTATCCAGTGAATGAGAGCTTCGAACATAAAAATATTTTATGCATCCCTGAGCTAAACGGTCCTCCGAAGCTAAGACAACCCCACCTGTATGCTGTTGATGCATTGAAGCCGGAGCGCCTTCTTCACCCATGCGGCTTCGGAAGAGCCAACCCTCAGATGGTCTCCAATCGGACCTTGATTGAACCGCAACGGCTTCGATTACACACAAAACTGATGGTAAGTTATCGGACGCGAATAAAGAGCGGCATTGTTTAGTCGAATATATGCCTGAATCTGGCAGATGTCAACAATATCGCATGGTTATTTTATGGGAAGAATGTTAACGAATCCATATTAATAATTCAAGTATTTCGGAGAACGTGTCAACCCAAAGTTAATATGAGCGGTTTTGTGATTCTGCCTGACGTTGAATTCGTTATATATGAGTATCGCCTGAGGTTGTCGTGGGCAAGGGAGACATTCCTCCCCTTTGTGTTCACAGGGGACTTCGTCATGGTTTTCCAAGGATGTTGTGTATTCTAATTTTCCTTGAAGAATCATGTCGGCCATTAAAGAAAATTTGAAAACGTCCGATAAGAATCATGCGTACGGTTTGTTTAAGTAAAATTCATCAGATAGCATTTAACTGACCGATAAATAAAGAGATGTGCCTTGTTTTGTCGAGCATGAAAGCCGGCAGGAAGGAGGGGGTTAGTTTCGAACTGTCAACCGCTTCCATACCGGCGTGGAGGCTGCCTGGCCAGTGCGGGCAGAATGCTAAAATCTAATTCCTATGAGTAACCTCTTTCTCAGTTTTACCATAGCCATCGGCTGTGCCATAGTTCTTGTAGCGGCAAGCCGGCTTTTTGACTTTGAATCGTACACCAACAAGATACTCCCCCTCATCCCCGTGCTTTACGCCGTCATCTACGAGACGCTTGACCGCCAAAAGGGCAGCCGGTCCGCCAAAACAAATGCCTCCCTCTCCCGTGGGGAGACCAAAAAGGTTTCCACCTCCCCTGAAGCCGGAATAACAGCTGGAAAGGTTATCGCCGATGTGGCGGTGAGCATTGCCATTACGTTATTCTTAGAGCTGTTCTTGGCAGCATTGTTTCTTCGGGTCAGCGGGCAGGTCTTCAGCGATGTGTATGGGGCTTTTGACATCGAGACGGTCGCGCACTTTCTTCGGGGAGAACAACCCTGGCTATCCGGGAAAGACTGCGTCTATCTGCTGGCGCTCGTCGCTCTCATCAGCACCGTCGTGACCGGGAGCTGGATTGGCCATACCTCGAAAGGCAATGCCATCCTCGAGGGGGTGTTCACCGGGGCTGTGGTCACGCTGATCAACTCAATGACCAATATGATGATACTCTATCGGACAATGGAGGAGGCCACGGTCAAGCTCGCTGGTTCGATGGGTTATGTCATGCATGCAGGGTTCCTCGTTGTCATGGGCGTCCAACTTCTTCTCTACGGCCTCTGGAGCGGGCTGGTCCAGATGCGCAAGCAGGATCGTGAAAGGAAGAACAAAAAAAGAAGGAATTAATGCTCCGCCTCCTCTACAACAATAGGCCATTCAACCAATGAATGGTGATGATAACCGGGAGATTCGATCAGGGGCCAGGAAGCCTGCCCGGACCCGATCTAACAGAAAACAAATCCACTCAGAGCATTTGAGAAAATGCGAAAGTGAAATGTTCACGAGATATTGAGAATAGGCCTATATCGGATAAAGCACTTGTAATGTCAACGATGGACTTTTTCGACGTGTTCGAGTCGCCCGTTCACGACGCGACTTCGTTCGCGCAAATTGAATTTATCGGGCTTTCCATGTCTTTTTAGATAATTGTCTAACCACTGACGTCTGTCCCTGACACTTCTCCCGGCAAGCCGGTAATCGCTTCTGGCCGCGAGAATTTCCCCCCCATTTGGGAAGAATTTGATTTGCAACTGACTCTATGTAATGTGCCTGCTCCATGGTTTCATGGTGTTTTTTCCCGCGATTGTTTTTTCTTCGTCCACTCCTCGATTTTCCTCTTGATTTCCGGCACGGCCATTTGCACTGCGTCGATCCCCGCCTGCATACAGCGCTTCTTCTGGGAAAAGTCCAGCATGGCCACGTTTCCCACGGCCGGCGCGATGAGCACATCAGCCTCCTTTTCCTTGTACTTGACATTTTCACTAAACATGATGTTCACGGCCTGGAGCATCACGTCAACGAGGTTCGTAATGTTGTAGTTCACCACATTCTCGCTGATATCCACTGCGATCACGATATCGGCCCCCTTCTCGCGTGCGACGTCGATCGGGATATTGTCCAGCACCCCGCCGTCGACGAGTAGCCGGCCTTCATAATCCACGGGCGCGAACACGCCGGGGACGGCGCTACTTGCATGGACTGCTTTTGCCACTGAGCCGCGGTCAAGCACGACGCGCGTGCCGCGGTTCAGATCGGTCGCAACGGCCGCAAAGGGCAGCTTCAAGTTCTCTATGTTCGTCGTCGCAATCTTCGTTCTCACGAACTCCTCGAGTTTATCGCCCTTGGCCATGCCCATGCTAGTGAGCGCGTTCAGGATCCCATAGTCGAAGAGACTATCCTTTTCGAGCGTAAACGCTGTCCATTCAAGCTCGAAGCTGTTCGGATTATTTGCATAAATCGCGCCGATGAGGCTGCCGACGCTCGTCCCAATGATCATGTCGATCGGGATCTTCTCCTGCTCGAGCGCCCGTATTACGCCTACGTGCGCGAATCCTCGGGCAGCGCCCCCGCCGAGCACGAGAGCTATCTTCGGTTTTGGAAGCTCCGTCACAAGAGGTGCCTTTGGGGCGGCACAGGAAGCAAGCACGCTCATGGTTATAACGATGGACAGCAATGTAATTTTCTTCATAAGTGCCTCGTGAAACCTGAAAGGGGATGTGATGCCGGATGCACAACGAAGGGGATGCAATGTTCCTCCTGTCTCGCGACTCCCGGCTGAACGCCAGGTTAAGCCTGGTCATCGGCTCGGTCGATTGGGGTAAAGAGAACCAGGATTACCCATGCCAAGGGACCAGTATTTTGACTGTCAAACACAGCTTGGTTCTCTATAAGTTCCCAAAAATGGCAACTCTTACGGGTTCAGAAAGGATCCGATCCCGGATGATTCAACCGATATTCTTCACTTCAATAAAATACTGGTCATTGGTAGGACCACCCCCTAGATTGCAACGTCAGCCGCTCCATATGAGCGGCATTCACATGATCGAATATATGCCTGATTGAAGCCTCTGTCAACATTGTAGAATGAGCAATGCATAGCGAGCGTAGAGACCGTCGAATTTTGGTTGAATATTTATGAATTTAGTTGAGTAGAAAGTCCCTCTGCTTCAGAAAAATAATTGAAACCATAATCAGCCCCTGATGCCCTGATACTCCTGGATTGTCCGGTAATAAAGATTATCATTCCTTGGTGCCCGAAAAGTACCGTCTGATCTGGCGAATCGCTTCCGCCGCTTCCGGGATCCGTGCTGCCGTAGCACCGCCTATATAGAGCAGGACGTAGAGCCCCAGTATGACCATCCCTCGAATGACAACATGAAATCCAGGCATGAACAACTTTACTCCTAAGGCGACGGCGGCGGATGCGATAGCTATGCCCCAAAGCGCCATTATCATCCGGCCCCCGAGATTAAACCGGCCGATGTTTGCAGTGAGAGCGTATCTCAAGAGCAGAAATTCGATCCAGCCTGCGACCCCTGCCGATGCCGTGAGGGTAGCCGTGCAGTATATGGCGTCTAGCGAAAAAAGGGAACGCATGGGAAATACGACAAGGAAGCCCAGGAGGGCCGTTAAAGCCACACGGAAACACGCAATCCCCAGCGGCGTCCTGGTATTGCCGAGGGCCCAGAAGGTCGATATGAAGAGGCGTGATTGTGTTGTGGCAACGAGCCCTATTGCGCTCCCTGCCAAGATGAACCAGACGAAACGCGAATCCGACCCGCCGAAGTGCCCTGTTTGGAAGAGCGTCGCTGTGACAACGTCGCCCAAGACGACGAACGCCACAGCTGATGGAACGACAAAAAAAGCAATCCTTCTGATTCCGGCGGTCAGCCGGGCCTCCAATACGCGGACGATTTCCTCTCTTGTCCCGGTGGTTCTTGACATCTCCGTCAGGGCGGCCGATGATATCGCCATCCCGAACAACGACACCGGTAGAGTATATATCGTCTGCGCGTATGCCATAGCCGCGACAGACGCGGGCCCGAGATAGCTTGCCAGGACTTGGTCTATATAGGCCGACAGCTGCACAACGCCGCGAGTGACCACAGCCGGCATGAATCTGGTTATAATTCTTTGCACAGGCGCCAGTCGGGCTTTGACCGAAAAGGTGAATCCTCCGTTAAGCTTTAACGCGTGCGGGAACTGCACTCCCCATTGAAGCGCCGCACCTATGACCGTGGACCACGCGACCCAGATGACGAGCCGCGTCTGTGCCCCGGGACGATTTACCAAATAATACCCGCCGATGCCCACGAGAATTGCGATGATGGCCACATTCCAGAGCACCGGCGCGACGTAGGATAGAAAAAATTTCCGGTGACTATTGAGGACGCCGAGACACCACGCCGACAGTACGAGGAGTCCCGACCCGGGAAACATAATAGCAACCATCCTGATGGTCAGTTCCCGAACCTCCCCGTGAAATCCAGGCGCAAGGATCTCAATAAGGGGTCGACTGAATGTTACGCCTATGACCACGAGTAATGCAGTTATCAACACAAGAAGCGTAAGCACAATGGAAGCCGCCCGGCCAGCCTCTTCCTGCTTCCCTTCCGCCAGCAGTTTTGCGTAAACGGGGATGAACGAAGCAGAGAGGACTCCTTCCCCGAAAAGATTCTGCAAAAGATTGGGAATGCGCAAGGCGGCACGAAATGCGCCCGCGGCATCGGAGTTGCCGAGGTAATAAGCGAATACGCGCTCTCGCACGAGCCCCATGATGCGCGAGAGTAGAATGCCAAGGGCGATGGCGACTGCTGCCGGACTTTTTTTCACGGTTTATTATCTACATGGAATGGTTTAATGCGGCCAGGCTTCACGGAAAGAAAATCCTTAGTGTTCTCGATCTTCTCGGGATTAATCGCTTCTCTTGTGGTCAATAAACTCATACGGCCTCATGGTAATAATTTTTACCATATTCTGCCACGAATATATGCTTGATTCAGGGC
>Ga0335079_10001934_pt1 | contig 23804 bp, 20 predicted proteins | sample Lox_Sample_33_FD_206719 | JGI IMG/M metagenome (GOLD analysis project Ga0335079, IMG submission 206719) | Soil microbial communities from Loxahatchee National Wildlife Refuge, Florida, United States - Lox_Sample_3.3 | ecosystem: Environmental > Terrestrial > Soil > Wetlands | place: USA...
GGATCGCTAACCGGCGCAGTCAACAGCGCCACCACGGCGGTGAACCTGACCACAGAAGGCACTCTGGATTGGATGCACTGGGGGGACGGGGGCGCCTCGGGCCAGAACCGCAAGGCTAACGTGAGCGTGCAGCTGAACAATTTTGCGGTGGTGGGCGGAGCACCGGTCGGATGGTACGGAGACGATCCGCGGCAGATGAGCTGGAGCGATGGCACCCCCACAGCCACACTGACCAACGACGGCACCGGGCTTACCATTACGGGAACCGGGGTAGGATTCTCGTTCACGGCCCCGGCCGATACCAGCGTGCGGACGCTGACGGTGCACGTAGGCGGTTACAACAGCAGCGGGACGTTGACGGCGAAATTGTCGGACGGGTCGGCGGCGAATTTCGTAGACACCTCCACGCTGGTGAGCGGGCAATACGATCGCAATTACACCCTGACCTATAATGCGGGCAAAGCGAACCAGAGCCTGACGGTGAGCTGGGTGCTGGCCTCGGGCGGCGGCGACGTCAGTCTGTCGGCGGCAGCGCTACACTAGTCGGCCGAGTCCTGGTATTCAGGGTTGCAAACCTCGAGTGAACCGGTACCGCGAGTACGCGACCAGGGAACCGAGAATTTTATTCCACTCCGAGAAAAACAACCTCCGAGAGCCCTTGTCTTCCCACCAGCGGTCGGGGTTGTATTCTGAGTCGGGAGCGGGGACGGAAGTAACAGTAACATCGCGGCAGAAGAGCCGCAGCACAATGTCGGCCCTACGCGAGTGATAAGCGCTGGTGACCAACAGGACGCGCTTGAACCTCCGCCGCTGGAGTTCTCGCGCGACGGCTATGGCCTCATCGACGGTGCTGGTTGCAGTATGGCCGAATGAGCAGAATAGGTTTCGGGGATACCCGCGCCGCTCGAGGAAGTCGATCGCCCATTCACCCTCGGGTCGGCCCGCGTACGGTGGCCCACTAATCATCACCAGGGGGGCATACCCGAGTTTTGCCAATTCGGCGCCCTTCAGGACTCTAGGTCCGTAGAAGTCGCCTCCCAGAACGAGGATGAGATCGGCTGGCCGGGGAGCCTCACGGCAAATTAGAGAATACCCGATCCGCGGAACAACCACTCTTTCCAACAAGAGCACCAGAACCACCAGCGCACCCGTAAAGGCGAACAGCTTCAGGTATTTGGACTTAACGGCCAATCCGACAGGTTCCTGTTAACATATGTTTACCTTCATCATAAGAGCCGTTACATCCTCTCCTTAGTACTTCTGGTACCTGGGAAGATACCCTAGTACAACAGCAGTCGACACTGCCCGGATCGGATTGTATCATTGGGGGTGTCGAGATTTAGATCGCCGACCCAAAAGTCGCAAATGAGGAACTGCCCTTCCCGTCAACGGTCGAGGCGAAGGGTGGGTGTCTGAACCGATGCCGAGGGGCCAAGTGTTTGGACCGAACAACTGATGACGGATTTTTCTCCACCGCCAGGCATGGAAGTCGCGTCCACATTGCCTCATCTGATCGAGGATAGCCCCACGACCGAGAGCGATCTAAAGCTCCTGGACCCGTCGAGTGCGCCGGAAGCGGCTTTGCCCGGAGAATCCGTTCTCTCCGCCCAAGCGCGGCATGTGTTGACGATTTCGCTGGAAGATTATTTCCAGGTTCTAACGTTCCGCAAATTGATTCCCCGCGAGCAGTGGACCCGTTTCGACACCCGTTTGGAAAGGAATACTCTGCGGGTCTTGGATCTGCTGGACCGCTTTGACATCCGCGCCACATTCTTCGTGCTGGGCTGGATCGCCGATCGCCGTCCCGACATTGTGCGGGAAGTGACAAAGCGAGGGCACGAAGTAGCGAACAAGGGATATTATCCCACCAGCTTCCGCGGCTCCTCGCCCGAGGAATTGCGTGACAACCTCACGCGCGCCCGCGACGCCCTGGAAACGGCAACGGGCCGAAGAGTCGTGGGCTGCCGTATTCCGCAAACGCAATTCGGTCCCGAAGATCTCTGGGCGCTGGATTTGATCGCGGAGGAGAATTACCGCTACGACTCGAGCATGGTTCCGAGCTTCTGGTCGTTCCGTTCCGAGCCCTGGCGCCGTTTTGTTCACCAGCATAAATACGGTGACAAGATTCTCTGGGAGTTCCCGATCAGCACCTACCGGTTTCTAGGCTGCAACCTGCCTATTTCGGGTGGCAACTACATTCGCCAGTTCCCGACTAAAATGGTGCGCAGGCTGGCCAACCGGTGGACACAGAACACCGCCTCGCCCCTGGTGATGTACTTCCATGTCTGGGAACTGGATCCGGAGCAAGTGCGGATTGACGGCGCACCGGCGCTATCGCGGATTCGCCACTATCGCAACCTGGACCAAATGGCGCGGGTTTGGGAGGAATACTTTCGCACGTACCGTTTCGTTAGCGTCGCCGAACACATGGGCCTGGATCTGACGGGGCACGGAGTTCCAGCAGCTGCCCCAAAACCAGTGGAGGCGGCCGCGCCTTACGTTGTGCAAACTCTGCCGGAGACCAGGACGGCAGTCACCGTGGTGGTGCCATGCTACAACGAGGAGCGGATCCTCCCTTATCTGGCGAACACGCTGCGCAGCGTCAGAGAGAGCCTGGACGAGTACCAACTGGGTTTCCTTTTCGTCGATGACGGCAGCACCGACCAGACGCAGGAACTGCTGCTCAGCCTCTTCGGTTCCTGGCAAACCTGCAAAATTGTCAGGCACCCCAGGAATCTGGGGGTGGCGGCGGCCATCATGACCGGGATCAGCCAAGCTGAGACCGAGATTGTGTGCTCTATCGACTGTGACTGCACGTACGATCCTCACACCCTGAAGGAGATGATTCCCAAGCTGGCGGCGGGTGTAGACGTAGTGACGGCCTCTCCCTACCATCCCCTGGGGCACGTGAGAAATGTGCCCGGTTGGCGCCTGGGGCTGTCCAAAGTCTCGTCTTTTCTCTATCGACGCGTGCTGCGGCAGAAGCTCTACACCTACACGAGCTGTTTTCGCGTGTATCGGAAAGCCGCCATGCGCGATCTGGAACTTCGCAACGGACACTTCATCGGAGTGGCCGAGATGCTCGGCCTGCTGGACCTGCGGCGCGGCCAGATTGTGGAGCATCCGGCCACGCTGGAGGTGCGGTTGATCGGGCGATCGAAGATGAAAGTGGTGAAGGCCGCCGCCGGACACCTCGCCCTGATGGGCCGGCTGTTGCTCTTGCGGTTGTTTCGAAGCGGACGGGTCGATGCCGGCACGCTGGTGCGGATTGGCTCATCCGTTTTTCTGACGTTCATTTCGCGGTATAAGGACCTATCATGAACCCTGTTGTATCGGCGCCACCGACGATCCCATTGCCTTCTGACCAGGATTGCTCCGGACGAACGCTGGGCGACGAAGAAATCGAACTGCTCGCCCAGGCCATCCGCAGCGGCACCCTGACCAGCACCAAAGGGCAGTTTGTGAAAACGCTCGAAGAACGGTTTGCGCAGCAACTGGGCGTGGCAAGCGTCCACGCCTGCTCTTCGGGCACGGCGGCGCTGCACACCGCCATCGCAGCCCTGGACCCGGAGCCGGGAGACGAGATAGTTACTTCCGGAATCACCGATATGGGCGCGCTGACGCCGATTCTCTATCAGGGCGCTATTCCGGTGTTCGCCGATGTGGATCCGAAGACCTACAACCTCACCGCGAAAGCCATCGAGCGCGCGCTAAGCAGCAGAACCAAAGCAATTATCGTGACGCATCTTTTCGGCAACCCGTGCGAGATGGATGAGATCATGGCTTTGGCGCGCAGCCGCCATATTCCGGTGATCGAAGATTGCGCGCAGTCTTTCTTGACCGAGTACGACGGGCGCTACGTGGGCACGATCGGGGACATCGGGTGTTTCAGTCTACAGCAGGGCAAGCATGTCACTTGCGGCGAAGGTGGCCTGGTGGCGACCAACAATCGCGCCCTGGCGCGGCGCATGTTCCTGTTCATCAACAAAGCCTGGGGTTATGGGGATGCCAATCCCGACCATTATTTCCTGGCGCTGAATTACCGGATGAGCGAGTTGCAGGGAGCGGTGATGACCGCTCAACTTCCCAAGCTGGACGGGGTGGTTCGGGCTCGCATTGAGGCTGCGGACCGGCTGACCGCCCAGCTTCGCGATTTGCCGGGAATTGAGACGCCAACCATCTATTTCAAGGCGACGCACACCTACTGGAAATATTGCCTGCGCGTGGATCCGAACCTGGTGCCCGGCGGCTCGCCGGCTTTGGGGAAACTGCTCAAGGAAAGAGGAATCGCCTCCGCGCCGCGCTACATTCAGAAACCGGCGTTCCTGTGCGAGATTTTTCAGAAGCGCCGGACATTCGGAAACAGCGAATACCCGTTCACGCTGGCGCGTCCGGAAGCTTTGAACTACGACCGGGATTTGGTCCCAGGGACTTTCGAGGCCCTCGACCGAGTGCTGGTGCTGCCTTGGAATGAGCGCTATACCGAAGAGCACGTGAATTATCTGAGCAGTTCCATTGGTGAATCTCTGGCACGGTTAAGGGGAGAAGCATGAGCGAGGCCAAGATGAAAGTTGCCATCGTGGGCGCGGGACGCATCGCGCAGACGTACGCGCAGGTATTCGCGGCTTCGGACATCGCCCGGGTGGTGGGCGTTGCCGACACACGGCTGGATGCGGCGCGCGCCATGGCGGAAACGCTGAACTGCGAAAGTTTCGAATCTCACGAAGGCATGGCCGCCGCCGCGGAGCCGGACGCGGTGGTGATCTGTACGCCGCCCGTGACTCATCCTGAATTGTGTCTGTTCTTCCTGGAACGCGGCAGCCACGTGCTATGCGAAAAGCCTCTGGCCATCGATTCCGAGAGCGCCCGCGAGATGCTGGCGGCCGCGGACCGAAACGGTGTCAAGCTGACCATGGCGTCCAAATTCCGCTACGTGGAGGACGTGGTGCGCGCCCGAAGCATCCTGCTCTCCGGAATCCTGGGAGACCTGGTGCTGTACGAGAGCTCGTTCACCTCGCACGTGGAGATGTCCGACCGCTGGAACTCGGATCCAACCTTGAGCGGGGGTGGCGTATTGATTGACAACGGCACCCACTCGCTGGATATGTTCCGTTACCTGGTGGGACCGCTCACCGAAATCCAGGTGATCGAAGGAAAGCGCAGCCAGGGATTGGCGGTCGAAGAAACCGTGCACATTTTTGTCCGGAGCACGCAAGGGGTCATGGGCAGCATCGATCTTTCCTGGACCATCCAGAAGGAGCTGGACAATTACATCAACATCTACGGCTCGCACGGCACGGTATCGGTGGGCTGGAAGGAATCGAAATACCGGCAGGCTGGCAGCCGCGATTGGGTGGTCTTCGGGCACGGATATAACAAGCTGGAGGCATTCCGAAGCCAGGTGAATAACTTTCTGCGTGGAATCCGCGGAGAGGAGCCGCTGCTCATCAATTCCGACGACGTCTTGGCATCTGTGGAAGCCATTGAGGCCGGCTACCGTGCCCTCGAGCAGAGCCAGTGGACCCGCCTGGGATCTCGCAAAGCCGACTCACCCGCCAAGGACCTCACCGCCGTGCTGGCATGACGGCGTACATTCACCCGACTGCCATTCTGGAAGACGGTGTCGAGCTGGGCAACGGAACCTCCGTCTGGGACAATGTCCATATCCGCCGAAACGCGCGCATCGGCGAGCAGTGCATCATCGGCGAGAAGACCTACATTGCGTACGAAGTCCGCATTGGCAATCGCGTTAAGATCAACGCTATGGTCTATATCTGCGCCGCAGTGACCATTGAAGACGGAGTGATGATCAGCGCCGGCACCATCTTCACCAACGACCGGTTCCCCCGCGCAACGACTGCGGATCTGAAGCAACTGCGGCCGTCGGATCCCGACGAGCACACGCTTCCCACCCTGGTGCGGGAAGGAGCGACCATCGGCGCGGGCTGCACCATCGGCAACGACTTGGTGATCGGCCGCTTTGCCATGGTGGGCATGGGCTCGCTCGTGACCAAATCGGTACCGGATTTCCATCTGGCCATCGGACACCCGGCCGTTTCTGTGGGCTGCGTGTGCCGGTGCGGGCAACCGCTGGCGCGCTTCACCCAAGAAGAGGACCGGAATGCCGGCGCGGTCGCCTGCCCGGTTTGCCTGCTGCCTTACGAAATCCTGGACGGGATGGTGAGCGAACTGGCTCCCCCCCGCTAGAGGCGACTCCTTCATGAGCCCGGCAGCATCCGAGAGTTGGGGCATTGTAGGCGGGGGCGTGCTGGGCATGACCTTGGCGCTGCGCCTGGCACAGCAAGGCAAGAAAGTAACGCTGCTGGAGAGCGCGCCGCACGTGGGCGGGCTGGCCAGTGCGTGGAGCCTGGGGGACGTGGTTTGGGACCGCCACTACCACGTGACCCTGCTCTCCGACACGGTGCTCCGCGCGTTGCTTCGGGAGTTGGACCTGGAGCGGGAAATTCAGTGGGTCCAGACCCGCACCGGCTTCTACACGGACGGAAAGCTGTACTCGATGTCCAACGCGATCGAGTTTCTGCGCTTCCCTCCGTTGGGGTTGCTGAGCAAGGCGCGGCTGGCCGGGACCATCCTTTACGCGTCGCGGATTCGCGACTGGAAGTACCTGGAGCAGATCCCGGTGGCGGAGTGGCTGGAGCGCTGCTCGGGAAAGAAGACCGTGGCCAAGATCTGGCTTCCGCTGCTGCGGGCGAAGCTGGGAGAAAACTACAAGATTACTTCCGCCGCATTCATCTGGACCACCATCGCGCGCATGTATGCAGCCCGCCGCACGGGACTCAAGAAAGAGATGTTCGGCTACGTTCCGGGTGGATACGCGCGGATTCTGGAGCGCTTTTACCGGATGCTGGTTCAGGAAAACGTAGACGTCCGGGTGGGGCAGCCCACAGCAAGAATCGAGGCGGCCGATGAAGGCGGCATCCGCGTTACGTTGGCGCAGGGAGGGGAAGCCAGATTCGACCAGGTGGTTGTGACCACGGCCGCCCCCATCGCCGCGCAGCTTTGCCCGAGCCTGAGCGCGGAGGAGAAAGCGCGGCTGACGGGCATCCAGTACCAGGGAATCCTATGTGTTTCGGTGCTGCTCAAAAAACCGCTGGCCGGCTATTACGTAACCAACATTACCGACTCCTGGGTTCCGTTCACGGCGGTGATCGAGATGTCCGCGCTGGTGGACCGGCGGCACTTTGGCGGGAACTCGCTGGTCTACCTTCCCAAGTATCTGACGCCGGACGACGCGACCTTTTCGATTTCGGATGAAGAGATCCAGCGCAAGTTTCTGGACGCTTTGTTTCGCATGTACCCGCATCTCAGCGCCGAAGACGTGCTGGCGTTCCGCATCTCGCGGGTGCGGTACGTGCTGGCGCTGCCCACGCTGGGCTATTCCGACCGGCTTCCTTCCATGACCACGTCGATTCCCGGATTGCACATCGTCAACTCGGCGCACATAGTGAACGGCACGCTTAATGTGAATGAAACGGTGCAACTGGCGGAGCGAGCGCTGCCTCAACTGCTCGCGCCGGCCGGGCAGCCCGGCGTTGTCGTGTGAGCGATAGTTGCGATCCTTTTCCCGGATGGTCTCAGCCGCCCGTCGCTATTGCACGTAACCCAACGACTTGAGCTTGTCCACGGCCTTCTTGTTCAGCACGGCGGGCCGGGCGTGCTCGGCAGGCAACGTGGATATCCAGTGTCTGAGCTCGGTCTCAAGGCGGCTGGCGGCAAGCAGGTCCTGAGAGTATAGATCGTGCTCTTCGTGCGGGTCCGAGGATAGATCGTAAAACTCGCCCTTGCGGTTGGTGGCAAGGATCAGCTTGAAGGGACCCGAGAAGGCTGCGCGCTCGATGCGCCGGAACCTGGGATTGAACGACACCATGAGGTCGCTCGGAAAAGACTCGCTGATTACGGTTACAGGACCTGGCGTGAGCGTTCGCAAGCTGCGTCCTGGCAGTGACGAAGGGACTTTTTCCCCCAGCAGATCGAGAACGGTGGGCAGCAGATCCACAAGGCTTACGAGATCACTTCGGACCGCCCGCTGGGACTGGCCAGGGTATTTGACGATCAGCGGCACGTGCACCTGCTCCTGATACATGGAGCTCCCATGCCCCACTAGCTGCTTCTCGCCAAATGACTGGCCGTGGTCGGAGGTGATGATAATGAGGGAGTTGTCGTAGAGCCCCAGATCTTTCAGCTGCGCAAGGAGGCTGTTCAAGCTCGCGTCCATATAAGCAATTCCGCCGTCATATTGCGATTCGTCGCGTTGCCGATCCCTGGCGGTGTAGGGCCGGGTCAGGGCCAAAGCGTCGCATTCAATGTCCCAATATTGGTCCTTGGTAAGATTGGGGTCCTTTCCGGGATATCTGGAATCGTAGGGGGTGGGCGGGAAGTATGGCTGATGAGCGTCCATGTAATTGAGAAACAAAAAAAGCGGCCTCTTGGCTGTTTGCTCCCGCTGAAGTAACTGAAACGCCTCGCGATTGATATCAGCCGCCCGGACATAAGACAGATCAGACATGGCACGTGGACAAAAGTGCCCAAGCAACTGAGAGAGATTCGTGCGAAGGTAACCGCGCTCCTGCTGTTGGAGCAAGAGGATCGGGTTGGGCTGGCTGTAGTACTGGAAGCCTTGATCGAGCCGAAAAGCGTGTTGCAGATAGGTGATGTTCGCCACGATGCCGATCGTCCGGTATCCGCGATCGGACAGAATCGTTGCCATGGTCTGGCTGTTCTCGGGCAAGCGAAGCCCGTATTGGTCTGCTATGACCAACCCCTCTGTTCCCCTGCCCAATGCCGCATGCGCGCCGTGCTGACTTGCATACAGGCCGGTAAACATGGAGGCATGGGAGGAAAGAGTCATGTCGCTGGGAGAAATGGCATTGATGAATACTGTCGCTTCTTGCGCGAATTTCTGCAAATTGGGAGAGGTGTCTCTCGCATAGCCATATAGCGAGAGATGATCGGCGCGGACGGTATCCAGTGATATGAGTATCACATTCGGAACTCCACTTCTCGCCGCCGCGACCGGATGTGTCGAAGCGGTGAGAAGAGGCCTTTGCTTGAGCGCAGGGCTCATTGCGATGGCTACCGCCACGAGACTCACCCATACGGCGAGCGAACGACCAGGGATAGATGCTCGCATCTGATTTCGAGGCGCAGTTTTGGTCGGGAAGCGGGTCGCCACATATGTGACCACGAATACGGCAAGGGCCGCCAATATTCCGATGAAATGCGCGGTCGGGGGATTGGCGAATAGAGTTCGCGCGAAGGGATAAGCCAGCAAGCCAAGCGGCACGGAGCAGAAGTTTGCGCCACGCCGGACTGTTTCCACCCAAGTTGGCCTGCGCAGGCTCGTCACGATGACGGTGCCAAGCAGCAAGGCGATGAGCAGTTCTACGTGCCCGGAGTTCGGTATGGAGACGATTCCGATAATCAAGGCGAGAGACAGCGGCCCCACGAGCGGCATAGCGCTCTGCGCCCTGTGGGGCAGAACGCGCCCAAGCGCGATCGCGATTGCGGCTCCCAGGGTACCGCCAACGAGAATGTAGGCCGCGAGCGCTAAAGGAGACAGCCAGGGATGCGTCGGTGTGTACTCGTAGCCGCGCTCGGAAAGCCAAGGCCAGACAGTCCAGAGAAAGCACTCCAGCAGCCAGTAGGCGACCCATGTGCGCAATGCGTGAGTTGCGCCGGCGACCGCCAGATCTCGCCAACTGCCACTTCCTTGCACAGTGCTGCCGCCCCTTGGGGCTGGTCCTGCGCAAGGCCGAGCCGATGGATCCAATCCGTTCCCATCGTCTGCCCGAATCCCGAGGAATTTCTCCGGGTCCGTTGTCGCGACCGAATGACCGGCTGGCGATGGGTTAGGAACCCGGTTACTCATCGGACCTTGTTCCGCAGCGACACAGAGCCTCACCAGAGGCCTGATTGGCATGGGCCGGAGACTGCATTCGAACATTCTCTGCTGACTGTGTGGTCACCCTGTCCATGCTCTTCTTGAACGAAGCCGCGCGGGCTTGTCGGAACACTCGTTTTCAGGCGGCGGAGTAAGCCTTCGCCCGTATCTTCAAATTGCCATAATTATGGTACCCCATCAAGGGGGGGTGGTAATAGTACCTTGCGGCTAGTTCTTCTATTGTTAAGATTCTAAATGAGTTTCACAGACAGCATCGAGCGAGACTCGATGAGGTTGATTCGGCGTGCCGCTCGGGCAAGATGTCGAATGCCTCAGGGAGTTCCGTCGGACTCTAATGGGCCTCGCACGGTCCCGGTGCTGAGCCTTCCTCCCGGTGGACGACAGCGGCGCTGTTGACCAGGAACAGTTCACCGAATTCGTCTCTTCCTCTCACGAGCACTCTCTTGTGGTCTGCAAGGAGCTTGTTCATCACCGGATAGGCGTCACGCTCGTCATTCCTCTCATAGATCAGGAAGCAAGGGTACACCTGGAGAAAGCTGTCGTAGCTAATGACGCTGAACCGGGTCCATCGGCTCAACAAAGACACGTCCTTGTCGTCAGCCTTGTGAGCGGGATTGGTGCCAGTGACGTATTGCAACCGAGCTGACACAGGTCGAGGCGCATAGTGTTGGAGCGCGAGAAACAATCCTGTGTTGGCGATCCCGATCGGTAACTGCTCATCTAGGGAAAACAACGGCGAGCGCACGGCACGCAAAGTATTCCATGTGTCGCCGCTTGCCCCTTCCGCCTTCTTGTATGCGGCCCCCGCGATCAAGACGATCATGGCAAGGAACGTTGTGGCGGCCAGCACCGGGTTGTCCGAAGTCGCTTCGCTGGCTGCGAATCCAAACAGAATGGCAAGCCCGGCGACGAACGAAATTGCGTGGTGCCAGAAGAAGGCTTTTGTAACCAGGGCGGCACTGAGGGCAAGCACAAAGGGGAGCAACGCCAGGACAACGACGGCGGCAATCTCATGTGCCGGTATGGCAGGGCGTTTGGGATCGGGCTGGGTGCCCGCCGCGGTTCCCAGCCAGCGAGTTACCGCGACGATCACCATAAGAATTAGCGACGTCAGCAACACCGGATGAATATCGGTGCGATAAATCACCAGCACGTGAAAGAATGTGAAAGGAGACGCCCAGAGAAGGGCTTGCGACGTGGAGGACAGGATGAGCGGAATGAAGAGCACGAGGGGCATCAACGCGGCGGCCAGCGCTATCCACAGCGGCCAATCTGGCCGCCCACGGAGGCGCATACGCACCAGCTCTCCGGCCGCGAACGGCGCCAGCAACAGGACCGAGTAGTAGTGGCTCGCCACTGCCAGAGCGAGAGAAAGGCTCAAGCCCACGAGCGCTCCTATCCTACGCCCGCCTTCCGTGGCGCGCTGCCAGAACAACAGCGACATGCCACAGCCAGCCAGCACAAGACCATAGGGTCGTAGCTGGCAGGACTCGGAATACGCCATCGTGAACATCGGAAAAAGCGATGCGACCGCGGCGTAGACCGCCCCGCGACGGCGTGCTACGAAGCCATAGACACTCAGCAGCATGACCCAGAAGCCCACGATAGATACGAGGCGGCTCACAAACAGACCGGAACCGAGCCAATGCTCGACCACCCGGGTAGTCAGATGGATCGTAGGCGGCAAGGCCTCCAGACCGCTGGCGAGCGCGGACCAGATCTGTTTGACCGTGGGCAACTGAGAGAGGTAGAGAGTGAAGAATTCATCCCCATGGAAGGGCGTGACGGACACGATCCAGTACGTTCCGGCGAAATAGGCCGCCGAAGCAAATGCCAGGTAGAGGACCTGGTGCTTCTGAACGCCGTTTATGATCTGGTGCGCGGCGTGAAAAATCCAGACAGCGGCCTGATGGAGCCAAGATGGTTTGGTGAAGCTCTGCGCCACTCAGGAGACCCCGGATGCGGCTTGTGGCTCGCGCGTTCCCCGGGCGGAGCGCTGCAACAAATGGAAGCCGCGGTACAGACAAACGAACGAACTCAATACGGGAGGGACGGTCAATTCCTGAGCTGTCACAAAATGCCGCAACAGAGCTGGGACCAGGCTTTCCCGTCTGCTGCCGTAACAGGGCTTGGCGACCTCGCCCGTCAAAAGGCGCAAGCCGAAGTCGACGATGGGAGAGTGCCCGGGTGTGATCACGATGAGGCATCCGTCGGGCGCCAGTACGCGCGCGATTTCCAAGCAGGCCTGGTCAATCTCTTCGATAAATTCAAGAGAACTGACGGCCACAGCCGCATCAATGAAGCCGTCGGGCAGCGGGATTTTTGTAGCGCTGGCCGTATGCAACTCCGCGCGAACGTTGGCGGCTGCCAAGACCCGCGCCACCGATTCGTTCATGGAGTGAATGTCGACACCGTACAGTCGATCGCAGTGCAACGCGAGTTCCGGAAGAAAGACCCCGCTTCCGTAGCCGATTTCGAGCAGACGGTGAAAGCGTCGGGTGTTTAGCAGCCGCAGCGCCAGCCGGAAGCGGCTGCGCTGGATCAGGCCGAGAACCAGCCGGTAATTCCAGTCAGCATGGTCCACCGGCCCGGTCTTGAGGAGATGCTCGCTGGGGAGAAGATTCACGTGAGTCCCTGCAGTGAAAAAGCGACCAAGCGGTCGCATTCATAGACAACCGGCAGCCGCTTTCGTAATTGCGCTTCAAATCCGGGCGCTTGGTTGAGGAATTGTTTCTCGGCCACAAAATACCGCGCGCCTCTGGAAGCCAATGAGGCGAGGCGATCCAAGGACTGCTGGTCAGCGGGGAGGCTAAATCCTTTTCTGTCGAGCCAGTAGAACAAGTAGGGCGCATTCACCGCGACTGCAAGCCCATCGTCGCCGGTGGTCCCGAGACCAGAAGTGACGATCCAGCCGGGCTCCCAAGGGGACCGGGCCAGATCCTGGGCGCACCGCTCGAGTCGGGGATTGACGCGGCTACCGACCTCATCCAGGATGGCGCGGGAATGGTAGAAAAAGCTTCCCGCAACGCCAGCCACGGCAACGCCCGCCATCAACCAACTAGGCACGCCGCGAGCAAATGGATTGGGCTCCGCGTCCGGGAACCGCAAGCAGCAGGCAAACAAGGTCACGAGGGAGACCAGCGCCGCCCCCCCCAGCACCACCGCCCATTTCATCCCCGTGGATGGAAAACGGGAGACAGGCGGCAGCCCGCGAGCCAGCGCAAGCGCCAGCAAGATAGCGCCCGTGAGCGCCACGAGGGTGGCTGCGCGCACGGATTTCAAATGCGCAGAGAGAGCCTCGAGCCCGGCTCCAAATAACAGAGCGGCCGGAGGCACCGAGAAAGCATGGTAGTAGATGGACCAGGTAGCCGAGGTAGTTCGGGCCGCAGTCACGTAAAAGAGCCAGGCCGCGGCAAGCCACCAAATCGCCAGCCGCGTGGCCCGCTGGGCGCGGCGTGCCGCGAACGCCGCAATCCACAGCAACAGCGCAGCAGGCGCCCAGACGTAGCGGATCTCAATCCTCGCAATTTGCGTGACGAACATCCAGTCGGTTGACGGATCCTTTGTGAGCCAGTGGTACTCGTTCGAGATGCCCAACGAGTTTCCGTATTCCAGCCAGAGATGCCTGGCGTACAGAGACCATACCAAGCCGGGCGCCAGTGCGACGATAGCGAACAGCCAACACCGGTAATCGCCCAATGTCCTGCGCCACCCGTATTGCTGGAGGACGAGCGCGGCGAACAGGAATCCGATGTGAGCGGCCGTCATTTTCGTAAGGATCGCCAACGCCGTGGATCCCGCCGCCAGCCAGAACAAACTCCAGGTGCCCTTTTCGAGCCACAGGAGGAACGTGTACACAGCGCCGACGTAACAGCACAACATCCACGCCTCCGGCTGGATGTAATGCGCAATCTGCACCGCGGTGGGGCTGAAAAGAAAGAAAGCTGTGGCGGCAATCGCGCTTGCGGAAGGAAGCAGATCGCGAGCGAGTTTGAAAAATATCCAACCAGTGACGAGCGACAAGGCCAACGAAAACAGCCTGCCTATCCAATCATGCAAACCGAATAGCTTGTATGCCCACGCGATGCACCAAGGGCAGATCGGAAACTCCATCTCGACATAGCCGGGCCCATCGCCGCGCCAGTCGATTCTGGGGTGCCACGGTTGCATCCCCTCGCGAGAGTAGTTTCGCGCGATGGCGGCGGTATCGATCTCGTGCCATGAAAAAGCCTTCGGCGATTGCCCGATGTCGATGAGCCGAACGGCAGCCGCGCCGAGAAAGAGCAGCAGCAGCACAACACGCCAACAGCGTTCAAGATCTTTATTTGCGGCCAGCCCCGTGTTCAACTTGGTATTTGCCAACTCTTTCGTAGCACCCACTGGCTACCAGTGTTGCCATGATCAGATTCACGGCTTTTCTCGATGGCCTTCAGGGTAATCATTCAATTTAGATCAAGTACGGGATTCCTACAAGAGAGGCATGTAATGGTACCTCAGTCTTGGCCGGCTTCTCCCGAACGGCCGCGGCCTCACAGCGGGGTGACGGGCCGGGTTTCCGAGCCGGTCCAGATCGTGGGCGTGAGGAACTGATCGGCGGGGAGGTTGAGCAGCGTAGGCTTGATGATTAAGAAAATTTCGCTGGTGCTCTCGTCCTTATTGGTCTGCTTAAACAACTCGCCCAGCACGGGGATGCTGGAAAGGCCTGCAAGCCCCGAGATGGTGCGCGCTTCGCTTGAAGTCAGCAGGCCCGCGACAGCGCCCCACTCGCCTTCCTTCAGCCGGATTTTTGATGCCAGCTTCCGGCTGGAGATGATGGGAATGCCGTTGCTGCTCTCCCCGGTGAGCACCTCGAAATCGGTTTCGAGATCCAGCGTGACTTCATCCATTCCATGAATGCGCGGAGTTACCTTCAAAGTGAGGCCCAGATCTTCGAACGTGAACGATGGCGGAGGTGTGTAAACCGTTCCGCCCTGCGAACTGGAGGCCGGACCGAAATAACCGGCTGTCAGCACAGGAAACTTTTCGCCCACGTGCATGCTGGACGGCGTGCCATCCACCGCGCGAAGGGTCGACCGGAACAGGGTACGCGAGTCGGAGCGGGATAGAGTCGCGAGAGCCGCGGTGCTGCCAATGACGATTCCAAACAGACTCTGCCCGCCCCCGAAGGTAGCGAGCTGGGCGGTGATCGCGGGAACCGGGCTGTTCCAAAACGTGCCCAGATAGTAAATGGGAGCCGTTACCGCCAAATCCACGCCATAGGCCAGCGAGGAGGTGCGGTCCACTTCCATCATTTCCACTTCGATGTTGACCTGCGGCCGGTGGTGCAGCAGCTCATCAAATACGCGGGAAGCGGGGACCACGCGTGAGATGCGATCGCGCATGACCACCATGTTCATCCGCGTGTCCAAGGCCATGTGTTCCAAGTTAAAAAGCTGCCGCACGGCCTGCCCGATCTCGGTCAACTCCTGGGCTGTAGTGGCCTGCGGTACCTCAACCGATACGGACACGGTGGGCTCCCGTTCTTTCCGTTTCGCGTCGGTGTCCTTCACGACCAGGAACATCCGGCCGGAGATGGGCACGACAAACGAACCGGTGGCGGCTTCGGCGGCTCGCATGGCCTCGCGATAACCGGTTTGATCCAGCCGGAAAGTCAGCGGAGGTCCGGTTTCATAGTCGGTGTCGAAAACAGCCTCCAGGCGGAATGCGTGAGCTACCTGTTGCCACAGCGACTTCGCATCCGCATGCAAGTCGAAGTCCTTCAGGCCCGGTGCGCCCTTCAATTCCGGAGGCGGCTTGGGTGTGCGCTGGTTCCGGTCGGGCGGATCGAATGGGGAGGCGCTATCGGCGGCGGCGGTTTCCGGCTTTCGAGGCGCATCGGGCGGCTTGGGTGGAGATTCGAGAGCCGCTCGCGACTTCACGGCTTCGCTCTTCATGCGATAGAACGGATTCGAAGGATCGAGCGCCGCAGCCTGCGAATAGAGCAGATACGCCTGGACCATGTGGCCCGCGTGCTCTGCCTTCTGGGCCTCTGCGAAGGTCTTGGCGGCGTCGGCCGCCGGCAGCGGGAGAACGGACAGCAATCCCGCTACCAGAGACACGACCAACGCAGGTGATCGCACAAAAGGGTGACGCCGGGGAGCCTGCCGCCGTGCATAAACTTTACCGCACGCAAAGCCGATAGATTCGAGAGAAGTTATGCCGCTATTGGGCGAAGAGCAGTGGCTGTTTACCCCGCCAGTTCCCCGCGATATGGAGACCTTGGGCCTCTCTCCGGGCCTGGTGACGGACCTGGTGCTCCGGCGCCTGTCGGTTGAAAGTACTGGTACGATCCAGTCACTGAGCCGTTTTCTGAAGCTTCCAGTCGCCATCGTGCACCAGGTATTCACTAATCTGCGCCAGCAGCAGCTCGTCGAAGTCAAAGGGATGGTGGGTAACGATTATCGCATTTCCTTGTCGGGCGGGGGCCGCTCTTTGGTGGCCGAGCGGTTACAGGTCTCCCAGTACGCGGGCGCAGCCCCGGTTTCGCTAAAGGCTTATTCGGAGGCTGTGAAAATGCAAGCCACCGAGGTGGAGATCAGCCGTAGCACGCTGCAGGCCGCATTTTCCGACATGGTGATCCCGGATAGCCTGCTGGATCAGCTTGGCCCGGCGCTGATCGAGCAGTCCTCCATCTTCTTGTACGGCCCGCCGGGCAATGGCAAAAGCAGTCTGGCGGAGAGGCTGCTGCGCGTGTTTCAGGACTCGGTATTCATTCCTTACGCGATCGAGGTGGATGGGCAGATTATCTCCCTCTATGACCCGGCCATGCATCAGCGGGTGGCTGAGGACAGCGACGACCGCGATCCGCGCTGGGTACCTTGCCGGCGGCCGTGCATCATTGCCGGCGGCGAGCTGACGATGGGCCTGCTCGATCTGCGATATGACGACACCTCGGGCGTTTACTCGGCGCCTCTACAGATGAAGGCCAACAACGGCGTTTTCGTGATCGACGATTTCGGCCGGCAGCTTGTGTCGCCTCGGGAACTGCTGAACCGGTGGATTGTGCCGCTGGACCGGCGGGTGGATTATCTGTCGTTGAAATACGGGCTGAAGTTCGAGATTCCGTTCCAGGTGCTGGTGGTGTTCGCCACCAACCTCAAGCCGAGCGAGCTGGCGGATGAAGCCTTCCTGCGGCGCATTCACAACAAGATTCGTGTCGATTCGGTTTCCGCTGATGCGTTCGACGAAATCTTCCGGCGCGTGGCGCGCGCACGAAAGGTGACGACAGTCCCGGAGAGTTTTCCGGAGTTGCGCCGCCTCGTGCTGGCGGACGGACGGAACGAACTCCGCGCCTGCTATCCCATTGACGTCTGCAACATTCTGAACTCCATTGCCAATTACGAGAATCGCGAGGCCACCGCGAGCCTGTTGGACCTGAAGCGAGCCGTGGAACTCTACTTCACGATGGAGTAATCCGCCCGTAGGAGGCAGGGCGCGGCACGCTAGGACTCGCTCCCGTGATTGGAGAGAATCGGGAGCACAGCCCGAACGACAGTTCCGTGAGGCGCGGACTGCAGCAGTTCCAGCCTGCCGCCCAGCTCCCGAAGACGTTCCCGGGTGCCTCCAATGCCAACGCCCACTTGGAACGCGCCGACATCCTTGAGTGCATTTGCCGGTAGTCCGCGGCCTTCATCTTTAATCTCCAGCTAGACCTCGGCCGGATGACATTGGAGGCAAATTCGAGCCACCTGGCTGCCGGAGTGTCGATGAATGTTCACGAGACTCTCCTGAACGATGCGAAAGATGGCGGTCTCCACGGATTTGGGCAGCCTTCCCAGATGCGGCGGAATCATCAGCTCCACGCGGATACCGCGGCGGCGTTCGAAACCCCCGACATACGTCTTTAGAGCTGATTCGAGGCCCAGCACGTCCAGTACCGGCGGGTGAAGAAGATACGCGAAAGTGCGGATTTCCTCGATGCATTGGTCTGCCAACTTTATGCTTTCCGCGAGCACCAGCCGAGCGTGAGAGCTGAGGGTCTCAGGAGCTTCATCCAGCAGCCCGCTGAGATTCATTCCGAGCGCGGAAAGGTTTTGAGCCGTGCTGTCGTGCAGTTCGCGAGCCAGTCGCTGGCGCTCGTCATCCTGCACGCTCAGTAAACGGTTGGAAAGCGCGCGTGACTGGGCCAGGGGTTCTCGCAGAATACGCACCACCACAACCACGGGCCCTGCGGAAATGATGGTGGCCAGCAGGATCAGAGCCCAGATCCCGAATGGGGTTCCTGGGAAGTACCGGGGCATTTGCCGACCTATGGCTTCCACAAGAGCCATGATGAAAGAAGCGGCCAAACATGCCGCTGCACTGATCATTGCTGCGCGCTCGCCCAAAAGCCACGCCGCGGAAATGGGCAGTGCCAGGTAAAACATCACCGCGGCGCTGCGGATTCCTCCATAGAGAACGATTACGAGAGAGGAGGACAGGAAACCGGTGTACAAATAGACCAGAGCAGCGCGCCGAAAGAAGCCCCGGCGAATGTGCCACAATGCAACAAACCATACCAGCGCGCCAGCAAGCGCGAGCAGAACTGAGACGGCCTTCTTCGCGGTGAAGAACGGAAGGATGATGGTCATATAAATTGCAAACCAGACGAGGAGGCCGACCAGGAGCGAATAAAGAACTCTAGCGGTGGTGTCATTCGCCGGCGGACCGCGCGGGCGCATAACGTCCTGCACTTTTATCAGCCACTTTCGAAGAGCAATCAGCAACCTGTTCACCTTGACCATCTCGCCACCCGCATGGACACCGCGCTGCTCCCGCCATTGGGTAGTGGGCCCTTACACCAAACCCCCGGTCCACAATTTCATGCGCCTGGCCTCAGATACGGTACGGATAGATGCCGAAGGGCGCGTATGACGCCGACACCGGGTGCTTGTGGAAGATCATACGCCGACAGGTCCGGTACTCACAAGCCGCTCTGGGCTTAGTGCGCCACATGCGCGAGAAGGATTACCGGTGCAAGCAGTCCCACCGTGTACTCCTCGGTCTGATGTTGATTGCAGCGTGACGGCCAGCTTGAAACCCGACGGCTACCGCCTTACGACCGGAAGGAACAAGAGCCGGTAGCGGCCCGGCGGCAGCCTCAGGATCTCGAAGCGGCCATCTTTCACCTGGCCTTCAAACGGAGGGCAGTGTTTGCGGACCGGTGTACTGGGCCGTAATCATTCCGGACGCCGGTTGGCCATCGCGGCGAAGAATCGTTCCACTGATGAGCCCGTCCCAAAAGGCTTCGGGGAATGGGCGACCATCACGATGATCGCCCCGAGGTTGGTCTTAGTAGCCGCCGTCAACCATCCAGCGATGGACTGGGTTATCGTTGCGTACGGCGAGCTTCCAAGTCTTGGTCTCACCATTCCGGAGGCGCACCTGGTACGGCACAAAATATCCGGGATACAAGCCGGATTGGAATGGCTCGCCTATCGAAATTACCTGCAGGCCGCCGTACACCTGTTTGATCACCGACTGCACTCTGGTTCCCGGACTAACCTGCAGGACGGAGTCCCAATCTTCCCGGGCGAGCGCGTCAAAGAAGTACGCAGCGGCTTCCTTGGGTCCATTCAAGCTGACCAGCGCGGGCTTGGCCGCCGAGTCGGTCATCCAATTGACGTCCGCGGGCAGTTGCACGGTGTACAACGACTGCGGAAAGGCCTCGTTGTAGCGAAAGTCCGTGAACTCCGCGACCACCACGCCGGTGCCCCCCAGCGAAACCACGATCTGCACCCCTTCGAGACGCTTGCTGCCGGAGTCGAAACGGTAGACGGCAGTGTGATCGGATTCGGGAATGGATTTGTTCCTGGCCCAATCATTGGCAAAGTTACCCTGCGCCTGACGCCGCAGTGCGACGGTAGTTACGCCGTTCGATTCGCTGACGGCGCTTTGCGCGGCGCCCTGGCGCGCCGCAGCTAATTCGTTTTCGAGGATGGATGGCGGGTCCAGCATCGGGCGCAGCCATTTCACAAATCCCGCCTCAGGCGAACCCGTCATGGCTGAGTTGATCGACGAGATATACAGAAGCGCGGACTGACCGTTCATTACTACCACACGGCCAGGCTTCTCCACGCGCCAGCGGGGGGGATTGGTGTACTCGCGCCAGATTTCAATGGGAACAAAATCGTACTCTGCGCCAACCAGCTCGAAGTTGTCGCCCGGCAAGGTACGGATGCGCCCGATGATATGCACGGTCTGCACATTCGACATGGCCTGTACGGATTGGGCAAGTAACGCCATGCCGGGTGATTTCGGCGCCACCTTGCCGGTCGGCAACATCGGTAGGAGCAACAGCAGCAGTGCCCCGGCGCAGCCAACCAGGACCCAGCGCGGCCAGCTTCTCCAGCGCCAAATGGATCGCAAACCTTCCTGTGCGTTCTGTTCAACAATCGCTTTCATGACTCGCTCCCGAAATGAATTGGAAGCTGCGATTCTTTGGGTGGGCCGGATCCGATCGAGCACCTCCTGCTCATTCGAATGGTTCATTTGGCGTGCCTCCTTCCAGTTGCAGCAGGCGGCGGAGTTTCTCGATGCCGTAGCGGAACCGCGACTTGACGGTCGGCAGTGCCGCGCCGACCGCTACCGCCACGTCCGCGAACGACAGTTCTGACCACGCGCGCAAGCGAATGACCTCGGCCTCCCGTTCCGGAATCTGATCCAGCAAACGGGCGAGTTCGCGCGCCTGTTCGTGCGCCACCATCGTGGAGAGCGGGTCCCCGCCGTGGATCGCTACCCCTGCGGTTTCGCGCGACTTGCGTGACCGGGCGCGCAGAATATCCGTACACCGGTTGCGGACCATGCGAAACAGGTATGGCCGGACCTCGGTCACACGCCGCCGTTTGGTCCGATCCCGAAAGGCCTGCACGTAAACGTCCTGCACCGCGTCTTCGGCGTCAGCCTGGTTACCCAGACGGTAGAACGCGAAATGCACCAGTTCGTCCTGCGTCGCCGCAACTAGGCGGTCGAAGTCATCGATCGTCTGCGGCCAGCTCTCAATTTGCACCGTCGTCGCTGCCACCATTTTGAATCGCAGCCTTCGACCCTACAACGTTTGGGCGCAACCAAAAGATTTAGGTCAGGATTTGTTTCTTAGGAACTTTTTACCATTTCCGTTGCGCAAGCGACTGCGGCGGCCCAAGAACGTCCGTCCCTACCCGGTCCGGGAAGGCGAAGATCGGGCTCGTGCAAGAAGGGACAGTTGAGCGTCATGTCGCCGAAGGCGACACCCGCGAGCATGAAAATTCGGTCAAGCTGTGATGAGGAACATTCTGCAACGGGCGAAGCCGGGACAGGCAACTGCGTCCACGGAGGGCGGTCGGCAAGGTTGGGAGTCGATGCGTTGGGGACGCAGAAGCCTGTCCCGGTTTCGCGACGTACGGGCTTTGCGAATCAGGCGGTTACAGCTATTTACAAGAGAGGCACCAGCGTCCACGACGAGCCGGCTGGTAGTTTGTGGGCGGCTCGATTAGGGACGGTGGTGCCAGTCCCCGACGCGCTTATTTCAGATTCTCGGGAAGCAGCCTCTCGACGATGATCACGTCGCGCCAGATGCTGTCCAGTTTGCCGTGTTTTTCGTAGGTGCCGACTTCGCGGAATCCGAGAGCGCGGATGAGTGTTCGGCTGGCGTGATTTTCGGGGAAGATGCGGGACACCAGCTTCCAGTAGCCGGCTTGCTGCGCGGATTCGATTAAGGCTCCCAGGGCCATCCGGCCCACGCCGCGGCCACGGGCGGTACGCGAGACGTACACGGAAACCTCGGCGACGCCCGCGTAGCACTCGCGCGGACGATAGAGCGACGTCGCGGCGAACGCCACGACCTCGTTTTGCTCCTCGACGACCACGATAGGATGCACTCCATCGAACCATTCCCGGATGTTATCGGCTGAGCGCGGGCGCGTTTCAAACGTGGCCACACGGTCTTGAATGCCCTCGTTGTAAACCCGAGCGATCGCTGGGGCATCGTCAGCCGTCGCAGCACGGGCGCGCATGTCTAGAAAAGGTAGCCGCGCTCCGCGAGGCGTTTTCCCGATTGCCGGTGAGCCTCCTCGGTCATCTCGCAGACGCCCGCGGAGTCAATCCAGCGGTTATAAAAGTTGAACAGCGCGCACACATTGATGGCATCGTAGATGGCTTCATCGGTCCAGCCGGCAAGATGGAGATCACCGATGTCTTGCTGCCCGATGGCGATGGATTCCCGATTCACTTTGGTGATGAACCGGAACAGGGCCTTTTCCGCGCCGGAAATCGGCGCCGTGGTGTAATCCGCCAGCACCGCCTCCACCAGCGCGCGATTGCTCAGCAATTCCGCCGCAACTGCGGCGTGACTCTGGATTCAGAACGGGCACTGGTTGCGCGACGAGGTAAACGCCGCGATCAGCTCCCGCTGCCCGGCGCTGAGCGGGGATGGCCCGCGCATGATCTCTTGCGTGAGCCGGCTCAGGTGCTGGCCCACGGCGGGCTTGTAGCGGATCAGGTGAAAGATTTGTGGGACGGCGGCGCCGGCTGCCTTCATGTTCTCGATCATGGCCTCATAGGGACCTGATCCGCGCTTGTTCTCAACGTCTGCGAGGAACATCGGTTTCATGCGATAGACTCCGAATAACGGAGAATAGCTGAATGGAATCGATCCGGCAAATCGCCCTGCATGACCCCCTGAGACTGGTGGCGCCGCTTGGCCTTCTCCTGCTGGCGGTCGCCGCCGGTTATGTGGTGAAGCGGCTGGTGTTCCGCGCACTGCATCGCTGGGGGGAGAAGACCTCGAGCCAAGTTCATGGAGTTCTGACCGAGAGCCTCGGCGCGCCCATCCTGATCTGGTCGCTGATCATCGGGATTTATTTTGCCACTGAAACTCTGGGCCTGCCCGACCGGTCGACGCACCTGATCGAGCGCACTCTGCTGATCCTGACCATCCTTTCGCTCACCATGATGACTTCGCGGCTGGCCGGCAACCTGATCCGGTTCTATGGCGGGCGTGTGCAGGGAGCCATGCCGGTGACGACGCTGACGCAAAACCTGGCGCAGTTGCTGGTTGTGGTGGTCGGGATTCTGGTTTTATTGCACCATCTTGGTGTCTCCGTGACGCCCATTCTCACGGCGTTCGGGGTGGGCGGCCTGGCGGTGGCCCTGGCGTTGCAGGACACGCTCTCAAACCTGTTCGCCGGTTTTTACGTCAGCGTAGCCGGCCAGGTGAGGCCCGGAGATTACATCAAGCTGAGCACCGGCGAAGAGGGCTACGTCGCCGACATTACGTGGCGCAGCACCACGGTGCGGGCGCCGTCGAACAACCTGATCATCATTCCGAATGCCAAGCTGGCGCAGGCAATTGTGACCAATTATTTCCTGCCGGAGCGCCGCGTGTCGCTGAGCATTCCGGTGAGCGTGAGTTACAGCAGTGATCCGGATCAGGTAGAGCGGGTGCTGCTGGAAGTAGCCAAGACGGCCATCGGGGAGATCCCCGGCCTTCTGGCGGAGCCCGCGCCATCGGTGCAGCTGATCCCCGGATTTGGCGATTCCGCGCTGAACTTCAGCGTCAACTACAGTGTGACGGAATTTGTGGCGCAGTACCAGGTGCAACACGAGCTTCGCAAACGTATTCTGAAACGATTACGGAGAGAGCAGATCGAAATGCCGTTTCCCTCGCGCACCGTTTACCTGCGCGGTGAGGCTGGCGGCTGAGCCGGGCCGCGCCGTGCTACCCTTTCAGTTGGCTGGCTGCAGCGTTGCAGGCTCACGAGTGGTTCACTCCCTTGGGAAGGCTGTTCGAGGCGGCCAGCCGCCTGGTTGATCGGCCGCTCCCTCGCGGTCGCGGCTCGGTTTTCGCCCTGTTTCAATGATCTCCTATTGAAAGACGGGAGCGCCG
>Ga0335079_10001935_pt1 | contig 23788 bp, 18 predicted proteins | sample Lox_Sample_33_FD_206719 | JGI IMG/M metagenome (GOLD analysis project Ga0335079, IMG submission 206719) | Soil microbial communities from Loxahatchee National Wildlife Refuge, Florida, United States - Lox_Sample_3.3 | ecosystem: Environmental > Terrestrial > Soil > Wetlands | place: USA...
GATCAACTACGACAAGCCGTCGAACCTGGTGCCGACCGCGGCGGGCAAGCCGGTGCTGAACCAGGTGAACGGGGTCCACATGCCGGGTCTCGCGGTGGCCGCCGGAGGCCAGGTGATCGAGAACGCCGAGGGCTTCTCGATCGGCCCGGCGACCGAGATCGGCGTGCTCGCCGCGCTGGTCATCCTGCTGCTGACGTTCGGCTCGCTGGTCGCGGCGGGGATGCCGCTGATCACCGCGGGGTTCGGGCTCATCACCGCGGTCGCCCTGATCGGCCTGGCCACGCGGATCACCTCGATGTCGAACGTGGGACCCCAGCTGGCGTTGATGATCGGCCTCGGCGTGGGGATCGACTACGCGCTGTTCATCGTCACGCGCTTCCGCGAGAACTACTCGCGGTTCGGCGAAGTCGAGCGCTCAGTGGTCGAGGCGATGGACACCTCGGGCCGCGCGATCCTGCTCGCCGGCAGCACCGTGGTCATCGCGCTCCTGGGCATGTTCGCCACCGGTGTCAGTTTCATGTACGGGCTGGCGATCGCCTCGGTGCTGTCCGTGCTGCTGACACTCGCCGCGTCGCTCACGGTGCTGCCGGCGATGCTGTCGAAGTTCGGTCACCGGATCGTCGGCGCCGGCGGCACGCGCCGCCGCGGGTTCCGCCGCCGCCGCCCGGCGCTTGCTGCGCCGAGGATCGCCCCGGTCCGGCCCCGGTTTGGGTGGCGGCGGTGGAGCGAGACGGTTCAGGCGCGGCCGTGGCCGCTGGCCATCCTCTCGCTCGGACTGATGGTGGCGCTGCTCTTGCCGGTGTTCGCGCTGCGCCTGGACCCGAGCGACGCCGGCAATGACCCGGGGAAGACCAACACCCGGCAGGCGTTCGACCTGTTGGCCAAGGGCTTCGGGCCGGGCTTCAACGGCCCGCTGCTGATCGTCGCCGACGGCCCGCGCTCGGGCCAGGCTGCGGCGCTACCGCGCCTTCATGCCGCGCTCGAGCGGACGCCCGGCGTGGTCGCGGTCGCCTCCCCGCGCCTCGCGCCGTCCGGTGCCGTCTCGGTGATCCAGGCCTATCCGGACTCGGCGCCCCAGGCCGCGGCGACCACCGACCTGGTCAACCATCTCCGCAGCGACGTGCTGCCCCCGATCGAACAACAGACGGGCACGAAGGTCCTGGTCGGCGGATTCACGGCGGGGTCCATCGACTTCTCGCACGTGCTCTCGAGCAAGCTGCCGCTGTTCATCGGGATCGTCGTGGTCCTCTCGGCGCTGCTCCTGTTCGTGATCTTCCGCTCGTTGGTGATCCCGGTCCAGGCCGCGCTCATGAACCTGCTGAGCATCGGCGGCGCGCTGGGCGTCACGGTCGCGGTGTTCCAGAAGGGCTGGGGCGGGAGCATCCTTGGCGTCGAGAAGGGCCCGATCGAGCCGTGGATCCCCGTGCTCATGTTTGCCGTCGTGTTCGGCCTGTCGATGGACTACGAGGTGTTCCTGGTCTCACGCGTGCGCGAGGAATGGGTCCGTCGGGGCAACGCGCGCGCCGCGGTGGCGGACGGCATCGCGTTCACCGGGCGGGTGATCAGCGCGGCCGCGGCGATCATGATCTGCGTGTTCCTGTCGTTCATGCTCGGCGACCTGCGCGCGATCCAGGAGTTCGGCTTCGGCCTGGCTGCCGCCGTCCTGCTCGACGCGATCGTCGTCCGCTGCGTGCTGCTGCCTGCCGTGCTCGAGCTGCTCGGCCCCACCACCTGGCGGCTACCGCGCTGGTTCGACGCGCGGCTGCCCCACATCAACATCGAGGGCTCGAGTGCCCGGGCTCAAAACGGCGTCCGCATCGACGAGCCCGACGACACGGCGAGCGACGAAGCCGAGGCGGAGGCCGCATGAGTCATCGACTACGCGGTCACCGGCTCGCCCAGATCGATGCCCGCGAGCTCCGCGCGCGAGGCGATGTCGAGCTTCGCGTAAACCTTGCGCAGGTGGTAGTCGATCGTGCGCGGGCTGAGGAACAGCTGCGCGGCAACCTCTGGATTGGTCTTGCCGCCGGCGACCAGGCGGGCGATCTGCAGCTCCTGGGGCGTCAGCTGATCGAGCGTGGACGGATCGCGCCGACGTGCGGTTTCGCCGCTGGCCCGCAGCTCGGACCGGGCTCGCGCTTCCCAGGGCGTCATGCCGAGCCGACCGAAGCACTCGAGCGCGCTGCGCAGATGGCGCCTGGCATCGATTCGACGGCGCCGGCGTCGCAGCCACTCGCCGTACAGGAGCTCGGTTCGTGCCGCGTCGAACGGGGACAGCGCATCCGCGAGCTCGATCGCGCGGGCGAAGTGCTCCTGTGCGCCCGACTCGTCGATCAGCCCCCGGCACCTGGCGAGCAGCGCGAGCGCCTCGGGACTTCGATACTGCTCGGCCCACTGGCGGAACCGGTCGGCGTGCGCTGACACCTCCTCGAGGCGATCGGCGCGGGCGGCGGTCTCGACCGTGTCGGGTAGTCCGTACAGGAACGTCGGGTGCGATCCGGGGCGCGCCGTCGAAACGATCGTCAGAAGGCGCTCGAGCGCTTCGGCCGGTCGGCCGAGGCACATGTCGAGCAGCGCGAGCGATCGTGTGGCATGCTGGCCGATCGCCGCGGCGCCACTGCGGGCAACTAGGGCCTCGAGCTCACCGGCATGCGCGCGGGCGAGTTCCTCGTTCCCCCGCAGCGCGTCGATCTGCACGAGGCGCATGAGGTTCCAACTGGCCGCCCACAGTTGTCCGGTGTCGAGCGCGAGCCGCCATCCTTCGTCGGCGCTTGCGTAGGCGAGCTCGAGGCGGCTCTGACCGATCAGTGCGGCCGCCTGCACCTGGAGGGAGAACGTGAGCGTGGTCATCGCGCCCTGCTCGCGTGCGTAGCTCACCGCCCGGTTGGCATGGTGGAGCGCCTCGGGGCGCATGCCGACGCGGGCGGCTGCGAGCGAGGCCCAGATCAGGGACGCCGGGACGTCCATCCCGTCCGCGCGCGCGACCAGATCGGCTGACAGTGACCTGCTGCGCTCGTAGTCGCTCGAAAGTTCCGCGGCACTGGCGATCAGCGAGGCTCTGGTGAAGCTGTCGATCTCGCCGGACGGGGTGACATCGGCGGCCCGCGAGGCGAAGTCCGCCGCCTCCTCGATCGCGTGCGCCTGCGAGGCCATCGCGAAACCCTCCCGGAGCAGCTCAAGCGTCACCGACGGATCCTCGCTCACGGCCATGCCCTGGTGCATGGTCGCGACCCCGTCGAGCAGCCAACCGCTCTGGCCCTCGATGACCCCTCGGGTGAACAGAAGCCGGGCGCGCTGCGGCCGATCGGCGATCGGCAGGGCACGCCGGATCAGCCCGGCGGCGCGATCGCTCTGCCCGGCGTTCCAGGCGGCCTGCGCCGCGGCGGCGAGACGCCGGGCGCGTGTGGAGGACGTCTCGCTCAGTGCGGCGGCCCGTTCGAAGGCGTTCACCGCCGATGCGTGACCACCGCGCAGCCCGGAGCGTTCTGCCGATGCCTCGAGCGCGCCCGCGACTTCCTCGTCCGGCGTCAGCGCCGCCATCGCCCGGTGCCACACGGCGCGCTCGGCGCTCTCCTTGTCCTCCAGGGCCGCGGCCAGCGCGGCATGGGTCCGCTGGCGCTGACCGAGCGTCGCCGACTCGTAGACGACCGAGCGCACCAGCGGATGGCGAAAGCTCAGGATCGCCCCCTCCGTCCGCACCAGTCCGGTCTCCTCCGCGGGGTCGAGCGCGTCTTGGGGTAGCTCGAGCTGAGCGGCCGCACGAAGCGTGACCGTCAGCTCGCCCGCCTCTTCGGCAGCCGCGATCAGAAGCGCCTCGCGGGTGGCCGGCGGCAGTCGGTCGATGCGCTGCGAGAACGACGCACGGAGCCTCGCGGTCATCGGCAATGCTCTGGGAAGGGGTGCCTCGCCGGCGAGTTGCTGTTCGGAGAGCGCCAGGGGAAGCTCGAGCAGCGCCAGCGGGTTTCCCGCTGCCTCATCGAGCAGCCGGTCGCGAACCGACGGCGCCGCCCCGGACGCGCTGTGATCGAGCAGCAGGCCGGCCGACGCCGGATCGAGGCCGGCCACCACGAGCTCATCCAGCCCCGGCGCGTCGAAGCGCCGCCGTTCGCCCTCGCGCGCGCCGAAGATGATCGCCACGCCCTCGGCTACGAGCCTCCGGGCTACGAATGTGAGTGACCCAGCCGACGGAAGGTCGAGCCATTGCGCGTCGTCGACAACGCACAGGATCGGCCGGGATTCGGCCGCGGCCGCGAGCAGCGACAGCGCTCCGGCCGATACCAGGAACCGATCGCGACCTTCGCCGGGGGCCAGGCCAAGTGCCGCTGCCAGCGTGCCGCGCTGTGGCTCGGGGACACCCTCGAGCGCGTCGACGATCGGCCACAGCAGACCATGTAGTCCGGCGAACGCCAGGTCCGACTCCCACTCGACGCCCGTGACGCCGAGGACCAGCATCTCCGCTGCCCTTCCCGCCGCCGCGGCGTAGGAAAGCAGAGCGCTCTTTCCCATCCCCGCCTCACCGCGGAGCACGAGCGCACCACTGACCCCCCGCCGTGCGCCGTCGAGCAGACGCTCGATGTGGATGCACTCGTGCCCCCGTCCTACGAGCTCCCCTGCACGCGCTTCCGACTCACTCCTACCTATCAACTGACGGGAGCCTAGTGCAACCCGCCAGTGGCATGGGACATCCTCCTAGGCCGGGTCAGCTCTCCGGTGTCAGCTGCGCATGAACCGTGAGGGTTGCCGGGGTCCGGGTGATCCCGAGCGGGCTCCACGTCATCCCGAGTTCGCGCTGGTTGATGGTTGTGCTGGCGTCGAGTTGCAGCCGGTCGGCGTGTTGGCGGAGGGTTGGCTCGAGATCGAGCATCAAGCGGTGGCCCGCCGCCGACAGTTCTCCCTGCACGGTGATGCGGCCGCCCACGGGGTCGCTGACCGAGCTCGAGACGAACCGCACCGTGGGGTGGTTCTCGGTGTCGAAGAAGTCGCCGGAGCGGAGGTGCTCGTCGCGCTTCTCGTTCCCGGTGTTGAGGCTGGTGGCGTCGATCGTCAGCTCGATGCGGCGCTCACCCTGCTCGCCGATCTCGAGCGATCCGCTGAGTCGGTCGAAGCGGCCCTTGACCTTCACCAGACCCCAGAAGTTCGGGACGCGGAACTCCGCTGTCGACTCGGCCGGGTCGAGCCTCCATCGTCCGACTCCGGTTTCTTCGAGTGTGTCGGGGATCATGGATCTCCTTTCAGGTGTAGTGGATTCATTGGTCATACGCGGGCGGTGTCGCGCAGGTAGGCGTAGCGGGCGAGGATCGCGAGCACGAGCGTCCAGGCGGCGACGACGATCCAGCCGCCGGCCGACCATGCCTGGCCGCCGAGTGACACGTGGCTGGCGCGGACCAGCCAGTAGGACGGGAGGAACTGGGCGACGTCGTGCAGGAAGCCGTGCGATCCGAGCGGGAACCAGGTGCCGCTGACCAGCGCCAGCAGCGAGACCAGGCCGCCGACGGCGGGGCCGATCGCGTCCGCCGTGAGCAGGTGCCCGAGCATGATCCCGAGTACCGCGAACGGGATGCACGCCACCAGGATCAGGCCGGTCATCTCGAGCCATCGCCCCGCGCCGAGGCTGACACCGAGCGAGAGCCCCGACGCGTACAGCACGATCATCGTCACTCCGGCCAGCGCGTAGCCGGTCCCGGCCTTCGCGAGGAAGTACGCGCTCGGCTTCAACGGCGTGATCCGCAACTGCCTCGTCCAGCCGTCGGTTCGCTCGGTCGCGATCCGCGACCCGCTCGAGATCAACCCCGACATCGCTCCGAACGCGACGAGTCCGACCATGTAGTAGAGCGGGATCGAAATCCCCGACCCGTTGAAGTTGTGCTCGCCCCGGTTCGGCGCCGCGATGATGAAGAACAGGATCAGCGGGAAGCCGAGCGACAACCCGAGCAGCCGCCCGTTGCGGAACGTCCGAACCAGCTCAAAGCGCGTGTAGGCAAGCGATCTCATACCAGTACCTCCTGCTGTTCAGCCTCGGCCGAGCTGTCGTCGGGGTCGGCGGTGAGCTCGATGAATGCGTCCTCGAGCCCGGCGCTGGCGATCTCGACGTCGCGCGCGCAGGGATAGGCGTCGAACAGCGCACGGGCCGCCGCGTCCGAGTCCGAGCAAATCAGCACGATCTCCTCGCCGCGACGATCGGCCGAGGTGACGCCAGGCAGCGAGGCCAGTTCGGCAACATCGGCTTCCGGAAGCGTCGCGCGGATCGTGCGCGTGCCCACGCGGGCACGGATCTCGCTCGTCGGGCCGTCGGCGACGATTCGGCCACGCGACATCAGAACCGCGCGGTCGGCGTAGGCGTCGGCCTCTTCCAGATAGTGCGTGGCAAAGATGACCGTCTTCCCGCGCGCGGCGAACGCGCGGACCGACATCCAGAATGTGCGGCGAGCCTCGACGTCCATGCCGACCGTCGGCTCATCGAGGATCAAGATCCCGGGGTCGGGCACGAGGGCGATTGCGAACCGGACGCGCTGCGCCTGACCGCCCGAGAGCTTGTGTGTGCGCCGATCGGCGATATCCGCGAGGCCGGCGAGCTCGAGTGCCTCGTCGACTTCGAGCGGGTGAGGATGCAGTGCCGCCATCATCGCCAGCAGCTCGCGCACCTTCACGTCGCGGATGAGCGCCCCTGTCTGGAGCATCGCTCCGACCCGCCCGGCGGCGACCGCCTTCTTTGGAGGTTCACCGAGCAGCGAGACCGTGCCCGCGTCCGGGGTGGTCAGCCCGAGGACCATGTCGATCGTGGTCGACTTCCCGGCGCCGTTGGGCCCGAGCAGTGCGACGGTCTCACCCCGATCGATCGACACGTCGATGCCGCGGACCGCGTGCACCACGGTCCCGGCGGTACGGTAGGTTTTCGCGGCGCCGCGGAGCTCAACGCCGATCGTGTTCTCGATTTGCATGCCCGCCACGATGCCCCGGCTTCGCCGGGATCGCATCGGCGCAGTCGCCAGTCAGCTCGCCGGTCAGGCGGCCGGGGTCGCGCCGAGATCGATGCCCGTGGGCCCGGCGCAGCGAGGAGATGCCGAGCGTTGTGGAAGCTTTCGCGAAGACTTTTGCGACGCCCGTGCGGGGTGGCGGTCGCTCGACGCCGCCGGTGACTTGACTGGCGACTGCGCCGATGCGACCGGCGTGAGCCGGTGAGAACGTCACCGCATGTTCTCACTCTCCTTCATTGAAGTCGCCAAGGCGGTCCATGCCGATCGAGTTCGAGAGGCCGAGCGCCTCGCGCGCCTTCGGCTCGTCTTGGACGAGCCGCCGCTCCCGTCCCATCCGGACGGGATCTCGGTCCCACGCCCGCATCTGCGCCGGAGCGGGCCCGCTATCTCTCGGATGCGGGATCACCACGACCGGTCATCGACACGGCGCCCAGCCCGGGATAGGCCGTGAGCGCGCTCGACCGAGACGCATCGGCCGCCGGCGAGTACGCGCGCCAGATCATGCGGGTCACGCACGTCGCCCCGTTGTTCGCAGCCGAGGCGACTGCGTGACCAGCCGCGTCGACACCTCAGTGCCGATGGACGCGCGGTCCGCAGTGAACATCCTCACGCGCGTGGAGTCGTGGGGAGTGGCGCCGTGGGTCAGCGGCGGGTGGGGAATCGACGCGCTCCTCGGGACGCAGACCCGACCCCACGCCGATCTCGATCTGGTCGTTGACCGGCCGGACTGCGGGGTGATCCAGGCGGCCCTCGAGCCCCTCGGATTCGTCCACGACACCTGGGTCGAGCCCGGCCTTCCGGCGCGGATTGTCCTGTGCACGGATAGCGGACATCAGGTCGACCTCCACCCGGTCATCATGGATGAGCTGGGGAACGGGTGGCAGCCCCTGGGAGCGGGCGCGTGGACCGAGTACCCGGCCGAAGGGCTCGGGGCTCTCGGATCGATCGACGGCCGGCAGGTTCACTGCCTCACTCCCGAGCTCCAGCTGCGTCACCATCTGGGTTACCCGATCGACGACCAGGACCTCCACGACCTCCTGATCCTCGCCACGGAGTTTCGCCTGGCGATACCGCCGGACCTGCTCGACCGAGACGGCCATGGCCAGCCGACGGGAGCCGGCGTGGGTCCCAGGAGGGTGCCTGCCCAGCGGGCGGAGGTCGTTTGAGTACCAACGCCCTCCGATCACCTCGCGGTATCCGCGTGGCTTGGACGGCGGCGCACACCGCCGTTGCCGCGGTACCCGGTTGGGCGCGACTCGCCGCCTACGCGATCCCGCTCACCGTTCTGCCGTCGAGCCTACGGCGGATCGCCGCGTACACGTTCCACCTACCAATCGCCGACCGCCCCACCCGCGCCCCATCCGGGCGTCCGGGGATCTCGCTCGAGCTGCACGTAGTCCCGCTTTCGCTCGCCTCCGAGGTGGCGGCCTTTACTTCGGCGTGATCGTCACGCAGTCGCAACCATCCCGACGTGAACAAGGAGCAGCAATGACGCTACTAGCCACCCGCGGAGGCTGCGGCCGTCGCACTGACACCACGAACGCTGTCATGACCACCCTGGCTTCGCCCACCCAGGGTGACGCGCGCGTGCTGAGCATGTGGCAGGTCGACATGCGCCGGGGCCAACGCGACCCCGATCACACCGTCGATTCCGAGCAGATCTGGCACGTCATCGACGGAGAGCTGGCGATCTCCGTCGGGCAAGAGTCCGTGCGGCTTGCCGCGGGCGACACGCTGGTCGTGCCGGAGGCTCTCGTCCGGCAGGTGACCGCGCTCTCCGACGCCACGGCCTTCGTCTGCGGCTTCGGCGACGCGCTCGTCGCGGTCCCTGGAGAGGCTGCCACCACCCCGGCGTGGATGGGCTAGACGACGAGCAGCAGGGCCACGATGACCATCACCGCCGCGGTGCTCCAGTGGATTCCGTAGGCGACGGCTTTCGGTCCGTGGGACCGTAGGACGATCGCGCCGTCCGCGATTGGGATCAGGGCGGTAACCAGCAACATGTAGCCGAGCTCTCGATGGCCCGCGGCGATCAGCAGCACGGCGATCGCGATGCCGACGGCAATGTCGCGCACCGCCTTGACGGCCAGCCACGCCGGGTCTGCGGGCGCGCCGGGAATTCCGAACCCGGCCGCGGCCGGCTGCGGGGCGAGGAGGTATCGCGCGCCCATCAGGACCGTCGCGAGGGCGAGCACTCCGGCAAGTGCGGATCCGACGTCGCTCAGCATGGCGTTCCGTTGGTCGGCTCTGAGGTGGCGGCGTGTTCGCGCTCACCGTCCGGTTCGAGCCATTCGGTGTCCATCTCGGGAGCCGTGTGGATCGCGGTCATCCGAAGCTGCCCGCTGCCGGAGTTCGTGAAGCGATGAGCTGCTCCGGCCGGTGCGATCAGGACGTCCCCGGCCGTGGCGACGAGCACGGTGTCATCGACCGTGAACTCGGCTTGTCCGGCGTGGAGGATGAATAGCTCGGGGTAGGGGTGGCGGTGGAGCCGCGGACCGAACCCCGGCCCCTCGTCGACCAGGAACAGCGAGATCGGCAGACCACCGTGGTCGGCGCCGATGAAGCGGCGGGCTCCCGGTGATCCGGGCAGATTGTCGTGCCCGATGAACAGGTCCATGAGGGCTTCATGCGTCGATTCACGCTGGGGGGAGTGTGTGGCCTCGGTCATTGGTTGCTGATGCCCCGTGTTGTTGGAGTGATGTCGCCCTGATGGGCCGGACTCGAATCCGATCCGCGAAGGGTCTAAGCTGCGTCGGGTCTGCGTTTCGGGATCGGGATCGATGATGGCTGTCGACTTCCCACGTCACATCAGCGAGATCGCCGGTCAGCCCGCCGGTGGGCACGCTCCGGGGGCCACGGCTGGATCGACCTCGCAGCCGTTCCTGCTCGGTCGAGCGGCCGAATGTGCAGCGATTGATCGCCTGCTCGAGGCCGCCGCGCGGGGTGAGAGCGGTTCGCTGGTGCTGCGCGGCGAAGCCGGTATGGGCAAGACGGCGCTATTGGGCTACGCAATCGATCGGGCGTTCGGAATGACGGTGCTGCGGGCGACGGGCGTCGAGGCCGAGTCTGACCTCGCGTTCGCCGGACTTCATGCGTTGCTGCGTCCGATCGGCGATCACCTCGGCGAGCTTCCGGAGCCGCAGCGCGCCGCGCTCGCGGCCGCGCTCGGCCTGGCGATCGGTGAAGGAGCCAATCGTTTTCTGGTTTCGGCGGGCGTGCTCTCGTTGCTGGCCGCGGCCGCCGAGTCCCGGCCGGTTCTTTGCGTTGTCGATGATGCCCAATGGCTGGATGCCCCCTCCGCGGATGCGTTGGTCTTCGCGGCGCGTCGGCTCGTCGCGGAAGGGGTTGCGATGGTGTTCGGTGCTCGTGACGGGGAGCCGGCGCGATTTGATGGGGCCGGACTTGACGAGCACGTGGTGGCTGGACTCGATCGCCAGTCGGCGGCAATGTTGCTCGGTCGTGGCGCGCGTCAGCTCGAGCCGTCGGTGCGCGAACGGCTGCTGGCTGATGCGGGCGGCAATCCGTTGGCACTGCTCGAGCTTCCCTCTGCGCTCTCGGGCGCTCAGGCGGCCGGCCGGGAGCCGTTGCCTGAGGCGCTACCGCTCAGTGCATGCCTGAGGACCGTATTCATGCAGCGGATCGAGCGTCTGTCAGGACCCGCACGTGCTGCGCTGCTGGTCGCCGGGGCGGCCGACGCAACTGAGCTCGGGGCGATCCGCCGAGCGATCTCGGACCTCGAGCTACCCGAGGATGCCCTTGACCCAGCCGAGGCGATCGGACTGGTCCGGACCGACGGTGCGACGCTCGCGTTCCGCCACCCTTTGGTACGCGCAGCGGTGTACGAGTCGGCAACCGCAGGTCAGCGCCAGCAGGTTCACGCCGCCCTGGCCCGTGCGTTGCGGGGAGGACCTGACGGCGCCCGGGCGCTCTGGCACCAGGCGATGGCGGCCGCCGCACCCGACGAGGCGATCGCGGCTGCCCTGGAGGAGTCGGCACGCCAATCCCAGCAGCGCGGCGGTCACGCGTCCGCGGCGACCGCGTTTGAGCGGGCGGCCCAGCTCACCGAGAGCGAGCACGCGCGAGGACACCGGCTCGCCGCGGCCGCGGAGGCCGCGTGGCTGGCGGGGCAGACCGATCGCGCTCGCGGCGTGATCAATCGTGCACTGCCGGTCGCCGACAGGCCGCAGCGCGCGCGGCTGTTGTATCTCGCCGGGACGATCGAGGGCCACAACGGCTGGCTCGAGGCCGGAGTGCGGACACTCGAAAAGGCGGCCGGACTCAGCGAGGACGCCTCGCTCACCCTGGAGATCCTCCGTGTAGCCAGCGGCATGGCCACCTACGTCGCCGATTACGACACGGCCGTGGCGCTCGGCCGCCGCGCCGCCACGCTCACGCCTGCCTCCGACGTGGACCGGTTCAACTCGGCCGTCGTCGCCGCGTTGGGCGTCGAGATGTCCGGCGACTACGCGCGTGGAGCGGAACTGTCGGCGCAGGCGATCGAGATTGCGGAGCGTCTGGACGATCCGGTGTGTCTGATGTGGGCGGCGCTCACCGCGGCGCGCGAGGGTATCGCCGCCGATGGCCTGCCTTACGCGACCCGGGCGGTGGAGCTCGCCAGGGAGCGAGCGCTTGTGATCAGACTGCCCGTAGCTCTCCAGATGCAGGCCGCCGGGTTGATCGGCCAGAGCCGGTTCGATCTCGCCTACTCGACGGCAGAGGAAGGTTTGCGGCTGGCCATCGACGTCGGGCAGCCGTGGGCCGCCGGCTGGAACCTCGCGCATCTGGCAATGATCGACGCTCGCCGCGGAGCCGAACAGCTCGCCCGCGCGCACCTCGACCAGTTGCAGGCGCGCGTCGCCGCCAGCGGAGCCAGTGGCTTCAGCGTTTACGTGGGGCGCGCGCTCGGCCTGCTCGACCTCGGCCTCGGCAGGCCCGCGCAGGCGCTTGAGCACCTCCAGACGGTGATCGCGACTCTGCGCCCCGAATCCCACCCGCTGTTCGTGCTCGCGTTGCCCGATGCGGTCGAGGCCGCCGTACGCGCCCACCGGGAAGGCGAGGTCGCCGGGCACCTCGACCGGTTTCGCGTATGGGTGCAGAGGTTTCCCAATCCCCCACGGCTCGCGCTGCTCGCGCGCTGCCTCGCGCTGGTGCAGGAAGCGGACGCCGAGCCCCATTACGCGCAGGCGATCGAATTCGCGCCCGCGCTTTCACCGTTTGACAAGGCGCGCACCGAGCTGCTGTACGGCGAGTGGCTGCGAAGACAACGACGGCGCGTCGAGGCCCGTTCCCATCTCCGCGCCGCGCTCGGCGTGTTCGAACAGCTGAGGGTGTCGCCCTGGGAAGCGCGAGCTCGCTCAGAGCTCCGAGCGAGCGGCGAGACGGCACGTCGACGCGATCCCTCAAAGCGGGACGAACTCACGCCGCGGGAGCTGCAGATCGCGCGGTTCGTCGCGGACGGGATGACCAACCCCCGTATCGCGGAGCAACTCTTCCTGAGTCCTCGCACGATCGACTACCACCTCCGTAAGGTGTTCGCCAAGCTCGAGATCACGTCCCGGGCAGACCTGGTCGGCGTGGACCTCGACGGGCCCATCGCCACCTGAGGCGAGGCCATGTGCCGGAGAGCGGCACCTGATGTCTCTTCGGGCTACCCGTCCTCTGCGGTGCCGCGCGCGACGACGGCCGGCTGAGGGAAGGCATTGGCCGGCGCAGTCGCCGTTGCTGGATTGTGAATTCCCCGCGCTAGCTGCCGTGCCCACGCTGGAATCAGGAGACGCCGCTCTGATGCTCGGACGGGGGCCGCGCTTCAGGTCTGCAGGTCGAGGACGGCATCGGCCAACCATGCCGCCTCGTCGGCCCAGGAGGCGACGGGGGGGAGCGGGCGCACGACGAACTTCGATAGGCCAGCGGCGATGTAGCCCTCGATGAACTCGCGTAGGCCAGCCCGGCCGACCGGCACGAAGGCGAGCGGGTCGACGTCGGGACGGCGGGCGGCGAGCGTACCCAGCAGCTCGGGATTGGGTGCGACGCGGGCATAGGGGATGCTCATCCCGAAGTGCTCGGGGTCGACCTCGCGCCCGGCCCGGTTCGCCGCTCCCTGGATACGGCTGCGAGCGACAGAGGCCTCGGCCGGCGTGAGCTGGGCGCCGAGCCACCCATCGGCGATCCGCCCGACACGGTCCAGCGCCTGCGGCCCGCGCCCGCCCAGCCACACCTCCAGCGGATCCTGGACCGGCCGCGCGGCCGAGGCCAGATGCTCGAACGTCCAGCGCTCCGAGCGATGATCTACGGCCTCGCCCGCCCACCAGCTCCGCAGCATCCCGAGCACCTCCTCCAACACGTCACCCCGCGGCGCACCGTCAAGCCCGAGCGCCTGACGCTCCCCGGGCTGACCGAGGCCGGTAACGAAACTGAGGAGCAGTCGGCCGCCCGAGATCTGATCGAGCTGAGCCAACTCCTTGGCCAGCAGGAACGGGTTACGCCCGAGGGGCACGAGGTTGGCTCCAAGGTGCAGCCTCCTCGTCCGGCCGGCGGCGAGCGCTAGTCCGAGCAGCGGGTCCAGCACGGGAGCGACCGGGAGATCCGGGAGCCACAGGCCGTCGAAGCCGGCGGTCTCGAGTGACTCGGCGAACGCGGTCAAGCCCGCTCCGCTCAGGGATCCGGCGTGGGGGCCGACGGCGAAGCGGATCTTCATCGCCACAGCCTAGATCCGCTCAGCCTCCGAACAGGTCGAGAGGTGAGCGGGCGGCACCAAAGATCTCGTCCGTTGCCCGTGGTGCCGCCCTGGCCCCCACGATGATCCTCAACGAATGCTGGGTCGAAAGGTTGCTCCGCCGAGACTCGAACAGAAGTCGAGGATCGCTGGGAAGCACGTTTAGCCGCGTCGCCGGCTTCCTGGCGGGAACACCGCGCCGAGCGGCCTACTTCGGCGAGGGGCGCCCCCGACGCCTCTCGGGTGGAGGAGAGTGAGGTGACCGCAAGCCCAGAGCGCGCCGGGAGGGGAGGCTGCGCCGGTCTACGTCGGTTAGGATCGCGCGCGAATTCCGAGTACATCTTGCGGCAGAAAGCGAGCGGCAGATCGTGGCCAACTACAACCCGTACGACCAACTGCCCCAGGTGGCGTCGTTTGAGCTGACGAGCGAGGACGTGCGAGAAGGTGAAGAGCTGCGGCCGCCCCAGCTAAGCGGTCTGTTCGGTGTCGCCGGCGGCGAGGATGTGTCTCCGCAGCTGGCATGGAGCGGATTCCCCGAGGGCACCAAGAGCTTCGCGGTGACCTGCTACGACCCCGAGGCGCCGACCGCGAGCGGCTTCTGGCACTGGGCGGTCGTCGACGTCCCGGCGAGCGTGACCGAGCTTGCTCGAGGTGCCGGCGACGAGCAGGGCAGCGGTCTTCCGTCCGGAGCTTTTCAGTTGCGCAACGACGCCGGCGTCAGGATGCACGTCGGCGCCGCCCCGCCGCCGGGGCACGGCCGCCACCACTACTACTACGTCGTCCATGCCGTCGACGTCGACTCACTGGGAGTGGACAAGGACGCCACGCCGGCCTTCCTCGGTTTCAACCTGTTCTCGCACACCCTCGGCCGCGCGATGATCGTCGCGTGGTACGAAGCCCCGGACAGCTAGTCCTCGGACAGCAGGCCTACTCTCGCGCCGGCTTCGCGCATTACGTGGAAGCCGCGGGGATAGGCGCGCGCCTGGGCTAGCGCGTAGGAGGCTGACCGAACGCGACCTGCCGGGGATCCACCGTGTCCCTACAAACGCGTCGACCCCGAGGGTGACGAGTCGGGGCCGACGAGACGACCTGCAAAGGAGATCGTGAAGTGAGAAGAAACCGTAGCACTCGCGCGGGCGGCATCGAGCTGCCCGACCACCGCCGGCGAAGGAGGCGGGGCGAGGCGCCGGGGTCCGGCGCACCGTGCTCGCCCTCGGCCGGCTGGCTCGCGCGCGGGCGCGTGAAGCATGAGCCGACGCGGATGCAGGTGCGCGCCATGGCGCACTTCGACGATCGCGAGCCGAGCTCCTACCTGCTGGACCCGGAGGTGAACTTCGTGCCCGAGCTGCCGCTCGGGGACGAGGACCCGCTCGGGCAGCACGCCCTACGCTTCACCGGTGAACACGCCGGCACCGGGCGGCGGGTCGAGCTGATGGCGCTGCCCGACGGTGGCGCGTTTGACCTCCTCGGCATGAGCAGGTAGCCGCACCGCCGGTACTCACATCTACACGGCCCGGATGGTCGCCCTGCGCGGTGGCCTCCGGGCCGTTTCTCGTCCGGCTGGCGAAGGGCGTGAAGCGACGGGTCTGGGCGACCCGCCGCACCGTTCGCTCGCTGCGCCCCCAGGCGGACGGCGCGAGCGGGCCCCCCGTACCCGGCCCATGGTCAGTGGAAAACGACCGGGCGGCTGCCGGACGGCCGCCCTAACCCAAGCAATGGAGGTTTCACAGATGAAGTCCACGACTCGCACTGCGTACACGCGGCCCAATCTTTCGCGGCACGAGCGGCAACGCCAGGCTCGCGCCGAGGCGTTCTCGCGACAGACCACAACGATCCCGATCCGGCCGTCGCCGGTGAGCTCGCCGCGCTGGACGTCGAGCTGATCGACCGGCTCGTGCGCCGCGACCGCACGGCCTCTCGACCGCGCTGCTGGTGATCGCCGGGATCGGAGCCGGTGAACCGAGCCGGCAGGCCGTGCTCTCCGGGATCGCCGAGGCAGCGTCCTGGGCCCGGTCCGAAGGGGCAATCAGCTCGCGCCGGGCCGAGCAAATAGGCCGACACGTCAGCCGGGCGGTCGGCCGAGCCCGCCGTGCGATGGCCGCCTGAGCGGTCATGCCGGCACAACGCGGCCTGCCTGCCACGCGGGACGCTTCGCGCGATCGTTCTCGATCAGTCGCGCGGGTTGCGGTGGACCCGATTCCGGGATGCCGCGAAGCTGCCCCCACCACACGGCTACAGTGAACCCGCGTGAGCAAGCCGCGAGTAGTCGTCACGTTCAACCCCGACCCGGAAATGCGAGGCGTGATCGAGGCGAGCCTGGACGGAGTTGCCGAGCTCACGTATCTGAGCGAGGCCGAGGGCCGGAGGGGGGAGGAGCTGCCGTCGGCCGATGCGGTGCTGGGCTGGATGCTCGGCGCCGAGCTCCGTCCCGACGAGCTCGTCCAGCTCGGCTCGGGAAGCCTGATTCAGCTGATGTCGGCCGGGGTGGACCGAGTCCCGTTCGATCGAATCCCGGACGGCGTGGCGGTGGCCTCCAACGCCGGAGCCTACGCGGAGCCGATGGCCGAGCACGTGCTCGCCCTGGCCCTGGCGCTGGCCAAGCGGCTGCCGCAGGAGCACGCCGCCCTGGCCCGAGGGGCGTTCGATCAGGAGACGCCGACGCTCTTGATCCGCCGCTCGCTGGTCGGGATCATCGGCTTCGGCGGCATCGGGCAGGCCAGCGCGAGGCTGTTCCAGGCGCTCGGCGCGCACGTGCACGCGATCAACCGCTCCGGCCGCACGGATGCCCCTGTCGACCAGATCGGGACGATGGAGGATCTGGATACGCTGCTCGCCGAGGCCGACATCGTGGTCGTCTCGCTCCCGCTGACGCGCGCCACCGACCGGCTGATCGGACGGCGCGAGCTGTCGCTTATGAAGCCCGACGCGATCCTCGTCAACGTGGCCCGAGCGGCGATCATCGACGAAGACGCCCTGTACGAGCACCTCGAGAGCAACCCTTCGTTCTCGGCCGGCATCGACGCGTGGTGGCAGGAGCCGCGGGGCCAGGGCGCGTTCGCCACCCGGCGACCGTTTCTGGAGCTCCCGAACGTGATCGGGTCACCACACAACTCGGCGATGGTCGCCGGATCGCTCACCGAATCGGCGGCACGCGCGGCCGACAACGTGGCCCGCCACCTCCGCGGCGAACCGGTGCGGAATCTGGTCGATCGCTCCGACTACCTGGCCTGATCCATCCCCGCACGGAGACGCGTGGCCTCGGCCCTAGCGCTATGGCCAGTGTTGTAGCCACGGCGACTCGCCGTACCACCCGGTTGCTGTCGTAAAGGAAATCGGCGCGCTTCTCTACCGTCGCGTAGGTGGTCACTACCGTCAGCGCCTTACCTCGTTCTTCAGGTGGCGTATCTGGAGCCAAAATCGGTGCCGACGACTCGACCTCTTGACGCGCCTCGAAAGCGGTCTCGCTGGAATCGCCTTGCGAACTCGCCATAGGCGGCAATCGCGACGATTACCGAGATCGCTGCGAACATGGCACATATGTCAGCCAGTCCGCCACGTCGAAACCAAACCGGGCCCGTTCGCGAGAACGAATAGCCGCAGTAATGGCACAGTTTGGCGAGCTCTCGGACGTCCTCGCCGCAGCTCAAGCACCGTTTAGTACCGCTTCTATCCCCGTTAGCCATAATCACCCATACACAAGTAGTGGGTGCCCCCTCAGACGCGCCGCCCTCCGGTGAAAGACTCGAACCGGCGACCTCCAGCCAGAAGGAGCCACCCCACAGTTTCGCCAGCCGTCCGCCAGCAGCCGCTTGGTCGATAGGCCGCCCGTCTGCTCGCGACCATCCCCGCGTCGACGTCAGCGCCAGCCGGCATGGAACTGTGAGTTCGCACTCGTCAGCCCCGGATATAGGCGGAGCTACAAAGCCTTCAGGTCGGCCTCTAGGGCGGCGAGATCGAATCCACCGAGGTCGGTGCCGGACTTTTCGATGAAGTCTTGGCTGAGCACAGCGAACGCTTCGTCGGTGTAGGCGTTGTAGAAGTCCCAGCTCATGGTCTTCGGCTCTCCCCATGTGATGACCGTGAGGTTGTTCTCGTCGTATGCGACGGCCGGGATGCAGTGTCCGTTATTTGGATTCGGCGCGGCGTTCCCTTCGGGTCCGCCGGGCGGCACGACCCATGGAACGGCCAACATGTCACTTTCGACCGCAAAGTCGGGGAGCTCCACGCCAATGTAGACACTTCCGAACAGGTATAGCGCGCTCATCGCCTCAGCCTGGTTCTTCAGCTTGATGGCGGCATACGCGTTGATATTGTGCCGGGCCAGGCCAGCCTTGCGCCAGTAGTTAAGCACCTGGAGCATGTTGCATCCCGCATCCGGCGGCGGGGGATCGCCGACGAAGTGCTCGTAGAACTTGACGACCGCGCCGGTGGGCGGCGTCACCTCTCCGTTCGCGTTGGCCGTCCAGTTCTGGATCATGTGCCCGGCCGCGGCGCAGGTGCAGTCGCCGTACTTGTCGTTGGCGTACATCGGCCAGGTTGAGACCTTCGCGCCGTAGTTGACGGACGCGGGAGGGCTTGGGAGGGCAGGTGTCAGGTACTTGCCGAAGCGCAGAGTGCGCTGGTCGACCACGGGTGGATGCTTACCGAGCTTGTACGAGCTGGGCATCTGGCCTCGCTTCGATCAGAGATTGGTGAAATGGTCCAGCAAGAAATGTCAGAGCGAACGAAATCGCACACCGACGCTTGCTTAATAGAGGCAGAAAGCCCTCGTCTGATACGTGGAATAGGGCGAGAGAAGGCTGTGGTGGCTGATGAGCCAGGCGACGATCGGGGTAACTCCCTACGCAGGGACGCTCCTTGGGGTGACCGTCCGTCGCGTGCTATCACCCCGCTCCCCGACAAACGGCGCGCCAGCCTCGAGGTACACGAGTTGAGCCAACGTGCTCTTGATCGCTGCGGGTGACTGCTCCGCCTAGCGAACGAGCAACGTGTCTAGTCAGCAACGCTGCCGCTTTCCACGCGAGGAGGGCACTTGCACGCTGGTGGGTGGAATGCGCTGATCGGAGGCACGCCTTAGGGGCTCGCTAGCGGAGTCCGGCGATGGCTGGGAGCGTCGGCCGCAGACGGAGGTGGACGGTGTTTATGACCTCGCTGCTGTCGATTCCCGGAGGTAGGTTCTCCAGCCCGAAGTTAGACCGTGGAGATGGGATTGGGGCGAAACCTCGTCGGCCAGTAGTGGCACCGCGCATCGTCGGCATCTCGCTGCCTCGTCTCGAGCGGGCTGGCATCCGGGATCCCTTCGAATTAGCACTTCGGCGAATCTCCGGCGGACATGTCAACGATGCCGGTTGCGTCTCCTTCTGGCGCGACCTCAACAAAGCCAACGGCGTATAGATGACCCGTGGCCTTCTTCAGACTTCCGCTCGACCAGGCTGCGCACGTGTTCTGGTCGAGGAGTTGGTGGGCGTCGTCTGGCAGGTCGATGCCACCCCCCAGAAATAAAAGATCCCAGGCGCAGTGCGTCGGAGTGGTCGACTCGGTGATCGCGTACTCGCTGACACATCCATGGACGCTGTCCTTGATCTCGTAGAAGGCAATCCCGTCCTGATAGCTTGCTGGCGGCCCGTTAGCCGCTGTGGGATTCGAGTTCTTAAAGGCGCTGACGCTGGCTCCGATGCCCCGTATGGCTGGCCGGCAACCCTCCCGCCGATGCAGGCGACGACCGGCTTGGGTTTCGGCTTCCGCTTCGGCTTCGTGGACGCAGGAGCGGCGGTCGAGGTCGCCTGAGCCGCCGTCGTCGTTGGGGCTGCCGGGGGAGGCGGGTTGCTCGTGCTGGTCGTGCTCGTCGGGTGGTCGACGAGCCACAGCCCGCCAGTAGCAGGATGAGGAGGAGTGCTGGTTTCACGTCCGGCACGCTACTCGTAGGCCGTTCGGGCACGACCTCAGTTGGGCCAGATTTGTTTGTCTTCTGACGCACGAGCCCTGCGTGTCGCTCCTCTAGGAGCTTGAGACGGGTGCCTCGACGGCGTGGTTGCGCAGGACCTGAATCGTGCTGGGCCAGCGCCGTCATCCAGCGCGGAATACATCGTCCGCATTCCGGTTCGAGGCTCCCCTCCGACCGACTGTCGCCGACGCGGCCAGCGCTTCAGTCCCCCGACACCGGCCATCGCGGTAGCCGCAACGGACCGGACGGCCGACGGTTTGCTCCGCCGGTTGCAAACCAGAGGCCGTGCCTACCGCGCCTGCTCCCGCGCAGCCGGCAGAGCAGCATAGACCAGAGCGCTCGAGTCCGATGGTACGTATCACGGTTCGCGAGCAGCCCATGTATCAGCGGGGCGACGTGCCGCTCCGATGCGATATGACACTAAGTACGATCCTGGCCGTGCTGCCGATCGCCGCGGCGTCGCACGCGATGATCGATGACTCGCCATGGTGGATCTGGGGAGTGGTCCTTGGCCCGCTCGGTGCCTCGTTGCTCATCGTCGGTCTTCAGTGGTACCCACGGCGAAAGGAGATCGGTCTCCCCGATCGGCTGGGTCCGACCAACTGGGACTTCTCCGGCAGCTTCGCCTCAAACCTGACCGTGCTTGCGGCGATCCTCGGCACGATCCTGGCGGCTTCAGTGCTGCCCAACACGTCGTCGGCTCCATCAGGCACCTACGCCGGGCTGAACCTAATGTTTGGCGTACTCGTCATCCTAGGCCCGTTCGTCTACACCGCGACGCAAAAGGCCGAGACGATCCACCCAACGCAGGATCCAGCCGCGACAGCGCCTCAGTACCAGGGCTACGTGTATGGGTTTTTCCTCGGGACGGTCTTGACTCTCTGGGCGGTTCTTGGAGAGCTTGCCACCATCGGACTCGTCTTCAACGAAATCCGCCGGGGACACTCGATGCCAGCTGTCGTCCTCTGGGTGCTCGTCGTTGTGCTCGTCGGCAGCGCGGGATTTCTGTTCCTGCTCGCACATCGTCGAATCACCGACGTTCTCAAGGACCAGGTCGAGCATGACAATGACCTCGATCAGCGCCGCGAAGAGATCAAGAAATCATTCGCAGACCCAAGAGCCGGTATCCGGCCGCCGGAACCGCTCAACTTTCCCCGACGAGGCTGGACAGTCTTCTAGCGGTTCCGTGCCGAGATCTGGCCTCGGCGGCGGGATCGAGGGACCCCGCCGGGCTTGTCCTCCGCGCCGGCCGCAACCGGCCCGTGTAGCTTCCGCCTTTCCACGCACGCCGGGGGGCCGGCGCGCCGTAGGCCGGGTTCCACCACCAACCGAGCGATGTGAAGCCAATGTGACCGGGGTCGGGAGGGATGGCGGGGTTAACGGAGTCCTGCACTCGCTGCGAGCACCGGCGCGGGGCGTCGGTGGACGGTGTTGATGATCTCGCTGCTGTCGACCCCTTCCAGATAGATGCTCGTGATACCTAGGTTGGCGTGCCCAACTGGCGCCGGATGACGACGAGCGGGACACCCTCGCGGGCCATCTGCACCGCGTGGGCGTGGAAGCTGATGGGAGCGAAGCGACGCCGGACGCCGGCGACCAGCGCCAGGTGGCGGAGCATGGCCCGCGCAGCTGTTGCCGATCAAGCTCAGCCGGCTGTCGATCCGGCCAAGTCGCACAGCAACGCGCCGATCGGCATGCTAAGGCGGGTCTCGAGCCAGGGGTGAGTTGCTCCCATCCTCAAGTATTCATGCCAACCTGACGGCGCCGGCCGTCCTTTTCACGACGGACGAGGATTGCCGGTCCCGCGGCTGTCATGCGCCGGCCCGCCACGTTGGTCATCGCATCTCCCTCAGAGTCCGCTTCCGAGCGGTGATCCTACGCCAGGAGAAGCGAGTCGACACGCGAATGCTCCGACCGCGGCCAGGCCTACGGTCGCCCGGTCCGATCCCGGCGCGTACCGCAGGCAGGGCTCGGTTCCATGCGTGCGGCCAAGCCCGTCCCAACGCCGCGTCGGGGGCAGCGTCCCGCCGCCTCGCATGGAGAGGGGAAGCAGCGTGGTCACCGGCGCGCGGCCAGTTCGCTTTGCCCGCATGTGAGCGGGCCCCCGGGCGGATGCGTAGGCATACGTTGGGCATCCGTCGTCGAGCCAGCGCTCTTGCTGCTCGTCCCAAGCATGAGCGAGGGTTAGCCGAATCAGAGCAAGCAGCCGTCGGGTCGTACTTCTGCTCGCCCAGGAAGGCGGGCGTCTCGTCAAGTCGCTCGACGTCGCTGTCGAAGATCGTCCAAAGCGCTACGACGCGCTAGCCGGAACCGAGTTAGCACCAGCCCGGCTCCGGCTACTCCTCGCGCGGGAAAGCAGGGCCGGGGGCTGATCTCGTCTCAGGCACCGACGGTGTCGGACGATGGGAGTCCCGAGATTGGCGGTGGCTGTCGGGCAAAGGTCTGACAGGTGAAAGCGTTCCGGCCCACGAACGCGAGTCCGCGGAATCGTGCCGGTCCTCTCGCGTGGCGGCTCAGCTGGTGGCCGCGTGGATCCAGTGGTTGTGGAGCTTCAGCAGGTTGTGGACTGCCGCCTGCAGGCGCCACTCCGAGCGCACCGCAGCTCTGCCTCGTCGCTGGAAGCGGCGGAAGCCGCGGTTGAATTTGTTCTGGGCGAACACGGGCTCGACCGTGGCTTTGCGGTGCTTGTAGAGCTCGTGTCCAGCCTCGGTTGCGAGCACTCGGCGCATGAACGCGTAGGGGCCTTTCTCCCATCCCGGTCTGGCGTCCTCGCGTAGCCCGGCATCGGGCGGGACCAGCACTTGGATACCGTCGCTGACGATGTTCTCCATCTGTCGGGTGTGCCAGTAGCCCGCATCGGCCAAGACGGTCTCGGGGCGTTGTGTGACACCCGCATCCTCGAGCTCGCGCCCAGCGGCGCGGACGGCCGGTTCAAGGTGACCGAAGTCGGGGCTCTCGACCGCGATCTCGGCGGCGACGATGATTTGCCCGCGGGTGACCGCGGCCTGCGCGTTGTAGCCCTGCACCGTCGGCTGCCCCTGGGTGCGCATCATTCGCGAGTCCGGGTCGGTCTTGTTCATCACACCCTCAGGAACCGCCGGGGGCCTGTACGGCTTCGGCGGCATCCCGAGCTTCTGTCCAGGCACGCCGCCCGCGCGCCGGTCTGCCTGCCAGCGCTCGTAGGCCTCGCTGGCCTGGATCTCCACCCGCTGGTTCTCCTCCAGCCGCTGAATCGCGTCCAACAACCGGTCTGCCCGTGACCGTGCGATCGGCTGCGCGGCCTGCTCGCGCCGACGCAACAGCTCCTTGTGCGCCGCGCGCTGCCATCCGCGCCGACCTCCGCCAGGCGCCACCCGCTCCGGATCAAGCTCGATCCGATCCACCCCAGACTCCTGGCTGCGGCCAGCCTTCTTGGCCAGCCGCTCCTTCGCCGCCTTGAACGCTGCCCGCCGACCCTCCTCGCTCCGCAGATGCTCAGGCACCTCATCGCCGCGATCTGAGCCAAACAGCCCGTCCTCCCACCGGTCGGTCTCCTCCGCCTCCTTGAGGATGTCCGCCACCAGCTTCTCGTAGCTGCGGTTCGCGCCCCGCGACGCGTTCGCGCGGATCTTCATCCCATCGATCGAGATCACCCCGACCTCCACCAGGCCCGCCTCCTCGCACAGCGCCAGCACCTCGGTGAACAACTCGGCCAAGGCACGCTCGTGCCGGCGGCGGAACTCCGCGATCGTCGAGTGATCCGGCACCCGCATCGCCGTGATCAACTTGTAGGTCACGTCCTCACGGCACGCCCGCTCGATCCCGCGCGAGGACCGATTCCCGCGCGCATACGCGTACAACAGCAACGCCGCTCAGGCCATCATCGACGGCTCGTAAGCGGCACGCCCTTGGCCGTTCTCGCGATACGCCCCATAGAACGCGCCTAGATCCATCTGATCGACCGCCCCAAGGATCGACCACACCACATGATCATCCGGCACCCAATCCGTCAAATCCGGCGGCAGCAACATCGTCTGCCCCCGGTCGCACACGATGAAATTCTGCGGCATCACTGAATGGTCTTAATAGTGCTTTGTTAGGTCTCACTCGTCCCGGCGGTCGAGGGTGAGTGTCAATCGGTCGACATTGATCCGCCGTTGGCAGGTTCGGCAGCGGCCG
>Ga0335079_10001937_pt1 | contig 23778 bp, 17 predicted proteins | sample Lox_Sample_33_FD_206719 | JGI IMG/M metagenome (GOLD analysis project Ga0335079, IMG submission 206719) | Soil microbial communities from Loxahatchee National Wildlife Refuge, Florida, United States - Lox_Sample_3.3 | ecosystem: Environmental > Terrestrial > Soil > Wetlands | place: USA...
CGACGATGCCGATATTGATTCCGCGGTGAAGGGAGTGGTATCGGGAATCTTTGCGGCGACGGGGCAGACGTGCATCGCGGGGTCGCGGGCGCTGATCCACCGGCCGATTCATGATGAGTTCGTCGAGAGGCTGCTGGCGCTGGCGCGGACGGCGCAGATGGGCAATCCGCTGGAACTGACGACGCAAGTGGGGCCGGTGACGACGCGGCCGCAGTATGAGAAGGTGCTGGAGTACATCCGCATCGCGAAGGAAGAGGGTGCGGTGTGCCGGTTGGGAGGCGGGGCGGCGTCGCGTGCGGAGTGCGGTTCGGGCTGGTTTGTCGAGCCGACGATTTTCACGGGGGTCGAACCGCAGATGCGGATTGCGAACGAAGAAGTTTTCGGGCCGGTGCTATCGATCATTCCGTTTGACGACGAGGACGAGGCCGTGCGGATCGCGAATAACACGATCTATGGGCTGGCCGCGGGGGTGTGGACGACGAGCATGCGGCGCGCGCTGACGATGTCGGAGCGGTTGGAGGCGGGGACGGTGTGGATCAACACGTACCGCGCGGTGAGCTACATGTCTCCGTTCGGCGGGTATAAGCGGTCGGGAATCGGGCGCGAAAGCGGGATCGACGCCATTCGCGAATACCTGCAGACCAAGAGCGTCTGGATCGATATTTCAGGGAGCAGTCCGAACCCGTTCGCGATGCGATGAGGCGGGCAAACCAGGGGCATGCCCCACTCGACGACGCAACCGTGGCGTACGTCATGACGGCGCGGCGCGTCTTCGAGGATTTGCGGCAGGTGGCGGCGCAGTTGGCGGGATTGCTGGTACTGGAGGCAGCCGGGGCGAAGAGCGGAGGCCCGGAACATCCCATGGTCGCGGCCGCTGGGCAGCGGCACGCGGAGGCGGTCGCAGGCATCTATGGCACGCGGGTTACAACGCGGGCGCGGCGACATCATGAGTTTCTGGTGGCGGCCGCGGACGCGATCGGTCGCGCCATTGAAGCGGCGAACCGCGGGATCGAGATTGACCCGGTCTTGATACCGCTGCGAAACGCCTATGCGCACTTACAAGGCGCCAGCCGCGAGCTGCCGGGTTTCGAGATGGTGTCGTTCGAGCAGGGGTGCTGCGCGGTACCGACGAGGTCGAACCGATGACGAGTTATTCGCTCTGGGTGATGGAATTTGCGCACGTGCCGAATTACCCGCTGAGCGGCCTGAACTACGGCGCACACAACCAGGGGACGCGCCGGCTGCCGTATTGCTACATCCTGATCAAAGGCCAGGGCAAAGTAGCAATGGTGGATGTCGGCTACAACCACAAGGAATACGGCGCAGTGCTGGCCACCATGTTCGGCGGGCGCGACTGGCATCCTCCCGATGTGGTGCTGGCGGAGTGCGGGGTGGCTCCGAAAGACGTGACGGACATATTCCTCACGCATTCGCATTTCGACCACATGGGGAACATCGAAGATTTCCCGAACGCTACGTTCTACATTCAAGAGCGCGAATTATCGAAATGGGTGTGGACGCTGTCGCTCGACCGGCGCTTCCGGTGGCTGATGCTGGGTATCGATCCGGCGGATCTTTTGCGCACGGTGGACCTGGCGCGGCAAGGGCGGCTGGTGTGCGTCAATGGCGACCGCGAGGATGTGCTTCCCGGCATCGACCTGCACGCGGCCCCGGACACTCACACGTATGGATCGATGTACGTGCGGGTGCGGAACGACGGGTCGGCGAATTCGCAAGACACGTGGATTTTCGCGGGCGATCTGGTTTATACGTTTGAAAACTTGCGTGGAGAGGATCCAAGCGATCCCGAGTATATACCGGTCGGGTTTGCCAGCGGGAGCCAGTTCAACCTGGTGATGACGACCGACGAGATGGTGAAGCGGGTAAACGGTGAAATCCGGCGGATCATCCCGGTGCATGAGGATCGTCTGAAGGATTTGTTTCCCTCGCGTGTCACCAAGGAAGGCTTGCGGATCACGGAACTGGCGCTGGCCGAGGGCGAACCGAGCCGCGTACGATAGCGTCGCTGCGAAGCGGGGGAGGTGGATCGGCCGTATGGGGCGATACGGAGCGCCCAATACAAACCGAGCTACGCGCAACCGAACGCGCTACGAAACAGCAGTCGCAACCAGAGGCCGCATCTCGTCACACCAGATCCGACCCATGTCATCGGGATCATCGGCGACCACGGACTCAATTTCGACCGTGGAGCCGCACTCGGAGATCCACTGGTTCCCGACGAGCGAGAATTCCAGGGTATCTTCCTGATCCGGGATCACTACCGTCATTCGCTCGCGAGCCGCGCTGAGCAGAATAGCATCCACTCGCCGGCCCGTCGCGAAGCGAAGAATCATGTACATCCAAGCCCCTCCTTATCGAGCTATAGCGATTGTCTGATGCCATCGCGCTAAACAACAAGATAGCTTTGGTTATGGGCCCGGGGCGGAAGCGTGCGCGGGCGCACGAAGCACTGAGATTTGCGGTTCAAGTGCACACTCGTTAAATTGTTAGCGAATGAAAATCCAAATGTGGACGAAAGGCTGGAGCTTTATCTTCGCGGCGGCGGGCGCTGTGGCGCAACAGGCGCCTTTTACCCCGCCTCCACAGATTCTGCAGATCCATCGCGAGCAGATCGTGCCGGGGCGCGAGCCGGATTACATGCGCGTCGAGACTGGAGCAGTGGGCACGGAGTCACAATTGAACTTTCCGCATCCGTACCTGACCCTACAGGGCATCAACCAGAACGGCGACACCTGGTTTGTGAACGGCTACGATTCGTATGCCGATGTCGAGCAGGTCGGAACGCAAATCGCGGCCAATGCAGAGTTGGCGAACGCCTTGAACAACGTGACGACGGATAAGGCCACCCTGGTCACGGATCCGCATACGATTTTCGCGCGGTACCGGGACGATCTGAGCTTCGGCCGCGGCTTAAGCGGGCAGCGCACGCGATATTTCGTGATTTCGATTGTGTCCTCGCGGTCCGGTCATGTGCGCGATTATGCCGAGATCCGGCGAATCATGCGGGCGGCGCACGAACGAGCCGGGAGCGGGGAGATTCACTCCGTGTATCAGGTGGAGTCGGGGATGCCGGACGGCACGTTCCTGATTTTCACTCCAGCGGCGACACTCGAGGATGCCGGAGATACCCGGCAATTCGATCAGACCACGTTTGAGAACGATCTGGATACGCAAACCCGCACGCATTTACGCGAGTTGAATGACGCCGCGGTGGTGCAATCGGAGAGTCAGATCTTCCGGGTGAACCCAGCGATCAGTTTTCCGGCGAAAGAGTGGACGAATGCCGACCCGGATTTCTGGAGGCAGGCGGCGAGATAGCGGTCGGAGGGGCGCCGGGCGGCGCCCCTTCGAGTCAGGGAACGAGGTTAGAGAGAACGCAGGAAGTTGAGAATGTCTTGCTTGTTGGCTTCGGAGAGATGGTTAAAGATGCCGATCGAGATGTTGGCTTCGGAACCGGAACTGGAGTGTGCCTGGATAGCTTGAAGCAGATCGGATGTGCGGCCGTCGTGCAGGAAATAGTAGCGCTGCCCAAGGCCCCACAGAGGCGCGGTGCGGAATTCGTCTGGGCCGGCATTGCCTTGCGAGATGCCGTCGGCGAGGCCGGAGCCCATATTGTGTACAAGCAGATCGGAGAACAGCCGCGCGGTCTGGTGGGAGAGAGCGGCAGTGGAAGAAGCGCCCGTGGTCAGGCTTTCGGTGTGACAGAGCGCGCAGGCCGTCTGGATAAACAGATCGTGGCCGTGTTGGATTGAGGTCGCGGTAACGGTTCCATAAGAAGCGGCCGGAGCGGGCGGCGCGAGGAAACTCATGAACGTCGCGAATTGGACGACGTCATCGGTATCTTCGGGGTGGTTGTTGGTGTCGCAGGCGGCGGAAGTCTCGCGGGAGTTGGGAAATACCATGTTCGTAACTCCCTGTTCCACGTGATAGGCTTCGCCGGCAAAAATCAGCAGCGATTTATTCTGCGCCTTCCAACCGAAGCGTGTGATGGTGCCGTCATTTCCAGTTCGGTTCTCGTGGCCGGAGATGTTGAACTGCGACTTGATAAAGCTGTTGGCAAACTTGTTCGCGAGAATGGTGGCATCGGGAATCGCCTCAATTAAGCCGTCGCCAAAATTGGGTGTGGGGATTCGAAATGAGACGTTTCCGCGAGCTACTTGCATGGCGAAATCAGTTTGCGCCAACTGGCAGCCGGCTGGCGCGTCGGTCCGGCCAGTGATCACGAACAGGTCATGGACACCGCCGTCGGGAGAGCCATCCGGATTGCGTTTGAAACGCACTTCGCGAATCGGCCCTTGCAGTAGGAACGGCGGCACGGTATTGCGAGCGCCATGCAGTGTGGCGACGGCCACTTGGGGATTGAGCTTCGGGCTGCTGCCCCCAAAATCCGGGAAGGCGTGGCAGCCCGAGCAACTGTTCATGTTGAAGCTGGGGCCCAGGCCGACGCCGCTTTCGCCGGCCACAGTGCCAGAAACGGAGTCGACTTCGTTGAATGTCAACCGGGTGGATGTGAATGCGGCTAGCTGATCCGAGGTAAGCCCAGTGATGGGCCCTCCAGCTCCAGGCGCACCGGCTCGCACGCCCGGATCCTTTGCGGACTGCACGAATGCCGTCTGCGAGTAGAGGACCGGTGTCAACGAAAGACCGTAGACGAGCCATGAGCTGCAGCGGCGTATTGGTTTGCGGGACAAAATCGAAACAGGCATACTCCTCCTCTGAGAGGCGCGCTTCGAGGTGAAGCGACCGTGGTTGATTGAGTTGTCAGGCTGCGCGCTCGCGCACACGTATCCTTAACCGCGAGCGGGGCAGCTTGGTTGAGACGAACGACAACCTGCGGATCCGGAGCGCGAGCAGCGGAAAGTTGAAGTCGGACCCGTTACAACGGATAACTCAAAAGTGTCTCAACAGTAACATGGGCCGACTGGTATTACAATCCAGAACTCTCCTAATAACTCAGTGATTTAGAGTTCGAAAATAGTGTTGTGGGAAGATAGTTCCGGAGTGAGAGAAAATTCGTACCCAGGGGCGCCAAGTAGTTAGTTATGAGGTGTAAGCTTTGTCCGATTTAAAATCTGAGCTTCGAAGACGGAGAGCCGCGCCGCCGGATCCTGATAGGCTAGCGCGGGCAGGCCCGCCTTGCGACTCAGAGCATTTAGAAAATCTGCCGATGACCAGCCCTGACGGGCGACTTGCGGCAGCAGGAGACCGCCCATCAATCCAAGCCGGAGTAAACCGCCATGGAGCCCAATCTGGAAATCGGCGGCGGCCCGAATCCGGCGGAGTGGAGTCAGCACCGAGATCTCGACTTGAAATGCCCGCGCGAGGGCATCTCCCGCATGGAACCGGGGGTCTTCGAGCGCCGCGGCCAAAGCCATTTCAGGCACTGCGTCGGCCAACGGCTCGCGGCCCAAGCACTGGCCCATGCAACCCAGAAGCTCGGTGTCATCGTGGAGGCTGACGAACACGCCGCGGCGGGACTCCAGGGCGGTGCTGCCGCGGGCACGAAGTGGATTGCGGTTTCCAGTTTCCCGGAGCCGCGCCAAGGTCCGTTCGGCGCTCACTAATAAAGCGTCACCATCCTCCCGGTTCAACTCAAACGCGGTTCTGGGGAAGTAACCGAGCGCGGCATAGCTCACGGTGTGCCGGAAGTCGCCGGTGATCTCGCCGGAAGTTTGATAATCAAGTGTGGTTTGAAAGAGGCCCTCTGGACAGATCAGGCTTACTGCGGAAAGAAGGAGCGCAATTGGCGCAGCGCCGCATACCGTGGCTCCGGTTTCGGCCAAGGCGTGCAGAAAGAAACCCGGGTCGAGACTGCCGGCGGCGTCAATGCATTCGGTGTCCAGGGCGCGCAGGCGGTCCGCAATCTGGCTGTCAGCGGGAAAAGGAACATAACCGAAACTGCGGCCGTAGTGTGTGAAATCAGAGGATGCCAGGAGAACGGTTCCGGGCCGCCACTCGTCGGCCAGGGCTTCGGCAAACGCGCGTCTTTCCGTCTCACTCATGTTTCCGACATAGAGCGGACAAAGGCGAGCTTTGGGCGCGGCTTTTTGCAAGAAAGGCAACTGAATCTCAAAGGAGTGATCGCAGACCAAAGCTTCCTCGACGCGTGGAAACCGTTCTGACAGAAAGCCATGGACGGGGACCGCTCCGAGCGGAGTGGCAATCGCATGGACCTTGGGGACGGCGACTCCGCGCAGGCCGCCATAATGCGGGAACGCCAGCAGGACAATCCGATCGGGCGGGTTCTGCTGCAACGAACGATACACCGATGCGGCCACTACCCCCGAGTATTCGGGCCCGGCGTGCGGGACAACGAAGCCCAGAGCGTTTGAAAGCATGAACGGTCCCGTGCGGAGGCGTGAGAGTTGGAACTGCTCTTCCAACAACCGTTCCAGCGCGACGGCCTGAGCCGGATACCACGTGCCGCTGAATGGTGAAACGTGAACCGCGGACATAAATTACCCGCAACGGATATGGAGCCAATCGACCGATTGTGTGTGCGATGCGCGCGGCCTATCCCAGACGCCCGGAAGAGCCGTTCCACAATCCGGGCATTGCCCTGGCGACGACAGGCGATTGCGCAGGACACGGAAGCCAAAACGCTCAACTACTGTGCTGCCGCAATGCGGGCAAATCGTGTTTTCCAAGTCGCCAGTTTGGCCGGGAGAATTACCCGCATAAACGAATCGAAGGCCAGCCGCACGGCCAATCCGTGCGGCGCGGACTAATGTTTCGGCCGGTGTGTTATCCGGACCGGTCATCTTGTAGTCCTGGCGGAAGGCCGTCACGTGCCAGGGAATATCGGGCGAGATGCCGGCGAGGAAGCCGGCGATTTCTCCCAGTTCCTCGTTGGAGTCGTTGAAGCCGGGAACTACGAGCGTGACGACCTCCAGCCAGAATCCCATCTCATGGACCCGGCGGATGGTGTCGAGAATGGGCCCGATTCGCCCACCCAGCTCGTGATAGCGCCTGTCATTAAAACTCTTCAAATCGATCTTGTAGAGATCGAGCCACGGGCGGAGATACTCCAGAACTTCCGGCGTGCCGTTACCGTTGGAGACGAAGCCGGTGATCAGGCCGGCCGACTTCGCCTCGCGAAAAACGGCAACCGCCCATTCCGCCGTAATCAGCGGCTCATTATAGGTGCTCACCAGAGCCGAAGCGCCTTGCCGCAAGGCCATCGCAACCAGATCGCGGGGCGAGACGCTTTGAAAATCCAGCGTTGAACGCACATCGCGGAGGGCTTGCGAAGTCACCCAGTTCTGGCAATAGCCGCAATGCAGGTCACAGCCGAGCATTCCGAAGCTGAGGGCCTTGGCGCCCGGCAGCGCGTGATAAAAGGGCTTTTTCTCGATCGGATCGCAGTACGCCGCATTCACATAGCCGTACGGCGCGTAGAGTTTGCCTTCGCGATTAAAACGGACTTTGCAGACGCCGGAGAATCCCGCCGAGATCGGGCAGCGATGGCCGCAGGCGAAGCACTCGACACGGCGGCGATCGAGCGGCCGGAACAGATCGGCTTCGCGCGTCTGTTCGGCGAGTTGTTCGGCCAGCGTCTTCATGACCACCCGATGACCGATTCCGCCATAATTGTAACGCCGTGCACGCCGCTATAATCAGGGCTATGGCCAATCAACAAGCTACTTACGACGATGCAAATCTGTGTCTCAGACTATATGAATTGCGGCGCGAAGAAACCATGCGGAAGGCGCGCAATTGGTTCGCGGCGTTCTCCGCCAAGACGCCGGCCGATTTTCCGGCTCCGGGCACGCCCGAGAACGCGTATCTTCGGATGGTGACCAGCTATTGGGACATGGCGGCCTCGTTCGTGACGTCAGGGGTTTTGAATGAAGAGCTGTTCATGCAGACCAACGGCGAGCTGCTGTTTGTCTGGGAGAAGGTGAGGGAGCTGGTGCCGCAGGTCCGGGCGCAGAACAAGAATCCGAACTACTTGAAAAACCTGGAGACCGTTGGCGCCGCGGCGATCAAGCGGATGCCGGCTGAGGCGTATCAGTCGTTTTCGGCGATGGTGAAAGGCTTGGCGGCGGGAACTGGGCGATAGCTGCTGGTGGGGCAGCCGCGGCGGCTGCCCCGTTCCAATTTCCTCAGGCTGTTCGTTTCGCCTCCGACTGATCGCCCTTCGAAATCGCCGCTTGCGCTGCCGCGAGGCGCGCGATGGGCACGCGGTAGGGCGAGCAGGAAACGTAATCCATTCCCACCCGATAACAGAACTGGACGGAACTCGGCTCGCCGCCGTGTTCGCCGCAGATCCCCACTTCCAGGTCGGGGCGTGCCTTTCGGCCGGAGTCGACCGCGATCTTCACCAGCTTCCCGACGCCTTCCTGATCCAGCACGGCGAAGGGATCACTCGGCCAAATCTTGCGATCTTCGTAGTCCTTGCGGAAACTCCCGTAGTCGTCGCGCGAGATGCCCATGGTGGTCTGGGTGAGGTCGTTGGTGCCGAAGCTGAAGAACTCGGCTTCCTTGGCGACTGTATCGGCAGTGAGCGCGGCGCGCGGAATCTCGATCATGGTGCCGACCAGATATTTCAAATTCTTCAGTCCGGCCTTTTCCAGGACGTCTTCCGCTACATCCACGACGATTTTCTTCTGGTTCGCCAGTTCCTGGATGCCGCCGATGAGCGGGATCATAACCTCCGGAATCACCTTCACGCCTTTCTTGGCCACCTGCACAGCGGCTTCGAAGATGGCGCGAGCCTGCATCTCGGTGATCTCGGGATAGGTGATGCCGAGCCGGCAGCCGCGATGGCCGAGCATCGGGTTGAACTCATGCAGTTCTTCGACGCGATGCAGCAGTTCCGGCAGCTTGCTTTTGAGGTTCTTGACCTCGACTCCGAGGCGTTCGTACTTGGCCGCCATTTCCTTCTTCTTTTTGGCGTCGGCGTGCGGCAGCACAGCGATATCCACCATCAGGTCTTCACGCTTGGGAAGGAATTCGTGCAGCGGCGGATCAAGCGTACGGATCACCACGGGAAAGCCGTCCATGGCTTGGAACAGATCGGCAAAATCCTTTCTCTGAAACGGCAGCAGCTTCGCCAGCGCCTTGCGGCGGGTCTTCTCGTCGCGCGCCAGAATCATAGCCTGCATGTGCGGCAGGCGTTCTTCGGCGAAGAACATATGCTCGGTGCGGCACAGGCCGATGCCTTCGGCGCCGAATTTGCGGGCGGCCTTGGCATCGCGGCCAATGTCGGCGTTGGCGCGAACGCCGAAATCGCCGCGGAATCCGTCGGCCCATCCCATGAACGTGGCGAGAACGCCGGAGGTTGGGTCGGCTTCGAGCGTGTTGGCGCGGCCGCCGAAGACTTCGCCGGTTGAGCCGTCGAGCGACAGCCAGTCGCCTTCCTTCAGCGTCACGGTTTTGCCACCGGCCTTCACGCTGACCTGCTTCTTGTGTTCATCGACTGCGAACGCTTCGGCCCCGGCCACGCACGGCGTGCCCATGCCGCGGCAAACTACAGCCGCGTGGCTGGTCATGCCGCCGCGTGATGTGAGAATCCCTTTGGCGACTTCCATGCCGTGGATATCGTCCGGTACGGTTTCTTTGCGGACTAGCACGACTGGCATCTTCTTCGATTTTTCAACGGCATCATCGGCTGTAAATACGATGGTGCCGACCGCGGCGCCCGGCGATGCCGGCAAACCGGTGGACAGAAGAGTCAGTTCTCGTTTGGAAGCCGGGTCGAGTACCGGGTGCAGGAGCTGGTCGAGTTGCTGCGCCTCGACGCGCAGGACGGCTTCTTCTTTCGAGATGAGCCCTTCCTGCACCATATCGACGGCGATCCGCACGGCAGCGGGCCCGGTGCGCTTGCCGTTGCGGGTCTGCAGCATGTACAGCTTGCCATCCTGAATCGTGTATTCGAAATCCTGCACATCGCGATAGTGCTTTTCGAGCCTCGTCGTGATCTCGCGAAGCTGCTGGTAAACACCGGGATTCCAGGCTTCGAGTTCGGAGATCGGATGCGGCGTGCGAACACCGGATACGACGTCCTCGCCTTGCGCATTCTCGAGGAACTCGCCATAGAAAGCGTTCTCGCCGGTGGCCGGATTGCGCGTGAATCCCACGCCGGTGGCCGACGTTTCGCCAAGATTGCCGAAAACCATGGCTTGCACGTTGACCGCAGTGCCGAGATCGTCGGGAATCTGATTCATGCGGCGGTAGTGAGCGGCGCGATCATTGAACCACGAGCGGAAAACGGCATCGCGCGCGCCGGCGAGCTGCGCCATGGCGTCCTGGGGAAACGGCTTACCGGTCTTCTTCTGCACCAGCTTCTTGTAGCCGTCAATCACCTGCTGCAGATCTTTGGCTGTGAGCTGGGTATCGAGCTTGGCCTTCGCCTTCTTCTTCTGGCCGTCGAAGATGTGCTCAAATTCGTCCTTCTCGATATCGAGCACCACATTGCCGTACATCTGGATGAACCGGCGGTAGCAGTCGTACGCGAACCGCGGGTTGCCCGCCTTCGCTTCGAGCGCCTTCACGGTTTCATCATTGAGCCCCAAGTTGAGAATGGTGTCCATCATGCCGGGCATCGAGAACTTCGCGCCCGACCGCACGCTCACCAGCAGCGGGTTGTGCACCTCGCCGAGCTTCTGGCCCATGCGCTCTTCGAGCTTCCGAAGAGCTTCGACCATCTGACGGTTGATTTCATCGGGGACACTGTTGCTATTCCGGAAATAGATATTACAGACCTCAGTGGAGATCGTGAAGCCGGGAGGCACCGGCAGATTGGCGCGCGACATTTCGGCCAGCCCGGCGCCTTTGCCGCCGAGCGTGTCCTTCATTTTGCCGTCGCCGTCAGCGTTTCCGTTGCCGAATGAGTATACGTATTGATTCATGCGTCGCTCCTAGAAAGTAGTGACAATTTCGGAAAAGTCCGCGATCGTGGAAAACTCTCTCAATAACGTACCGAGCAGGCTGAGCCGGTTTTGCCGGATCCGCTCGTCCTGCGCATTGACCAGGATTTTGTCGAAAAACAGGTCGACTTTAGGCCGCAGGCGTGAAATGACCTTCTCAATTGGCTGCCCGGAGATGCGTTTGTATTCATCGTACAGGTCCTGCTCCGGACCCGATTCCAGCAGGCCGGCATCGATGGCGCCCGCGGACCCAGACGGTACCCCGAACTTGGCTTGCTCGAGAATATTCTTGATGCGTTTGAAACTGGCGGCGAGCGGCTCGAAATCGGGCGAAGAGCGGAGGCTTTGAACCCGGATCAGCCGCGCTTCGAGGTCGACCAGGCGGCTCCAGCCCGCCGCCATGCTCGCGCTTACTTCGTCGTATTTGAAGCCGCGGATGTCCCGGAAGTAATAACGGACGCGGTCTGCCAGAAAATCGCGCAAGGCTTCATCGGCCAGGTACTTCTCAAGTGAGAGATCCAGCTTCCCCTCGATGATGATCTTAACCACGCCTTGTGCGGCGCGGCGCAGCGCGAACGGGTCGCGCGATCCTGTCGGAATCATGCCGACCGAAAAGCAGCCGGTCAGCGTATCGAGTTTGTCGGCGAGCGCAACGATCCGGCCCATGCGGTTACGCGGGATCGAATCCTCCATGCTCTCCGGTTTGTAATGATCGTAAATCGCCTGCCAGACCGGCTCGGGTTCGCCCTGCACTCGCGCGTAGAGGCCGCCGACGATACCCTGCAATTCCGTAAATTCTTTGACCAGTTCGGTGGTCAGATCGCACTTCGCCAACTCTGCGGCGCGAACGGCCTGGGCTTCGCCGCCAAGTTCGCGGGTGAGCGCCATCATGCGCTCGGTCTTCTCCAGATATGAACCGAGCTTGGCCTGAAAGGTTACGTGCGCCAGGTCCGGCTTGCGATCGGCAAGCTTCTTCTTCTGATCGGTTTCCCAGAAAAACCGCGCGTCGTTGAAGCGCGCGCGGAGCACCCGCTCGTTGCCGCGCCGGACGTAACCTTGCGGGTCGGAGTCGATATTCATTACGGCTACAAACTGCGGGGCCAGTTTTCCTGATGCGTCTTCCACCGAAAAATATTTCTGGTGGTGGCGCATCACGGTAACCAGCACCTCCTCGGGCAATTCGAGGAATTGGGGATCGAAAGCGCCGGTGATTGGCATCGGATATTCGGTCAGATAGACGAGGGTTTCTAGCAGCGCCGGGTCGGCCTTGACGCGAACTCGTCCCATCTCGCCGCGAATGCGGTCGCGCCGTTCCTCGGCGGAAAGGATCACATAGTGGTCACGCAAGCGCTGCTCGTAATCGCCGATGGTCACCGCGATCTCCGGCGACCCGAGCCGGCGGTGGCCGGCGCTGAGCGAGCCGGAGCGCACGCCGGCCAATTCGAAGGGGACGATGTCTTCACCAAGTAGCGCGACCAGCCACCGGATCGGTCGAATAAATCGCGGGCCGCCTTTGCCCGTCCAGTACATCGATTTCGGAAAGTAGATCTGCAGGATGGCGCCAGGCAGCGACTCGGAGAGAATTTCCTTCGTGCCGCGGCCTTTCACTTTTTTTACGAAGGCGTAATACTCGCCTTTGGCTGTCGAATCGATCGCGAGGTTTTCCGGCGTGACGCCGTGCTTTCGCGCAAAGCCGGCGACGGCCTGTGCCGGGGCTGAACGCGCCGGTCCAGTGATCCGCTCCTCGGTATCTGGCTGGCGTTCGGGCAGGCCATCAGCCCGAAGCACCAGACGGCGCGGCGTCGCATCCAGCCGGACAGTCTCATGAGGAATCCCGGTTTTCTCAAACAAAAGATGCAGGCTCTCTAAAGCACCGGGGATCATCCAATCGGGAATTTCCTCGGTGCCGATCTCCAGCAGAAACGGAAGCGCCATTATTGTGCCCCCTGCGCCGCGGAAGCCTCCTGCTGCTGATCCGCCCACGCCTGGGCTACCCCGACTGCCAGACGCCGTACGCGTTGAATAACGCCAACCCGCTCCGTGACGCTGATAGCGCCGCGAGAATCGAGCGTATTAAACAGATTCGAGCACTTCAGCACCTGGTCATAGGTGGGCAGCAGAGGATAGCGCTTTTTGTCGGGTGATTTCGGATCGTACCGGCTCAACAGCCTCGTCGCTTCGCCCTCGTGAAGCTCGAACAGTTTCCACAGCGTCGGAATGTCCGCCATCTCGAAGTTGTAAACGGAATACTGCAACTCGTCCATGTAGCGCACATCCGCGTAGGAGAAGCCCTTCGTCCACTCGACTTCGTACACGCTGTCGCGCACCTGAAGGAAGGCCGTCAGCCGCTCCAGGCCGTAGGTCAGCTCCGCCGGCACAACGTCCAAATCGATGCCGCCGCACTGTTGGAAGTAGGTGAACTGGGTGATTTCCAGGCCGTCGAGCATCACCTGCCAGCCGACGCCCCACGCGCCCAGCGTCGGAGCCTCCCAGTTATCTTCCTCGAACTTGATGTCGTGCTGGCGCAGGTCGATGCCGATAGCCTCCAGGCTGCCGAGATACTGTTCGATGACGTCCTCGGGCGAGGGTTTCAGGATCACCTGAAGCTGCGAATGCTTGTAGAGGCGGTTCGGATTATCGCCATATCTGCCGTCGGCCGGCCGCCGGCTCGGCTGCACATAGGCGACGCGATACGGCTTGGGACCGAGCACGCGTAAGAAGGTTTCCGGGCACATCGTGCCGGCCCCAACTTCAATGTCGTAGGGCTCCTGGATGATGCAGCCGCGGTCGGCCCAGTACCGTTTCAGTTTCAGAATGATGTCTTGAAAAGATTGCATTCGTAAGAATCAAGCCACGGCTTCCAACATCGGCGCGGTAATCAGCCGTCGTTCCACGTGCTGTTCGATTTGCTGCACCAGAAACCGGCGGAGGTCGGAAGCCGTTTGTTGAGCCCACGGATTCGCCCGGAGGCGTGACACCGGGTTCTGCAACATGTCGGCCGCGATCACTCTGGATTCCGCGCTCAATTCCCAGGTGCTGCCGGCGCCCGGCAGGCGGCGGCAATCGCCGCATAGCAAACCGGCGCGGCCGCGGCCGAAGAAGGCGCGTTCCGCGCCCCCGTTTTCATTCGGATCATCCAACACGCTGCCGCAACCCAGGCACACGTGCAACTCTGGTAGCCATCCCGACAACCGCACCGCCCACAGCGAAAAATACGTCACGGCACGCCACACTCGCCCCGCATCCTCCGCCGCGCCGGCCGGCCGAAGCGATTCGAGCACGGTCAGCAACAGGCGAAAAAATTTATCGTTCGGCTCTGCGGCCGGCAGCATCTGCTCGCTCACCTCGGCAAAATAGTCCAGCGCCACACCCGCCCAGTAATCCGATACCAGATCGAATTGGGAACGGATCAACTCGCAGGAATCCAGGTTGACCAGCTCGCGAGTTTCGCGCTGGAAATACGCCATCCTTACGTGCGACAACCGTTCGAGGCCGGCCCCGAACCCGCCTTTCGGCCGCCGCGCCCGCTTCGCCACGCCCCGCAACTTCCCCTGATCTCTGGTGAGAAAGCTGACAACAAGATCAGCCTCCTTCAACGGGTAAGTCCGCAGAACAAGAGCTTCGCTGACACGCGCTGGCACACGTGGAAGCTCCAGAGTAACACGTGGGGCCGGTCTTGGACCTGTCGAGCCAGGGATTCCGCCGCCGCGCGTTATAGTGAACTGGAACCCATGGGTCGCATCCGCATCCTTCCCGACCAGGTCGCCAACAAGATCGCGGCCGGCGAAGTGGTCGAGCGTCCGGCCTCCGTGGTCAAGGAGTTGCTCGAAAACTCGATTGACGCGGGTGGGACGGATTTGCGCGTGGAAGTCGAGTCTGGCGGTAAACGCCTTATCCGCATCGCCGACGATGGCTGCGGCATGCTGCGCGATGACGCGCTGCTCGCTTTTGAACGCCACGCCACCAGCAAGCTGCGCGACGTCAAAGATCTACTGTCGATCGCCACGCTAGGGTTCCGCGGCGAAGCCTTGCCTTCGATTGCCTCGGTCTCGCGTCTGCTGCTGGAAACGCGCTCCGTCGAAGAAACCACCGGGACCCGCATCGAGATCGCCGGCGGCAAGATGCTGCGCTGCGACGAGGCGGCGCTCGGCGGCGGCACCGCTATCACCGTACGCGACCTTTTTTACAACGTTCCGGCCCGCCGGAAATTCCTTCGCACCGAGCAGACTGAGTTAGCGCACATCGCCTCGCTAGTGACGCACTACAGTCTGGCCCACCCCGACAAAACCTTTCGCCTGACTACCGGCACGACCGAATTGCTGCATGTTACGCCCGTTGCGACTCTCTCCGAGCGTGTGTACCAGGTCTTCGGAAGCCAGGTGCTCGAAGACCTTGTGGAAATCGGCATGCGGGAAAAGGAACTTCTGTTGCCGGCGCCGAGCGTGCCGCCGTCACAGGCCATCGCCGAATACCGCAGCGAGAGCGAAGAACCGCCGACGCGGGTTTTCCGGCTGACCGGCTTTTTCTCCCGGCCGCAGGTGCAAAAGGGCAATCGCAACTCGATTTACATTTTCGTGAATGGCCGCCTGATCCGCGACCGCCTCCTGATGCATGCGCTCTCCTCGGCGTATCACAACCTGATACCGCCCGCGGCGTACCCCTTCGCGCTGCTGTTTCTCGAGTGCACACCGGAAGAAGTGGACGTCAACGTCCATCCCTCAAAGGTCGAGGTGCGGTTCCGGCATGGCTCGTTCGTGCACGATTTTGTCCGCGACACTCTTCGCGATCGGTTGATGGAGAGCCGTCCGGCGCCTTCCTTTTCGCCTGTGCCGCGCAGTTCCACCGCTCCGCAACCGGCTGCCCAACTCCCCTATTCCGAGTTCGGCCAGATGCTGGAAAACGAGCCTCCGCCGGCCGTGACGCTGGAAGAAGCCGCGCCTGCCGAGGCCGCTCTGCCGGATTTCGCACTTCGTCCGGCTCTCGCACCCGCGCCGCGTCTCGATTTCAGCGCGCCGCCGCTGGAAGTCGCGCCCGGTCCGCCGCCCTCAGGAAAGCTGCTGCGCCGCCTGGATCTCCACGGCGAGTTCCCGCCCGAAGCCATTCCGGCGCCGGAAATGTCGCTCTCGGTGCTCTCCGATCTGCGGCCGCTGGGCCAGATTCACGAGAGCTTCATCATCGCCGCGGGCCGCGATGGGTTGTGGATCATCGATCAGCACGTAGCGCACGAGCGCATCCTTTTCGAACAGGTGATGAAACAGCGCGCCGCCGGCCGCATCGAAATCCAACGGCTTCTCATGCCGTTGATCGTGCAGCTCACGCCCGAGCAGCAGATCGATTATGCGCGCATTGCCGACGAGCTGCAGGCCCTTGGCTTTGAGACCGAACCCTTCGGAAACCGCACCATCGCAGTGAAGGCGGCCCCGGCGGCAGTCGGCGCGGCGGACCTCGAAAAGATCCTGTTCGAAATCCTGGAGATTGCCGACACCGAATTGCGCGGCGCTTCCCTCGACGACGTGCGGCGGAACATCTGTGCGTCCATCGCCTGCCGGGCCGCCATCAAGATCAACATGCGGCTGGATACCGCCAAGATGGAGTGGCTGCTACGCGCGTTGGCACAAACCGATTGCCCGATGAGTTGCCCGCACGGCCGTCCGATCGCCATGCATTACTCCACGCGCGAAATCCTGAAAGCGTTTCACCGTATTTAGTGGTGGGGCAGGCTTTCAAGCCTGCCGCCGTCTCCAGACGGTGCGCCAGCCGCGGCAGGTGGGAGATCTGCGCCACTTAGGACTATGCCTGAACGAGTTGGCCGGCCGCCTGCCGCGCCTCCGCGCCGGCTTCCGCCGTCAGATCGCGCATGCCGAACTGAACACCAATCTTCTTGAGGAAATCGTAAGGGGGCGCGCCGCCCGCAAAGATCCAGACGAAATCATTGGGAATCTCCTGGATCGAGCCGTTCACCTCGAGGACGACTGACTCCGGCTTGAATTCTACAGGCATCGAATTGAAGACAACCGAGACCTTGCCGCTGCGGATGCACTCTTCGATGCGCTTCGCATTTCGCTCCTTAATGCGGCTGAAGGCGTCTTTTCGATACGAGAGCGTGACCGTGTTGCCGTGCTGGTGGCCGAGTCCCATCGCCGCCTCGATGGCGCTATCGCCGCCGCCCACAACCAGGATTTTCCGGTTGACATAGTGGTCGGCCTCGATTAGCCGATACATGACCTTCGGCAGATCCTCGCCCTTGACCCCCAGTTTCCGCGGCGTTCCGGTCCGGCCGAGCGCTAATATCACGGCACGCGCCCGATGCCGGCCTTTGCTGGTTCCGATCTCAAAAACGCCATCGGTCCCCTGGAGAATCTCTTCGACTTTTTCGCGAGTGCGGATCTTAAAGTCCGCTCGTTCGAGAACCTGCTTCCAGAACGCCAGGAGATCTTCCTTCGAGAGCTCCGTTTTTTTGAAGCTCCCATACATCGGAAACTCTACGGGGCTGGTCATGACTAGCTTCTGCCGCGGGTACTTCGCGACCGTGCCGCCAATTTCGTCCTGCTCGATGGTCAGATAGTCGAGCTTGTTTTCGATGGCGCGCAGCGATGCGCTGATGCCAGCGGGGCCGGCCCCGACAATGAGCACGTCGTGGACGCCCGGAATCATCGGCTCGGCGGCGATGCGTTCGCGGAGGATGTCGATGGCTTCGCGCCCCTGATTTACAGCATTTTTGATCAGCGCCAGCCCGCCCAATTCGCCGATGATGAACAGGTTCGGAATGCTGGTCTCGTATTCCTCTGTCATATAGGGCATATCGGCGCCCATGCTCGGCGTAGCCCGGACCATAGTCATTGCGCCGACAGGACAGGCTTCGGCGCAGAGCCCGTGGCCGATACATTTGTACCCGTTGACAATGACCGCCTTGCCGCCCAGCATGGCGAGCACATCGCCCTCCGGGCACACGGTTGTGCACAGTTGGCAACCGATACATTGCTCCGTATCGATATGGGGATGCTGGGCCTTGGGGCCTTCGGAATACACCTTTCCTTTCTCTGCGGCTTCTCGCGCTTTCCGCTCGCGCTGCTTCAAGCTCCGCAGGTACAGCGTGAGAGGAACCGCGAGGATCAGGGCGTAGAAGCCAAACGTAATCAAGGAGTCGGTCATATCGGGCGGCCGAAAGCGTCGACTGAATAGGCAATTGTTTGGCCTGAGCTAACGGTGGTAAACGACGGCACGGAAAAAGACGGATTACAGGACGATTGGGGCCGCTACACGGGCTTGGTGTGTAAGAAATCGTGAGCAATTCCGTAGCTGCTGTGCCGATCAGCACAGTGCCATCATGATGACATAAGTGTTATCATGTATGGATGATCCGGACCCAAGTGCAGTTGACCGAACAGCAAATGAAAGCGCTGCGTCAGATGTCGGCCGCTACGGGGCAGTCTATTGCCGATCTGGTCCGGCAGGGCGTAGACCGCTTTTTGGCCGCGCAATCTGGTATCAGTCGGGAAGAGCGGATTCAGCGCGCCATGCGCGTTGTGGGTAGGTTCAAATCGGGGTCCTCGGACGTGAGCACGCATCACGACCGTTACCTGGCCGAAGCCTACGATGACCATCTTCGTTGATACTTCTGCGTTCTACGCAGTGTTAGATCGCGGAGATGAAAACCACGCGTCGGCTCGCGAAACATGGCTTCGACTATTGCGTGAACAGCACACGCTTTTTACCAGCAATTACGTCCTGCTCGAAACCTGTGCTCTGCTGCAGAATCGTCTAGGTATTCCGGCTTTACGAACCTTCCACGAGGATGTGGCACCGCTGCTGCGAGTCGTTTGGGTGACCGATGGTCCGCATGCATCCGGAATGGAAGCCGTGCTAGCAGCGGGACGTAAGCGGCTAAGTATAGTGGATTGCATCGCGTTCCAAGTCATGCGGGAAAGCGCCGTGGATACGGCATTCAGTTTCGACCGCCATTTCGCAGAGCAGGGCTTCACAGTCATCCCCTGATCCGCCCATTTGACACAAGCCGCTCTTCTCCTGCAAAATTTAAGTGCAGGCGAATAAAAGGCGAATATGGGCGCGGCGGCTCTTCAAAAACAGTTTGAATCGGTGTTGCAGTGGCAGGTCCGCCCTGTGCCGGAATTTGTGCGTACCGGGGTTCCGGAGATCGATGCGGCAACCGGCGGATTGCCGCGCGGAGCCCTAACCGAAATTTTCGGCCCGGTTTCCTCCGGTCGCACCAGCCTGCTGGCCTCGATTCTCGCCGCCGCTACCGGGCGGCAGGAAATCTGCGCTTTGGTGGATGTCGAAGACTCTTTTGATCCGGTTTCCGCCGCGGCCGCCGGCGTTCGTCTGGATGGCCTACTCTGGATTCGCTGCGGTCATAATGCCGAGCACGCGTTGAAAGCTGCCGACTTGCTGGTCCAGGGCGGTGGATTTGGGATTGTCATTGTGGATCTGGGCGATACGCCGCCGCGGACGGCGCGCCGTATCTCGCTGACCTCCTGGTTCCGGTTGCGGCGCGCCGTCGAAAACACGCCGACCGTGCTGGTTGCGGTGGCGCAACAGTCGAATGCCAAGACCTGCTCGTCCCTGATGCTCGAATGCACCCGCGAGCGCGTGATGTGGCCGGGTAGCACGCCGCTGCTCCGCGGAATGCAGGTGCGGGTGACACGTCGCAAGCCAGCCCGCGAAGTGACGGCTTGTTTCCAGGCCGCTGCACTGGAGTAGCTATGTTCGCCTCTCTCCATGGCAGCGGAAACTTACGGGGATTGGCATTCGAATTTTCTCCCATTGTGGAGCAGACCGCGCCGGATACAGTCACCTTCGACGCCTCCGGTCTGGAGCGCCTCTTTGGATTGACCCAAGACATTGCGGCGGCCGTGATGCGCCGCGCCGGCGAGACCGGCGTAAAAGCGAATCTTGCCATGGCCGCCAATCCCGATGCTGCCATCTGTGCCGCGCGCGGGTTCGCCGGCGTCAGCATCCTCCCGCAAGGCGACGAAGCGAAATTCCTCGGCTCACTCCCCCTGAAGCTGTTGGAGACTACTCCAGAATTACAGGAAACCTTGGAGCGGTGGGGCATCCGCCGGTTTCAGGATTTGGCTGCACTGCCGCCGCTGGGCATTGCCGAGCGTCTGGGTCCAGAAGGTCTGCGTCTGCGGCTGCTGGCGCGCGGCGAAGTGGACCGGATGCTGGTGGCTCTCGAAGACCCCCCACGGTTCGAAGATGAGATCGAGCTGGATTATCCGGTCGAACTGCTCGAACCGCTGGCGTTCGTGCTGTCGCGTTTGCTCGGCGGTTTGATCACGCGGCTTGCTACCCGCGGGTTGGCCACAAACGAGCTGCGGCTGCGCCTCACTCTAGAGAATCGCACGATTCATGAGCGCAGGTTGCGCTTGCCCATTCCTTCGCTCGATCAGCGCGCGTTGCTGAAGCTGATGCAGTTGGATCTGGCCGCGCATCCCCCATGGGCGCCGGTCGAGTATGTGCATTTAGAGGCGAACCCGGTGAAGCCACGCGCCGCACAGACTGGACTTTATACTCCGGTAGCTCCCGAACCCCTGAAGCTGGAACTCACGATGGCGCGCATCAAAGCATTCGTGGGGGAAGGTAAGGTCGGTTCACCGGAGCTATTGGATACGCACCGGCCAGGCGCATTTCGGATGTGTAGCGCCGTCTGTCTTGCCGCCGGCGTCCGTAGCAAATACACCGGCGGCAAGACCGCCGGCGCTACCATTGCCTTACGCATATTCCGTCCGCCGCGAGTCGCGCGGGTCACGATCGATTCCGGCCGGCCCACATTCGTCGCCGCCGAGGGTGTCCGCGGCCGCGTGGTCCAACTTGCAGGTCCGTGGCGCACATCCGGCGACTGGTGGACTGTCGATCCTTGGGAGCGTGACGAATGGGACATCGGCTTGAGCGATGGCGCGCTCTACCGCATCTATTGCGCGCCGCCCGGCTGGTTTGTCGAGGGCAGCTATGACTGATGGATACGTCGAACTGCACGCCCGATCGGCGTTCAGCTTTCTCGAAGGCTCTTCGGTGCCGGAAGAACTGATCGGCGCCTGTGCGCACTACGGCATGAAAGCTATGGCGCTGGTGGACCGCAACGGCGTCTATGGCGCTGCGAGATTTCATCTGGCAGCCGAAAAAGCGGGCATTCGCGCGCACATTGGGTCGGAGATCACCTGCGCGCACGGTGTCACGTATCCGCTGCTGGTCGAAACCCGCGAAGGCTATCGCAATCTGTGCCGCCTCGTCACCCGCATGAAACTGCGCGCCAAAAAAGGCGAAGGCGCGGCCACTCTGGAAGAACTGGCGGAGTTTTCCAAAGGACTCATCTGTATTACACGGCGTCCCGACGATCGGCTGCTCGATATTTTTGGAAAACGCAACGTCTACGCCGAGTTTCAACGCCACTACCATCGCGACGAAGAAGCGCGGAACCAGGAGATCGTGGATCGCGCGCGACGGCTTGGCATTCCCCTGGTGGCTACCAATGCCGTGGCCTATGCCACGCCGCAGCAGCGCGAACTGCTCGACGTCTTCACCTGCATCCGCAACCATGTGACGCTCGATACCGCCGGACGGCTGCTCGAGCGCAATTCCGAGCGACACGTCAAAACGCCGGCCGAAATGGCGCGCCTGTTCGCCGACATTCCCGAAGCCATTGCGAATACGCTCGAAATCTCCTCGCGGCTGGAATTTACGCTTGCCGACCTGGGCTACGAATTTCCGCGGTATCCCGTGCCGGAAGGGGAGAGCATGACGAGCTTCCTCCGCAAGCGCGTGGATGAAGGCGCCCGCTGTCGATACCAGCCGTACTCCGAAAAAGCGCGCCAGCAGATAGAGCGTGAGCTGGCGCTCATCGAAAAGCTGAAGCTCGAAGGCTATTTCCTGATCGTCTGGGACATCGTGCGGTTCTGTAAAGAGAACGGCATTCTTGCGCAAGGCCGCGGCTCGGCCGCCAATAGCGCCGTCTGCTATGCGCTCGAAATCACCGCCGTCGACCCGGTCGGCATGGAGTTGCTGTTCGAACGTTTCCTTTCCGAAGAGCGCGGCGAGTGGCCGGATATCGATATCGATCTCCCCAGCGGCGACCAGCGCGAGCGCGCCATCCAATATGTCTACGAACGCTTTGGGAAACTCGGCGCCGCCATGACCGCCAATGTCATCACTTACCGCGGCCGTTCCGCCGCGCGCGAAGTCGGCAAGGCGCTCGGGTTTGAAATCACCACGCTCGAAAAGCTCTCGAGCCTGGTGCGCGCCTGGGAATGGAAAGACCCCAAGGACACGACAGAACGCCAGTTTCGCGAGGCCGGCTTCGATATCAACCAACCCCGCGTGCGCAAATTTTTCGAGCTCTATCAGATGGCCCAAGACTTGCCGCGCCACCTCGGCCAGCATTCGGGCGGCATGGTGATCTGCCAAGGACAGCTCGATTCGGTAGTCCCGCTCGAGCCAGCCACGATGCCCGGCCGCGTGGTCGTGCAATGGGATAAGGAAGATTGCGCTGATATGGGGATCATCAAGGTCGACCTGCTCGGTCTCGGCATGATGGCGGTCATGGAAGAGTGCCTCGATTTGATTCCCAACGTCTACGGCGAAACCGTCAGCCTGGCGCATCTGCCACAGAACGATCCCGCTGTTTTCGAAGCGTTGCAAAAGGCCGATACCGTCGGCATGTTCCAAGTCGAGAGCCGCGCGCAGATGTCGTCGCTGCCGCGCATGATGCCAAAGAATTTTTACGACATCGTGGTGCAGGTGGCGATCATCCGGCCCGGCCCGATCGTCGGCAAAATGGTGCACCCGTATCTGAATCGTCGGCAGGGCAGGGAAGCGCCGGATTGCCTGCATCCCTCGCTCGAAGCGGTGCTGCACCGCACCCTCGGCGTGCCGCTCTTCCAGGAGCAGTTGCTGCGCATGGCGATGATCGCCGCCGGATTCACCGGCGGCCAAGCCGAGGAGTTGCGTCGCGCCATGGGGTTCAAGCGGTCGGAAAAGCGTATGGCCGACATCGAAGTGAAGCTGCGCGCCGGCATGGACCGCAACGGCATCATCGGCAAGGCGCAGGAGGATATTGTCCGGTCGATCACGTCGTTCGCATTGTACGGATTTCCGGAATCGCATGCGGCAAGTTTTGCCTTGCTGGCGTATGCCAGCGCGTATCTGAAATGCCATTACCTGGCGGCATTCACCTGCGCCATGCTCAACAACCAGCCAATGGGTTTTTACTCACCAGCGATTCTGATTAAAGACGCGCAGCGCCACGGCCTGCGCGTCTTACCGGTGGACGTGGCCTGCTCCGTCTGGCAATGCACGGTGGGGCATGCCTCTGGCTTGCCCTGGGCAGGTCCCGAAACGGGTAAATTTCGCCCTGCCCCGCACTTACGCCTCGGTCTTCGCTATGCCAAAGGCCTCCGTGAAGATGCCGCCCGCGCTCTCCTACGGGCTCGCGCCGAAAGTCCCTTCACCAGCATCGACGATCTCTCTCTGCGCGTTCCCCAATTACGCAAAGACGAAATCACCCGCCTGGCCGAGATCGGCGCACTCAATTCGCTCGATAACCTGCATCGCCGCGCCGCCCTCTGGCACGCCGAGCGCGCGGCCCGCCCGGTCGGTCCTTTGCTCGCTTCGCTCGAGGAAACCAACGCGCCCTCCCCGCTTGCCCGCATGAATACCGAAGAGCGCTTGTGGGCCGATTATCGCGGCACCGGAATGACCATTGGCCAGCATCCGATGGCATATCGCCGCGCTGAAATGAACGAGCGCGGTGTCACGCGCGCTCTCGATTTGGCGGTTGTCCCGGACGGCCGCTTCGTACGGATTGCCGGCTCCGTCATTGTCCGTCAGAGACCGGGCACGGCCAAGGGATTCGTCTTCCTCAGTATGGAGG
>Ga0335079_10001938_pt1 | contig 23762 bp, 35 predicted proteins | sample Lox_Sample_33_FD_206719 | JGI IMG/M metagenome (GOLD analysis project Ga0335079, IMG submission 206719) | Soil microbial communities from Loxahatchee National Wildlife Refuge, Florida, United States - Lox_Sample_3.3 | ecosystem: Environmental > Terrestrial > Soil > Wetlands | place: USA...
TGGCATCCTAAACAAGTCTGAAGCTCAGGTACCATTGAGCAAGCGAAAGCTCCTGGCTCAGCAACGCATGTTCATCAAAAAGGCTTTACAAGCTTTCGAGCATGAGTCCAAAGAAGTCCTGAAAGAGATCGCAGACATCACCGAAAAACATCTGCCGGCTACTGTCAAGAAAAAGAGGTAAGTCATGGCCCCAGCCAAGCTCAGCCCCTCAGCCGTCAAGCTTATTCATAAAGCTGTCGATTCTCTCTTCGACCGTATCAAGTCCCATGTGATAGGGGACCGACCCCAACAGAAGCGCCTATATATCGCTTATAGGCCCGAACTGACCCTCAAGGGTATCTTCGATGCAGCCTCTCAAGAAGAGGGTGTAGTGCCCCACGCAGACGTGTTTAAGACCCTGGCGAAGATTTCTGAGTCGTACATGGATGCGACCCGGGAGAAGATGAAGGCCAAGCTCACTCAAAAGCTGACCAGCTTTCTCCATGACGCTTCTGTTAAGGGAATTGACACAAACCTCAAGATTGCCCTTGGGGGCCATATCGAAGAGGTTGGGTCTGAGATCACCAAGGATGTCCGGCGTATCCTCGAGACTGAATCGACCATCATACGGAACACATCTATTATGGATGGTATTATACGTGCCAACGCCATGGCTGGTATTGATGACCCCACGGTGTTTTTCGTGACGGTGCGGGATCAACATCGATGTGATGAGTGTACCCGCTTGCACGTTCAGCCAGACAAGATCACTCCACGGGTATGGAAGATGTCCGAGTTAGGCTCAGGCTACCATAAGAGGGGTGACCCTGAACCCAAGGTGGGTGGTTTACACCCACACTGTAGATGCGTACTTACGACCCTGATGCCAGGGTACGGTTTCGACGGTGCTGGCCGAGTAACCTACAAGTCACCAGGCTATGATGAATACGCTGTTCAGAGGGGAACGTCCTAACGGATGTTCAGCTCCTTGAGCTTTTCCTTGGCCCTGGCCCCCAGAATCTTGCGGATTCGGGTCATAGTGGCCTTCACCTCACCCACACTCGGAGTCTGAAAGAACTTGCTCACCTCATCGAGGGTGGAGAAGGTAATATCTGCATTCTTGGAGGTGAGCAGCTTGAGACTGGACAAGGCATCCGTCAGAGCCATTGACGCCTGCTCGATGACATTCATCTCCTGGCGAAGGAAAAGATACATGTCCTCCTTGGACATGGACTTGATGCTCTCCTCTGAAGGAGGCTCGGCAGGAACCTCCTTGCGAGTCGTGGGTTGAACTACTGGTTTCATCAACATTGGAACCTCGGGGTTGGTGTTATTGGAGTTCTACTAGGATTCTTTCGGGATTGTCAACCTACGGCTTTAGGTAGAAGTAGTAATAGGCCACGTAGAACCACCCGAAGATCCCATGAAGGAAAGCCCAGGCGATACTCTTGTTAAGGCTCCAGGAAATAACAACAGCCATTGCTCCTCCGAGCCCAAGTCCATTGTTCACTACGGTCTTTTCGACGACAGTCATTTGACTTCCTCCTTCGGGGTGGAACGAAGTGCTACTTGAACTCGAATCTTCTGAGCGGACAACGCATCTGCGCACATCTCAAGGATGAGTGGATCTACTTCCTTGGGAAGGGACAACATAGCTTTGACGTAACTGGCCAATTTCTTGGCCTCTTCTTTGGCGGTCATTCGACCCTTCCTTTTTGGACCTAGACCTCCACTTAGTCCAGATGCCAAAACCTGTCAAGAGTATCAATCCACCAGGCAGCATGAATACTACCACTGCAATGGTGACCTTCCAGGCTTTAGTCATTTTCAGCCCAACTCTCTTGTGGAAGGAAGCAATCGGCACAGTGCTTGCTCTCAGCGTCTTCAACTTGAACTGAGACGGTCTCAGTATGTTGGCACTGGACGCACATATGGAATCCAGAATGGCCCTTCGGGAGGGTACAAGCGTACCCAGAGTACATGCTGTGTTTGTGACCGCACATTTGTTTACTCCTTTGGGATGAGTGGTGGTTATATAACCCATCCCGTAGGATGGGTCAAGTCCTAACGCCTCATGGCCTTACGGGCAGCCTTGGTGTCCAGGGCCAGATTGCAACCTGTGGCAATCCCATTGATACCGACCAGGAGGGCCAGGGCCACAGCGGAGAGCCAGTGGGTGTGACTGAAGGTCATCACACCCTCGAGCAGGGTCACAAAACCCACAGCCTTAGCAGGGTGCTTGAAGGCGATTTTGGCCCAATCGAAGACCGTCTTGGCCGAGTAGATGAGACCAGCCAGGACCAGTAAGGTCGGCATCTGAAGCCAAAGAGGCTGGCTGGCGTTGACCTCGAAGTGAGCTAGGGTGAACGAGGCGGTGGGAACGAATCCGCCCAGGACAAAGCCGGCGACAGTCGCAATACGATTGGTCTTCTTGGCGGCTTCCTTAACCTGGTCAACGATACCAAGGCAAACAACGTTCGAGACGGCGGCAGTGGCAGACATTGTGTTGCTCCTTTGTGGCAGGGTGGTGGTTGTATAGACCACCTTGAGATTGGTGTCAAGCCTAATCTTCTTCCTGAGATCCAGGGAGCATGAAGTGTCCAACGGCATGATAATTGATGGCGTCTTCGCCTCCGAAGCTATTGATTCCAGTGGCGAGATTCTAGATATTAAAGGTTGCGATATCAGCGACCTCGAGAATGGTCTAGGAGTCCTCAACTGGGAGCATCGGGGCGATGATGCTAGTGGTGCGTCCGCCAACGATATCATTGGCAAGATCGTATTTTGTAAAAAGATTTACGGAGCTGAAGACTGTACCGACGAACATCAGCTAAAGTACTGGCAAAAGGTGCAACTACCCATGATTTATGGGATTTGTCGGCTTTTTGATGGATCGGGACATCCAGGGGCTATCGCTGCTGCTGCCATGATACGGGACTACCAGAAGAATGGGGAGCCCATTCTGATTCGGTTTAGCATCGAAGGTACTACCCTTCATAAGGACAAGTCCAATAATCGGCTTACTGATTCAGTGGCTCGTCGGGTAGCTGCAACTATCAAACCTTGCAACAAGTCTTGCCATAGTGGTTTGCTTTCCGATCCTAATGATCCTACGGTCACTAAGAAGGAACATGCTCACCCTATGTTCACACCGCTCGGTGGCTCTTTTGAATATGAATCGAGCGTTTTGGAATCTGAGCGTATCGAAAAGGCACTCACTGCTGGCAGTACTGCCGGGGCTCCAAGTACTCTTACAGATGGATCGGCCCTTCAAAGAGAAGACAAATTCCTTCGGAATCGAGTAAAGGCGGCTGTTCGGGATTGGGATAAGAAAACTCCGTTCCGTAAGTTCCTTAAGCATCGGTTGCCTGAGGCTTCGGACGACTTCATTGATCGATTCTCCGATTTAGTTGGTGATTACACCATCAAGAAAACCCAACGAGAAGTTCTAAAAGCTGAGCTAATCAAAGCAGCTAAAGAGAAGCTAGGGCTAACACCACCTCCTGCTGATGTCAAACCTGGAAGAGGCAAGAAGGCTCCAAAAGTGGTGGAAGAATTCACCATTCAAGGTAGACCTACGCTGGCTCACGATCCAAGGATCCATCCGCTGGGACCTCGGTCTACGGCTATGTTCGATGAGAATGCCGGTACCCTAAATACTAGAGCTGGTATCTTCCGAGCTTCTACTCCTACGGATCCACATCCTCATTTGCTCGCTGATTTGGAAGCTCGTGGTGTAAAGGACCCACGTAAGCTCATACTCGATAGTTACAATAAGGCTATTGGTTTGAATCGTTCAGCCTTTCAACAGGCTATGAAGCATTGGGTTCCTTTGAACAAGCAGTTCATCGAGGGTAAGCTTACGCCCGGTATTATTAGTCATGTAGTAGCATTTGCTCTCATGTCGCCTAGTAATAAGGTTCCAGTACAAGAGTACATGTTCGGTAACTACCGGGATGCCATGGCTCAGCATGGATTGAGTAGTGTTCAAACTCCTGAACAAGCCCGATTAGTCCATTCCGAATGGCTCAAACGTAACAGGCAAATTCCACAAAGTAGTCCTGAACACTTCTCTCAACTTATGAGCAAGTTGTTTTCTGAAGGCGGACTTCGTACCTATGCTGGTGCTCCACCAGGGTACGCCAAACCAAATCAATTCAGTAAGTACTTCGAAGAATATCTGAAGAACAATCATGCCGACGTGATGAATGCTGTTCGTAATTCTAAGGGCGATGCCCACGAAGTTGTAAGGCAACTCGTTAATACAAGGGGCATGGATACCAAGCTGGCACGTTACATGATGGGCATATTGGGAGCTGGTAATGTAGTAGTCAATGATACTCATATGATTCGCCACCTATTCGGTGCCCGACCGGACCTTGCCGGACATAGAGCTGGTTCGAGCCCCGATACAAGATCTCTAACCCACCTCAAGCAGACTTTTGGTACTGTAAACGCAGGTAATGCTCTAGAATCTATCGATAGATGGTTTGCAAAGAACCATCCAGCCATTCAATACGCAATGGCAGATCCAGTCTTAAGGAAACATCTTGCTCAACACCCCGAGCAGGCTTTGTTTCCGGCCTTCTGGTTGCACTGGATGTCTATTCCTCATCACGAGAAGATGATGGGCTATGAACCTCTTTGGGCTTCTAACCAAGGTACTTCTCATGCTCCATTCTTCGAAGCCATCCAACCTGAGATGATCTACAAGAGTGAGGAACAGGATGAATCTGGCGACCTCAATATGGCAATGGCTACAGCTAAGTTGCACCATGAGTGGATCCAAAAGTACGGTCCAGAAAAGGCTTTGGAACTGTACTACAAATTCATTGTTCCGAAGTACATGGAAAAGGAACAAGAAGTCAAGGTCGATCCTAATGCTTTGGTTGCTAAGTTCGAGTCTCTATCCATTGAGTTCAATGCTCTGACTAAAGCTAAACCATTCGTAATGCCTGATACTGGAGAAACTCCGCCTGAAACGGATATGGGCTCTTTCAGGCATACAACTCCTCCTAGCCAGGAATCTTGGCGCCAACCTCAGTCTTCACAACCTCAAACTGGAGATACACCTCGTGTAAATCCGGCTAAAATCGCAAAGGAGTTTAGGGATAAGGTCTGGGCCCACTTCCCTGACTCAGTAGAGTTTCAAGGGAAGAAGGTTAAGCCTGGAAAGGCTTTTATAGGTGCTACCATCAATACGCCATGGGGAGAAGACCAGGCTGGTGGAGATCGTAAGGTAGGTATTCTCGGGCATGATGATACACACTTCACTATAGTTCCATCTAGTAAGATCACGAATTACATGCCTGAAGATATGATCAGGATTCCACGACACCATCTAAGAGTAGTAGAATACCCTTCTTACTTGGAAGAGAAGCCTATTATCCAAGACAAGCTTCATACGGTAGGAGATTTCACTCATCATCCGGAAACTCAAGCTATGATTCATGGATTGGACCTTTCTCTTCCACGTCAAGCATCTGGTGTTGAGTCTTTGCGTAAGAACCTGAGTCATTGGCAGAATGGTCCTAATGGTACAAGAGTATTCATTAAGCAAGATCCAGAGGAAGAAGAGTTCGGGGAATCACGTAGAGAAGGTATGTACCACAACCTTGCTAGGGATTTCTTTGGAATGGATCAGTACGTAACCCCTACTACGGTTGTTCGAGATCCCAAGTCTGGCCGGGAGATGTCGGTAATTCAACATACAGAAGGTACACACCCTGAGCAAGAACAGTCTAATGAACATGCAAACGCTCTTGATGCTCATAATGCCAATGGAGAACTCCATAAGTTAGGCCTTATGAATACGATACTTGGGAATCCAGATCGTCACTGGGAGAATTACTTCATTGACGATAAAGGTAGAATAAAGTTAATCGACCACGGTCTTGCTTTCAATTACCAACCGTTCTCTCACAGAATTCCACATTACATTAAAGGGTATTTGGATCACTCACTCCATCCAGAGGCTCAATCGTGGTTGAATAAGTTGAAGCCAGAAGAACTGATAGCTCAAATGAGACGACATGGAGCACCTGATAATATGATTCAAGGTGCTGTTGATCGTTTGAAAGGTGCCAAAAACTATATGCGTAACTACCCTAAGGGCAACCTCAGAAATCTACTTAACACCGTAGGTACAATCTAATGACACCTACTGGCTATCACAACATTTGGTATGTATATCGTGTCCACCCTCACGGAGAGAATAACCTTCATCGTTTCCTTGTAGGTAAGTTTTACCTTGACGAGGGTGGCTTTCACGTGCTCGAAGACCACGTTGGTTGGTTCAGTAGAATGGCCAATGAAACTCCAGCGGAAATCTCAAGGCAGATTGCTGCATTGCAGCATAGTATGTATTACGAGCTGGTAAACCTGGAGGATATCCGACAAGGACGCCATCCAGAGCTACTTCGGGAGATTGAAGCTCAACAAGAAGACCTCGGTCCTGAATCGATTTTTGAGTACCATCGTCAAGGTATGGCTGAGCCCCAGACTCTAGAGTTTATGGGCGGGAAGGCCTACCTCGATGGCTTCGAACTGAACGACAAAGAACTACATATCCTCCTTGCGAACATACAGTCTGGATCTGCTAACCTGAGCTACAAGCAAGGTGAGCCAGTGGAAAAAGCCGAAGAAGCGTTCATGGACTTGACAAAGATCGAGCCGCACCTGGAATCTGCACTATCAGGGCTCAGGCAGGCTGTTAAAGCTGGTCATGTGGATCCAAGTGTACTGAAGTCCCTTACAAGGGAGATCTTCACTGACTCCATGGTTCCCACTATGGGTAATAAGAAAGCGTATGCCGACTTTTTAGCTCGTCCTAAAAAGGGTATTCATATTCACCTTGATGGGAATGATTTCGGAGCTATCAATAAAACTGGCAGAGGATTTGAGGCTGGTAATGATGCGATTAGGGCTATGGGTGGAGCTATCCGTGAATCGCTTGATGAAGCTGTAGGTCGTAAATATGCAAAAGCCTTCCGTAAAGGAGGCGATGAATTCGACCTTTTTGTTCCTACACATGAACATGCAGCTTTATTTGCACGTTTATTGCGCTCTAAGCTTGAAGCAATACCACCAATTGATGGGGCACATCATCTTAGTGTAAGTATGGGATTTGGTCATACTCCGGAACATGCTGAAATGGCTTTGATTGATGCGAAGCAAGCGAAAAAGGCTGCTGGATATAAGCTTGGACAAGCTAAAACACATGTAGCTTCTCGAGTACCAGGATTTGAGGGTATCATTCCGACTGGTCCGGAACAGCTCCATCTACAACCTCTGCCTGAGAGTGTGAAGCCACAGCCGGCAGCAGCCCCCGTGCCCGCATCGACTCCACAACCTTCTCCAGCACCGGGTCAAAGTGTTGGGGAATCTCCAAAGACTTCTGTTTAAGCTTCATATTGAGACACGCAGTACATACCTGTCTGTGTCCATAAAAGTGAAGATGCTTCAGTAGCATGTTGTTGCAGGTCTTGCATACCCGCAGACCTTGAGATTCAAGACATTCTACACACACACCATTGAATGCTAGGCGTCTGTGTTCCTTACAAGAGGCGCATGGGATTGGATACCTGCGTTTAAAATAAGCCTTGCTACGACATTCAGCGCAAGTACTTCGTTTCTTTGATCTTTTCTTTGAATCTTCATGGAAATCGGATTCCGGTTTTGGAAGTCCGCATTGGCTACAACGGTTCATACCCTCAAGATTATAGCTGATTCTCGGATTTTTGGCGACAACTAATCGCAATCTAGAGCCTTGTAAAGAGTTTTCAAACTTTTCCATTTTAGGAGAACAAAAACATGGCTACTACTACTCAAAAGGCTATTGATCTTGCCGGCGAAATGCGGAACTCCCTTCAGCGGTATTTCACCACTGTTGGTGATGTGACGTTTGATACCGATGGCAACCCCTTCTTCACTGTTACTCAGGGTACTCTCGCTGCTGGTCAGCAGGCCGCTGTTGTAAAGGTTACTCCGGTTCCTTCGATTAACGTTGACGGTCTTGGGCTTGCTCAGAAGGTTTATGCGACCCACTACATCCAGGTCGTTCTTGAGACTAGCACGATTGCTCACGTCGCCCTTATGACTGAACAGAATAAGGTCTGGGTTTACGGTGAAACCGGTGCTCGGAACTGCCGTTTCCAACTCTTCCTGTCTGCTAATACTGTTGCGGTTTCCACTGCGGCAATTACTGGTACGCCGGAAGCAACTTGGGATGGTCCGGATCTGAAGTTCCGTTTGATGATCAACAGCTAATTCTGGATTGAATTGAAACTCCAGAGTTGGAGGTTGAGACCATGAGTCTAAAGATTAAAGAATCCGAGCTTCGGGAATTGCTTGATGAGGTCGCTGCCGATCTCGCCAAGGCATTTGAATCCGAGAAGAATAAGCTCATTAAGGCTGAGCATTCCAGCCCTGAGGAAAGCAGCTCTGCTAGTAGCTCTTCTGCTTCTCCTATGGATAAGGGAAGTGCTTCTCCTGAAGGTTCCATTTCAGTATCTCACTCGGCATCGCATGTGCCTTTTGAGAAGACTGCTGTCCAGGCCAGTGATTCCGCTGGCAGTGGGTCTGCTTCTCCAGAGTCGTCTCCAATGACTCAACCGGGTAGCAAGCTAAACAATGGCGTAAAAAGGAATCCGATGACTGAGCCCGGTACTTTGGGTAAGGGCGAACATAGCATGAGTAAGGATAGTCCTCCTTTTGAAGGATCTTCCGCTTCTGCTGATGGTGGTGGCTCGGCTGATGATTCTGGCTCTGACCAGGAAGCTCCTCCTGAGGCTACCGAATCCACGACTCCTCCTGCTGATGGTGCTCCATCACCTGATGGAATGGATCCTGCGGCTGATGCCGGTGCGGCTCTGACTCCTGAAGCTCTTCAGGCTGAGTACTCTAAGCTTCCTCCTGAGGAACTGGATATGCACATCCAAGCAGCTCTGGCTGCTAAGGCTGCTGTTGCAGCTCCTAGCCCGGATGCTTCTGCTCCTATGGCTCCTCCGGGACCTTCTGCGCCTGTTCCTCCGACCCCTGGTCCGGATGCAATGATGCGCAATGAGCTTTCTCCTTCTCCGGAACGGAAAGGCCCTCGCGGAATGGAACAAGTTAAAAAGAGCGAGGTCGATGACCTTAAGTCTCTTATCAAGTCCCAACAAGAGGACATTGAGAATTTGACCAAATCGATCAAGTTGGTTCTTGAACAACCTCAGCGTAAGGCAGTGACCTCTGTTTCACACCTTCCTAAGGTCGAAGAGAATCCCCAGCCCCTAACTAAGGCTGATGTACATAAACGTCTTAAGGAAATCGCTCGTAATCCGAACCTTAAGAAGTCTGATCGCCAACTAATCAACGATTACTACGATGGTAGGGTTTCAGTATCAAAGCTGGCCCCCCTATTTGAGGACAATAAGTAAGCTTCCAAAACGGAATTTCTTAGGAGAAATAAACAATGGCTACTGAAGTGACACAAGCACTGTTGAAGGCTCTCGAAGCCGGCAACTACAATGCCGCACCCAGCACACTCGTGCAGGGCGCAGCTCTACAGATTGAGGATCTGTCTCCCGTCATGGAAAACGTGACGTTTGACGACTCTCATATTAAACTCCAGAAGATGGTGAAGGTTGATTCCTGCAAGTCTACTCTGGCCCAATTCGACCGTCAGCTCTCTTACGGTATCTTTGGTGGATCGGCTCAGCTCGAAGGTGCTGTCGGCCAGGAAGAGACCTCCGAATTCGTTCGTATCGTGGTCCCTATGGCTTACTACAGCCACATTCGGCGTGTAACAGTTGTCGCTAACATGGTTGATACCGTGGATGGCGTTAAGGCTGAAGAGCGGGCCGCAAGCGATGCTGCCAAGAAGCTCGCTGCCGATATCGAATTTGACCTCTTCAGGGGTAAGGCAGATTTCAGCAATGCCGGTCTATTCGACGGCAACATGCTGGCGATTCCTGCTCTTCCGAATATCCTGGGTCTCGACCCTCAAATTCGGCAGTCTGACTCTGAGAGAAACGCTCTGGACTTGATGTTCGGTGAATATGGATCTGACGATACGGTTATCATCCCTGGTGGTGGTGTTCTGTCTCAGGACATGATCGAAGATTCATCTGTTCGTAGCGCAATGAACCTCGGATCGGCTGATAAGCTGGTTGTAGACCCTAAGGTCCTTTCGGCTTACAACAAGATCTCGTTCGGTAAGGAACGTATCATCCTCGCGGGTAGCCCCCAGGATGCAACTGGTTCTGAGCTGAGGAAGCAATGGGTATCCAATGGTACGGTCGGTATTGAATCCAGCCGTTTCTTGTCTGGTAAGACCCGTCCTGCCTCTCCTCGGTCCACTGGTCCTTCGGCTCCTTTGACCGTGACTGCGGCTAATACTCCTTCTACGACTTCTCTTCCGGCTGGTACCTATGTGTACTACGTAACGAGCGTGAATGAGCTTGGCGAGTCTCCCAAGACTCTTGCTACTGGTACACTGACCTACGCTGCTGGCGATCAGGTTACATTGACCATTACTCCTCCGGGTTCTGGTACTGTACGGCACTTCAACGTGTATCGTTCTGCTGCTGGTGGTACTACCGCTTCTGCTCGGTTCATTGGTCGTGTTGCTCTGGGTTCTGGTGCTACTACGGCTTTCGTTGACCTCAACAACAAGCGGCCTGGCTTCGTGACTGGCTTCCTGGTGCAGGGCGATACGATGGCGATGAAGGAGCTTTCTCCTTACAGCCGCTTGAAGCTTGCTGTGTCTGACCTCAGCATTCCTGAAGCTCACTTCCGGTTTGTAACTCTCGCAGTTATGCAACCGCGTAAGAATGTCTTGATTGATAATTTGGCCGGGGCGTTTTGATACTCTAACTGGTTGAATTTATTAAAGATTTACGGGTCGCTTATTTTTAGCTGGCCCGTTTTCTTTTTGTATAATGTGATAAGATAGTCAGTAAGTATGACTAAATATATCGTGTACGCTTTATTGTGCCCGAAGTCAAAGCATCGTAGTAATCTTTCCCTCATGATTAGTCCGTCTAGTATCACCCCTGCCGCAAGGAAGCTCTGGTACCGTAGCAATTGCTACGGCGGTGACTTCTGGTGTCTCTCAGAGTCTCACCCTAAGCATCTTTCCTCTTCCTTATGGTGCCGCTGCTACTTTCTTACCTCCGGTTATCCCTTCGGGGGACAGCTCGGTTTTGACGCTTAGTATCGGCTCTGTAGCTCCTGGAACTTACCCTTTGACAGTCCAGGCAGCGGGGTCACTTGGACCCATCCATACCGATTCTTTGACCTTGACTGTAACTGCCAGCGACTTCAGCATTTGACAAATGTTCTGGGGTGTGATTTAAGGTGGCTATGACCATCAAACAAGCCGCTGCCCTCATTGAACAGACCAAGCAAGATGCCAGGAATAAGTTCCCGGCCAATGACACCGGGTCGTATTACGACCGAAAGCACTATCTGTCTCAGGTATTGCGTCAACTCCTCCAAGATGTGGGTGATTCTCTACCCTATCAGACCCGTCACTACGTCCAGAGCCAACTGGAAGTAGCTCAACACACAGGGGATTGACAAGCACCTCAAAGCGTGATTTAAGGCAGTCACCCCTAACCAGGAGTACGCCATGAACGAGAAGGAACTGAAGGAAGCTCACGCTCAGCGAGAAGCAGCAGCCAAGAAGGAAAAGCTCGAGTACGGTGCTGCTATGACCAACCTCGTGAAGCTTGACATCGCACGTCAGCTTGTCACCGAGGTGAATGCTAACATGCACAAGCCCGAGCTTCGTTTGGCTTTGGACAAGATTCTCGACACCATTGACAAGATCAAGGTCTAGAGACATAATCTATCCATCATGAACGTTTTCGCAAAACAACAGGCCAAGCCAGCCAACCCGTCAGCCGGGTAAGCTCTTGGTGCATCCTCGTTTAGGAACCCCGTCTGTGCTTGCTGTCATAGAATGAGGACGTGGACTAGAGCACAATAAAATTACTGGGGTGTCGTCCAATAGGCAAGACACCGGTCTCTGAAGCCGTGAATGTAGGTTCGATTCCTGCCACCCCATTGCCGGTATCGTCCAAAGGCAGGACACGGGTCTTTGAAACCCAGAATCTCGGTTCGAATCCGGGTACCGGTGTAAAGATAACAGACTATTCCTGGTCTGCCAGCATGGCACCGCACTCAGATTAACGAGCCATCGCGGATTATCGTGCCTCGGTGGGTGGTCCCTACTTCTTCTCGAATTTTTCTTTGAGACGCCGATATTCCATTTCTTCGAATTTCTCTTGAGCTATGGCGTCTTTGGCTTCTCGATCTTGCCGCTCTTTGTATTCTTGGTTGGTTTCTAGACGTTTTCCGTGAATCTCAATGACCATATCCCCGAAATCATTCGCAATCTGAAGATGAAGGTCCTTCCAATCTTTCTGTTTGGAGGCTCTAACAAGGATTTTGATCACACCCTCGAGACTCTCGAAAGTGCTGATCTGAGCATGTACTCCGTTCACCCATTGTTTTTTCATTGTTGTGCCTTTGTAGAGTCCTTTTGACCCTTCGTACATCTTTCTTGGGCGCTTGACAAGGCGTGGGGAAGTGTGGTTTAAGTCTCCTACACTCAATCAATGGAGCAAAGCACATGAGCAACGTTAGCCACTACGCAATCCTGGATGCCGCCCGCCTCTTCCGCAACCTCATCCGTAATGCCGATGAGGAGACTATCGACAAGGCCTACCAGGTCCTGGCCAACAATGCTAATGATTCAGAATTTGGCCAAACCCGTCGAACCTCTTCAAGGTATCTGCATCGCCATCCAGGCCGAGCTAAAGCAGCGCAGAACGACTTGCGAATTCGGCCGATTTTCGCGAGCCACACTAGGTGCTGTCGCCCCCGCCTTCGCGCGGAGGTGCGGATTGAAACGTTGGTCAAGAAAGACCTTCTCCAGGTCACTAGAGTTGTCGCCCCCGCCTTCGCGCGGAGGTGCGGATTGAAACAAGAGCACATCCAAGCCCTACAGACTGTAGATCCGTCGCCCCCGCCTTCGCGCGAAGGCGGGGGCGGATTGAAACTTCGCATAGATACCCAGGGTCTCAAAGGCGCTGCCTCTGCGCCAAGGATGAAGAGGTGGTTGAGGAAGAGGAGTAGTTGACAAGCGTAGGACGATGTGGTTTAAGGCTGTGCAGATCGCAACACCTTCAGGGGACTCATAGGGGATCCCCATTCCGGCTCCGGAGCTTGGACTTGGATCTAGGTTCGAATCCTAGTGCGGTCACATTTTTCGTCTCAACCCTTTTGTAAAGGAATACGACAATGGCCAACTTCAAATACGACCAAGGCAAAACCCTCTCTGACAACCTTGATGCTTTCGAGGAGTGGAAGTCCCAAGGAGATTGGAAGCCGGCCAACAATGGTACTGAGGTTCCCTTCCTCACCCGTGCTGGGATTACATTGCTATATTGCTACCAACCTCGGAGTGGCAAGCACGGCTATCTCAATGTGGGCACGGATATTATCCTGTCCTACGACGAAGCTCTCAACTACCTCTGCGCTTGACGTTTTACTTCAAGGTCTGTTACGAAGTCCCGAGTGAACATTGGAGCTGTAAGGCTGCCTTACAAGGCTGAGACCTTACACCAAGGTTCGAGTCCTTGGCCACTCCTTTTTGAAAGGGGCAGTACCATGTCGTTTCACGTTTCCAAAGTCATTCGAGCCCAGATGTCCGACCGCCAACTTCAGCGCCATGGAAAGCCTGGGTTTTATTGGTGTATTACTCATAATAAAGGCACTGGCGATTGGCAAGGGGTCTTCAAGACCGAAGAAGGTGCAATTGCAGCAGCCACTCGTTTTCTTGCAGAGTACGGCCCTACCGTGGAGAATCCCGATATCGTTATCACCAATCGACCTAAACAGTCGGGTCCTGTCACGAGGCATCTTAAGCTGGTCTACAGCTCAAGCTGGTGAACATGAAACGTACATCCAAAATGTGTTTTCGATGCCGTACATGTAATGGATGGAAGTGTCGTGGGTGTGGGCGTCAAGTCTGCACACATTTTGTGTCTTGAAGACACCGGACGGTATGGCGACCTGTGGATCTTGCTTCTTGACAAGCGCCCCAAAGCCATCTACCGTAATCTTTACGTCACGGGGGTGACCAGGTTTCGACGGAGGATAATGGACAGAGAAAAGCGAGCCGTGGTTGGTCATCAGGCCACGTTAAAAGAGGACCAAAAAGTAAAAGCCAACGACAACGTTGACTTCCCTGCTTGGATGATCCAGGGCTTCGGCTCCGGTGTCCAGGCTTTCGCGTAAAAACCGAAAAGGACACGACCTGGTAAGGAATCCGAGTAACCAGGAAGTGAACTACACGGATACGCTGAGAAGACTCTCCACGGTCTCTCGGTAAGGAGAGGTGGATAGACGCAGTGGGACGTTGCTGATGCCGGACCCGACTGGTTGAAAATATGCAAATATCAGCTACGCTCGTAGAACACTCTAGAAGTTTCTTTCGGACGGGGGTTCGATTCCCCCCACCTCCATTAGGGTGACCGCTCCGTTTATGGAGCGGATAGTAGGTCCGTGCTGAACGGAAATCTACACCGGAATTGACCGGCACCCATTTTGTTGTAAAGGGTAAAAGATGGATACCAAGATGGTCATCGTGGTCCGTAAGGACCTCAACATGCGCCGAGGTAAGGAAGATGCCCAATGCGGACATGCTGCCTCAGACTGGCTGATTACTAGGATACGCTCCTGGTTCCCCCGGCCACCCTCCTTTAGTAGGGAGGAAATGGCTTGGATGAATGGTAATCATCGTAAGGTCACCGTTCAGGTCGAATCTGAGGCCGAATTAGACGCCATCTACCAGAAAGCTACAGAAGCTAGACTCGAGGTCCACTTGGTGGTTGATGCCGGTCTAACTGAGTTCGGTGGAGTCTCCACCAAGACCTGCTTGGCTATTGGACCTGACCTCGACGAGAAGATCGATCCCATTACAGGGAGTTTGAAACTGCGATGAGAGTAGCAATACTAATCCCACTCCTGATGGGTTGTGGCGGTCCTCTTATTACACAAGGCGATGCAACATCTTCTGTATGTCTTCAGTATTACGTAAAGGGGAACATAGGTAGTCTGGATTATGATAAGGTTGTCCGTAATGAAGCCAATCTCCGATCTATCTTTACTTTCCCTTGGTCTGATGGAGGTGGTATATCTCATATGCCACTTTTTACGGATGTTGTGGAGTTTTGTAACACGTTCCATAATGTGGCTGTCGATTACGATTGGACCTATTCCTTTCCATGCTCCTTCCCAGGGAGCAAACCCGACCAACGTTGTTGGGGCCAAGAAGAAGATTTCCTGGGCGAAGCCAATATCCACCTTGAGTTCAGTGGAAATTCTTTTGCACATGAGCTGATCCATTTCTACGAAAGCGAACATGGAATCTTCTTCAATGTTAAACATATTGGTTGGGCCGAAAAAGGTTATTTTTACCTCAACGATGTAATCTGGAGGGGTGTATTAGAACCCCCAATGATCGGACCTAAGGGCGAAGCTAACCCTTGAACCCGTTTTACGATATCATCGAGGATACGATTACCGAGGCCCTTGAGAGAGAAGAAACCTTCTGGCTTCTCCCCGATGATTTCGAGATCAGCATACCGGATGATGCCTTCCAGGCAATGCTTAAAGCTGGGCTTATGTACTCTGCTGGGACAGTTGTAGGTCAAAGTGTTCCAAAAGACACCAAATGTATCACATTGCAAATCCTTGAGCACCGTGTCACTGTTAGGTCCGATGAAGACCCTGACCGGTGGCTACCGATTCTGAGGTCTGACGCAATACACTGAGGTGGTTATGAACGTTGGTGTCGTAGTTGCGAGATTCCAAATTGACGAGTTACACACGGGCCATGAAGCCCTCCTTAAGCGGGTGATCTTCGAGAACGATGTGCTTTGTGTGGTTCTTGGTGGGAATGAGAACCGAGGATCCCGACGTAATCCATTGGACTTCATCGTTCGTAAAACGATGGTGGAGAACTGGCTCAGAGACCAACCCAAGAAAGTACCATTGGTGGTCCTATTCCAGCAGGACCAGCCAAGCGATTACGTTTGGAGTGCTAACCTCGACCGCCAGCTCCGCCAAGCCTTCCCAGGCTCTTCCATGACCCTCTATGGAGGGCGTGATAGCTTCCTCAGCCACTACCATGGCGAGTGGCCTACCAAGAATCTCACCGACCAGCTTGTGGTCACACACACTGCTACTCAACGTCGAGAACAGCTTGCCAACCAGCCTGGCAATACCGCCGAGTTCCGCCGTGGAGTGATCTATGGTGCCTACAATACCTGGCCCAGAACCTTCATATGCGTAGACATCGCAGTTTTGGCACCTAATAAGCAGCTCCTTCTTGGTAAGAGGAAGACTGAGGAGAAGCACCGTTTTTTCGGTGGCTTCGTAGATCAAAATGACTTCTCCCTCGAGATGGCTGCCATGCGTGAAGTCAACGAAGAAGCTGGCATTGATTGCGAGGCTACTCCTACATACATCACTAGTGGTCACGTGAATGACTACCGGTATCAGTCCAAGGATGACGGATTGATCATGACATCCCTGTTCTTAGTGGATGACTACCGTGGTACTCCTTGCGCCGGAGATGACATCGACTCTATAGTCACAGTGTCGTTGGCGACAAATACCCGCGAAAAAATTGTTGATATGATGGTTCCAGGCCATCAATCCCTAATGCGTTCCCTTTTAACCCACCTGAAAGAGAAAGGTAAGTTCCATGAGTAATCTCATCCTCGACACCGATAGCTACAAGCCGTCCCATTACCTCCAGTACCCACCTCGTACCAGGAACCTTTTCAACTATCTCGAGTCTCGGGGTGGTGAATACAAGAAGACCGTCTTCTTTGGGCTCCAGTACCTCCTTGAGGAGTATTTGAGCAGACCTATCTCAGCTCTGGATGTGGATGAGGCTGCCGAGTTCTTCAAGGCTCACGGAGTTCCATTCAACGACCAAGGTTGGCGTGGGATTGTGTGGGACCACAACGGTTTCATCCCACTGAAAATCAGAGCCCTCCCAGAAGGGACGGTGACCCCTACAAGCATTCCATTGCTGACCTGTGAGGCTACCGACCCAAAGTACTTCTGGGTCGTGGGTTGGTTTGAAACCATGATCATGAGGATTTGGTATCCCATTACAGTGGCCACCCTGAGCTATCATGTGAAGCAGGACATCAAGAAGTATCTCAATGAGACTGCCGACGATCTCTCAGGCTTGCCTTTCAAGCTCCACGATTTCGGGAGCCGTGGTGTGAGCAGCCGTGAGAGCGCTGCTATCGGTGGTGCTTCCCACCTGGTGAACTTCCAGGGTTCTGATACTGTGGTCGGAGTACATCTGGCTAACAAGTACTACAACGCTGGCATGGCTGGGTTTTCTATTCCTGCCGCTGAGCACTCTACTATCACTTCCTGGGGCAAGGAGTTCGAGGTAGAGGCATTTGATAACATGCTCAATAAGTTCGCCAAGCCTGGCTCCATTCTCGCGGTGGTGTCCGACAGCTACGATATTTTCAATGCTGCCGAAAACCTCTGGGGTTTTGACCTTCGTCAAAAGGTGATTGACTCCGGAGCCACGGTAGTTATCCGCCCTGACTCTGGCGATCCGATCATCACAGTCAACAAGCTTCTTCACATCTTGGACAACAAGTTTGGCTCCAAGGTGAACTCCAAGGGGTTTAGGGTCCTCAATCATGTCCGTGTCATTCAGGGCGATGGATTGAGCCCTTACGTGATTGAACGACTTATGGCCTCAGCTAAGCTGGCAGGCTTCTCTGTTGATAACCTGGCCTTTGGTATGGGTGGCGGCCTACTTCAACATGTCAACCGAGATACCCTCCGTTTTGCCTACAAATGCTCCGCCATTGAGCGGGCAGCTCCATTGGAGTATGGAGAGGCCACCTATTGGTTTGATGTCTATAAGCAGCCCGTAGACGACCCAGGAAAGATTTCCAAGAAGGGTCTTCTTGGTACCAAACTCGAGGAAGGAAAATTCCAGGTCACCCACCGAGACGATCCAGCTAACCTCCTCGAGCCTGTTTTTGAGACTGGCAAGATTCTTCGTAGGCAAACATTTGCGGATATCCGCAAGCGAGCTGAGTGACGTAATCTCTCTAGTAAGAGAGGTTGCGCAATGTATGTAGACCTAACGATTCACTTGGCTGATCTAAAGAAGAAGCTTGGAGCTGATTCTCTCTCCTTCAAACAGGCTTCGCAGGCTTTCCGGGACCATCCCAACCTGCGAGCCTATCTTGATCATCTAGGTGTCATTAGGCTATGCACTGTAGATGTAAATTCATTCGTCGATACAATGGACATCACCCATCGTACCGAAGAAGGTGGATCTCTCGAGATAATGCCCTTCATCCACGATAAGGGCATTCGAGTTTACGCTGACCCACCAATCTACATTGTCGGACACCGCAATTTCAAAGGCTTTGGAGAAGTTCCATTGCACGATTGGAAGGAGCTACTTCTGGATGCCGGTATTAGTCCTGAGGTTATTGAGAAGGTCAAATGGTACCTTGCCAAACACCAGCCAATCGATTATGATCAGGTTCCAGAATGAAGTATAATCAGTGTCAATGTGGTGAATTAAAGTTTTGGGGTTCAGGCATGAATCCCTCTCCTTGTTCTAAGTGCGATAAGTGTGGTACTGGAATCGGCCCTGAATACCTGGTTCCGAAGGAACATGACTTCTCCATGGTAGAGAAGGTGGATACCGATGAAGGTCCAAAGACCTTGAGTCGCTGCCGGTGGTGCTATTACAGCAAAGCCGATCTCGAGAAGAAGGAAAAAGCTCGATGACCTTCATAACCGTTGAATGTAGCTGTAAGCCCGACCTCGAGTATGCTGACGGCAATAAGCCGAGCTACTACATCGACGAGAAGAAAGCTGCTTACATGTACAACAAACTCAGGTCCAAGGCTAGGATTGACCACACCAAGGTTCAAGCTGGAGACCCTCGAGAGCTGAAGGAATTCAACATGTACTTCGGCGTACACCTGAATGGCGGGCACATAATCTCTATTAAGCCTTGATGCTCCAATAGTTTAGTTGGCAAAACGCCTGTCTTGTAAGCAGGGTTCCTCAGTTCAATTCTGAGTTGGAGCTTGACAACCCTCCTCAGAAGACCTAATCTATACACCATGCACACGCAACTGTCATCTCAGCTATTAAATTCGAGCTTGTGGCGAAACGTATGCCTCAATTGCTTTTATAGTAGCTCACTGAACTAATCCAGAAACCTCTTTTCTGGATCGGTGGCTGAGTGGCTAAAAGCAGTGGGCTGTAAACCCGCCGCCCTTCGGGGCTCCGTAGGTTCGAATCCTACCCGGTCCAATGACATAACCCAACCTGGCGTAGCTAGTGTGCGTGTCGGTCTGAAAAGCCGAAGGACCCGGTGCGATCCCGGGGGTTGGGACTTTTATATTGACAGGTAGCCAAGTAGGTAAGGCACCAAACTGTTAATTTGGCCATGCGCAGGTTCGATTCCTGCCCTGTCAGCTTTGATCTCTGAGCCAGATGGCTAGGCAACGGTCTGCAAAACCGGGGAAATGGGTTCGAATCCCATAGAGATCTTACATAGGCGGAAAATCCCAATGGTAAGGATACGGGCCTCCAAAACCCGATGCGGAGAGTTCGAATCTCTCTCCGCTTGCTAGAGAATTAAAACTATGAGGTCTAACTAACGGTTTTCGAGAACTATTACCTGGGACGTGGTATGCCCAGAATGATACGATCCACATAACCAATCCAGATGGTACAGAGGAGGTCCTCTCTACCGACTGGGACGAAATGAGACGGGCACATGAACTTGAAGAACGTATTCGACATATTCACCGGCAAGCTGCGATCCAGCAACACCAAGCCGACAAACGAGCCCAAGCTCCGAAGAAGCGTTCTGGGCGTGGATCTTGAAGGTATGTCTTGGATCGATCTGAAGCGTTACGAATACCAGCTCAAAAGGGAGCTGAGGCAAGTTAAACAGTAATTGTGTTCTCACGACCAAGGTACCTATGTGTCTGCGGATTGGGGCTATACTCACGAATGTTGTAAGGAATGCCATAAGGTCCTGAAGGATTTGAGAGATGGACATCATTAACTTGTGGCCAGAAATAGACCTGGACAAACAACACAAGGAGAATATCAAACGGATGAATAAGGCTCTGGAGACCGCAGCAGAGAAAGCTGAAAGTGAAGGTAGATCTGCAAAAGCATTGCTACTTCGCATGGCCACAAGACCCTATTGATATGGCCGCCTAGCCAAATTGGTAAAGGCAACGGACTCAAAACCCGGAATCTCTCGGTTCGAATCCGTCCGTGAGTACTTTTGGATGGGGACTTGGTGAGGACTGAGATCGGTCTCGAAAACCGACGCTGGTAACGGCAATAGGGTTCGACTCCCTACCCATCCGCTTTTGGATCCGTGCGTGAATTGGCAAACGGCGGGCTTGCTAAGCCCAGGCGCTCTTACGGGGTATGTAGGTTCGAGTCCTACCGGATCCGCCATTGACAGCCGTAGAAACCAGCGTAAAGTGATTAGGTACCACTAACCACGGAGTTTCCATGGCCCAATTGACTGTTGATGATGTGTTGAATTCCTTCAAGGAGCTTATCGAGCAAGCTAAGCAGCTCGCTGAGCAGGAGCAAAAGTTCCGAGATACTACCCAAGAGATCCAAAACAAGTCGAACCTCTTGTTCTCTAATAAGGATCTTTCCCAAGAAGAGCGTAAGCGATTCGTCCTTGGTCTTCTTGATATCCTGAAAGAGGTAGCGGAGGCTCAGAAAAAGAGGGCTCTCCAGAAGCAAGCCGACCTCCAATCGTTCATACAGTTCGTACCGAACGGTACCAAAGCAGGACTTGCCTAACGTTTTGAGTTGTGCGAGTATACTTCTTGCACAAGCGGTCTAAAAGGACCAAAGGATAAATATGTCAAGTTTGTATTTTAGATTTTTGAGTGGGTCGTTCGCTCTACTCGGTGGTTTTCACGCATTTCAGCATCATCCGGGACGGGCTGTCTTCTGGGCAGGACTGGCGGTAGTTTTTCTTCTCTTTTCCTTTCAGGAAGCCAAGTTGGAAAAGGCTCGTAAGACTGCTGATAAAGCCTTCGATCAAGCACTCGAGAAGGTCGCAACCTCATTCAAGGCTGCTGTTGAAGTTCCGGTGGCCAAGGAAGCACAGAAGGTGGAGACCGCTGCATCCTCCGTCGTGGCAACCACAGAGCACGTCGTCAATGAGGTCAAGGCCGAGGTCAAGACTGCCGAGACGGTGGTTGAAGATCTGACCAAGAAGGTCTAATTGTGACTAAGTGGATCATGAACAAACTCTTTAGCGGGCTAGTTGTTTTTGATCAGCTCTCTTACGAGTTCAAGCGTGAAGATACGAACTTCGGTACGTATTGGACTTGTACCATGGTCCTTAAGGTCGGTGACGGCTATTCTGCCCAGGCCACGAGCCGTCACAAGAACCAAGCATTTGCATATTGCCTTAGGGATGTGGCAAACTGGGTAATGGCGGACAAAAATGTGTTCAAAAACACTTCCGATTCTGTATGATTTCTGGGCATCTTGGTGTGGCCCTTGTAAGGTCATTGCTCCCTACGTGGAGACTCTGGCCAAGACCTTTGAGGGACAACTCGTCCTCCAAAAAGTGAACGTGGATGAAGATCCGGATCTTGCTATTCGCTTTGAAGTACGCAGCGTTCCTACTCTCGTTCTGGTGGACGGTGAAAAGGAACTGGTCCGTACTGTAGGAGGAATGCCCCTAGCAGTCCTTGAACTCAAAATCAAGACCGCTCTGGAAGAACTCCTTGACAAAGCTCCTGAGCCAACGTAATCTTTAAACTCATTGCGGGGTGGAGAAGCCTGGTCTATCTCGCCAGCCTCATAAGCTGGAGATCGAGGGTTCAAATCCCTCCCCCGCTACTTTAACCTTCAGTTAACACTGAAGGATCCATAGCAGATAGTACATGCTGGATTTTAGACGCCAACACGTAATGGTGGGCCGCTACGATCTATCGGTAACCGGACTGCTATGGATACTTTCGCAGGTATGGTATAGTGGTAACACGTCATCCTTCCAAGTTGAATTCCGGGGTTCAAGTCCCCGTACCTGCTTTTATGGTGCAGAGCGAAATGCTCACTGAGAGGGTTGAATCCCTTCGACGGAGATCCACGAGAGGTTTGATGATCCGGCTGAGCCCAGACGTGGGAAGCATTGCCGGGGAGACCGACCGGGTAACAGAAGTGGTTGCACCACCATTCCAAAGAACATATGACCCGACCGATAGCGTTGATTGATATGGATGGTACTCTGGCCGACTATACCGGTCAGCTTATGCACGACCTCGAAGAGCTACGCTCTCCATATGAGCCCGTGGTATCCCCAGAGGATGAGGGTAAGTATTCCTGGCTCAAAGCTCGTATTAGATTGATCAAAAGCCAACCTAATTGGTGGCTCAATCTACCTCGCCTCAAGGCTGGGTTTGAGATTGTAAATGCTCTACGCATGCTTGACTACGAGCTTCACATCCTCACTCGAGGCCCCTATAAGCTGGGTGAGTCTTGGACCCAAAAGTTCCAATGGTGTAGGACGTACATCTCTGATGCTGACATCACTATCACCCATGATAAATCCCTGGTCTATGGCCGGGTACTGGTGGATGACTGGCCCGACTATATCAAAGGATGGCTTGAATACCGCCCCCGTGGATTGGTTATAATGCCAGATCAACCCTGGAATCAGGGATTCGAGCACCCACAGGTGATTCGCTTTAAACACGGTGAGAACCTCGAAGAAGTGGTTCAAGCCCTTAAACTCCAAAGGAACCAGAATGATTGAGCAGGAAGAGAAACGAGTAATTTGTGAGGGATGTCGTACTGGCAATTACTTCCTCTGTAACAGCTTCCCAGGCCAGGCTAAGTCTCATGCTCAGTATGAGATTGATTACGCCAAGGCCAAGAAGAAGAGCAAGGACCGTAAGGCTCAGGCTGAGTCCGACATCTTTCCGAAGTCCAAACGTAATTTCCGTAAGGATGATGTAGAATAAATCCTACGGAGTGAATATGCCTCAGAAGTTGAATACCAAGAAGACGAAGACCAAGACTAAGCGGACTAAGAAGACGCTAGTCAAGAAACCTACAGTTCCAAACGAAAAGACAACGGTCAGTAAACTGGCCGATGAATACGCGGACCTTACACCTGAGCAGCGATCCCTTATGGTAGACGCTCTTGGGCGTGCGGAAAACATCTTTGTACGTAAGAGTCGTTGGCCTAAGAAGGGTAGTGAATGCCAATGGGCTCCCTCTCAAACGATGTCTATTGGGGATGTAAAACCGGAGCTTCCTGGACCTCTTCGAGATCTGGAATTTGATTCTCGTGAGCGAGCTATTAAAGACACCGAGATGATGCTTTCGGCACCACCACCGACTAAGGATTTTGCTCTACCACCTCTAGTACATCAGATATTGAATACATCTATTGCGAAGATCGGTGGTTTTGATACTGAGGCTTTTGCTAAGAAGGTTGGTGTTGCTGTACCTGGGACCTATCTAGTCGAAGTAGACTTCGATGGTAGCGTGACTGAGGCTCATAAACTCACACCCAAGCCTCCAGAGCCTGTGGTTGATGTGAAGGCCGAAGATATCCTTCCAGATATTGAGATTGTCGAAGAGCCTCTAGCAAAGGCGCCCGAAGAGGTTCCCAATCTAGACCAAGAGCGTTTTATTAAGAAGCTCGAAGA
>Ga0335079_10001940_pt1 | contig 23748 bp, 19 predicted proteins | sample Lox_Sample_33_FD_206719 | JGI IMG/M metagenome (GOLD analysis project Ga0335079, IMG submission 206719) | Soil microbial communities from Loxahatchee National Wildlife Refuge, Florida, United States - Lox_Sample_3.3 | ecosystem: Environmental > Terrestrial > Soil > Wetlands | place: USA...
TGAAGAATCGCATTACGGATGAAACCCTCAAGCTGCTCACCGAACTGGCTGCGGAATCGGGTTTGCGGCAGCGGATGGATGCGATGTTTCGCGGCGAGAAGATCAACGTCACCGAAAACCGGGCGGTCCTCCACGTCGCACTTCGCGCGCCCAAGGGAACATCCATGGTGGTCGATGGCAAAGACGTCGTGCCCGAGGTTCATAGTGTCCTCGACCGCATGGCGGAGTTCTCCAACCGGGTGAGGAGCGGCGCGTGGAAAGGACATACCGGGAAGCCGGTTCGCAACGTCGTCAATATCGGAATCGGCGGCTCCGACCTCGGCCCGGTCATGGCATACGAAGCTCTGCGCGATTACAGCGATCGGGCGCTGACCTTCCGCTTCGTCTCGAACGTCGACAGCACCGATTTTGCAGAGGCGGTCCGCGACCTCGACCCGGCAGAGACACTCTTCGTGGTCTCGTCGAAAACGTTCACCACGCTGGAAACCATGACGAACGCGCATTCGGCGCGCGCGTGGTCGCTGGCAGGGCTCGGCGGCGACCCGAAATCGATCACCCGGCACTTTGTCGCAGTCTCGACGAATGCGGTGGAAGTCTCGAAGTTCGGGATCGACACCGCCAACATGTTCGGATTCTGGGATTGGGTGGGCGGACGCTATTCGATGGATTCCGCGATCGGCCTCTCGACTATGATCGCCATCGGGCCGGAAAACTTTCGCGGCATGCTCAGCGGCTTTCATGAGATGGACGAACACTTCCGCACCGCTCCGTTCGAGCGGAACCTGCCGGTTCTGATGGGCCTGATCGGAATTTGGTATACCGATTTCTTCGGCTCCGAGACCGTCGCCGTCCTGCCCTACGAACAGTATTTGAAGCGATTCCCCGCCTATCTGCAGCAATTGACCATGGAAAGCAATGGCAAACACGTCACACTGGACGGCGTCGAAGTCACCTACCCGACAGGGCCGATCTATTGGGGCGAGCCAGGGACCAACGGGCAGCATTCTTTCTATCAGTTGATTCATCAAGGGACCCGGCTGATTCCGTGCGACTTCATCGCGTTTGCTAAGGCGCTGAACCCGCTCGGGCGTCACCACGACATGCTGATGGCGAACGTCTTCGCGCAGAGCGAGGCGCTGGCTTTCGGCAAAACACCCGAGCAGGTCAAGGCCGAGGGCACGCCGGACTGGCTCGTGCCGCACAGGGTGTTCGAGGGCAACCGGCCCAGCAACACGATTCTTGCCGAGCGGCTCACGCCAGAAACCCTCGGCAAACTCATCGCCCTTTACGAGCACCTGGTGTTCACGCAGGGCGTGCTCTGGCAAGTCAACCCGTTCGACCAATGGGGTGTGGAACTGGGCAAGGTGCTCGCGCAACGCATCATTCCGGAGCTCGAGAGTCAGGCCGATCCGGCGCTCCAGCACGACAGTTCAACCGACGCGCTCATCCGTCGGTATCGGAAGCTCAAGGCAAAAGAATGATCTGTGCGCGCCTGAAATTGAGGGCACGAACTCGTCCGTCACAGCGGTTGGTACGCCGAAATGGCGGGGCTGCAAGCGGTGATTTCGCCCATGTTGGGCCACTGCGGCTGCCGGTCGCGCGATTTCGGTCAGAACGCGCCGGCGCCGGCTTCGGCGACCGCCTGGTCCTGCTTGCCGGCGCCGCCGCTCACGCCGACTCCGCCCACCACCTGGTCGCCTCTCTTCAGTGGAATGCCGCCGGCGAAGATCATCACACGGCCATCATTGGAGGCGTGAATTCCGAAGAATTGATCGCCCGACTGGCTATTCTCGCCCAGGTCTTTGGTCGCGATATCGAAGGCGCGAGCCGTCCAGGCCTTCTTGATCGAAATGTCCACGCTGCCGATCCAGGCCCGGTCCATGCGCGCGTGGGCGACGAGGTTGCCTCCTGCATCCACCACCGCGATGTTCATGGGCTGCCCGATTTCCTGGGCTTTCCGCTCGGCAGCGGCAATTACCCTGCGTGCATCAGCGAGCGTCACGGTCATCGATGTTCCTTGTGCGGTTGCCATTCTGGATTTTCCTTTCCTGTAATGAATTCAGCTCCGGCTATGGCCGCTGAAAACCGGATCGGCCCGAATCATAACACTAGCGGGCGTAAACAAGTGTGATGCGGAAGACACTTCAGTTCAGCAATTGAAAGTAAGCCGCGGCTGTCCCCTTCTCAGTCGGCGGGGAAGGCGATGGTGCTAAGGACGGCGTTTTCGGCCTGCCGGGAATCGAGACGTGTGTGCTGAACTACGATCGGCACGTCCGAAGCGATCACGCTCGAGTACGGCGTGTCCACCGGGATGCGTTCCGGATTTTCGAACTGATTGAACCGAAGGTGGCGGGTGCGGCGGGCCCCGATAGTGAAGTGATAGGGGCCGGCCGGCTCGCGGTCTTCGAGGTACACGGTGATCGTCACGTGCGCGTCGCGATCGCCGGCATTGAGAATGCATACTGCCTCGTGACTCACCATCTGCGGCGATGGACCATGACTCCAACCCGGAATATAGCCTTCCGCAATCGCCCACACCCGGCGTCCAATGTCAGGCATGCGATTCTCCCTGATAGACACAGAATTGTTTGCCGTCGCCGTGCTTGAACCAGAAGCCGAAGCCGGGAGCGGCACGATCGGGTTTCAACAATCCGTTTTGCGCCGTGAGTGCGCCATCGAACAGCATTGATTCGATGCGGACGTGATCGTGAAAGTATTCCACATTGCGGGCGCGCGGCGCCACGCAACAGAGATGGCCGTGTAGAGACGGCGAGGTGTGCGCCGAGAGGGGCAGCCCGAACGAATCGATTTCCTCGGCGGCCTTGAGAAAACCGGTTACACCTCCGCAGCGTGTGGCATCGGCCTGCACCACATCGACTGCTTCGGCTTCAATCATGTGCCGGAAATACGTTTGATCGCAGACGTACTCGCCGGCCGCGATCTCCATCTCGGCCGGCGCGCGATCGCGAACCAGGCGCAAGCCGTCCAGATCGTCGGAACTGACCGGCTCTTCGAACCAGCAGACGCCAAATTCGGCAAACACCTGCGACATCTGAATGGCTTCTTTGCGGTCGTACGCTCCGTTGGCGTCGACGAAAAGCGCGGCTTGTCCAATGGCATCGCGCGCCACGCGCACGCGATGCACATCACACTCGGGATGAGTGCCAACCTTCATTTTGACGGCCTCTATACCGCTCGAAACCCAACCGCCGAATTGGACGCGCAGTTGCTCATCGCTGTATGAGGTGAACCCACCGCTCCCGTAAACGGGCACGGCGGGGCGTACCGAGCCGAGCAGATCGACGACGGAGAGATCGAGCAAGCGCGCCTTGAGGTCCCAGAGAGCGCAATCGACGGCGGAAATCGCCATTGCGGCCAGCCCGCGGCGGCCGTTGTTGCGAACGGCTCGGAACATTGCATCCCAATTCGCGCGAGGCGAGAAGGCGTCACCGCCGAGAACGTGTTTGGCGAGGCCGTCCGCGATTAAAGCGGCGGCGGCAGGGCTGGCATAGGTATACCCGATACCGGTGCGGCCGCCAGCATCGGCTTCCACCAACACGAGAGTGGTTTGGGAGCACTCATACGTCCCATCGGCTTCGGGAGCATCGGTGGGGATGGTATAGGCCGAAACCCGAAGCCGCTCGATGGATGCGGCCGCCTTCATCGCCGCGCGCGGCCCCAAAGATAAGTCCCCAGCGCGAATCCGAGACCGGCGCCGACCAGGGACCACGGGACGGGCGAGGTCTTGGGTTCGGCGACATACAGCCTCTCCGCATCCGCCAGGTCAGGAGGGCCTGACGGCCCTTCATGAATGGCCATCTGTAAGACCTGTGCGAAATGAATGGCGCTGCGATTCGTGGTTTGTTGGATCTGCTCGCGACAGCTAAACCCATCGGTGAGGATCAACGTATCCGGGCCGGCGCTGCGGACCGCGGGCAGCAGCGCGCGCTCGGCGCACGCGAGGGAAACTTCGTAGTGCTCGCGCTCATATCCGAATGCACCGGCCATGCCGCAGCAGCCGGAATCGAGCACCGTCACATCGAGACCGGTCTTCTTTAGTAAGTCAATTTCCTCGTCGAACCGCAAGACCGATTTGTGATGGCAGTGGCCGTGGACGATGGCTTTACCGGAGAAATGCGGCGGCCGGTAATCCGGCACTTTCTCGGCGAGAAATTCGCTCAACAGGAATGACTGGCGCTGAAGCCGCATCGCGTTGAGATTCCCGTGTAGCAGGTTCGGCGACTCTTCACGGAAGACAGAAATGCAACTCGGCTCGAGGCCGACCACGGGCGTGCCCGCCTGAATCTCCGGCTCCAGCTGATCCAATATGTTCCCCAGCCATCGGCGCGCGGTGTCGAGCATGCCGTAATCATAGAGCGGCCGCCCGCAACAGAGATCCTGCTGCGGAACTACGACGTGACATCCAGCGTGCTCGAGAACCTCGACGGCGGCCTTGGCCACTTTCGGAGTGAAGTGGTCGTTAAACGTATCGGCCCACAGAACCACGCGCCGGCCATTGATGTTTTGCGGACGCCTCTTTCGGAACCACTGCTTGAAGGTCTGCGGGGCGAATGGCGGGATCTCGCGTGTTTCGGCGTAGCCGGCGGCCCACTTGGCGAGCGATTTCAAACCTGGCGTTTGGGTGAAGAAATTGGCGGTGGCGGGCATGCGGGCGGCAGCGCGGCTCCACCCATGAATCAGGCCGGAAGCGTAAGCGTTGCGCGGCCGAACCCGACCGGCATAATAGTGGGACAGGAACTCGGCTTTATAGGTGGCCATGTCCACGTTGACCGGGCAATCGCCCTTACAACCCTTACAGGAAAGGCAGAGGTCGAGCGCGTCGCGCACGTGATCGCTGCGCCAGCCGCCCTCGAGAGGATCGCCCTGCAACATCTCGAACAGGAGACGGGCGCGGCCGCGTGTCGAATGCATCTCCTCGCGCGTCGCCATATAGCTTGGACACATCGTGCCGCCTTCTTCGTGGCGGCATTTGCCGACGCCGACACAGCGGAGGGCGGCGCGGTGGAAACTGAACTGATCGTCGGAAAAGCTGAAGTGGGTGGCAGGCTCGAGCGGGTTATAGCCGGAACCGAGCCTGAGATTTTGGTCGATGCGGTAGGGGTCGACGACTTTGCCGGGATTCATGCGTCCGCCCGGATCCCAGATCGCCTTAAACTCGCGGAAGGCTTCGACCAGTTCGGGACCGTACATGCGGCCCAGAAATTCGGCGCGGGACTGCCCATCGCCGTGCTCGCCGGAGAGCGATCCTCCGTATAAGACCGCGAGGTCGGCCGCATCGCCGATAAACGCGCGATAAGTTTTGATGCCCTCGGCGGTTTTCAGATCGAACGGAATGCGGCAATGAATGCAACCCTGCCCGAAGTGGCCGTACAGCGATGGCGCGGGGATGCCATGTTTATCGAACAGCTTCCGGAAATCGCGCAAATAGGGGCCGACGCGGTCCGGCGGGACGGCGGAATCCTCCCACCCTGGCCAGGCGTCAGGCTCACCGGGAATAAAGGCGGTGGCGCCGAGACCGGATTCGCGCACATCCCAGAGCATTTTTTCCTGCGCTGGATTGTCGTACAGCTTCATGGAAGGCGGATGGCCGGACTTCTTGAGATCGCCCATCAGCCCGTGCGCCGCATCTTCAGCTTGCTGGCGCGTGTCGCCGCCGAACTCAACGAGCAGCCAACCACCGCCCTCCGGCAGAAGCGTGAGGTCGCGAACGTTGAGATTCTTCTTGTGCATGAAGTCGATGAGACGGTCATCGAGGCCTTCGCAGCCGACCGGCTTGTGGGCGATGACCTCGGCGATATGATCGCCGGCCGAGAATACATCGGGATAGCCCAGAACCAGCAGCACGCGCTCCTTCGGGTTGTGCACCAAGTCGGTGACAATTTCGAGGAATGTCACGCAGGTGCTCTCGGTGCCCACCAAAGCGCGGGCGACGTGGAAACCGTTCTCGGGCAACAACTCATCGAGGTTGTAGCCGGAAACGCGGCGCGGAATTTTCGGATAGCGTTCGCGGATCAGGCCGGCGTATCGGTCGCGCAGGTCGCGCAGCCGGCGGTAGATTTCGCCGCCCCGGCCGCCTTCGCGAATGATGGACTGGAGCTCGGAATCGCTCGTCTGGCCGACGGTCATCTGGAGACCGTCATAAGTCAGAATCGAAAGCTGATGAATGTTGTCGGCGGTCCGGCCGGCCATTTGCGAATGCGTTCCGCAGGAATTGTTGCCGCACATGCCGCCGAGAGTGCAATGATCGTGCGTGGCGGGGTCGGGACCGAAGGTCAGCCCGAACTGGTTCGCGGCGTGGCGAAGATCGTCGAGAATACAGCCGGGTTCGACCCACGCCAGCCGGTTGTCGGAATCGATGCGCTTGACCGCATGCATGTACTTCGAGAAATCCATCAGGACAGCAACGTTGCAGCATTGGCCGGCGAGGCTGGTGCCGCCGCCGCGGCTGAGGACCGGCGCTTGAAATTCGCGCGCGATCGCAACCGTGGCGACGACGTCATCGATATCCCGCGGTAGCACGACCCCGATCGGCACCTGGCGGTAATTGGACGCGTCGGTGGCGTAGAGGGCGCGGGAACCGGAGTCGAACCGGACTTCGCCGCGGATGCGCCTGCGGAGCTCCGCTTCCATGGCCCTCACATCCCCGGACCAGCCGTGTTCCGTCTGAATGGCGTCGTGCGGCACACCCGAAGTGCGAATTCGATTACTTTGTGATAGCGAGATCAACATTGGAGTGCTCACCTCCATTGGTGGCACCAGCGGCGGAAAACAACAAGATCGCGAGCTTACAGCGGTAATGGCGGCGTAACGCTCCTTACGAAGGCTGCAAGAACTGCCGACGCACCAGTTTGTGCCGGGGGACGCTCGTTCCAGGAGCCGCAGGCGTGATGAACGACACGGCCCTTCCGACATGCTCCCGAGTTTGGCCATTTACCCGCATAACCCGCAACGTGGGCTTGCTACGTTCCGGGCTGGAATGGTTGGGTGAGCTGGGCATGTTCTGCTCAAGGCTAGTACGGGCGGCACTGACTCCGCCTTATGAATGGCGGGAGCTGATTCGGCAATGCGATTTCATCGGTTCGCGGTCAGTTCCGCTGGTCGCACTGGCGGGGGCGGCGATTGGAGTCGTACTGGCGCTGGAAACTCGCGACAGCCTGGTTCGCTTCGGAGCCAAGGCGTTTCTGCCTTCCGTGATTTTGTTTTCTCTGTTGAAAGAGAGCGGCCCGGTGATCACGGGAGTTGTCGTAAGTGGACGCGCGGGAGCCGGCATCGGCGCGCAGCTTGGCTCAATGAAAGTGACTGAACAAATCGACGCCATGGAGGCTTCCGCGATCGATCCCTACAAGTACCTGGCGGTAACGCGCGTCCTGGCGTGCATCCTGATGCTTCCGCTGTTGACGGTCATCGCGACCTTTTGCGGCGGCTTAATGGGCTGGGTCGCAACCACGCTCACGGAGCCGATTTCGCTTCGGCTATTCGTCGAACAAGGTTTCAAGGACGTCGTGTTTAGCGACTACATTCCACCGATTCTCAAAACCACCGTGTTTGGGTTCCTGATTGGTCTGGTGGCCTGTTTCCAGGGCATGCGGACGCAGGGCGGCACGGAGGGAGTCGGACGCACCACGACCAGCGCGGTAGTGCTTTCGTCGCTATTCGTGCTGGTCGCCGATGTGTTCCTGGTGCGATTGATCCTAATGTTCTGGCCGGCGTCGTGAAACCATGGAAAACCATCCCACCACGATTGAGGTCAGAAACCTGCACAAGTCGTTCGGACGGCAGACGGTGCTGGATGGCGTCGAATTTGAAGTGCGGGATGGGGAGACACTCGCCGTGATGGGGCGCAGCGGAACGGGAAAAAGCGTCCTGTTAAAGGTGCTGATCGGTCTCGCATCTCCCGAGGCCGGCTCGGTCACGATCTGCGGGCGAAACATTATCGGGCTGGCGACTGATGAGCTGAACGAAATCCGCAAGAAGATGGGGTTCCTGTTCCAGCAGGGCGCGCTCTACGATTCGTTGACCATCGAGCAAAACGTCATGTTTCCGATGCGGAGGCACACCCGGCTGGATCGCGACGCCCAGCGACAACGGGCCCGCGAACTGCTGGTTAGTGTCGGGTTGGAAAAGGACCACGACAAGCTGCCATCGCAAATCTCGGGAGGAATGCAAAAGCGCGTTGGCCTGGCGCGGGCGCTGGCGCTCGATCCGGATATCGTACTGTTTGACGAACCCACGGCCGGGCTCGATCCGATTACGGCGGCCGAGATCGGGAACCTGATCGTTGATCTGAAGCAGAAGCGCCGCATGAGTGCGGTAGTGGTGACGCACGACGTCCGCGGGGCTCGCGTGATCGCGGACCGGGCGCTGCTGATGCATCAGGGAAAGATTCGCGCCGAGGGCTCCTTCGACGATCTGCAAAATAGTCAGGATCCGCTGGTCAGTCAGTTTTTGCGAGAAGGCTGTTGAGGGCGAACGTGTATGTCAAACGCAATTCGTCTGGGACTGTTTATCGCGGCTGCGCTGCTGATCTTCGCAGCCGGAATCTTCTGGATCGGAAACCAGCAATTTCGATTTTCGTCCACGTACCGGTTGAATGCTGAGTTTCAGAATGTCGCAGGATTGACCGAAGGCGCCAACGTGCGGGTCGGCGGGATTCGCGAGGGCACCGTCCATCGGATCGTCCTGCCTGAGCGCCCAGATCAGAAGGTGAGAGTCGAAATGGATCTGCTGGATGCAACACAGCGGGTGATCAAGAAGGACTCGGTAGCGGCAATCCGGACCGAGGGGCTGGTTGGCGATCAGTTCATCGAGATCACGTTCGGATCGGCCGGTAACACCGGGGTGAAAAATGGCGACCGCATCGCCACCGAGCAGCCAATGGAGATTTCGGACATTCTCAAGAAGACCAATTCGCTGCTGGATGGAGCCCAGATCGCAATGCAAAACGTCAACCAGACGACGAACAACTTGCAGGCGATCACCGCGAAGCTGAACAATGGCAACGGCACCGTGGGTGCGTTGATCAATGACAGAAAGCTCTATAACCATGTGAACGAAGTAGCGAACAACCTACAAGAAGATACCGAGGCTTTGAAGCACAATTTTCTGGTGCGCGGCTTCTTCCAGAAGCGAGGGTATGAAAACCGGGAGGATTTGAAGCGCAATGAGATTGCGGAGCTGCCTTCGTCGGTACCGGCGAACCGGCTGACATTTGAGGCCGCCAAGATTTTCGAGAAGCCCGATACCGCGAAACTGAAAAGCGGGAAGATCCTCGATGAAGCGGGCAAGGTCCTGGAGCAGAACCGATACGGCTTCGCGGTGGTTGCCTGCTATGCCGATCTGAAAGGCGATTCGGATAAGCAGCGCCAGTTGACCGAAGCGCGAGCCGCGAATGCGCGGGACTACCTGGTGGAGCACTTCAAATTGGACGATATGCGGATCAAGACGTTCGGCGCCGGCAAGTCGGCCGACGCGCCCGAGGGCGGACTGCTCGAAGTGCTGATCTACCCCGTGGGGAAAACAGCGCCGAAGAAGTAGCGCCGGCGATCTTGTCGCCAGCCACAGAGTCACCGGCCCTACTCGGATAGGCCGTGCGCCGCAATTGCGTATTGGCGCCGCTGAACAGTTTGAGCATTTCCCGGTTGAACGCGGGAAGGTCGTCCGGTTTACGGCTGAATACCGGGTTACGGTCGACGACCACTTCCTGGTCGAGCCACTCCGCGCCGGCATTGCGGAGGTCGAAAGAGCTTTTCAAGATTTGGGGCACGGAGCAAGCCATGTCCTCATGTGAAGTGATGGACCAACGGCGAGGCTGGAACTGCTCTGATCGAGGTGGGAGGAGAATAAGCAGGTAATTGGTGCGGCCCGTTCCGCTCCCCGGCGTGCAGAAGTCAACTTCTGCACCTCGACAATCGCGGCGTAACCGCTAAATGTGGTGAATGACGTGCAGTTTGAACCGTGAACTGTCGCGGCGGCTGACCGTTTCTGCTGCTTCCGGAAAGCCTTGGCCGGCGTCGAAGAACAGCAGCGTCAGGCGCCGGCACGCGACAGGTCTGAGTCTATCCCGCGGGGGCACTCCGCAATTCCAACACTACTTACTGTGCGCCATCCATCCGGGCGCAGATTGCAAAAACAATTTCATCCGGGCAACTGGATTTCCAGACGCCGGCTCGCGCCACCGGGCAGTTCCTTACCGCGACTCTCGCGTTGGCATCCCATTTGGCCCTGGTCTTGCTGCCAACATTTCCGAATATGCGACACCGATCCTGGATACAACTGCCACTCGTTACGGTCGTGGCCGGGGCATTGATGGCGCTCCCCGCTCAGCAGACCGGGGACAACACGACTCAACCGGACAACACGCGGACGAATCGGGCGGACCGTGCCGCAGGCGGACCCACGGCCGAGCAGGCAAAAAACGATCGCTCCGATCGGGAGATCATGCAGAAGATCCGCAAAGACGTCGTTTCGGACAAGTCTCTGTCGACGTACGCTCGCAATGTCAAGATCATCGCCGATCACGGAAAAGTCACACTAAAAGGCCCCGTTCATACCGATGACGAACGAAAAACGATTGAAGCCAAAGCTGCCGCTGTAGTGGGCGCAGAAAATGTGACTAACGACATCACTGTCAAAACTGACAACAACTCTGGCAGCTCACATCAATAAAACTACTTAAAACAGGTGGAGAACAATTTATGGGCAAGAACACGACCGTTTACGGAATTTATCGTGACGAAGAACAGGTTTCGTTTGCGATCGACAGGATGCTGGAGAATAGTTTCCGGAACGAAGATATCTCCGTACTCCTTCCGGACAATCTAGGCACCAAGGATTTCGCTCACGAAAAACACACAAAGGCTCCCGAAGGGACCGCCACGGGCGCGACCGCGGGCGGCGCAATCGGCGGCACCATCGGCTTGTTGGTGGGTGTCGGGGCGCTGGCCATTCCCGGGCTGGGACCGTTCATCGCAGCCGGCCCTATCATGGCCGCCTTGGCCGGTTTGGGCGTTGGCGGCACAGTCGGAGGCGTTATCGGCGCATTGGTAGGCATGGGCCTGCCGGAGTACGAAGCGAAGCGATATGAAGGCCGGATCAAAAACGGCGGCGTTCTGATGTCGGTGCATTGTGATAATTCAGACTGGGCGGACAAAGCCAAGGAGTTGATGAAATCCACCGGCGCTGAGGACATTTCTTCTACCAGTGAGGCAAGCGCCGATTACGCAAAGACAGACAAGCCGGCCCCGCGAACCCGGACGTCTGGCGGATTTTGAGACCAGTGCTTCCGAATCACGGCGCCGGCGGCTTGCCGCCGGCGCCGTTTGCGAGTCCATGTCACCTAAATCTGTAGGCGCCTCGCCGTTCGTGCCAAAATCCCGGAAACTTTCTGACCTCCAGGCCGCCGTCCACGACTGCCGGGGCTGCGACTTATACAAGTTCGCGCATCAAGCTGTCTTCGGCGAGGGGCCCGCGGCGACGCGATTGATTTTGATCGGAGAGCAGCCCGGAGATGAAGAAGACCAGCAGGGTCATCCGTTTGTCGGCCCGGCCGGCAAGGTGCTGCGGCGCGCCTTGGCCGACGCTGGCATCGATCTCGACAAGGTTTACGTCACCAATGCCGTAAAGCACTTCACATTCGAGGAACGCGGCAAACGGCGGATTCATAAAAAACCAAAGGCCTCCGAGGTTGCGGCGTGCAATCCCTGGCTCCGGGCCGAAGCCGACTTGATCAAACCGGAGGTGATTGTCTGTCTGGGCGCAACCGCCGCTCAGGCGCTGCTCGGACGTTCCTATCGCCTCACCAAGCAACACGGCAACTTTGTCGCAAACGAATGGGCGCCGCGAGTCACTGCCACGCTCCATCCATCCGCGGTCCTGCGCGCGCCCGACTCCGAGCAGCGCCATGCCGCATACGCCCAACTGGTTTCAGACCTAACCGCGGTCCGTAAGGAGCTTGAGTGAATCGGCACGCCCTTCATGCGGTTCGGTTGCTTCAACGGCGGTGTACTTGGAATACCTTTCCGGCGGATCGGGGGGAACGCTCACAGATGCAGAAAATCGACTCTTGAAGCCGCGTAGGTTCTGTGCGACAAAAGAATCAGAGGCGGCAGTCAAAAATTCGGTTTCGACCAGTTCGAAATCGAAGAACCTGCGGTCCAAGTGAAATCGACTTCAGGTTCACTGTACGCCTTAGTTAGGAGGGAGGGTATGCCTCCTGGCTTACAGAGGCCGCTCGGGTAACCGGGCGGCCTTTCGATTTATGGGGACACCGCACGACATCCGGCCCTCCCGACGACCCGCTGCCTCACAGCCAATGCCGGCGATCACATTTAGCCATGCGCGTGAGCGCAGGGCTTAGAGAAACTCTAACTTCCTGGCACCCGAGTTGCTTCTCTTACGGTCACGAGGCGCGGTCACAAGAATCGCGGTCACAAAGAATATGGTGAGAGAATACGCGTTGCCGGTTGGCGCCGCGATGTTGCCACGAAACCAAGGCGTACGTTTTCGAGTATGGGCGCCGGGAAAGAGCACAGTCGAGGTGGTGCTCGAACGCGGTCCCGGGGCCCCTGCCGAAATCGAATTGGCGCCGGAAAACGGCTACTTCAGCGGCTTCGCGGAAGCGGCCGCCGCCGGCACCGGCTATCGATTCCGGCTCGACGGCGCCGGTCCTTTCCCCGACCCCGCTTCGCGCTTTCAACCTGACGGCCCGCATGGTTGTTCCGAAGTGATCGACCCCGCCGCTTTCGAATGGACCGATTCCCGCTGGAACGGCGCATCACTGGCCGGTCAAGTCATTTATGAAATGCACATCGGGACGTTCACGGAAGAAGGCACCTGGGACAGCGCGCGAAAGCAACTGCCGGAACTCGCCGCAGCGGGGTTCTCGGCGGTCGAGGTCATGCCGGTGGCGGATTTTCCGGGACGCTTCGGCTGGGGTTACGACGGCGTCAATCTCTTCGCTCCCACTTGGCTCTACGGCCGTCCCGATGAGATGCGCCGGTTCGTGGACGACGCGCATTCGCTCGGAATCGGTGTCATCCTCGACGTCGTCTACAACCACCTGGGCCCCGACGGGAATTATCTGAAGGAGTTCACGTCCGACTATTTCACCAACCGCTACTCCAACGAGTGGGGAGATGCGATCAATTTCGACGGCGAAAAGTCGGGTCCGGTCCGCGAGTATTTTGCCGCCAACGCCGCGTATTGGATCGAAGAGTTCCACCTCGATGGCTTGCGGCTGGATGCGACCCAGCAGATTTTCGACAGCTCGCCGGCGCACATTATCTCCGTGATCGTAAAGCGGGCTCGAGAGGCCGCGCACGGCCGCTCCATTGTGGTCGTGGCCGAGAATGAGCCACAGCTCACGAAACTGGCGCGCGGCTTCGACCGTGGTGGATATGGGGTTGACGCCCTGTGGAACGACGACTTCCACCATAGCTCAATGGTTGCGGCGACCGGGCGCAGTGAGGCCTATTATTCCGACTACCTCGGCAAACCGCAGGAGTTCGTCTCCGCTCTTAAATATGGATACCTGTACCAGGGCCAATGGTATAGCTGGCAGAAACAACGGAGGGGCAGTTCCAGCCGCGGATTGAAGCCCGCGCAGTTTGTCAACTATATTCAGAATCACGATCAGATCGCCAATTCCTGGCGCGGAGAGCGGCTGCACTTTCTCACCAGCCCCGGCCGGTATAAAGCGATGACCGCGCTGTTGCTGCTCGCTCCTAACACTCCCATGGTGTTTCAAGGCCAGGAATTCGCTTCGTCGAAGCCGTTTTTCTATTTTGCCGATCACAAGCCGGAGCTCGCGAAATTAATCCAGGATGGGCGCGCCAGGTTTCTTGCCCAGTTCCCCAGCCTCGCTCACCTGGAGCAGCAGGAGAACGTGCTCGACCCCGGCAATCCCGCGACGTTCCAGAAATGCAAGTTGAACTTCGCCGACCGCGAGCGCAACGCTCGTTATTACGCATTGCACAAGGATCTGATCAATCTGCGCCGCAACGATCCGGTTTTCCGCATGCAGGGCGAGGGCGGGCTCGACGGCGCCGTGCTATCCGCGGAAGCTTTCGTGATCCGCTACTTCGGCGACGACCGCGATGACCGGCTGCTGTTCGTGAATCTGGGCATGGACCTCCGGTTGAATCCGTCTCCGGAGCCCCTGCTCGCGCCTTCGGACGGACGCCGCTGGGATCTGATGTGGTCCAGCGAGGAATCCCGCTATGGCGGATCCGGAACCTATCCGCCGGAGTCGGAACAGAACTGGCGGTTGCCGGGCCATGCCGCTTTCGTGATGCGGTCGCGCTGGAATGAAGGAAGCGATGATCGCTGAACCGATCCATATCATGCCCAAGCACACGTTGCGGGACACCGAGTCTGACCCGCACCTGGACGAGGAGTGGCTGGTCACCAACGGGCTCGGCGGCTACGCCTCCGGCACCGTCAGTGGCGCCCTGACGCGGCGGTATCACGGCCTGTTGGTTGCCGCCCTCCCGAATCCGCTCGGCCGCATGATGGTGCTCAACGCGCTTTCGGAGCGTATCCGCTTGCCCAGCCGGCGCGTCTTCTATGCCGGCCCGCAGGAACTGAGCGGCAGCTCGGCGGAAGAAAGCCTCGCGGTGGCGGAGTTCCGCCTCGAAGCCGGAATACCGGTCTGGCGCTTTGAAGCCGAAGGCCTGGTTTTCGAAAAGCGCCTGCTGATGCCGCACGCGCAGAATACCGTGCATATCACTTACAAGCTGCTGAAAGCGCCGGGCCCGGTGCGGCTTGGATTGCGCCCCGCCGTTCACTTCCGGCACCACGATGCTCCCGTCGGATCCGAGAACGAGCACAAGTACCGGCTGAACGCGTGCGACGACGAGTTCGAAATTCTGGCAGGCCCCGACCTGCCGGTGTTGCGCCTGAGAATTGTCGCCGAGTCTTCGGCGTTCACCTTCGATCGCAAGTGGACTGCCGGAATCGTCTACCGGCTGGAGCAAAATCGGGGCTATGACTCCGAAGGTAATTTATGGAGTCCCGGCTATTTTCGTGTGGATCTGCCGCCGGGCGAACAGACCACTTTGGTCGCCTCCACCGAAGACTGGAGTACGGTTTGCGCCCTGAGCCCGGAAGGCGCCTTCAGCTCCGAGATTGAACGCCGCCGGATGCTGCTTGCCGGCGCCGATCCCGCCGCGCAACGAGGGCCGGCCGCCGAGCTGGTGCTCGCCGCCGACCAGTTTCTGATCGAGCCGGTTGGCCGCACCGAAGATGCGGCCCGCGCGCGCGCCGCCGGGGATCAGATCCGCACCGTCATCGCCGGCTATCATTGGTTCACCGACTGGGGCCGCGACACCATGATCAGCCTCGAAGGCCTCACACTCGTAACCGGCCGCGAGATGGAGGCTGGCTGGATTCTCCGCACCTTCGCCCAATACATCCGCGAGGGGCTGATCCCTAACATGTTTCCCGAAGGCGAAAAGGACGGGCGCTATCATACCGCCGATGCCACCTTGTGGTTCTTTCACGCCATTCACCGCTACGTCCAGCACACCGGCGATCGCACCACACTGGCCCTGATCCTTCCGAAGCTGATCGAAATCATTCATTGCCATCTGCAGGGCACCCGCTTCGGAATCCACGTCGATCCCGCCGACGGCCTTCTGGTCCAGGGCGCCGAAGGCTACCAGCTCACGTGGATGGACGCGAAGGTGGGCGACTGGGTGGTTACCCCGCGGCGCGGCAAAGCGGTCGAGATTAATGCGCTCTGGTACAACGCGCTACGGCTCGTCGAAAGTTGGGTTGACGAAGAAGGCAGGCGATCTCCGGCGGAATTCTGCGAGGCCGCGCAGCGCGCGCGGGATTCGTTCAACGCGCGCTTCTGGAATTCTCGCACCGGCTGCCTCTATGATGTCGTCGACGGAGAAAAAGGTGACGACGACGCCTGCCGGCCCAATCAGCTTCTGGCCATTTCCCTCGACCACCCCATTCTTGTGGAGCAATACTGGAAGCCGGTTCTGTCGACCGTCACCGAGAAACTGCTTACACCTCTCGGACTCCGCTCGCTGGCCGCCGGCAATCCCGATTTCAGGCCGAAATACTACGGCGATCTTCGCGCCCGCGATGCTGCGTATCACCAGGGAACAGTGTGGGCGTGGTTGATCGGCCCGTACATTGATAGCTGGCTGAAGGTGAATCCGGGCGACCCGGCGCGCGCACGCCGCTTCCTCGAAGGGTTCGTTCCACATCTCGATCAGGCTTGTATTGGTTCGATCAGCGAAATTTTTGATGCCGAGGCGCCCTATACGCCTCGCGGCTGTATCGCCCAGGCGTGGAGCGTGGCGGAAGTATTACGCTCCTGGGTCAAAACGGCAGCCCATCAATCGCCGGCTCCATCTCCGTCGCAGCCGCACCAATACACGTCATAGCCCATGTCGCCGCGCGGCCGGAAACCCGGACAGTTCCGCAGCGTCGGCGAAACCGCCCCCCGTTGAATGTCCTCGTGGTGCGCGAGCTTGTGATACCCGCACATACACACATCCGATGCCGATCGTGAACCCGGCCCTTGATAGTCAAAGCGATCGAGCGCCGTGCTGCTGGGCATCGCCCGCCCACACCTGCACCGCGCTTCGCGGCCTGTCAAATCCGGCTTCCAAGTTGTCTCAGCCCCAGCCAATCCTGCACTCCAAAGTTGAACTCTGTAAGTAGTATTCCAATCTGCGCACGTTCCGTCAGTCGGGTACGACGCCAAAAATTGAGGAATTTTGTCGGGGATTTCCTTACAGACGAGTCCGGGAAAGTTTGGCTTCCAGTTTGGAGAATTCGGAAGATTACGCGGGGCGGCTTTTTTCGTTTTCCAGCATCTCCGGCGTCAGCAGGCCCATCCGAACGGCGTATCGGACCACCTCGCTGCGCGTACGCAGCCCTAGTTTCGCCGTCAGGCGCGAGCGGTACGTTTCCACCGTTTTGACACTCACGTAGATCTGGTCCGCGATCTGCTGGCTGCTGTATCCACCCGCCACCAGGCGGAGCACCTGCAACTCGCGATCGCTGAGAAGCTTGGCTGGAAGCTTCCGGGCCGCCTTCCTCTGGTTGGTCGCAATTGCGTCTTGCACCAGCACGTCGGCAAGGCTTGAATCGATGAATGTACCGCCCTGGTGCACCGCCCGGATCGCGGAGAGCAGATCGGCGTCCACCGATCGTTTCAGAACGTAACCGGACGCGCCGGCGGCCAGCACCGATCGCAAATACGCCGGGTCATCGTGCATCGTGAGCACAACCACCCGCGTTTTCCGCGAATCGCGCACCACGGCCTCGAGCGCATCCATACCGCCGACGTGCGGCATCGACAAATCGAGCAGTGCAACATCAGGCTTCGTTTCGCGTGCGATCTCAATCGCCTGTTTTCCGTCCGCGCCCTCGCCGACCACTTCCATATCCGGCTGCGAATTGACCAGCAGCTTCAGACCGGAGCGCAGGATGGCGTGATCGTCCGCGATCAGTACCCGAATCTTGGGCTTCGATGGCGGCATGTCAAACTCGCGTCCGCTGCGTCACCGACGGAAATTTCCAGCTGCTCAGGGGAATGTGCACCCGAACTTCCGTGCCGCCCCGGCTCGACCGGACCGTCGCCGTCCCGCCCAGCATCGCGCTTCGTTCGCGAATGCTTTGTATCCCGAGATGATCGGAAGACCCGTTGCCCAGAGCGCTGGTATCGAAGCCTCTTCCGTCATCGCTAACCGACATCTCCAAGGCCCGGGGAGAGTGTTTAAACACCACCCGCGCCGTCTTCGCGTTCGAATGCCGCGCTATGTTGGTCAGCGTCTCCTGAACGATGCGATAGAGCGCGATTTGAACCGCCGATGGCAGTTTCGCCGGATTCAGCCCATGCATCGATAATTCCACTGGAATGCTGTGCGTCTTCGAGTATTCGGCGGCATACCGGCTGATGGCTGCTCCCAAACCGTGATCGTCGAGCGCCGTGGGGTGCAGCCCGCGCGCCAGCCGGCCCACTTCATCGATCGCCTGCGCCGTGATTTCGCGCATTCGTTTTCCCAGCACTTTGCAAGCCGAAAGCTTGTTCGAATCCTCCAGGCTGCGCAGTCCTACCAGCAAAGAGGTTAGCAGTTGGCCGGCTTCGTCGTGCAATTCTCGCGCGATCCGCCGCCGCTCCGCTTCCTGCGCGGCCAGTTCCCGCTCCAGCAACAGTCGGTGCATGGCTTCTGATCGCTTCATCTCCTCGCGCTGTTTACGCCGCTGCTCGGTCAGATCGGTGACGACCATGCCATACGCATTGCCGCGGTAACCTCGGAGTTGGCTGAGTGAGAGTTGAACCGGAACGAGCGCCCCATTGCCGCTTTGCAGCGTGAATTCGCCCTTGCTTGCGCCGCGGCGCGCCGATCGGAGAAATTCCGTCACTTTTTGCCGCTCGGCTTCGTGGACCAGGGACTCAACGTCGGTTCCGATCAGCTTGGTCGGCGGCCGGCCGATCAGTTCGCCGAACCGGCGATTGCAGTAGAGCACCGCCCCATCACTCGACACCGTCGCCGCACCCTCGCTCATCGCCTCGACCAGCATGCGGTATGCGGAGTCGCCGCCCTGCAACGTGACCACCTGCGTTCCGCGTGGTCTGAAGACCACCAGCGCATCCACGTGCCGGGAGGGAATCGCGCGTAGAGATTCCTCCGCCGCCTTCAGACGCGCCAGAAGCCGGCTTTCGCGCGTCGGTTGCGCCGCACCACTACTTGCTCGCAACCGGCGCTTCGCCCCCTCCGGCCCCGAACCGTTCTTTGATTGCGGACTGCCCTGACGCCCCGGCATGCCCAATCTACGCGCTTGCTCTTTCACCTAACCGATGCAGATCCAATCCTACCAGCGTGTAGTCGGCCTTTGAAAGATTTCCGATAATCTTCTTCACCGGCGCAGGGAGTTTTCTCACCAACGTCGGGATCGCAACGATCTGGTCGCCCTTCGCCAGTTGCGGCTTCTCCAACAAATCGATGATCTCGATGCGATACCGGTTCTGTAGCCGCTCCTCGCAGATCCTCTTCAAATTCCCGATCGCCGCGATCGAATTCGGCGTCTGTCCGGCGATATAGAGCCGCAGCTCCCAGATCCCATCGCCTCCATTCTTCGACGCGTTCTTCGCCCGTTTCACCGCTTTGCCTGGAGCTCGTTTTCGCACCGCCCCTGATTTGGTGGCCATTATTTCCCCGCTCCCATTTTGTGTTTCGCCGAAGGCGCCGCGCTGCCGGTCAGCGGCCCGCCCAGGACGAGTTTCCCTTTCTTCATCACGATCTCATGCTGTTCCCGCGAATGAGCCATTCCGCGCGACTTCACCACAGTGAGGCCCCGCTTCGGCCCTCCGCCATTTCTAGCCCCGTCTGATAAAACGATCCAGGTGTCCATGAGCGAAGAAACCCCTTCGTGCCCAATTCCACTCGGATCCAGCGTGAACGTGAGATTCGTGAAGAGCGAAGTCACTCCACGCACTTTCAGAAAATCGATTAGCCGGGTAAACATCAGTTTGGCGCCGTGCAGATTCCCGCCGGCAAACAAGCTCGTTACCGGGTCCACAATGACGACGTCGGGCTCGATGTCTGCGATCAGCTTCTGCACAACTGCAAGGTGGGCCTCCAAACCGGTGCTGCTCGGCCGCGTGGCATGGAACTGCAGCAGGCCATTGCGCTCGCACGGATCCAACCGCACTCCGACCGATCTCATATTCCGAATAATCTGGCTGGGAGACTCCTCGAACGCAAAATACAGGCACCGCTCTCCGCGCCCGCAGCCGGCCTCGGCAAACCGCGCGGCGAGTGTCGTTTTGCCGGCGCCGGCGCCGCCCGAAACCAGGACGCTGCTTCCGCGGTAATACCCCTTGCCCTCCATAATCTCGTCCAGCCCTGGAATCCCTGTCGAAACTCGGTCTTTCCGCGCCCTGTGCTCGAGCTTGAGCCCCGTGATCGGAATGAGCGACAGGCCCTGGTCGTCAATCAGGAACGGATACTCGTCCATTCCGTGGGAAGAGCCGCGATACTTGACGATGCGCAAACGCCTCGTGGAAATCTGATCGGTGACGCGATGATCCATCAGGATCACGCAATCCGCGATGTACTCTTCCAACCCCTTGCGCGTGAGCGTCCGGTCACCGCGCTCGCCGGTGACAATCGCGGTCAGCCCATGCTCATCCAGCCACTGAAACAGCCGGCGCAACTCCGAGCGCAGGACGCCCTCATCCTGCAGACCCGCGAACAGCGTTTCGATTCCGTCCATCACCACACGCTTGGCGTTGATGGAGGAAACCGCGTGCCCCAGCCGAATGAAGAGCCCGTCGAGATTGTATTCTCCGTTCTCCTCAATTTCACTGCGATCGATGCGGATAAAATCAACCGCCAGTTTCTTGCGCCGGATCAGATCGTTCAGATCCAATCCGAGCGACGCGACGTTGGCCGCCAGTTTCTCTGCGGTTTCTTCAAACTGAAGGCACACACCAGGTTCCCCGAATCTCACGGCGCCGTGAACCAAAAATTCAGTGCACAGTAGCGTTTTGCCGCATCCGGGGCTCCCCACGATCAACGTGGTGCGACCTTTTGGCAATCCTCCGCCCGTGATTTCATCTAATCCGGCAATTCCCGTCGGCGCTTTCGGCAGGAATTTCCGCCCATTCTTCGACCCACCCCGTTCCATAATGTTTTGGCTGGAAGCTAACAGTATAGTCGAACCGACGCCAAGTCATGTGTGGCGATTTGCGCCGTATCCAGTTCTCCGTAACTTTCATTACACTCCCGTAGCGTATTGATACACCTCAATTTCCGGCCCACTCTGCGTAACATCCAGCACTCCGCAAAAGCCCACTCAGTCCTTTGTCTGATTTTCATATTTTTCGCTAATCTCGATAATTACACCCATAGGAGTACTCATGACAGGGACGTCCACAATCCGCTTGAATCCGATGGAGGAAGCCATCGCTCAGCTTCCCAAAGCGACCGCTGTCGAGTATCGGAAAGGGCAGGTGATCTACACGGGAGCACAGCCATCGCACCGGGTATATTTTTTGCTCGATGGCCAGGTGGCGGTCTCGCGGCTCGGTAGCGAGGGGAGCCCCGTGGTGGTCGGCATTTACCAGACGCACGAGGTCTTCGGCGAAGGTGCTCTGGTCAACCAGACTTCGCGATTTGAGCAGGCAGCCGCACTCGAGAACAGCCGGCTGTGTAGCTGGCCTGCCACCGAAATCGTGGAAGCGATCGTCCGGCAGCCCCATCTGGGCATGGCCATAGCTAAGCATTTGGTCGAGCGAGAGTCCGAGCTCCGCTGGCGAATCGAGAGTTTCGCCACGGACCGGATCCTGCGCCGCGTCGCCCGCGCCCTGATCCGTTTATCCGATCGGCTGGGGACCCCGGACGCCAACGGCTGGGTGAGAATGCTCCCACTGACCCACAAATTGATCTCCCAATATGTTGGGAGCACTCGCGAGATTGTCACGCATCACATGACTGATTTCCGCAAGATGGGTTTTGTCAACTATTCGCGGACCGGTATCCTGGTCAACCGCGCGGCGCTCGAAGGCTGGCTCGAGGACAAAGCCGCCGTAACCGCTGGCTCACTGTCCTAGCGCCTGCACCGTTTGCTGGCGGAGTGCGTTGGCGTTCAAGAACGCGGAGCGTGGTACGAGCCGGTGCCGTGTATTTGCTTTCTATGCGGCGTGCCGTGTACCGGCAGTTCTCGCTTGCTCCGGCTGTGGGCTTCCCTCGATGGTTTCGCGCCGTACCAGGCTTGTTGAAGCGGCTCAGCTTGCCTGTCGCCGTCTTTTCCTGATACAAGAAGGCCAGGCGATTTTCGTCGAATTTCGCGAACCAGCGCTCCCAATCGATGTGTTCGAGGCTGCTTTCCCGCTCGTCGGGAAAATCGATGCGGAGAACGCCGGCGCGGCCCCGACGCGTTGTGCGCACACTTGCCGGAACACCTCCACGTTGTTCGGCCCAGTTCCGGATTTCCGCATGGTTGGTGGTGACCAGGCTTGCCACGCGGCTCCGGTTGGCGGACTCGGCCCCTGCTCTATATGTGCTTTTTACTCCCTTGGTCTTCGCTGCCATCAACGCCTCCGCAGACCGGAGCCATGCAACAGCGTGGCCGAAGGCGCCGCCGGCCAGTGCGCTGCGACACCGGTCAGGCAGTCTGAGTACGCGGCCGCCAGTTTCGTTGGAGCCAGCGCTCGAAACTCATCAGGTTCGGATGCTCCTGTCGCAGCGCCGCGATATCGACCGAATATCCCACATCCTCGAACCAGCGATACATCCCGGCCATTTCGGGCCCGACCTTCTGCTCGAATTTATCCCACGGAATCTGCGCGTATTGTACGTTTCGGCCAACCATGCGCCCGAAGGCATCGGCCAGATGGGTCATCGAAAGCTCATCGCCGGCGATATCTACCGCACGTCCTTGCCAGTGGCCGGGATGCTCGAAAGCCAAGGTAACGAAAATACCGATGTCGTCCACCGCGATCATCTGCAGCCGCGTTTCGGGCGAGAGCGGGAGAGCCAAAGTGCCCATTTCGATTGTGTCCCGCATGCCCAGCCAGTTTTCCATGAAGAATACCGGACGCAGAATGGTATAGCGGAGTCCGGTGCCGCGCAGATGCTCCTCGACGCGGGCCTTCGTCTCGAAGTGAGGAATCCCAGTCTTCCGGTCGGCGCTGCCTACCGAACTGAGCACGAAATGACTGATGCGCGAGCGCTTGGCCGCATCCGTGAGGTTGAAGCCTTGCTGGATCTCTGAGTCGGGGCTTCCCTGCCCCATGGTTGTCACACCGTGCACTCCATAAATACCGTCGAGCGCATGCGTCAGCGACGCCTGGTCGTCGAGGTCGCCTTTCACCACTTCCGTCCCCTGCCCTACCAGAGCGCGCGCTTTCGATTCATCCGGGTTCCGGGTCAGCACCCGCGCCGGAAATCCTTTTGCGCGCAGGTGACGCAACGAAGCGCCTCCTTGTTTTCCGGTCGCGCCGGTAATCAGAATCGTGCGGGCGTCGTTCTTCGCCATGTTCTCACCTCGCTGATTCGATTGTGAACACAGCCGCGATCGGTTTACAGTTATCCGCGTTACAGACGCCGGGCGTTTGGTATGATCGCAATCGGCACGACATGCACAGGCTCGCGCGCATGCTGATTATCGGGGGTTTGCTCGGCGCCGCCTCAGCTGAGGCCTCGGCCGAAATCCCGCGCCTCGCAAATGGCAAACCGGACTTCAACGGCGTCTGGGAACGGCCGTACGTTCCCGATATGTCGCGCAGCGGGCGCGATCAGCAAGGCCCCGGCACATTACCGTTCACCGCCTGGGGGGAGCAGTCCTTCAAGAATTACGATGTCACGAAGTTCGATTACACCGGCCATTGCCTGCCGCAAGGCTTGACCCGCTCGATGAATTCGCCGTTCCCCGTTGAAATCTTCCAGACTGCGAAACGCCTCGCCATCTTATACGAAGCTTGGAACGTGTTTCACGTAATCCCTACCGATGGCCGCGGCCACCCGAAGGACGCGGATCCAACCTGGATGGGCAATTCTATAGGCACCTGGGACGGCGATACTCTGGTCGTCGATACCGCCGGATTTAATGACCGAACGAACCTCGACACGGCGGGTCATCCACACAGCGATCAGCTCCACGTCGTCGAACGCTTCACGCGCAGCGACCAGAAGCACATCCATTACGAGATCACCATCGACGATCCCAGGGTGTATACCAAACCGTGGAAGAACACCC
>Ga0335079_10001942_pt1 | contig 23732 bp, 17 predicted proteins | sample Lox_Sample_33_FD_206719 | JGI IMG/M metagenome (GOLD analysis project Ga0335079, IMG submission 206719) | Soil microbial communities from Loxahatchee National Wildlife Refuge, Florida, United States - Lox_Sample_3.3 | ecosystem: Environmental > Terrestrial > Soil > Wetlands | place: USA...
TCGGGCGCGGGGACCGTCGCGCCCTGGTACTACGAGCCCGACGGCTGGGGCTGGTTCCGCGCCTGGGGCGGCGGCATGGTCGTCACCTGCGGGCTTGACCACACCCTCGGACCGGGCGAGGACACGGCCGAGCACTTCAGCCAGCCGCACATCCGCGCCACTGTCCCCTACGGCCTGCATGGGCGGGTCGGCGGCCTGCCCGCGCGGCTGGCCGGGTACGGCGAGCGATGGGACGGCGACGAGTGCGTGCTGTGGGCCGAGGGCGAGGTACTGCAGTCGGCGGTGTTCGGCGAGCAGCTGGCCCTGCGCCGGCGGATCGAGGCCAGGGTCGGCGAATCCCGCTTCACGATCCACGATCAGGTCCAGAACACCGGGCACAGCCGGACCTCGCACATGTTCCTGTACCACTGCAACGCGGGGTTCCCGGTCGTCGACTCCTCGGCCGAGCTGCTGGTGCCGAGCCGCCGGACCACGACCGGCTACGGTGTGCCGGTCGAGGGATACGCCACGATGTCGGCACCTGTGCGCGGGGCCACCGAGGCATGCTTCGAGCACGACCTCATCGCCGAGCCGGGCGGAACCGTCCCGGTGGCGCTCGTCAACCGGGCCATGGCGCTCGGGGTGTACCAGGTCTTCCGCATCTCCCAGCTCCCGCACCACACGGTCTGGCGGATGATGGGCGAGGGCACCTACGCGCTCGGGCTGGAGCCGAGCACGAACCGGGACGCCGGGCGCTGGGACGCACGCGAGCGCGGCGAGCTCGCCTGGCTCGAGCCCGGCGAGGAACGCCGGTACGACCTGGAGATCGGCGCGCTTGACGGGCAGGCCGCCATCGGCGAGTTCAGCGGGCGCGTGTCGCGGCTGGCCGCGGCCGCGGCCACAGATGCGAGCGAACGCTCAGAATCTTGACATTTGCTCAGTTCGGGATAGAAAGTCCTTGTGGGCGGGCCGGGCACGTCCGGTGCCCAGACCCCTACGGTCCGGTGCCCAGACCCCCACGGGAGGCCGTATGACTGCCGCGGTATCCCCCGGCTCCGGCGGCGTCATCGATCTGGGGCTGCAGGGCTCGGCGGTCGTCGTGACTGGGGCGGGCAGTGGCATCGGCGCGTCCGCCGCCCGGCTGATCGGAGCCGCGGGCGCCGCGGTGGTGCTGGTGGCCAGGCGGGCGGAGTTGCTGCGCGAGGTCGCTGACGAGGTCGAGCGCGGCGGCGGCCGGGCGCTCTGCGTGCCAGCCGACCTGACCGATCCGGCCACCCCCGCCCGGGTCATCTCCGCGGCGCTCGACGCGTTCGGGCGGGTGGACGGCCTGGTCAACAACGCGGCCATCTGCCGCAATCTGCCGCTGGCCGACTGGGAGGCGGCCGGATTCGACGAGCACCTGGCGACGAATGTGCGCGCGCCGTACTTCCTGATCCAAGCGGCGCTACCATCACTGCGGGAATCCGGGCTCAGATCGGTGGTCAACATCAGCTCGTCGTCGGGCACCCTGCGGCTGTCCGGGCAGTCGGTGTACGGGATGACCAAGTGCGCGCTTGACTACCTGACCCAGTCACTGGCTGGCGAACTGGCGCCGGACCGGATCCGCGTCAACGGCATCGCGCCGGGCCCGGTCGACACCCCGATCCACGCCACGTGGGCAGACGACCTGGAGGAGGCTTACCGGTGGCTGAAGAGCCAGGTGCCGCTCGGCCGGATCGGCGACCCGGACGAGATCGCGAGGTGGATCGCGCTGCTGCTGAGCCCGGTGTCGTCGTTCCTGACCGGCGCGGTGATCCCGGTGGACGGGGGCCAGGTGATCCCGTATGCCTGAAGTGGGGAGCAGGGGCGTGAAAACGCAGCGGGCCGACGACGCGGGACGGTGGACCTCAGAGGAGCTGCTGCTCCGGGTGGCCTGGTACTACTACAAGGACGAGCTGACCCAGGACGAGATCGCGCGGCGGCTGTCGGTGTCCAGGGCGTCGGTGGGACGGCTGCTCGACCGGGCCAGGAAGGTCGGCCTGGTGTCGATCAGCCTGAACACCGAATACCTGGACGCGTTCGAGCTGAGCGGTGAGCTGTGCCAGACGTTCAGCCTGGCGGAAGCGCTGGTCGTGCCGGATCACGAGAAGGAGCCGGCCGATCACCACACCCTGAACGCCCGCATCGGCCTCGGCGGAGCCCAGTTCATGAGCACCCACCTGCGGCCGGGCGGCAGCCTCGGGGTGGGCTGGGGCGAGACCGTCTCGCGGGTGATCGCCGCCACGAACTTCGGCGCGGTCGGGCCGGTCCACATGATCACGCTGACCGGCGGGGTGGAGGGCTACCTGCAGACCATCCTGTCCTCCAAGGGAGAGGTCACCGCCGAGTCATCGGAGGTCACGGCGACCGTGATCCCCAGCCCTATCATGGCGTCCACGCCGTCGCTGGCGGCCGCGCTGCGCGACGAGCCGACCATCCAGCAGGTCCTGAAGCAGGCGTGCGACGTGGGGCACGCACTCGTCGGGGTGGGCACCCCGGCCGCCGACGCCACCATCGTGCATATGGGCTACCTGAACCCGGCCGACGTCCGCGGGCTGCGCGAGCGGGGCGTGGTCGGCGACATCCTCGGCCAGTTCTTCGACGCCGACGGCAACGTGGTCGACCTGCCCATCCATGACCGGCGGATCGGCATCGAGCTGTCCGACCTCGTGCACATCCCCAAGGTCGTGGGGGTGGCCGGCGGGCTGCACAAGGCCGAGGCGATCCTCGGTGCCCTGCACGGCGGGTTCCTGGACGTCCTGGTCACCAACGAGCTGGTCGCGATCCGGCTGCTCGAGCTCGAGCGCCGCCGGCCCCGGCGCGGCAAGCACAGCTGACACAGCGCGGCAAGCACAGCTGACCGGCGCCCGCCGCCGTCCGGTGCCGGGCGGGTACCCGTTATCCCGCGGCCACCGCGGCGATCGTGCCGCGTCCCGAATTCCGCGCCCATCCCCCCTTGCGGCATCCGCCGACGTGTTCAATACTCAGGGCGTTGAGCGAATGACCTTCATCTGAGCAATTGCTCCATTGGCCGGGCTTATGGTCTAAGGGACACCGTCGCCAGCTGAGGAGGCAGGACATGGCCGGCAGCAACGGTGGGCGGATCGTCGCCCCGCCTACCCCCATGAAGATCACCCAGATCGCCGTGGTGGTCCGCGACATCGAGCAGGCCCTGAAGACCTACACCCAGACCCTCGGCTGGGGCCCGTGGAGCGTGTTCGAATACGCGCCACCCCTGCTGCACGACACACGGGTGAAGGGCGAGCCGGTGGAGTACCGGATGATCGGCGCCGAGGCCGACGTCGACGGGCTCGGCTTCGAGCTGATCCAGCCGGTCAGCGGGCCGAGCATCTACCAGGAGTTCCTGGACGCCCACGGTGAGGGCGTCCAGCACATCGCCTGCATGAAGCACTCCGAGCAGGACAGCTCGCTGATGCGGCAGCACTGGCGCGCCAACGGCGCGCAGGAGCTGATGAGCGGCCGGATCGGCGACTCGATCGAGTTCTACTACCTCGACACCGCGCCGATGCTCAAGTTCGTCCTCGAGTCCGGCAGCGGGCACGCCATCGACCTCAAGCCCACGTACGTCTACCCGTGAGCCAGGCCGATCCGGAGGCGGCATCGTGACCAGCAGCCCGGGGCGTTACCTGCTGGCGGTGGACGCGGGCACCGGGAGCTGCCGCGCGCTGCTGTTCACCGAGGCGGGCGAGCAGGTGTCGGTATCGCTGCGCGAGTGGACCCACCGCGAGCCGCCCGGCGTCCCGGGCGGGCAGGATTTCGACGTCGAGACGAACTGGCTCCTGATCACGGCCTGCATCCGCGACGCGCTGCGGCAGGCGGGCGCGACAGGGGCCGAGGTGGCGGCGGTCGCCGCCACCTCCATGCGCGAGGGGATCGTGCTCTACGACGCCGCCGGCACCGAGATCTGGGCCTGCCCGAACGTGGACAGCCGGGCGACGCGCGAGGCCGGGGAGCTGATCGCCGAGGGCGCCGCCGAGCGCATCTTCACCGAGGCCGGCGACTGGGTCTCGATCACCTCGCCCGCCCGGCTGCGCTGGCTGGCCCGGCACCGGCCGGCCATCTTCGGCCAGATCCACAGCCTCGGCATGCTCAGCGACTGGATCGTCTACCGGCTGGCCAGCGTGCACGTCACCGAGCCCTCCTGCGGCTCGAGCTCGGGCATGTTCAGCCTGGCCGGCCGGACGTGGTCAGAGTCCATCGCGCGGATCTGCGGGATCTCACCGGGTGTGCTGCCGCCGGTGGCCGACCCCGGGACGGTGGTCGGCGAGGTCACCGCGCAGGCCGCGGAGCAGACCGGCCTGCGGCCGGGCACCCCGGTGGTCGCCGGCGGCGCCGACACCCAGCTCGGGCTGCTCGGCGCGGGTGTGCGGGCCGGTGAGTTCACGGTCCTCGCCGGGACCTTCTGGCAGAACACGGTGCTGGTGGACAAGCCGCTCATCGACCCGGGCATCCGGCTGCGCACGCTGTGCCACGTCACGCCGGGCGAATGGATGCTGGAGGGGATCGGGTTCTACTGCGGGATGGCCATGCGCTGGTACCGGGACGCCTTCTGCGACAGCGAGGCCGCCGAGGCGCGCAGCCGCGGCATCGATCCGTACGTCGTGATGGAAGAGGCGGCGGCGCGGATCCCGCCGGGCTCGAACGGCGTCATCGCCATCCTGTCGAACCTGATGAACGCCCGCCGGTGGGTGCACGCGAGCCCGTCGTTCCTGCAGTTCGACGTGGGCGACCCCCAGGGATCCGGCCGCGCGGCCTGCGTCCGCGCGATCGAGGAGGCGGCCGCCTACGTGGTCCGCGGCCACCTCGACATCATCCGGGAGCTCACCGGCATCGGCGTCACCGGGCTGACCTTCAGCGGCGGGGCCGCCAAGGGCACGCTCTGGCCGCAGATCATCGCGGACGTGCTCGGGCTGCCGGTCAGCGTGCCCGCGGTGACCGAGAGCAGCGCGCTGGGCGCCGCGCTGTGCGCCGGCAAGGGCGCCGGGCTCTACGCCAGCCTGACCGAGCTCGAAGGCGAGCTCCGCACCCGGGCGGCCTTCTTCGAGCCCGGCCCGGCCGCCGTGTCCGCCTACGACACCAGCTACGCGGCCTGGCGTGAGATCTACCCGCGGATGCTCGCCCTGTCAGAGGAAGGCCTGCTCAACCCGCTCTGGCGGGCCGCGGGAGCCTAGCCAGTGCAATCCGCCGCCCGCCCCAGCCGAAGGAGAGAACGATGCCCGACACCGAGAACGGCGCGCCGGCCGACGGCATGGGCACCGGCAGCACCGGGGCCGACAGCACCGGGGCCGGCCGGTTCTCGGCGTCGGTGGCCGCCCGCCCGCAGCCGTACACGCTGAAAGGCTCGGCCGGGCTCGACTGGGGAATGCAGAGCCGGCTGGCGCGCGTGTTCCGGCCGTCCACCAACCGCACCGTCATGCTGGCCATCGACCACGGCTACTTCCAGGGCCCCACCACCGGGCTCGAGCGGGTGGACCTGCAGATCGTCCCGCTGCTGGGCTACGCCGACGCCCTGATGACCACCCGCGGCATCGTGCGATCGGTCATACCGCCGGCCGCTGGCACGCCGATCGTGCTGCGGGCCAGCGGCGGCCCCAGCGTGCTGCGGGAGCTGTCCGACGAGCGGATCGCGGTCGCCATGGAGGACGCCGCCCGGATCAACGCCGCCGCCGTCGCCGTGCAGGTGTTCATCGGCGGCGAGTTCGAGACGCAGTCGGTGCACAACATGACCCGGCTGGTGGACGAGAGCCAGCGGTACGGGATCCCCGTGCTCGCGGTCACAGCCGTCGGCAAGGAACTCACCCGTGACGCCCGCTACCTCAGGCTGGCCACCAGGATCTGCGCCGAGCTGGGAGCGCACGTGGTCAAGACCTACTACTGCGCCGAGGACTTCGACACGGTCACCGCGGCCTGCCCGGTGCCGGTGGTCATGGCCGGCGGGAAGAAGCTGCCCGAGCCCGACGCCCTGACGATGGCCTACCGCGCCATCGAGGAGGGAGCCGCCGGGGTCGACATGGGCCGCAACATCTTCCAGAGCGGCGACCCGGCCGCGATGATCCGCGCGATCGGTGCGGTGGTGCACGAATCCGCCAAGCCGCAGGCGGCCTACGACAGGTTCCTGCGGCGGCCCGCCGGGGGCACACAGGCGGCAGTACCCGATGCCAGCAGAGCACATGGGAGGTGAGCAGGCGATGGCGACACTGACACTGCCCGCGCCGGTGACGCTGCGGGAGTTCGACGAGATCTACGAGTCGGTCAAGAACTGGGGCCGCTGGGGGGACGACGACGAGCTCGGGACGCTCAACTTCATCACGCCCGAGACGGTGCGGGCTGCGGCCGCCCTGGTCCGGTCCGGCCGCCGCGCGACGATGTCGATCCCGATGAACACGGTGGCCGGGCCGGACAACCCCAGCCCCGTCATCTACCACGTGGTCCAGGGCCACGACATCGACATCGGCTCGAGCTCGCTCACCTTCGCCACCGACTTCGTCGGCCTCGCCTTCCACGGCGACTGCCACACCCACATGGACGCGCTCTGCCACATCGCCTATAAGGGCCTGGTCTACAACGGCCGGCCGGCGCATGAGGTCATGACCTCCAAGGGCGGCACCGCCCTTGACGTGACGGCGTACTCCGATGGGCTGGTGGGCAGGGGCGTGCTGCTGGACGTGCCCCGGTTCCGCGGGGTCAAGTGGCTCGAGCCCGGCGAGGCCGTGACGCGCGCGGAACTCGAGGCGGTCGAGGAGGCGGAGGGCGTCCGGCTCGGCGAGGGGGACATCCTCGTCTTCCGTACCGGCCACCACCGGCGCCGGCTGGAACTCGGCGCGTGGAACAACGAATACCCGCCGGCCGGCGAGGGCAAGGCCGGGCTGCACGTGGACACCATCGGCTGGATGCACGAGCGCCGGATCGCCGCGTTCCTGCCCGATGGCGACGGGGAGACCGTCCCCAGCAACGTCGAAGGCATGCTCTACCCGATCCACCCGCTCCAGGTCACGGCCATGGGCATGTTCGCCTCCGACAGCCTGCAGCTGGAGGACGTGGCCCGGGTCTGCGAGGACGAGGGGCGCTTCGAGTTCATGGTCGTCGGCCTGCCGCTGCGGCTGCCCGGTGGTACCGGGTCGCCGTGGAACCCGATCGCGATCTTCTGAGGGAGAACTGCCATGGAATGGCGTTTCGAGGGCAAGGTGGCGCTGGTCACGGGCGCGGCGACCGGCATCGGGCAGGCGGCCGCGGTCCGCCTGGCCGCGGAGGGCGCACACGTGGCGGTGAATCACCTGCCCGGGCAGGACCCCGCCGGGACGCTGGGGCAGATCGGTGAGACCGGCGGGGAGGGTTTCGGTGTGGTCGCCGACATGCGTGACCCGGCACAGGTCACCGCGATGGTGCACGCGGTGGCCGAGCGCGGCGGGCGGCTCGACTGCGTGGTGTCGAACGCGGCGATCAACCCGTTCATGAGCTGGGACGAGACCACCGTCGAGGACTTCAACAAGCTGTTCGAGACCAACGTCCGCGGCACCTGGATGGTGTGCACCGAGGGCGCCAAGCAGATGATCGCCGAGGGCCACGGCGGCGCGATCTGCTGCGTGAGCTCGATCTCGGCGCACGTCGGCGCCCCGGGGCAGACCGCGTACTGCGGCACCAAGGGCGCCATCAGCATGCTGGCCAAGGCGCTGGGCTGCGACCTGGGCGCACACGGCATCCGGGTGAACGCCGTGGAGCCGGGGTGGGTGAAGACGCCCATGAGCGCGCCGATGATGGACGACCCGGCCACGGTGAAGTACTACACCGACCGGATCGCGCTCAGCCGGGGGGCCGAGCCCAGCGAGCTCGCGAGCGCGATCGCCTACCTGCTCTCCGACGACGCCAGCTACGTGACCTGCGCCACCTTGCTGGTGGACGCCGGCTTCATCGTGAACGCCGAGCTGTAGGAGGCGCTGCCGTGCCGCACCGCGCGCCACGCGGCCCGGGCCCGCCCGGACGGCCGCCGGGAGCCGCCCGGTGACCGGCCGGCTGGACCTGCTGCGGGAGGGGATCCGGCGGCCGCTGCCGCTCGCCTACCACCCGCTCTACCGCTTCTACGAGGGCGGCTCGCTGACCAGGGCGTTCCGGGGCCTCCCCGAACGGCCCGACGACTGGTGGTCGGAGGACTGGGTGGGCTCGTGCACCTGCGCCAGCAACGCCGGCCCGGACGGCCGCCCGCAGGGGCTGAGCCTGGTCGACCTGCCCGGCATCGGCCCCATCGCGCTCAAGGACGTGGTCGAGGCGCTGCCCGAGGAGATGGCCGGCGCGCGCTTCGCCGAGCGCTACGGGCCCATCACCGGCGTGCTGGTCAAGCTGCTCTCGCCGGCCGGCCAGGTGCCGCTGCACGCCCATCCGACCCGGGCCTGGGCACGGCAGCACCTCGGCTCCCCGTTTGGCAAAACCGAGGGGTGGATCCTGCTGGACACGCCCGGCGGCGGCAGCGAGCCCGCCTACGCGGGGATCGGCTTCACCGAGGGCATCGACCGGGCCTGGTTCGCCGGCGCGGTGCGCCGCCACGACAACCAGGCCATCCGGGGCACCCTGCACCGGACCGAGGTCCACCCGGGCGAGGTCTACGTGGCGCACGCGGGCGTGCCCCACTACCTCGGGCCGCGGATCTCGTTCATCGAGATCCAGGAGCCCAGCGACCACATCGTGATCCCGGAGACGTCCGGGGACGACGACGCGGGCGCGACCATGGGCCTGGGCTGGGAGCTGGCCCTCGACATGATCGACTACTCAGGCGCGGACGCGGGGCAGACCTTCGCCCGGGCGCGGCAGCAGCCGCGCGTCCTGCGCACCAGCGGCGGCTCACGTGAGGTGCGGCTGCTGCACGACGACGTGCTCCCGTTCTTCGACGCGACGGCGCTGGAGGTCAGCGACGAGATCGAGGTCAGCGACGGCCGCTTCTCGATCGCGGTCGTGACCGCCGGCCAGGGGTCGGTCGAGGGCGGGTTCGGCAGCCTGCCGGTCCGCCGGGGCGAGACGTTCGCGCTGCCGGCCAGCCTGCCGTTCCGGGTGCGGGCGCAGCGGGAACCGGTCCGCGTCGTCCGCTGCCTGGGGCCCGCCGTGGAATGACCGGAACCAAGGAGGTAGCAGATGCCAGACCCCGCGCCGATCCTGCAGGAAGCTGGCGAGCGCGCCAGGCGCGAGTACGGGGCCGCGGTAGGCCAGCGGCGCGACGAGCTGATCACTCCCGCTCTCGTGCTCGACATCGACGCGGCGCAGCGAAACATCGACCACATGGCGAGCGAGCTGCGGCGGATGGGCGCGGCCACGATCCGCCCGCACTACAAGACGCACAAGAGCCCTGACCTCGCCCGCCGCCAGCTGCAGGCGGGCGCGGGCGGGCTGTCGATGGCCACGGTGTGGGAGGCGGCCGTGCTCGCGGGTGCGGGCATGGACGACCTGTTCGTGGTCAACACCGTGGCCCACCCGGCCAAGATCGCGATGCTCGCGGGGCTTGCCCGCGATCACCGGATCCTGGTCGCCGTCGACGAGGCGCCGAACGCCGCCGCGCACTCGGCCGCGGCCGTCCGGGCGGGATCGGCGCTGGGCATCATGGTCGAGGTCGACACCGGCATGGACCGCTGCGGGACCGACACCGCGCAGGATGCGCTGGCGCTCGCCCGGCAGGTGACCGAGCTTCCTGGCCTGCGGCTGGAGGGCATCACCGGCTACGAGGGGCACTGCTCGCTGACGATCGACAACGAGCTGCGCCACGAGCGGCAGCAGGAGGCGATGAAGTTCTTCACCGGCGTCGCCGACCTGCTGGAGGCGGAGGGGATCGGATGCCCGATCCGGTCGGCCGGCGGGATCGCCACCTGGAACTGGACGGCGGCCTACCCCGGCGTCACCGAGATCCAGGCCGGCACCTACGTGGTCATGGACAACTACCACGGCCAGATGGTGCCGGGTTTCGAGCATTCGCTCACGATCCAGGCGACGGTCATCAGCCGCCAGAGCGGCAAGGTGATCGTGGACGCCGGCAACAAGTCGGTCGCCGCCCCCGCCGACGTGACGATGGTGGGCCACGACGAGCTCACGGTCTTCCGGTTCGACGAGGAGCACGGCATCTTCTCCGCCCCGGAGGGCTCGCCGCTGGCGGTGGGCGACTCCGTCGCGCTCGTGCCGGGGTACTCGCCGACGACCGTCAACTGGTACGACGTCTATCACGTCGTCCAGGACGGGGTGGTGACCGACATCTGGCCCATCATCCCGCGCGGCCCCGGCCATCACGGGCTGGCCAGCCTCGCCGATCTCACCGGGGCGGCACGCTAGATCCGGCGCCAGCGGGGCACGTTTTGCCACACCAGTCCCGGAAATCCCGGCAATGGCCCTTGCCAAGCTCTTGCGGCGGGTCGATACTCCGAGTGGAGCGGATGGTCAGTCCATGAGCGAATGCTCCGCGACTGCGGGGCTCGTGCTTCCGGCGGTACCTGCCCGGGCCGCCCCGCCCCCTGCGGGCGGGTGGCCGGTGTGAGGAGGCTGAGGGTGGTTGACCTCGGGGGGCGGCAGCGGACCAGCAGTGAGCTGCCCGCGCCCGCCGCCCGGCCGCCCAGCGCCGGCCCCAGGTCGCCAGCCCGGCAGGCATCCAGCGCCGGCCCCGGGCCGCTGGCCCGGCAGGCATAGGGAGAGGGAAGGGAGAGGGCGGTGGCAGTCGAGGATCTCGGCACCGGTCGAGGAACCATCAAGACCGAACTGCGGGAAAACGCGGTCGGCCTCCCCGGGATGCTGATGCAGGGGATCGCGACGATCGCGCCGTCGTTCGCGATCCTCGCGTCGTTCGTGTTCATCGTGAGCTTCGCCGGGGTCGTGACCCCGTGGGCGTACCTGTTCGGCGGCGCGCTGCTGGCCCTGCAGGCGCTGAACGCCGCGCAGCTGGCGAAGGTGTTCCCGTCGGCGGGCGGCTGGTACACGTGGATCTCGCGCGCCTTGCACCCGCGCGCGGGGTTCTTCGCCGGCGTGCTCTTTTCCGTCTGGCTGCCGCCGGTCGCCGCACTCACCGTGTCATTCCTGGCGAAAACGGTCCTCGAACCGTCGATCAAGGCCGAATACGGTGTGGACATCCCGTGGTGGATCTGGGTGGTCGCCGGCCTGGCCCTGGTCATCTACTTCGCCTACCAGGGGATCGCGCTCTCCGAGAAGGCGCTGATCATCACCGGGACCATCGAGATCGTGATCATGGTGGCGCTGGCGTTCACCGGGCTCGCCTCGCCCGGTCCCGGCGGGTTCAGCCTCGCGCCGCTGAACCCGGGCAACTTCGGCCTGGCGACCAACCTGTTCCTCGGCGTGGTGTTCTCGATCTTCGCGTTCAGCGGCTGGGAATCCACCGGCCCGCTGGCCGAGGAGAGCAAGAACCCCAAGCGCAACGTGCCCATCGGCCTGGTGGGCTCGGTCATCATCCTGATGATCTACTTCGTGTTCGTCACCTGGGGCTACCTGGTCGGCATCGGCGTGAACAAGGTCGCGGGCATCCCCACCGCGGCGGCGTTCCCGGTGGCGACGCTCGCGCAGCGGGTGTGGGGCGGCGCGTGGGTGTTCCTGCTCTTCGCCCTGCTGAACTCGGCGATCGCGGTGTCGATCGCGTGCTTCAACGGCGGCACCAGGACCTGGTACGGGATGGGCCGCTCCGGCGTGCTCCCCACCGCGCTGGGGAAGGTGAACCCGAAGCGGAAGACGCCGGTCAACGCGATCCACCTCGAGGTCGGCGTGCAGGTCATCGCGTTCGTGTGCGTGCTGATCTGGGGTGTCGAGAACGTGTTCTTCACCTGGGCGAACGCCATCACGATCGGGCTGGTGCTGATGTACATCCTGGCCAACATCGGCGTGGTCAAGTACTACCTGACCGAAGGCAGGGCCCAGTTCAACGTGCTGCTGCACGTGATCATCCCGGTGATCGCGTCGGCGGCTGGCCTGCTCGTCGTCTGGAAGTCCTACTTCTCGCCGTTCACCAGCACCGGGCCGGTCTACTGGGGCCTGCTGGTGTTCATCGTGGTTCTGGTGATCACCATCGTCGCCCTGATCTACCTGCGCGTCACCGGCAGGGAGGACTGGATGCGCAAGGCCCAGCTGGTGTACGAGCAGTCCGGGACGGCCCACTAGGGGCGCGGCTGGCGGGCCGCTGGCAGCGTGGCCGGCGGCCCGCCTACCGCGGCGGTGCCCGGCGGTGCCCGGCGGTGCCTGCCATGGCCGCCGTGACGGCCCAGGCAGGGTGCGCGTCGAGGAACGGCGTGATCAACGCGAGCACTTCACCGGGCCGCCGTGTCACGCCGACGTGCGTGGTCCCGGCGGGCCGGTGGCAGCAGCGGGCGGCGGCAACCGGGCGGCTGATGACGAACCGGGCCAATTCGGGGAAGACTTGCACCGGGGCGCCGACGTGCGACCGGTGCGGCGGGCCTCCCGGCGGGCAGGTGAGGGCATGGCAGCGCACGAACGGGCCGGCCAGCCGGCAACCGAGGCCGACCTGGTCGATGTGGCCGCGCTCGTGACCGCCTATTACGCCGGGCACCCGGACCCCGGCGAGGCCGCCCAGCAGGTCGCGTTCGGCACCTCGGGCCACCGCGGGTCGGCGTTCCGGCTGTCCTTCAACGAAGATCACATAGCCGCCACCTCACAGGCGATCTGCGACTACCGGTCCCGGGCAGGCGTCACCGGGCCGCTGTTCATCGGCCGCGACACCCACGCGCTGTCCGAGCCCGCCTTCGTCACCGCGCTGGAGGTGCTCGCCGCCAACGACGTGAGCGTGCTGGTGGACAGCCGCGGCGGCTACACCCCGACCCCCGCGCTGTCCCGCGCCATTCTCATGCATAACGAGGACGCCGCCGGCCCTCATGCCGACGGCATCGTCGTCACCCCCTCGCACAATCCGCCCGAGGACGGGGGCTTCAAGTACAACCCGCCCGACGGCGGCCCTGCCGGGTCGCAGATCACCACGGCGATCCAGGACCGGGCGAACGAGCTGCTGCGCGGCGGGCTGCGCGGGGTCCGCCGGGTCCGCTACGCCCAGGCGAAGGCGGCCGCGGGCTGCCATGACTTTCTCGGCCAGTACACCGATGGGCTGCCGGCGGTGGTGGATCTCGATGCGGTGCGGGCCGCCGGGGTGCGGATCGGCGCGGACCCGCTCGGCGGGGCCAGCGTCGCCTACTGGGGCGAGATCGCCGACCGGTACCGGCTCGACCTGACCGTGGTCAATCCGGTGGTGGACGCGACCTTCCGGTTCATGACGCTGGACTGGGACGGCCGGATCCGGATGGACTGCTCATCGCCGGACGCCATGGCCTCGCTGATCGGCCGCCGGGATGAGTTCACGATCGCGACCGGCAACGACACCGACGCCGACCGGCACGGCATCGTGACCCCGGACGCGGGCCTGCTCAACCCCAACCACTACCTCGCCGCCGCCATCGGCTACCTGTACCGGCACCGCGACGGCTGGCCCGCCGCGGCCGCGGTCGGCAAGACGATGGTCAGCTCCGCGATCATCGACCGGGTCGCCGGGGCCGCCGGGCGGCGGCTGATCGAGGTGCCGGTCGGGTTCAAGTGGTTCGTGCCCGGCCTGGCCGACGGCAGCATCGCCTTCGGCGGCGAGGAAAGCGCCGGCGCGTCCTTCCTGTGCCGGGACGGGCGGGTATGGACCACCGACAAGGACGGCATCATCCTGGCCCTGCTCGCGTCCGAGATCACCGCGGTCACCGGCCGCACGCCCAGCGAGCACTACCGCGCGCTCACCGCCACGCTCGGCGACCCGGCCTACGCCCGGATCGACGCCCCGGCCAGCCGGGAGCAGAAGGCCGCGCTGGCCCGGCTGTCCCCCGGCCAGGTGGACGTGGACGAGCTGGCCGGGGAACCGGTGACCGGCCGGCTGACCGCCGCGCCGGGCAACGGCGAGCCGCTCGGCGGCCTCAAGGTCGTCACCGCCTCGGGCTGGTTCGCGGCCCGGCCGTCGGGCACCGAGGACGTCTACAAGCTGTACGCCGAGTCCTTCGCCGGGCCCGGTCAGCTGGCCCGCATCCAGGAGGAGGCCCAGCAGATCATCGCCACCGCGCTGAAGGGGGTCTGAGGTGACGCAGCCACGGGTCCTGGGGATCGTGCTCGCCGGCGGGGCCGGCAAGCGGCTGGCGCCGCTGACCGCGGACCGGGCCAAGCCCGCCGTCCCGTTCGGCGGCCTCTACCGGCTCATCGACTTCGCGCTGTCCAACCTGGTCAACGGCGGCTGCCTGCGCATCTGCGTGCTGACCCAGTACAAGAGCCACAGCCTGGACCGGCACGTCAGCAAGACCTGGCGGATGAGCGTCCTGCTCGGCAACTACGTGACCCCGGTCCCGGCCCAGCAGCGGCTCGGCCCGCAGTGGTACACCGGGTCCGCCGACGCGATCTACCAGTCGCTGAACCTGATCAACGACGAGCGGCCCGACCTGGTGGTGGTCGTCGGCGCCGACCACGTGTACCGGATGGACCCGCAGCAGATCATCGACCAGCACATGGACGGCGGCGCCGGGGTGACCGTGGCCGCGATCCCAGTGCCGCGGGCCGACGCCGCCGAGTTCGGAGTCATCGGCGTCGGCCGGGACGGGTACAAGATGGATGCCTTCCTGGAGAAGCCGGCCGATCCCCCGGCCCGGCCCGGCCACCCCGACCAGGCCCTCGCCTCCATGGGCAACTACGTGTTCACCACCGACGTGCTGGTCGACGCCCTGCGCAAGGACGCCGCCGATGCCGGCAGCCGGCACGACATGGGCGGCAGCATCATCCCGATGCTGGTGCGGGACGGCCTCGCACAGGTGTACGACTTCACGGCCAACAAGGTGCCGGGCGCCGGCGAGGACGACGAAGCCTACTGGCGGGACGTCGGGACGCTGGACTCCTACTTCGACGCCCACATGGACCTGTGCGCGCCGGTGCCGGTGTTCAACCTGTACAACGACCGCTGGCCGATCCTGACCCACGTCCCCTCCCAGCCGCCCGCGAAGTTCGTGCACGACGAGCGCAACCGGGTCGGACGGGCGGCCGACAGCCTGGTCAGCAACGGCGTCATCATCTCCGGGGGCCTGGCCCGCAACTCGGTGCTCTCGCCCGGCGTCCGCGTCAACAGCTGGGCCAGGGTGGAGCGGTCCGTCATCCTCGACAACACGGTCATCGGCCGCCACGCGGTGGTACAGGACGCGATCATCGACAAGAACGTCACCGTCCCGGAACGGGCCAAGGTCGGGGTGGACAAGGAGCGCGACCGGGCCCGCGGCTTCGTGGTGTCGGCCGACGGCATCACGGTGGTGGGCAAGGGCCAGGAGGTCCCCCTATGACGCAGCTCCGGGTGGCGCTGCTCACCCGGGAGTACCCGCCGGAGGTGTACGGCGGCGCGGGTGTGCATGTCACCTACCTCGCCCGCGAGCTGGCCCAGCTGGTCGATCTGACCGTGCACTGCCAGGGCGCGGACCGGCCCGGCGCGGTCGCGCACCAGCCGTGGGACCGGCTCGGCGGCGCCAACCAGGCGCTCCGGACGATCTCCACCGACCTGTCGATGGCCTCCGCCGTCGCCGCCGCTGACCTGGTGCACTCGCACACCTGGTACGCCAGCCTGGCGGGCCACCTGGCCGCGCTGCTCTACGGCGTGCCGCATGTCGTCACGATGCACTCGCTGGAGCCGCTGCGGCCGTGGAAGGCCGAGCAGCTCGGCGGCGGCTACGCGCTGTCCAGCTGGTGCGAGCGGGTGGCGGCCGAGTCGGCGGCCGCCGTGGTGGCCGTCTCCGAGGGGATGCGGGCCGACGTGCTCGCCGCCTACCCGGCGATCCCCCCGGACCGGGTACGGGTGATCCGGAACGGGATCGACCCGGGCGAGTACACGCCGGACCCGGCCACCGACGTGCTGGCGCGGCACGGCGTGGACCCGGGCCGGCCGAGCGTGGTGTTCGTGGGCCGGATCACCCGGCAGAAGGGGCTGCCGGTCCTGCTCAAGGCCGCGCAGCAGCTCGACCCGGCCGCACAGCTGGTGCTCTGCGCGGGCCAGCCCGACACCGCCGAACTGGCTGCCGAGGTGACCGCCCTGGTGGCCGGGCTGCAGGCGGCGCGGTCCGGCGTGGTCTGGCTGCCGGAGATGCTGCCCAGGCGGGAGGTCATCCAGCTGCTGACCCACGCCACCGTCTTCGCCTGCCCGTCGCTGTACGAGCCGCTCGGCATCGTCAACCTGGAGGCGATGGCCTGCGGCACCGCCGTGGCCGGCTCCGACGTCGGCGGGATCCCCGAGGTGGTCAGCGACGGCGAGACCGGGCTGCTGGTGCCGCCGGACGACCCGGCCGCGCTGGCCGCCGCGCTCAACTCGCTGCTGGCTGACCCGGGCCGGGCGGCAGCCATGGGCCGGCTGGGCCGGGAGCGCGCGATCGCGCACTTCAGCTGGCCGGCGATTGCCGCGCAGACCGTGGCCCTGTACGCCGAACTGGCCGGCTGACCGGCCACCAGCGGGCGCCGGGGCGCGCCCGCGGATGACGGCACATGTATCAGGCTGGCCCGGGCCGGGCTCTGTACCAGCAGAGGATCCACGGACGTCAGCAGGAGGTGAGTCACGTGCATCCAGAGGTTCGCCGGCAACTGACCGGCTACCGGCAGCAGGAGCGGCTGGCCCAGGCCGCGCAGCAGCGGCTGGCACGGCAGCTCGTCGTCCTGGCAGCGGCTTCGCGGCGCGCCGAGCGGGCCGAGCAGCGGCTGCGCCGGGTTGCCCGCAGGGCGGCGCTGCTGCTGCACTCGGGGCTGGAGAACTGAGCCGCAGCAGCTCACCGCGCCCGCATCGCGGGCGCGGTGAGGCCCCGGCCCGCGGCAGGTGATACCAGGCAAGCGGCCCCGCCGCCGGTCACGGCGGCGGGGCGTTCTGCTGCGGAGCGGGGGCCGGCCGGTGCCGGGGGCTGGCCGCGCGGCGGAACTCGCGAGGTGTGACGCCGAAGCGGGCGAAGAAGGCGCGGGTGAAGTGCGCCGGGCTGCGGTACCCCCAGCGCATGGCTATCTCGGCGATGGCCAGCTGGCGCAGGCGGGGATCGGCGAGGTCGTCGCGGCAGCGGCGCAGCCGCTGCTCACGCACCCAGGCGGCGGGGCTCAGCTCGTCGGCGGCGAAGAGCCGGTGCAGCTGGCGGACCGACAGATAACCGGCCTGGGCGATGCTCTCCGGTGAGAGGCCGGGATCGCCGAGGTGGGCCAGCGCGTACGCCTTCAGCTCCCGGACCTGGATGAAGGCACTGAACCGGCCGGCGTTCCGGTTCCTCATGGGACTGCAGGGCATCGGCGACCGCTCGGCTGTCTCCGATGCCGAGCTCGACGCCCACCTCAGGCTCATCAAGGAGCCCGACCACGGCCGGGCATTCCTGCAGATCATGCGCAGCACCGAGCGCACCCCCGCCAAGCAGGCGCTCTACCGCGCCGTGGTGGGGAGCACCCGCTACCCGGTGCAGGCGATCTGGGGCGCGGACGATCCGGCCATGACGCTTGCCGTCTATGGCGAGAAGGCGCGCGCCGCCGCGCACCTGGCGGAGGTGGACACCGTGCCGGGCAAGCACTTCCCGCAGGAGGACCAGGCGCCCGCCATTGCCCGGAAGATCGCCCGGCAGGCGCTGGGCCCCGCCCCGTCACCCGCCGGGTGCTAGAAGACCCGGTCCACTACTGGGTGACACCGTGACGTGCTGGGGGGTGACACATAGGATGATCGCTTGAGGCGGCTCAGGCCGCGGGTCCGGAAACCGCACCGCCCCCGCCGCGCGGTGCGGATGGTAGCTGTTCACGGGTAGCGGGCGGAGGGCAGAGGGGTGCCAACCGGGGAACGGGTCCGGGCGGGCGCTGTGCCTTCGCTCGCTGACGGTTTCAGCGCCAGGCCGGAAACGGCCTCCGCCGTTGAGACGTCGCTGGTTCCGGGTGCAGTGGTGATGCTGGTGCCGGCCCGGGTGGCCGGGGGCGGGTGGAGGAGCTGGCCGGGGACATGCGGCAAGACGCAGGTCGCTGTGTCGTCCGCCGAGTGGCTGTGGCATTCGGGCAGGGTGGACCTGCTGATCTGGATCGCCGCCACCAGCCGGGCATCGATACTGTCCGGCTACATGGAGGCCGCGGTCGCGGCGACAGCGGCCGACCCGGCCGGCGACGCCGAGACGCTCACCGGCCGCTTCCTCGGCTGGCTCGCCGAGACCGCCCGGCCCTGGCTCGTGGTGCTCGACGACCTGTCCGACCCGGCGCACCTGGAAGGGCTCAGGCCGGAGGGGCCGGGCGGCCGGGTTCTCATCACCACCAGGAACCCGGCGGTCGTCACCAGTGAGCCGCGCGCGCTTGCCCTCCCGATCGGGACTTTCAGCCCCCGTGAGGCCCTGAGCTACCTGATGGGCCGCCTCACCGCAGATCCTGACCAGCGCCTCGGCGCGATCGACCTCGTCCAGGGCCTCAACTACGAGCCCCTGGCGCTCGCCCAGGCCAGCGGGGTGATCGCGAGCTCGGTCCTATCCTGCCGCGACTACCTGGACTATTTCACCCGCAGGCAGGAGCACATGGCGAAGGCGGCGGGCAGCGAGCCAGCCGCCGCCGCGGTCACCTGGACGTTTTCCGCCGAGCAGGCCGACCGGCTGTCACCCAGGAGCGCCCAGTCCCTGCTGGCCATGGCCGCGCTGCTCGATGGCAACGGGATTCCCGCCGAGGTGTTCGCCACGGCGGCCGCCCGCGCATACCTGGCGGGGGAGGGAGCGCGGCCCGCTGACGGCACCGCCCAGGGTGAGCTGGCGGTGCTGGAGCGCGTAGGTCTGCTGGCGGCCGGCTCCGCGGCCACCCGGACGGTCCGGGTGAACCCGGTGATCCAGGCCGCGGTGCATGCGGTGGCGCCTGCCGAGATGCTGGACCGGGCGGCGAAGGCGGCAGCCGACGCGCTGCTGGAGGCATGGCCCGCCGATGAGCCGGGAGCCTGGTCCGCTGACGCCTTCCGGTCGTGTGCCGCCAGCCTCCGGCAGGCCGCGGGAGACGCGCTCTGGGCGGGCGGCTGTCACCCGGTGCTGCTGCGCGCCGGGCAGAGCCTGGACCGGACGCACCTGACCGGTCCGGCCGTCGGCTACTGGCACGAGCTGGCCGCCACCAGCGACCAGGTGCTCGGGCCGGAGCACGCCGACACCCTGGCGGCCGGGCACCGGCTCGCCCACGCATACCTGGCGGCGGGCCGGTCAGCGGAGGCCGTCTCGTGGTTCCAGTGGGCGCTGGCTGACCGGGCCCGCGCGCTCGGGACGGATCACCCCGACACCATCGCGGCCCGGCTCAACCTCGGCCGCGCTCTCGTGACCGCGGGCCAGTTCAGCGACGCGAGCACCATGCTGAACGCCGCCGTCGACGACTACGAGCGTGTCCTGGGACCCGACCACCCCGAGACGCTCGGCGCACGGGAGGAACTCGCCGCCGCCAGCTACGCGGCCGATGAGTTCGGCGACGCGGCCCAGCTGTACAGCCGCACGCTGGCCGACCGCGAGCACGTCCAGGGAGCCCAGCATCCCGATACCATCGCCGCCCGGCAGAAGCTGGCGGATGCCTACCTGGCCGCGGGCCAGGTCAAGCCCGCCCTGGCGCAGTACAAACGGGTCCTGTCCGAGCGGGAAAAGGTCCTGGGCCCGGACCACCTGGACACGATCGCGGCCCGCGCCGCCCTCGGCTCCGCCTACCACACGGCCGGCCGCATGGCCTCCACGCTGCAGCTCTACGAGGAGGCCTGCGCGGGTTACGAGCGGGTGCTTGGCCCCGATCACCCCGACACCCTCGCCGCACGCGCGAACCTGGCGCACGCCTACTACGCCGTCGGCCGGCTGGGCGACGGGCTGACATTGCTCCGCGACACGCTCGCGCGCTGTGAGCGCATGCTGCCACCCGGGGATCCGCTGACCCAGGTCGTGCGGGAGAGCCTGGCGAACATCGCCGGGGAATGACGCCCGCCAGGCACCTCCGTTTCGTATCAGCGCCGGTGGCGCTGCCGGGCCACTGGCATGTCGCTCTCGCGCTGGACGTGGAAGAACGGTGAGCGCAGGACGAAGCGCGCGGCGAACATCAGGATCACGCCGAGCACGGCGACCCCGATCAGCGACCAGATCTGCGACGCGGGTGCGCCCTGCACCGACTTGTAGATGATCCAGCCGAGGAACAAGGCAGCCAGGATGGGCAGGATGCCCAGGATCAGCGCATCCCAGAGCCTGGAGAAGATGCGGCGCCGGTAATAGACGACGTTCGCGGCCGCGGTGAGGATGTAGAAGCTGCCGAACAGCAGGCCGCTGACGTCGATCACCGCGTTGAACGCGCCCTGCACCGAGTTGGCGAGCATATATACCCAGGTGATCCCGATGAGCAGCAGCCCGACAACAATGCTGGCGGAGACCGGGGTGGCAAACCGGCGGGACACGGTGGCCAGGAATCCCGGCAGCGTCCGGTAGCTCGCCATCCCGTAGATGATCCGGGAAGTAAGAACGATATTGGTGAGGGTTGCGGCGATCACCGACAGCGCGAGCGACAGCGCCATCACCTTGGACCAGGTGGGGCCGCCCAGCACCTGGGCGACATACACGAGCGCCGAGGTGGAGTGGGCCTGGAGCTTGCCCGGCGACACCACTCCCTGCAGCCCCAGCTGCGACACCGAGTAGATGATGGTCAGCAGAATCACCGCCAGAATGGCGGCACGGCCCGGGTTGATGCGCCGGTGCTTTGTCTCCTCGTTGACATACAGGGTGCCTTCCCAGCCGCTGAAGATGAACACCGCCAGGAGCAGCCCCGCGGCGAGGCTGCCATGCCCGCCGATTCCGCTGATGCTGAACCAGCCCTTAGTGATCGGGAACGTGCCGGGATGATGGTGCAGCACCGCTATCAGGCCCACGACCGCGAACCCGATGAGGATCGCGTACTCCACCGCCGCCATGCCGACCTGTGTGCGCGCGGTAATGCGGATCCCGACGATCGCGATCACGAGCATGACAAGCGAGATGGCGGTGGCGATGGCGACAAGTGTCAAGGTGCTGCCGGTACTGGAGGTGAAGATGGCGAGGACCGATGGCCCGAGGACCTCCACGCCTGCCACCGCCCCGATGATGTAGCCGGCGATCATCAGCCATCCGGTCAGGAAACCCAGGTAGGGGTTGATCGAGCGGCCGACCCACTCGAACGACGCGCCGCAGTTGGCGTTCCACATGTTCAGGCGGCGGTAGGCGTTAGCAATGATGAGCATCGGAATTCCGGTTATGACGATGGCCGGCACACTGCCGTAGGCCGTCGCCGCGGCGATTGGCGCCAGCGTCAGCGCGACACAGACCGACGGGGCGGCCGAGGCCATGCCGATGACTGTGTCCTGTGCCACCCCGATCGCATCGGGCTGGAGCCTGGCCGCTGGTGGCGGTGCGATGACTGCCGCGGCAGCCTGGGATTGTTGCGTCATCTGTTCTCCTTTGATGCTGGCCCTGGTGCTGGGGTCTTCTCATGGCAGCGGAAAGCTCCCGGGCAATACCCGGCAGGAGTATGCGCGCGCTGGATCCCCGGGGAGCTTTTGGCACAAGCGCCGGAAATGTCTCTCACGTTACGTAGCCTTACAGCGCGCTTAACCCGCTAATCGTCACACAGCGCAATCACGGGGCGTTTCCAGGCGCGGCCCACCAGGTGAGCGCGATTGACTGGCCGCCCGGCCGGGCAATCCATGCGCACCTGGCAAGGCCGACCATGTAGATACCGGTCAAACCGGAGTGAGACAAGACCCCGCCCAGGCCATGCGCTTCTTGTCCAGAAGCCGCGGCCCATCCTAGAGGAATGCCATCGGGGCTTTCCTGGATTTGGTGAAAGCGAATCGGCCTAAACGGTCGTACAGGAATTCTGGCGGCCGGTGGCGGCGGCACGTGTTACCCGGCGCCGGCCTCTCCCGCTGGCACCGGCTCGAACAGGCGCATCCGGTGAGCCGCGGCCGCCGCCTCGCCACGGCCGCTCACGCCCAGCTTGGCCAGGATGTTCGACACATGCACGCTGGCGGTCTTGGTGGAGATGTAGAGCTCGGCGGCGATCTCCGGGTTCGACCGCCCGGCGGCGACCAGGCGCAGCACCTCGAACTCCCTCGCGGTCAGTCCCGGCGCGGGCCGGCCCTCTGCCGGGCCGCGGCCCTGGCGGCCGGCTCTCACCGCGAGCCTCGCGCTCCGTGCCAGCGTCCCGATCTCCTCGCCCAGCGGCTGCGCACCCAGCTGGTCCGCCAGCTCCGCGGCCCGCCGCAGCCGCCCCGCCGCGCCGTCGCGGTCCCCAGCGGCCATGGCCGCCTCGGCAGCGCGCAGCATCGCCACCGCGAGCTGGTAAGGATCGACGGCCCTTTCCCAGGCCGCCGCGGCGGCGTCCCAGCGCGCCACGGCCGGGCCGGCGCCGGCCGTATCCGCCGGGCCGGCGCCGGTCTCCGCGGCGAAGGTCAGCTGGCTGGCCCGCTGGACAGGTCCTGAGCAGTCCATCTTGCCGGCCAGCATGCGGAGCTGGCCGAGCAGGTCGTCTGCCTGCTCCGCCGCGGCCCGGTCGCGGCTGGCGGCCCGGTCCCTGGTGACGGCCCGGTCCCTGGTGGCGGCCCGGTCCCTGGTGGCGGCGGCCCCGGCGGCGCATGCACGGGCGCCGATGGCGAGCACCGGCCACGCGTACCGGGGATCGCGGACCAGGTCGAAGCCGTCGATCGCGGCCGCCATCACGTCCCGCGCGTCAGCCAGGCTGCCTTGAGCCAGGCTGAGCCCGGTCTCCAGGTGGATCAGCGGCAGGTAGTACTGGCCCTCGCGGTGGCCTATGTACGGGGCCCGGGCGAGCGCCGCCCTGGCGGCGGCGGCCAGTGCCCGCGCGCCGTCCAGGTCGCCCCGGCGCAACGCGATCTCACCGGCGAGGATCCGCAGCGCAAGCCGGTTGAGCTGCGGCGGGGACAGCGCCAGCGCATGCTCGATGACCTCGATCGCCTCGTCCCACCGGCCGAGCGATACCAGCGGTTCCGCCACGTTGATCGCCAGGAAGGTCCCGGTCGTGCGGGCCAGGCCGTAGTCCCGCGCACTGGCGATGCCGGACCGCGCCACCTGGGCGGCCCGCTCATGCTCGCCTATTCCCTCCAGCACATGGGACTCGTTGACGAAGACATGCAGCAGCGGGCGCAGGGCACCGGTCCGCCGGGCGAGCGAGCGGGCCTGGGCGAGGATCTCCAGGGCCACCGCGTCGCTGGCGGTGTGCGACTCGATGCATGCCAGCTCGCACAGCGCGCTGACCTGCGTACCGGTATCCCCGACCTGCTGCGCCAGCGACAGGGCTTCCTCCGCCGCGGCCCGGCCCTGTAGCCCGTGTGGCTCGGCCAGATGCTTGGACTCGCTCAGCAGCACCCTGGCGCGGGCGGCATCACCGACGCCGGGGGGCACGAGCTCCAGCGCTGCCTGCAGGTCTGTGTGCGGATCCATCCTCCCGGTGTGACTGCTGAGCGTGGCGCGGGTCTCCAGCAGCAGCGCCGCCCGCACGGGCTCGGCGGCCGGGTCGATCTCCTTCAGCGCCGCTGACGCGAACGCGATCCCCCGCTCCGGCTCGTCGGCGGTCTGCGCGGCGGCCGCCGCCTGTTCCAGGACAAGCAGGTGGCTGGCGCCGATGCGCTCCGCGGCGTCCGGCACCTTGTCCCACAGCTCGAGGACCCTGGCCAGCAGCGTGAGCTGCTCGGCATGGGCGAGGGCGTGCCC